>ERZ777011.2494-NODE-2494-length-14547-cov-23.430306_pt1 | contig 14547 bp, 20 predicted proteins | sample MGYA00374964_ERZ777011 | MGnify/ENA primary metagenome ERZ777011 (study PRJEB29310, sample SAMD00008975) | mouse gut metagenome | study: EMG produced TPA metagenomics assembly of the Metagenome analysis of fecal microbiota from mouse which was promoted...
CAATATCAATTTTGCCCATGCGGCTTAGTATAAATTAATTTTTACGACTTACTTAGGCAGACATTATTTATCAAATGTAAAATTTCAGATGGTGCCGAGTCAGTAACTTTGCACTCAAAATATTGAGTTATGATTACTCGATTGATAGAATTGATAAAATCTTTAAACCAGAATAAAAAATGAATTGGATATTGCTGTTTCTTGCCGGATTGTTTGAGGTGAGCCTCGCCTTCTGTTTGGGAAAAACCAAGGCAACAACCGGAACAGAGTTTTATTTATGGGGAACCGGGTTCCTTTTGTCCACGGTACTTAGTATGTACCTACTCGCGAAGGCCATTCAGACCTTGCCAATAGGTACAGCATACGCGGTATGGACAGGAATCGGAGCAGTAGGTACGGTAATCATAGGCATTTTGTTTTTCAAAGAGCCGGCCACGCCAATGCGGTTGTTCTTTATCTTTACTCTTATTGCGTCAATTATAGGACTAAAACTTGTGACAAACTAAGCCCCGTTCCCCCAACGTTAACAAATACCGGGGAACGGGGTCTAAACCGGACACGGATAAGCGACCATATAAACTTCGGTCTTATTTCAGTGCATTGCCATCGGAGAAAGCATTTCCGACTTTATCTCCGAGGGCGATATAGGCGTTGTGAATCGGGTCGAAGGTTATAAGCCGCATTTTCTCGACATCGGGTTTGCCGTCTTTAGCCAGATACTTCTCGTCACATACAATGTTGATAATTTCCGCAATGATATAGTAGCCGGACTCCGACTCATATAGTTTTTCCTTGATGCGGCATTCCATTGTCATCGGGAAGCAGTTGAAAACGGGAGCATCGACATTTTCAGCCTTAACGGTATTCCAGCCGGTATTCCGGATTTTATCGGGATGTGTCTTGCCGCTTACAATGCCAACATAGTCAGAGGCTGTGAGAGTATCTACCGTGGCAAAGGCAGTAGCTGCGAAATTCTTCGATATTCATTTCTTCCGTCGGCTGATGATAGCGATAACGAAATGAACAAATATGCCATAGGCAAGTGTTGCCAACAATGCCATACTTTCATTGATAATAATGTGGTATGACAATGGCATAGGCCATTCCGGTCGCGTTTGCCGAAAAGCCGCAAGTATGGCACATACCGAGAGGACGATGAAAACAATAATCATCGACAGCGGTGCGAAGCCTAATTTATATCTGCCAATCTGTATCATCAGAGCACCTTGACACGGCCAAACAAATTGCCTCGTTTCACCTGCTTACGATAGCACATGAAGAATTTGCCACATAGCGCGGTTACAATGACAGCGGATAAAAGATTCCACCATTCAACCGAGCCTTCCACAACACGGACAGTGCGGTCAATTATGGTCAAAGCCGACAGAATGGTCAGCGTAAGCCATATATTTCGTTTTACACGATTGCTCAACATATTATTTCAATATCTGGGTTGATTAATTTAAGTTGTGCCATGAATTCATTATCTTAGTTCTATGTTGTCGAGCAGACCGTTGTCAATCATTTTGGGAGGGATGATTGACAACATGGTTTCAACCATACTTTTCAACATACGGTGCCGGATAAAATCCTTGCGTATATATATTGAAACACACCGGCGCGAAACATATCGGCCCTCTATCGGCCGTACATTTTCACGCTGTGAGTCTGTAAGGAAAGGGAGGTGCATTTCCGGTATGATTGTAAAGCCGCCGTTTATATCTACAATACGTATCAGTGTTTCGATGCTTCCCGCCTCATAAATATGTTGCCCGATACTCCTGGTCTTGCAAAAACTGAACGCGCTCTCACGCATACATTGCGACTCCTTCATTATCCACATCTTTTCATGAAGCAAGTCTGCCGGATTGAATGCCGGCATTTTCAACAGACAATCCTTTGCCACATAGACGAGAAACGGCTCGCAATAGAAAGGAATCTCCACGACTTCCGACGCGGAATTGCCGCTGATGGCTATTCCGATGTCAATTTTCCCCAATCGGATAGACTCAATGACCATCTCGCCCCTCATCTCATTAACAGTCAGCTTTACACCCGGATAACTGTCGGTGTACTTTTTAATGAACCAAGGCATGATATAAGGAGCGATGCTGGGTCCTATGCCTATTGAAAGTAATCCGGAAACCTCACCCTTCTGCTCTGCAATTGTTTCTGAAATCATCTCAGTCTGACACAATACTTTTTCGGCCTGCATGATTACTGTTTCTCCAATTGCTGTCGGACGTACGCTCTTGTTACTTCGCTCAAAAAGACGTACACCGAGTTCATCCTCCAGTTTTTGGAGAAGTGCACTCAGTGTGGGCTGCGTCACATCAAGTTCCGAAGCTACCTTGGCGAAATTGCGGTAGCGGTCTATCGCTATTATATATTTCAGTTGTTGAAGAGTCATGATAGATAAATTCAATGCAAAGATAGTCAAAATCTGTTGTCGTTCTATCATAACGTCACTAAATTTGCACCAAATTTAAAACGTAATCATGGCACATAAAAGATTTCACAGATATTTACCGACCAAAGGCTACTCCATATATTGGATATTGCTTGTATATCTTGCGATAGGCTACTTCTATCCGGCAGTCGGACTGTTGGCATTGGTCTGCATGATTGCGCCGGTGGCATTCGCCGTCAGCCGTGGCAGATGGTGGTGTGGCAACGCATGTCCACGTGGCAATATGTATGACCGTCTGTTGGCGAAATACTCTCCACACAGGCCTATACCGCCATTTGTACGAACCGCGGGATTCCGAATTTTCATGGTTCTGTTTATCTTCACCATGTTTGGTGTGCAGATGTATTTCGCATGGGGTGACTGGAATGCTATGGGGCGTGTGTTCTGGAACATCATAGCGATTACCACAGTGGTCGGGGTGACTCTTTCGTTCATCTACGCACCGCGTACATGGTGCTCATTCTGCCCTATGGGTACACTTTCATCCTGGGTAACACCAAAGAAAGCCCCGTTTCCCAAGGCTTTCACAAGCGTGAATGTTGATTCTTCTTGCCAAATGAAATGCAAGAGCTGCGCCAGAGTGTGCCCGATGCAGATTACGCCATACGACAGTCGCGGTTCAGAGTCAGGCTATCTCCACGCCGATTGTATCAAATGTGGCAAATGTGTTGCGTCATGCCCACTTAAAATCATGAAAATAAAACCTCAAAACCAAATAAGCGATGATAAAAGTCAACCGAAAACTATGTCCGCATAATCATGTGTGCCCTCTGATACGTCTATGCCCGGTAGGTGCCATCTCCCAAGGCTCCGACGGCTATCCTGTCATAGACTACGAAAAGTGTATCGAATGTGGCAAATGTGTCCGTTCGTGTCCTAAGAAGGCAATGGAATTAAATTAGTTTCGGATAGCTTCAATGGTTGTGTCGGCGTACTGTTTCACTGAAAAAGATAACGCACTTTAACGCTGTAGCGACGCACTATACGGCGCATGTTCTCCATACCCGAACCGCTGTCGTAAGCCACGTTACTGAACGCAGAATAGATTGACGGCTCATTGGCAGTTTCGACTATCTCGTAGGGCATAAGCAGTTTCAGCCCTTCGTTCTCGGCTATAAATTCAGCTTTCTGCCGGGCCGCATCGAGAGCCGCCTTTAGTCCTTGCCGGTTGTATTGCCCCATGTCGGAGTTGTCGATTTTCGTAATATTGAAGCAGACAATGCCCTTGCGGTCAAGATGGTCGGATATGCGCTCTATCTGATTGAAGTCAGAAACAGTTGCCGAAAGACGCTTAGCCATCAAGAATGTAGAAGACATATCACGGTTGCGGTAGTTGCCCAAGTCTGAAACCACTATCAGAGAGTCCGGAACTCCCGCCGCGCCGAGTGTCTTTCGGACATCCATCTCAATGTCGGAGAGTTTTACAAGGGTGCTGTCGCCTGAAGCCTTATGCTTGTAATACTCTTCCATCCCTATTTCTATTGTAATGCGGTCGGGGATGATATTCATTGTCGCAGATCCGGTCACTTCAATCACAGGCGTGTCCACGCCCTCTGCATGTCCGGTAATGGCAGACATCAGAAGCATTGCCAAAATAATCAGGTTCTTTTTCATTTTCGTACGGTTGCTTTGCGGAGTACTATGTACTCTGAGGGTTTGCGGCTGTCAAGCCGGGCTATTGAGTCGTTTTCGATATATACTGTGGTGATATTCGGAAGTATCCTGCGAATCGCATCCTCGGTAACCATGTTGTCGCAGGCCATTTCCGTCATAGCTCCGTCACCGAGGGTGATTGAATCCCCCTTGATGGTGTATGAACCGAAGAAGGTGTTGCAGTTGGTCTGGATAAAATAAGTGCTGTCCTCGAAGGTTATATACTGGCGTGAGCCGGGCACTTCCCCGGAAGGACGCACATAGTCGGAGTCGCTGAATACAATGTTCACAAGGTCCCATTGGCCCTTGATGTCGGTGCAGGCTTCTATGTCACGCTGCCGGGTTGCGGCAGTGTCTGCGCTCTTTTCGTTGCTTCCTGTACATGCCGAGGCGATTACAGAAGAAACTGTCGCTGCAGCTATCAGAAGTTTAATCTGTGATTTCATAAACCGGAATTATATTGATTTTTAATTTTATAATGAAGTGATTTAAACTTATATTATGGGTAATTGAAACCAATCATAAATAATAACCTATGTACGCTGTACTTGACAAAGTTACAATAAAATCTGAAATATTACCTCATCTTTCGACAGCAAAACGCGGTTAAAAAGCGGGGGCGGCTCACCCTCTCCGAGAGCAAAACATAGTTAACCCCCTGTGTGTGAAATAAAATTCCGAGCAAAAGCGCGAATACAATCTACGGCAGCGCTCTCTCGATGCTTTGAAAAGAAACGAGGCTGTGTCGCAATAGGTGCCAGCCCTAATTTTTGTCTGCGTCAAAAAGTTTTATCGGACAGCATTATTTTTATAATAAATCAGACAAAAGTGAATGTTGAAAACTCTATGACATAGCAATACATCCAGTAAAAATCACTACTTTTGCACTATCAAAATTGAGGCGTCATTTAAGATTAATTCATTTGAAATCTCAGAAATGAAGCTAATCTTCAGAATGTTAGCCTCAACCAGTTTTTAATAATTGTACCCTAAAAATGTATCCTGTCAATGATTAAAACAACATATAATTCTGATAATCAACACCTCCATATTACCGAGTGGGCATGGGCACCAAACTCTTCCCCAAAGGCGCCACACCCGCCGAAATCTCAGCCAAATGCGCAGAAGCTTTATCAATCGCTAAAAACCGGAAATAATGAAAAAAATCGTATTATCAATTGCCTTAGCTATTGCCGCAATCACAGCTTCGGCCAAGCCCGCCCACACCCACGACCGCCGCGTAGAATGCTACTTCTATTTCAACGTGCCTGAAGGCAACGCTATCTGCCACCTCATGGGCGAGCCTCAGGAGAACCGCCTCATCTGGCTCAACAACGAGCAGGCCGTGATGTCGCCCGAATGGAGCATACACGCAGCAGCCGGAACATCGAACTATATGTTCATCTGGGGCATGGGAGGCGAGAACCTCGATTACGGAGATATGGACAAGGTTACTTACCTTGAATTAAAATAACCGACCATCATGAACTTTAACTATACCGACAGAATTACAGAGGCCCCGAAGTTCGATGCCTCAAATATGCCCCGGCGCGACGAATGGACCGATGAACTGGCCTTCTCGGCCGTGGTCTGGCTCAACGACTGCCGCGTGTGGATGTACCGCGGAGCCTGGGCAGAGTGGCCTGTGGAGGATATCGAGATGTGTGTGCCCATGAGCCCTGAAGAGCTGATGCACAAACGCAAATCAATACTCAAGCACTCGTCGCAGATGGAAAGCGCCCCTTATCTTGGCAACGACTCTCGTCTGTTCTGGCAGCGCGCCGAAGACCGCAACCTCGCTACGTCGCGCCTCTACGATGCCCTGGGGCTGGCATCATACGAAGCCATGGAAGCATTCAAAGAATATCATATCTAAAGCTACATAAATTGGAACACAAATCATATACAACAGCTGAGGCCATCGCCGAGGCCAAGCGCTGCCTCAACTGCAAGGTACCGCAATGCCGGAAGGGCTGTCCGGTCGCTAACGACATTCCCGAATGGATACACCAGCTCTCCATGGGCAACATCGGCAATGCCATGAGCATAATCAACGCAAAAAGCAACCTCCCCGCTGTCTGCGGACGTGTCTGCGCACACGAGCGGCAGTGCGAGGGCAACTGCGTGCTCGGCAAGAAAGGCGAACATATCAACATCGGCATACTCGAACAGTTTGTCGCCGACTTCGACTCTCAGATGCGCCTCACACGCCAGCCAATGGTACAAAAAGACCGCGGACGTGTGGCCGTCATAGGAAGCGGTCCGGCCGGGCTCACTGTAGCCGGCGAACTGGCCCGTGGAGGCTTCGATGTCGAGATATTCGAGATGGAGCCACAGCCGGGTGGAGTGCTGATGTTCGGTATCCCTGAGTATCGTCTGCCCAAGGCCATTGTCAATAGCGAAATCGACAAGATTCGTCAGCTCGGCGTTCGCATCAACTGCGGAGTGACAGTCGGCCCGGATATCAACATCGACCAGCTCTTCGACCAAGGCTTCGATGCCATTTTTATGGGCACAGGCACCGGAAAGCCCCGTCAACTGACGATACCCGGAATCGAGAACAGCAGCGTGCGTCAGGCCATATACTTCCTGCGCCGCGTGGGGCTCTACAACGCCGGGCTGATAAACCGCCAGGAGGTACCCGTTAAAGAAGGCGACAAGGTGTTTGTTGTCGGCTGCGGAAACACTGCCATAGACGCTGCCCGCACCGCCCTATGCCTCGGGGCCTCGGAAGTGACCATAGTATATCACCGCGACATCGAGCGTATGAGCGCACTCAAGGCTGAATACAACGATGCCGTGGCCGAGGGTGTGAAATTTTTGTGGAACAGCTCTGTCACCAAAATCAATGGCGACACTCAGCACATCACCAATATCGAAATCGAAACCGACGGCAAGACCTCAGTCGTCGCCGCCGACAAACTGATTCTCGCCGTCGGCAGCCGTCCGGCAAGCCGCATCATCTCCACCACTACAGGAATAGAAGTCGACGACAAAGGTTATGTGCTCACCCGCGAGAAGCCCTACGGTATGACCACCCGAAAGGGCGTTTTCGCCGGCGGGGATGTCACCGGCAACCAAGCCACCGTGGTCCACGCCATGCAGGACGCTCGCGCCGTAGCCGACGGAATCGCCAGCTACGTCGACGCCCTGACCCTAATGCGCGCCGTCGACAGCTAAGCCATTCCTTTCAAGTATTTTAAACGGTTCAATAAGCATCCGCTCATCTTTTATGAGCATCTAAAAATCAGGGCTGATTCCATTTGCCGGAATCAGCCCTTTTAGTTTGCGTTCGCCAAAGTAACTTTGCCATTGGCACCACGTTTTGATTAAGACCACGTGCCTCAATATGCCTTTATCGGGCATGGAGAAACACCGGTAAAGCTCCTATACCATAGTACGCAAGGGAATCTGAGCCACTGCGTGAGCCGCTGTATCCGTCCGTGCGTGTGTGTGTGTAATTTGGCAGGGACAGGCACTGTATTTATGTCATATTTTTCGTATCTTTGCGAAAATAACTTTTATTATCAAATAAGCTCTATATAATGTTTAAGCACGATAACCGAATAGTAATCACTCTCGATGCCGGAGGCACCAATCTGGTGTTTGGCGCAATGCGCGGCTGTGAATTCATAACCGAGCCACTGACAATGCCATCCAACGCCCACGACCTGGATCTCTGCCTCGACACAATGGTAAATGGCTCCCGGCAGATAATCGACTCGCTCGACGAAAAACCGGTGGCCATAAGTTTCGCATTCCCCGGCCCGGCCGACTATCCCCACGGAATCATCGGAGGCTATCTGCCCAACTTCCCGTCGTTTCGCAACGGCGTGGCTCTGGGCCCCTTCCTGGAGCATGAATTCGGTCTGCCCGTATATATCAACAACGACGGCGACCTGTTTGCCTACGGCGAAGCCCTCTGCGGCGCCCTGCCCGAGATCAACAGCCGCCTGGCCGAGGCCGGCAGCAGCAAACGCTTCAACAACCTGCTGGGCTATACCTTCGGCACCGGATTCGGTGTGGGTATGGTGGTGAACGGACAGCTCAACCGCGGCGACAACTCGTGTGTGGAAACCTTCTGCCTGCCCCACAAGACCAAAAGCGGCGTGATAACCGAAGAAGGCGTGTCGGTGCGCGCTGTAAAGCGTGTCTACGCCGAGGCTTCGGATGAATACGACCGCAAGCTCGAGCCCAAGGATATATGCAACATAGCCGACGGCAGACTCGAAGGTAATGTCGAGGCAGCCCGCAGGGCATTCGCCGAGTTCGGCGAAACCGCCGGCGACGCCATGGCAATCGCCGCACAGCTCGTCGACGGCATAATTGTGATAGGCGGAGGCATTACAGCTGCCCGACATCTGATTCTGCCCTCGCTGCTGAAGGAACTGCGCTCGTCGCTCCAGACTCTGGGCGGTGACTCCGTGAACCGCGTGCAGATGGAGGTGATGAATCTCGACGACCCGGACGACTTCGAACGCTTTGCCAAAGGCAACCGCAAGAGTCTGACCATACGCGGCACAAACCTCACCGTGGAGTACGACGACATGAAGCGCATAGGCGTAACATTCTCCAAACTCGGCGCAAGCAAAGCCATATCCACAGGCGCATACGCATTCGCTCTTACTAAAATCAACGAGCTTAACCCCGGCAATGCATGAAACGCATAGTATTTCTCGACTTTGTTAGAGTGTTCGCCTGCTTTCTGGTAATGCTGGTACATGCCGCCGAGAACTTCTACGGAGCTCCCGGCTCGACCGATATGGCAGGCCCGCAGTCGCTGCTGCTCAACGAGTCCGACCGCCTGTGGGTGTCGGTGTACGACGGCTTTTCGCGCATGTCGGTACCTTTGTTCATGATAGTGTCGGCATTTCTGCTCGCCCCCATGAAAGAAGGCCAGAGCGCTGTTGAATTCTACCGCCGCAGGGCCATGCGCATACTGCCGCCATTCCTGCTGTTCATGGTTCTCTACAGCACACTGCCCTTGCTGTGGGGCCAGATTGACAGCGAAACATCGGCATACGACCTGTCGCGCCTGCTGCTCAACTTCCCCACCCTGGCCGGCCACTTATGGTTTATGTATCCGCTTATAGGCCTGTACCTGTTCATACCCATGATTTCGCCCTGGCTTGCCCGTGTATCGGCCAAGGAAGAGCGCATATTCATCTGGCTGTTCGCCATCTCCACCTGTATGCCCTATCTCAACCGCTGGTTCGGCGAACTGTGGGGCCAGTGCTTCTGGAACGGCTACCACCTTCTGTGGTATTTCAGCGGCTATCTGGGCTACCTGGTTCTGGCCCACTACATACGTGTGCATCTCGACTGGAGTACCGGCAAGCGTCTGGCAGTCGGCTCGGCTCTGACCGCCGCGGGCGCCGCATGGACCATCCTGTCGTTCTATGTGCAGGCCGTGCCCGGAGTGCTGCACGAAACTCCGGTGCTTGAAATAGGCTGGTCGTTCTGCACCATCAACTGCCTTATGCTCACCGCCGGCGCCTTCCTGCTGTTCACCTGCATACATAAGGCACGCACACCCCGCGTAATACTTCAGCTGTCCGACCTCAGCTACGGCATGTATCTGATGCACATATTCTGGCTGGGAATGTGGACTTCGGTACTCAAAGGCACCGCTGAGCTGCCATCGGTCGCAGCCATACCGGCCATAGCCGTATGCACCTTCCTCAGCTGCTGGCTCAGCTGTCTGGTAATATCGTGGTTGCCCGGCGGAAAGTGGGTAATCGGCACAGCCGGCACTCCCGCCTCCAAATCAGCTGCAGTAAGTGTCGCCTGATACATAACTTTCTTTTATATGGGACTATTCCTGTACTGTATGCGCAGGAATAGTCCTAATTTTGTACCAAATATCAGTAACCCATGCTTAGAACCATATTATCCGCACTCGCCTTTGCCGGCGCCTTATGCGCCGGGGCACAGAAATATTATTCAAATCCGGTAATAAGAGGGTGTTTAATAATAAATGTTAATTCCCGGCCGAAAATCACGTGGCGAATTTTGCTCTGAATTGAAGGAGCATAGCGAGCTATGTGACTGAAATGAAGAGCTAAAGGCGCCCGTGATTTTCGAGTGGAATGGTAATTTCTGTATCAACATTATTTTTTGAATTAATGGATTTTTAAAGTTACCCCCGCCTTGGCGTCTCTTTTGCTGAATTGCTAAAAGATACGCCACCGGGAATTTAACATTTATTATTAAACACCCTCTAAATATAAGCGCCCCCGACCCCACCGTGCTGCGTGCCGCCGACGGCGACTATTATCTTTATGCAACCGAAAACATACCCAACCTGCCCATATTCAAATCGCACAATCTGGTCGACTGGGAACTTGTCGGCACCGCTTTCACCGACGAAACACGCCCTCAGATGGTACCCGACGGCAATATCTGGGCACCTGACATACAGTATATCAATGGCCGCTATGTACTCTACTACAGTAAGTCGCGCTGGGGCGGCGAATGGGAATGCGGCATTGGCGCGGCAGTGTCCGACTCTCCGGCATGCCCCTTCACCGACTTCGGCAAGCTGTTTATAAGCAACGAAGTAGGCGTTCAGAACAGCATCGACCCCATATAATTTGGCGAGAACGGCAGGCACTACCTGTTCTGGGGCAGTTTCCGCGGCATCTACGCCATAGAACTGTCCGACGACGCCCTGTCGGTCAAAGCCGGTGCCACCCCGGTAAAAATAGCCGGCACACTGACCGAAGGCACCAATATCTACAAGCACAACGGCTATTACTATCTCATAGGCTCGGCCGGTTCATGCTGCGAAGGCGAGCACAGCACATATCGTGTGGTGATGGCACGCTCCGGGCAACTGCTCGGCCCGTACGTCGACAAAGAAGGCCGCGCTGCTCTGGACAACGGCTTCTCGCTGATGCTCGAACGCAACCAGGACGTGATTGGCCCCGGCCACAACGCCAACTTCGTGACCGACGATGCCGGCCACCACTGGATGCTCTACCACGGCTTCGACGCCAAAGAACCTGAGGCAGGCCGCAAAGTGTACCTCGACCGTATAGAATGGGACAGCGAGGGCTGGCCAATGGTCAGAAACGGCCAGCCCTCGCATGAAGCTCCTGTGCCTGTAATACGGAAGCGCACTACCCGATAGCTGTCATGTGGTAGCCCAGCAGATTAAGGCCCATGGCTATGCCGCAGCGGTAAAGCGCATGCAGAGCCGCAATATACGCCTCGGTGGCCTCCTTGGTTCCGGCCTCGAAATGTGAGTGCTGCAGCGCGCTCAGCGAGCGTGCTGCGCACTCGCCTACTACTGTAGCCACGGCCCGGCTTTTCTCGCTGTTCAGACTCAGCACTTCTTCCAGCACATAATCGTCGAGGGCGTCGAAGCCGCGCTGCTGTCTGAGCATGATATATATATCGCTTCCGCTGCGCAGCGAATGGGTAGTCCAGTCGGTATCCCACATCTTTGCCAGAGCCATGCCGGTGAACATAATCCAACCCAGCGAGGTCAGCGGATAATCGGCAAACTCGCGGACTCCATCCGGCAGATAAGCCTCGGCCACACTCGGCCACAGATTATCAAGGTCCTGACATTCAGGCATCACATTGTCGACACATCCCTGCGACACCAGATACCGGTGCAGGTCTTTTGCAAGCATCTCTTCAAATTCCATATTCGATATTTAGGGCTATTTCAAAAAGTATTCCGGCACAATTATCTGTATCGGAATACAAAGATAGCAATTTTGAATGAGTTTGACTATGTTTAGGCCTCTGACATTAAACAAATCGTATTGCAGTTTGTTAGCATATGGCCTAACAACTGCAATCTATGGACATTAAAACAGAAAACAGCAAAACCTTGCTTGACAAGATGCGTGTAGGATGCAAATACACCTACCGCGAACTCTTGACAATCTGCGGCTTTACAGAAACACAGCTTTGCTTTGCAATACTGCATCTGCTGAAAGACGGGCGTATAAGCCAGTACCGCGAAGCCGACGTGGTATACGAACTTTTGCCCTAAATTACCGCTTCATGGGGTCGGGCACGGTTTTCTCACGATTATTTGTCAAGAGCCTGTCTGATAACTAATGTATAATCCACTGAGCTGACATAAAAAAAGCGGATGTAAAAATTTTGCATCCGCTTTTTTTTATCCGCTTTTTTTATGGACAAATACTTGATATGTTTGTTGTATTTATTAACTTTGCATTGTTTTGATAATCTGGAACAGAATTTATGTCGCCGCACTGTCAAAGAGAATTCGAGAAAATATTCGACGATAATTATCGCCGGATGCTGAATCACGCCCGACGGTTTATACCCGACGAATGTGATGCAGAAGACATAGTGGCGGACGTGTTTTACGAATTGTGGAAACGTATAGAAACATTGGACCTTGAAAGAGGCATCAGTACCTATCTGTATCAGGCGGTTTCGTCAAGAGCATTGAATTATCTGAGGCATAAAAACATTGCTGCCGTAAGAATAGAAACACTGCAGGCCATTAACGAAAAACGAATGGAATTCATCGCCAAAGAAAATACAGAAGACGAGGTACACAGCCGCGAGATAAGCCAGGGCATCAGGGCTGCCATGAAAGAATTGCCCGAAAAATGCCGTCAGGTGTTCTCACTCAGCTACATCAGCGGGCTCAAGAGCAAGGAGATTGCCGATGCTCTCGGCCTGTCGGTGCGTACGGTCGAGGCCCATATTTACAAGGCTCTCCGCATTATGCGCGACAAACTCGGATATCTTGTTCCGGTATTACTCATTTTTTACTTAGGGATATTCAGTTAATGGTTAACTGATTATTTGGCAGAGTCATAGATATTTTGTAACTTTACAAAGAACCCCCGATGAACCCATCACGGGCTTATTCGGGGGTAATTCTTAAAAATAAATGTTCGTGAAGTTACGAAAAATATCTGAGATTACGGCCACGTTGCCGTTTACCGAGTTCGATTTTATGCAAAAATATCGCGAGAGTTTTGCCGTAAGCGAGCTCGGGCGCATCCATGCGCAACTGCCATTGAAGGAGCTGGCAGAGAAAATCCGCTCGCATTTTCCCAAAACGCATCCTCAAGGTAACACGCCGATGTTCCCGCCGGAGGGAGAGGTGGCGCTGATGTTCCTCAAACCATATACCGGACAATCGGATGACGGCCTGATCGAGATGCTCAACGGCAACATACACATGCAGATGTTCTGCGGGGTGCTCATAGATCCCGCCAAACCCATAAAGAACGGCAAGATAGTCAGTGCCATCCGTCAGCGCATAGCCGGAGTTCTGGACATCAGAGAACTGCAGAAAATCCTGTATGGCAAATGGGGCGGCTCGCTGAAAGACAAGGATTTGTGTCTGACCGATGCCACCTGCTACGAGAGCCATCTGCGGTTCCCGACAGATGTAAAACTGTTGTGGGAATGCTGCGAGTGGCTTCAATCTCTGATGTCAAAGACCTGCAAGACACTGAAGGAACGGCAGCCGCGCAACAAGTATCGTGACATTGACCACGCCAGACTCACTTATGCAAAGCATCGCAAGCACACCAGGGCGGCAACCGCCAAACTCCGCCGTCGATTGCTCGGCCTGCTTTCAAAACAGATAGGACAATGGAACAGAATCTGCAAGATACACACCGTTGACATCGCGCTCACCGCAGAGCAAAGCAAGCGTCTCAGCGCATTAAAAGAGGTGTATCGCCAGCAGAGCGCACTTGCTCAGAAAAAGGAGGTGAAGCACCGTATCGTCAGCATAGACCGTCCGTACATCCGTCCTATCGTCAGAGGCAAGGAGAACAAGCGGGTGGAGTTCGGAGCCAAGGTCAACAACATCCAGATTGACGGAATATCCTTCATCGAACACCATTCCTTCGAAGCCTTCAACGAGGGCGTGAGATTACAGGAGTGTATTGAATATCAACAGGAACTGACCGGTATCAAAGTGACCAGGGTAGGGGCAGACACCATCTATGCCAACAACGACAACCGGCGGTATTGCACCGAAAACGGCATGACGACCTGTTTTGTCCGCAAAGGTCCGAAGCCCAAGGATGACGATGCTGACATAAGCACTGCCCGGCGAATAATCGGGACTCTGCGTTCGACCGCTATGGAGGGCAGCTTCGGCAATCAGAAACAACACTATAGCGTTGGCCGGATTGCTGCACGCAACTCCCGCAGCGAGACATTGCTCCTCTTTTTCGGCATCCACATGGCAAACGCCGCAACGCTTGCCGCGCGACAACTTGCCTCAGAAGGAAAGGAGAAGAAGCGACAAAAGCAGCGAGCGTGAAAATCATGCCGTCATCTCACCTCCGATACGCATCGGAGGCGAATCGGTGTGTCCGCAACTATCAGAAACACCCGGTTTCTCGCTCTGAGAGCTTGTCTAAATTTTATTGATTAAAAATTTTATGGCAGCGAAATCAATCATT
>ERZ777011.2495-NODE-2495-length-14541-cov-3.097681_pt1 | contig 14541 bp, 11 predicted proteins | sample MGYA00374964_ERZ777011 | MGnify/ENA primary metagenome ERZ777011 (study PRJEB29310, sample SAMD00008975) | mouse gut metagenome | study: EMG produced TPA metagenomics assembly of the Metagenome analysis of fecal microbiota from mouse which was promoted...
TGTGCTCTTCCGATCTGTGGCGGAAGGCGTTGCGCTGCCGACAGGCCATGGGGAAACGGTGGGCCATGGGGAAACAGAGGGCCAGGGAGTAAAGGAAGGAGTGGGCAGCTTATCCAGAAAATCCAGCGATACGGGCCTTGGCGTTGGCAGACTGGCAAGGTCGGTGAGGCCGGAAAATTCCGCCATATGGCTGCTGGCGTCGTTCATTATCTGCCCAACCGCATTTTGCGCATTTTCCACCGAGTTGAGCAGCTGATCAACCTGCCCGGTAAGGCTGCCTGAGGCCGTGGAGGTATCCCTGTCGAGCTGGGTAAAAAGGTCGTGGAGCTTGTCAAATTCCCTGTCCAGCTTCTGCAGAGTATCCTCGGAAAAGATGAGCTGACTGCTGGGCTCCATCTGTCCCGCAATGCCGCCCACGTCCTTGCGGCCGTTTAAAAGTCCGTAGTTAACGCAGCCCTCTATGTAGCCGGACTGACTGCCCGCAATGCCGCCTATATTGTAGCCCACATGCTGGTAGCCTACGGAGCCTTCATTGACGCAGGCGTGTATGACACCGGGATTACTGCCCGTAATGCCGCCAATATCGGTCACGGAGGCGGCATTTTCCGTAGATAGGATATCCAGAAGGGCCGTATCCGTATTCAGGGCGGATAAACTCGTATTCAGGTTCATTTTGTTGTCGGAAGGGGCGGTATTTACAAAGCTGTGATTTACACTGCCGGTAATATTTCCCTTATTTTCCCCTGCGATACCGCCAACTAAGTGGCCGCCGCAGACAAGTCCGTTTGCGCTGCAGTCCGCGATGACGCCGGTAACCTCGTTTAAACCCGCAATGCTTCCCACCTGGTCGCCTCCGGTTACATTTCCGGAGGTTTCGCAGCCGCTGAGGAGTCCATAATTACATCCTGCAAGCAGAGCCAGCCCAACCTGGGTGCTCTCCACCTGGGCCGTGCCGGAAACAGATAACTGATAAATCTGTCCGGATTCCTGTATATAACGGAAAAGTCCTATGTAATTGCTGCCGCCCTCAAGGGTAAGGCCGCTGATGGTATGCCCCTGTCCTAAGAAAACTCCTCCGAAGGTGGGGACAGGTGAAAAGTCGGCTCTGCTTAAGTCAATATCCTTATCCAAAACAAATATTTTATCTCTTGACCAGCTGTCTACCGAGCAGTTTTCGGCGAACTTCTGAAAATCTTTGACCGTTTTAATATGGATTGCATTTGCAGAGTCCATATCGGGGAGCGCGTCCGACCCGGGAGCCGCCAGGGCAGGAAAGCAGTAAAACAGCCAAAATGCGCCGAATATCAGTAAAGTGGCAAGAGAAATATTCTTTTTCACTTTTTCTTTCAGAAACAAATGCAATAATTTATTTTTCATCTGAATCACTTCCTTCCTGTGGCGTGGGGTGAAGCCGTTTATCTTCCTCCTGTAAGGGATCCGAAACAGGATTGGTTATTTTGTCCGCTATACTTTCCGGGCCGTCCTCAAGCTGAGCGGCGCTGCCGGTAATGATAACGGCCTCCATATCTCCACGGATGACGCCATAAAAAGTTCCTTCAAGCATACCGTTTACATGTCCCCTCATACGGCCCTGCACGCGGACCGCGCCGGAGTAGGCTTTGGGCGATAAGTTGATGCGGTTGAGCTCAAAGCTTGTGTGCTCTATAATGTTGTCCCCAAGCACCAGAATCTGAGGCAGCACGGCAAGTACCAGGAAGATGGAAATAAGAGTTCCCCGGCTTAAGCAGACCCCGATAGCGGAGATAACGGGATTGGTGGTCATCTGGCCGATGAGCGCGCCGGCCGCTGCCAGAATGGAACCGGAAGTAAAAATAGTAGGGAAGGCTTCGTTTAACGTTTCCACAATGGCCTGTTTATGATGCATGGTTTGCTTTAAATCCTTATAATGACTGGAAATAACAATGGCATAGTCGATATTTGCGCCCATCTGAATCGAGTTTACAATCAGGTAGCTTAAGAAATACAAAGGGGCCGACTGCAGGTAAGGGAAGGAAAAGTTAATCCAAATACTGCCCTGTATCACCAATATGAGCAGAACCGGAAGACCGGCGGATTTAAAGGTAAACAAAAGGATAATGATTACAAACAGGGCGGAAAGGATGCTCACCAGCAGATTGTCCTGCCCGAAGGAGGAAGACAAATCATAATCGCTGGTGGAATTTCCCACCACATAAACATCCTCGCCAGGATAGTATTTTGACGCCTCGTTTCGGAGGATTTTCAGAAAATCAAAGGTTTCCTGACTTTCTTCAGGAAGATTCAAATATACCACAAGACGAGAATGGGTATCTGTCTTTAGCTGGAGCTTTGCCTTTTCCAACTGATCAAATAAATCGTCTAACGTGTCCTGGATATCTCCCTCTAAAGTAATATTTCCTCTTTCCATCTGATCTTTGAGAAAAAGAAACATGTCAAAGAGAGGAACCTTATATTGCTCGAGCCCGTTAAGGATTTGCCCATACTGATCGTCATTTACCGCATAGGCTGAGTAAAGAAGGTTGGAGAGTTCATATTCAATTCCGGCAAGCTCTGAAAACTCCCTGGGATTTAAGGCGTCGGTTAAAACATATCCGTCCATGGCTTCCACATTGGCAAGGCCCATGGCGGATTTTACTTCCGGATAGCTTTCGATATCCTTAAGGAGAGCGCTTTCGGATATGTAATTGCCGGAAGGAATGATCATGGCGACCATATTGCCGGAGCCAAAGGTATTTTTGATTTTTTGATAGGAAATCTGACTTTCACTCTGCTTGGCGGTAACCAAATCCGTAAAGCTGTAGCAGTAAGGACATTTGTTGGCCCAGACCGCCGTGACGGCAATCACTACTGCAAAAATGGGCGGAACAATAAAACGCGTCATGAGGTCAAACTTGCCCACGGCGGTAATACGTGGGATGAGCTTGCGGTGTTTGGTTTTGTCAATCAGCTTGCTAAAGAGCATAAGAAGACCGGGCATCAAGGTAAAAACGGACAAAAGGCTAAACAGAATAGCTTTAATCAGCACCGTTGATAAATCCATACCGATCTTAAAATGCATAAAAGCAAGAGCGGCCAGGCCGGAAATTGTGGTAAGCGAGGAAGAAGAAATTTCAGGGATTGCCTTGGCCAAAGCGGCAATACATGCCTCTCTGGCAGGTAAGGTTTCGTGCTCGTCGCTGAAACGATGGCATAGGATAATGGCGTAATCAATGGCAAGGGCCAGTTGCAATACCACCGTTACGGAATTGGAAATAAAAGAAATTGTGCCGCACAGAAAGTTGGTTCCCATGTTCAGCAGCGCGGCGACGCCAAAAGTGGCAATCAGCACAGGAACCTCCGCATAGGAGCGGGAGGTTAAGGTAAGCACAACCACAATGATAATGGCGGCAATCACAATAATGACCTGCATTTCCTGCTTCAAATCGGCAGCCGTATCGAGGCCCACCTCTGTGTTTACATAGGTGTCATACTTTGCAAGAAGGTTTTTTATCTGCGCCATGGCATTTACGCTTACGTCATCGCTTGCGGTACCGTCAAAAGTGACGTCAAACAGGGCGGAGGCGTTTTTATAATGATCCTCCGTGCTGTCAAAAGCTACGGAGGAGACGCCGTCCACATTTTCGATTTCTTCCCGCAGGCTTTCGCCACGCTCGTAGGATATATTGGAGACCATGACCCTGGCGCTGCCGTAGGTGATAAACTGATCGTTCATAAGGGTAAGCCCCTGACGGGTCTCGGTTTCCTCGGGCAGATAAGTGGTGATATCGTTTTCCACCTGCACCCATCCGGTGGAAAAGAAGCAAAAAATAAGAGCAAAAATGTACAATAAGAAAAAAAGGTTCCTCTTATCAACAATAAAAGTGGCGACCTTTTCCATTGGGGTTGCTTTATTTCCGTTCACGTAAACCAGTCCTTTCAAAATGGTAATCATTTTTTTGAGAAAATTATATTCATTTGGGAGAAAAATAACAATACCCAAAATGGGACATTTGTCCGATATTCATATCTATATGGGGGAGTTTTTTACACATTGGCGAACCGTCCGCTTCTCCGCGAATAGAAATTCGGTCGTCACCGCTTTCAAGCGTCCTTTTGGCCAATGTGTGATAGACAACCACGGTGGATGTTTTATGTGGATTCGGATTTGCAATTTGTTGACAGCAGGGAGGGGGATAGAGTATCATAAATGAAAAGCTGAAACAGAGCTAATTGTAATGAAGTCAAGAGAGTATTTTTCATACACAGTGTATAAATAAGGGAATAAGATGTTACCGGAACAGTTTTTAGATAGAATGAAAAATCTGTTGGGAGAGGAATACGCTGATTTTCTGGCCAGTTTCGACAGACCCAATTATGAGTCCCTGCGGGTGAATCTTTTAAAGGGACAGGAAAAGGAATTTGCAGATAAAGTGGATTTCCTAGAAGAAGCGGTACCCTGGGCGAAAGGCGGTTATTATTACAGGCACGGAGAACGGCCGGGCAGGCACCCTTTTCATGAGGCAGGGGTTTACTACATACAGGAGGCAAGCGCTATGGCGCCGGCGGCTTATTTAGCGCCCCGGCCGGGGGAGAGGGTTTTGGATTTGTGTGCGGCGCCGGGAGGGAAAAGCACGCAGCTTGCCTGTGCCATGATGGGACAAGGGCTTTTGGTGTGCAATGAAATCCATCCCCAGAGAGCAAAAATTCTGTCGGAAAATATAGAGAGAATGGGGATTGGAAACGCCCTTGTGCTGAACCATGAACCGGCTTTTTTGGCAAAGCGTTTTCCGGCATATTTTGATAAAATTTTGGTGGACGCTCCCTGCTCCGGCGAGGGAATGTTCCGCAAAAATCATGAGGCAATAGAGGAATGGAGCCCTGACAATGTGAAAATGTGTGCCCGGCGGCAAAGGGATATACTTGAAAGCGCCGCCCTCATGCTGCGTGCAGGCGGCAGGCTGGTTTATTCTACCTGCACCTTTGCGCCAGAGGAGGACGAGGGAACGATAAGCGGCTTTTTAAAAGAGCATCCTGAGTTTCATCTCGAAGAGGTAAAAAAATATCCCGGCATGATGGCAGGAATGCCGCTTTTCCCGGAAGCGGATATAGAGGAAATAGAAAAGACCGTAAGGCTGTGGCCCCACAAACTGAAAGGGGAGGGCCATTTTGCAGCGTGCCTGAAAAAAAGAGAGGACGCTGCGGATGGCGCTATGAACCCGGGGACAGAAGAAAAAGGAATTACGTTGAAGGATTGCGGGGAGTGGGAAGAATTTAGAGACCAATGTCTGAAAGTATCCTTAGACGGCTCTTACATAAAATTTGGCGAGCAGTTGTATCTTATGCCGGAGGGAACGCCGTCTCTTAAAGGACTTAAGGTATTAAGGCCGGGCCTCCATTTGGGAACCTTTAAGAAAAAACGGTTTGAACCGGCCCACGCTCTTGCGCTTTTTTTAAAGCCGGAGGAGGTAAAAAAATCGTTGGATTTATCCCTGTCAGAAGCGTCCGCTTATCTTTTGGGACAAACATTTTTTGCGGATGGGGAAAAGGGCTGGTACTTAATCAGCGTGGAGGGTTATAGTCTTGGCTGGGGAAAGTTATCCGGCAACGTGATGAAAAATCATTACCCAAAGGGATTGCGGACTAATTTTTGCGTGCAGTAGGTCAGGCGGATGGGAAGCCTCCGTTTGACGAAAGCAGAAATAAACTTTTATGAAATATTATCCGGCGGTATTTGCAAAGGCGTCTGCGGCTTTTTTCCGCCGCCAATGCGGCAGGGAGGGTTGAGATGAAGAAAATACAAGTGATGATGGCCCTTGCCCTTGTCCTGATGCTGACAGGCTGTAAAGGGCAGAATAAAAATGATAATATAAGCGCGGGCATGGAAGCTGTGGCGGCTCTTGATTATGACAGTGCCCTTGCAAGCTTTGAGGCGGCGAAAGAGGCGGGGGAAAATGAACGCCTTTTATATAGAGGGGAAGGGATTGCCTATATGGGAAAAACCATGTATGGGGAGGCGGCAGAGGCGTTTGAAAAAGCCCTTTCTTTAAGCGACGGCAGGGTAAACGATATGGATTATGATATCAATTACTATTTGGCCGTAGCATACTACAAACAGGGAGATATTGGGAAAGCAATTAATGTATATGATGCGATTACCGCTCTGAAAAGCGAGGAAAAGGACGCCTACTACCTGAGGGGCGTTTTATATGCGGAACAGGGGAACCTGGACAAGGCGAAAGAAGATTTTGACAAAGCAATCAGCCTTGACAAAAAAGATTATGACAGGCTGATTGACATTTATAATGTTTTAGCCTCGGGAGGGTACAGGGAAGCCGGGCAGGAGTACCTGCAAAGCGCCATGGATGCGGGAACCAAGGATATGACCAATTTTGAAAAAGGCCGTATCTGCTATTACCTGCAGGACTATGAAAATGCCAGAACCTATCTGGAAAAGGCCCGGGGAGAAAGCGGATACGAGGCGATACTCTTTTTGGGAAAAACCTACGAAACGCTGGGGGATAATAATTATGCCATCAGCGTGTACAATAGTTTCCTGGAAGGCGACGGGCCAAACGCCGAGGTCTTAAATCAGCTTGGCCTATGCAAAATGGAGACGGGGGACTATGAGGGCGCTCTTGCGAATTTTCAGTCCGCAATCAATATAGAAGACAATGGCATGATGCAGACGCTTAAAATGAATGAAATTGTCGCCTATGAGCGGCTTGGCGAGTATAAAAACGCGGCGTCCCTGATGGAAAGCTACCTGAAAAGCTATCCGGATGACGAGGAGGCCAAGCGGGAATCTGTTTTCCTGCAAACGAGATAAATTGAAAAATCAGTCCGGCGACTGATTTTATCAATCACAAATTTGTGCCCCGGCCCCAATTTGCGGACTGTTGGAATCATGGTGGGGTTAGTGTGAAGAAAAGTTCTAAGGCGTCAAAAAACGCCGCCTAAGAACAATTAAAACTTCACACTCAGAAGAATGCCTTGGAAAAACGCCTTATAAGGCGAGCATTCTTCGTCCGGATTTGTGATTCCGCTCTGCGGAATCATGGGGGTAGTATGAGGAAAATAGTGAGGGAAAGAAATGCAGGCGGAAGAAGTAATTGAAAAGGTGGCGCAGCTGTGCCGGAAATATTCTGCAAAGGAGGGTGTTTTATTTGGCTCGAGAGCAAAAGGAACCGCCCTTGCAAGGAGCGATATCGATATTGCGGTTTCGGGGGTGGCTGATTTCCCGGCATTTCAGGAGGAAGTGGAAAACCTGCCAACGCTTTTTTCCGTGGATATTGTAGATATGGATACCTGTACCAATCCGTTATTGTTGGAGGATATCAGAAAGTATGGAAAAAAAATTTATGAGAAGATTCCTCTCCTATAAAAAGTCTCTGGAATCGTTGTCGGAAGCGAAAGAGAGGGATATGAGCGACTCCTTTGTGCTAAGCGGAACAAGCGCAAAATTCAGCATTACCTTTGACCTTGCATGGAAGACCATGAAGGATATTTTAATTGAATACTATGCGATTACGGATTTCGTGGCAGGCTCTCCCCGGGAGACTTTAAAAAAGGCGTTTCAGACAGAGATGATTACAGGGGATGAATGGATGGAAATGCTGGAAATGCGCAATCAACTGACCCATGATTATGACGGGGAGATTGTAAAAAAGCATTGCCAAAGGATAGTAGAGGTTTATATCGAAAAATTCAACGAATTTCAACTTTGGGTAGATAGATTGATAAATCAGTCCGGCGACTGATTTTATCAATCACAAATTTGTGCCTGCAGCTCAAATTCGCAGGTTACGGAAAGGCATAGTTATTAACATGGAAAATGAGTGATTTTCCGTAGGCAATAAGACACACAGCAAGAATGGAGGTCTAAGATGATTAACCAACTGATTACGAAAATCAAAGAGACGGGAGCGCCCATTGTGGTGGGGTTAGATCCTGTGCTGAAATTTGTACCGGAGCATTTGAAAAAAAAGGCGTATGCGGAATTTGGGGAAACGCTTGAGGGGGCCGGGGAGGCTATCTGGCAGTACAACAAGGAAATTGTAGACAATATTTATGATGTGGTACCGGCGGTAAAGCCCCAGATTGCCATGTATGAACAATTTGGGATTCCGGGCCTTGTGGCGTTCAAAAAAACCGTGGACTACTGCAAGCAAAAAGGGCTGGTGGTAATCGGCGATATCAAAAGAGGGGACATTGGCTCCACCTCCGAAGCTTACGCGGTAGGACATTTGGGCAAGGTGACGGTGGGAAGCAAATCCTGCTATGGCTTTGACGAAGATTTTGCAACGGTTAATCCTTATCTGGGTTCGGACGGAGTGAAGCCTTTTATCAAGGTCTGCAAAGAAGAAAAGAAAGGTTTATTTATTCTGGTGAAAACCTCCAATCCAAGCAGCGGCGAATTTCAGGATCGCCTGGTGAAGGCACAGGCAGCAAAGGAACAGAGCGCCGGACAGGGCAGTCTGCCGGACAGGCCCTTATACGAGATTGTGGGGGAACAGGTTGCTAAATGGGGAGAAGAACATATGGGGGATTCTTACAGCTATATCGGGGCGGTGGTGGGAGCCACTTATCCTGAAATGGGCAAAATCCTCAGAAAAATCATGCCAAAGAGCTACATTCTGGTGCCGGGCTATGGCGCACAGGGAGGAAAAGGAAAGGATCTCGTTCATTTCTTTAACGAGGACGGGCTTGGGGCAATTGTAAATTCCTCCAGAGGCATTATTACGGCTTACCAGCAGGAAAAATACGCTTCCTTCGGGCCGGAGCATTTTGGCGAAGCTTCCCGAGCGGCTGTTTTAGATATGAAAAAAGATATTGCGGAGGCTTTAAACAGTTGACAGAGGTTAAGTTTTATGAAAGCGTAGAGGATGAAAAATTTCAATTTGCCGTCATAATTTCCAAAAGCCAGGACAAATATGTTTTTTGCAAACACAAAGACAGAGATACATGGGAAGTCCCCGGCGGCCACCGGGAGCCGGGGGAAAACATTATGGATACGGCAAAGCGGGAACTGTATGAGGAAACAGGAGCTTTGGAATTCGATATAGAGCCGGTATGCGCGTATTCTGTTTTGTTTTCCGACAATTTTGAACACAGGGAAAACTTCGGAATGTTATTTGTCGCCCACATAAAAGTGTTTGAAAAAGAGCTGCACAGCGAGATTGAAAAAACTGCGCTGACGGAAGATTGGCCAAAGCGATGGACCTATCCCGAGATTCAGCCCGAACTGATAAAGGAAGCAAAGAAACGAGGCTATTTATAAAACTTTTGAGAACGTTAAAATGTTAAAAAAAGAAGAAGGAAACAAACGTTGTCACACTTTGCATGTCAGTTTGCAGAAAAATATAAAAATTAAGAAATCCTTTATTTTATGTTAAATAAATTAATTTATCCCTTTGATATGCTATAATCTGCTAATACGTTACAGCTTTACAGGCAAAGGATGAGATGGGGATGGATTTGGAGTTTATTGACATATCGCGGGAAGAAGAGGATGAAAGGCTTCGTGCCAACGGTACGACAGGCAGAAGAAGAGCCGCCGGCGAAAGAAGGCCGCGGCCTGTAAGACAGGAGACTACCCGAAGGGAAATTTCCCAACGGGGGGAGATTTCTCGGCGAGAGACTGCCAGGCGGGAAGATTCCCGACAGAGAACCGCCCGACAGGGGAATTTGCGGACAATCGGATATGAAAATCAGAGGGAACGAAGAAGCGAGGGGCAAAGACCGTCGGCCGTTCAAACACAAATGACAAGACAGGTAAAGTCTGTTAACCCAATAATAAGCAATGTGGAGCATAACCGCGTTAAAAATAACAATCGCAGCCGCGATAATATTTCCACTCGTAATAATAGAAACATTAGCCGGGAAGGCGGCAGGAATTATAACTACAATCACAGCCGCAACGAAAATGCGGTAAGAAGGCCGAGACCGGCAGACCCAAGGGCTCAGCAGGAGCGGATACGCAGGCGTAAAATACGGAAACGAAAGGCAATCGCCGCTCGGCTGACCGTGATGCTGGCGCTTTTACTTGTGATTTTTTTAGCTTGTTTTATGCTCTATAAACTGGTTGCGGATTTCGCCGGAGGGGAAGAAGCCCAAAAACCTTTTAATTCCTTTACCCCCACCGTTCAGAGAAAAGAGGTAATCAAAGCCAATGATACGGATAAGCCTGCCATTACGGAAGATTTTCTGACCGTCAATGAATACTCAAGACCGGGGGAAAAGCTTGGCAAGGTCAAAAATATTTTTGTCCATTACACCGCCAATCCCGGGACAAGCGCCGCCCAGAACAGAAGCTACTTTGAAAATTTAGGCATTACGGGCGAGACAAGCGCAAGCGCGCATTTTGTCATTGGCTACGAAGGAGAAATTATACAGTGCATCCCCCTTGAAGAAATAGCTTATGCGGTAGTACAGCGCAATTACGATTCCATTTCCATTGAATGCTGCTATCTGTCAGAGGACGGCAAATTCACGGATGCAACCTACCAGTCATTGCTAAAATTATCCGCATGGCTTCTAAAGGAATACAAACTTGCGCCGAATGATATGAGAAGACATTATGACGAAGGCGGAAAAAAATGCCCCCTGTACTATGTGGAAAACGAGGAAGCCTGGGAAAAATTTCTCTCCGATTTAGAGCAATACATAATGAATAACCAGGTATAAATTAACAGAATAAAAAATTAAAAAAGTCGTCTGCCCATTTTTAAAATGATCGGACGGCTTTTTTTGTATACCTAATGAATGATACGCTTCCTTATTAATAGATTGCCAAAAGCGACCGGGTAGCCAAACGGAAATTTATAAACTTATGTCGTATACTGTTGACATAATATAAAGTTTATTGTAGAATAATAACATATGTTATACAAAAGGGGTGATTTATGTGGCAAGAAAAGAAACCATAAGCAGAGAAGATATTGTACAGGCAGCATTTGTCATATTACAGGAGGAGGGCATAGAGCAGGTTACCGCCAGAAAACTTGCGGCAAAAGCCAATTGCTCCACACAGCCAATTTTCCGTGTCTTTAAAAATATGGACGAGCTGTCAGAAGAACTATTTGAAAAAGCATGCGATTTTTTCAGAGATTTTTATGTGGATTTTCCCAGACAGTCGGTGACGCCCTTTGTAACTTTAGGGCAGGCATATATTAAATTTGCCGGCGTACATAAAAAATTATTTGAGTTCATTTTTTTATCTCCGGAGCGCTTTGGCAGGAGCATGTATGATTTGGTGAACGGTAAGGAAGGATTTGTAAGCAAAGAAATACAGGCAGCGAAGTCCCAGGGATGTAAAAACGCCAGTGAAATGTTTATGAAGATGTGGATTTTTATTCATGGCGCGGCGTGCATGACGCTGACAGGGGATTATGATTTGTCAGATGATGAAACAATGCAGCTTTTAAAGACCTCCTACCAGTCATTCAGATAGTTCCTAAATGTGAAGTATATTTTACTTTTCAAACGGATGGAATGTCGGGCAATTAGATAATTTTTATAAACATAAGGATGGCCGGCAAAGGCCGGCGTTTGTTGTTGTATGCAGGGGGTATAAGTTTGGAACAGCAGGATGTGGATATCATCACCAGAATGAACGACAAATTCATGAAAATGAGCAAGGGGCACAGGGCCATTGCCGCCTATATTTCCGATCATTATGATCAGGCCGTATTTATGACGGCGGCCAAGCTAGGGGAAACTGTGGGCGTCAGCGAATCAACGGTGGTACGCTTTGCCGCCGGGTTAGGCTATGCAGGGTATCCGGAATTTCAGGACGCATTGGAAGAGTGGGTAAAAAGCAAGCTGAATTCCGTGCAGAAGATTGGGGCCAAATATGGAAAGAGCACCCATTCGGAGCTCCTTCATTCCGTGCTCAGCGCCGATATCGAAAAGATTCAGGACACGATAGTAAACTTGGACGCGGTTGCTTTTGGGGCGGCGGTGGATATTATCTTAGAGGCGAGGACGGTTTATCTGGTGGGCGTCAGAAGCTGCGAACCCCTTGCCGATTTCTTACATTTCTATTTAAATATGATTCGCGGAAATATTGTTCTTGTTAAGACAACCAGTGTTACGGAAATATTTGAGCAGATGATACGGATAGACGGAAGGGACGCAATTATTGGCATCAGCTTTCCAAGATATTCCATGCGTACCCTTAAGGCCATAGAGTTTGCCAACGACAGAAATGCGAAAATCATTACAATAACAGACAGTATTCATTCTCCCATGAATTTATATTCTTCCTGTAATTTATTGGCAAGGAGCGATATGGTTTCCATAGTGGATTCTCTTGTGGCTCCATTGAGCGTTATCAATGCACTTGTGGTTGCGCTGTGTTTAAAGCGGCCCGAGGTGGTAAAGAAGAATCTGGAGACTTTAGAGGAAGTGTGGAACAACTATCAGGTTTATTTAAATGACGAGATAAATTTCATAGACGGGGATCCCATGCTCCATTATCCGCTGATGAAAAAAGAGGAATTATAAAAATTGCAGGTTTTTAGAAGCATGGAGGATTATTTTGAAACACGTTATTGTAGTAGGCGGCGGAGCCGCAGGTATGATGGCGGCCGTAAGCGCGGCCGGGGAGGGCGCCCGTGTCACGCTGCTTGAGCAAAATGAAAAGACAGGGAAAAAAATTTTTATCACGGGAAAAGGCAGATGCAATCTGACCAATGCCTGTGAAAAAGACGCTTTTTTTGAACATGTGATAAGCAATGGCAAATTTTTGTACAGCGCCTTTTCGAAGCTGGATAACCGGGCCGTAATGTCCTTTTTTGAGAACGCCGGATGCAGGCTAAAAAAAGAGCGGGGGGAGAGAGTATTTCCCGTTTCCGATCACGCCTACGATGTGACGGACGCTTTAGGCAGGCAGATGGAAAAGAAAAAGGTGAAAGTATGCCTGCGCAGCCCTGTGGCGGAAATTTTAACGGAAACGGTCACTGGGGCCGAGAGCGGCAATGGCGTTATGACCGGGGGCAGGATAAAGCCGCGGACGGTAACGGGGGTAAGGCTTACGGACGGGCGGGTTATGCGGGGGGATGCGGTGATTCTTGCAACAGGCGGGAAATCTTATGCGTCCACAGGCTCCACCGGAGACGGATACCGCTTTGCTATGGAAGCCGGACATACCATAAAGGAGATAAGGCCCGCCCTGGTGCCTTTTACCGTTTTAGAGAGCTGGTGCATGGAAATGCAGGGGCTTTCCCTTAAGAATGTGGCCGTTTTGCTGAAAAGTGGAAAAAAAAGAATTTACGAAGGTTTTGGAGAGATGCTTTTTACCCATTTTGGGGTAAGCGGCCCTTTGATTTTAACCGCCAGCAGCTACTATGTAAAAAAATATTACGGAATGCCGGTGGAACTTCACATTGATTTAAAGCCCGCCCTGTCCGTAGAACAGCTTGACGGGCGGCTGCTTCGGGATTTTGAAGAAAACAAAAACCGTCAGTTTAAAAATGTGCTGGAAGGACTGCTCCCCGCGAAAATGATTCCCGTGATAGTGAAGCTTTCCGGCATCATGCCGGAGAAAAGGGTAAACGAGATAACCAGACAGGAGAGAAGCGCTCTCATAGAATGCCTGAAAAATCTGACCATGACCGTTACGGGAACCAGAGGCTTTGAGGAGGCCATCATAACCCAGGGGGGCGTCAGCGTAAAGGAAATAAATCCCTCCACCATGGAATCCAAACTTGTAAAGGGCCTTTATTTTGCAGGGGAAGTGCTGGATTTGGACGCCATGACCGGGGGCTTCAATTTGCAAATCGCATGGTCTACGGGATATCTGGCGGGAATAAGCGCGGCGGCGGAAGGCGTATAGAGAAGTTATTTTGCGGCGGCCGGAATAAACCCGGAAAGCGAAAGGGGGATGCGCATTTGAAGGGAAAATTATGGAAGGGGGCGGCAGCCGGCCTTTTCTTTTTCATCTATTTGCAGGCAGGTTTTTGTGTTCATGCAAAGGAGGCGGCTTTTGAAAAGGACGGTGAGGTTTATCTGATCCAATCCGCGGAGGATATGCGCATGCTTGCAAGGCTGGTGAACAGGGGCGAAGAGGTAGAGCCCGAGGTGGCGGCTCACAGCGCCTCCTACCGGCTGACCTGCGATGTGGATCTTTCCGAATATTGTAAGGAAGATGGCGGCTGGGAGCCTATCGGGTACAGGAATATCTACGACGACAGCTTAGAGGATATCCTGTGGGAAAAAGACGGGGAATCAGAGGACGATGGCTGGGTTACCTATCATGAGACGGACGCGGGATATTTTAACGGTTCCTTCGACGGCGGCGGACACGTGGTGAGGGGGCTTTACATCAACAGACCAAAAGAACAGGCCCAAGGATTGTTCGGGGCAAGGATTGATCTGCGGGGAAAAGACCGGAACAGTACGGAATACAAGAGCAAAGAAACTACCGTGATCAAGAATCTTTATATTGAAGACTGCGATGTTACGGGCGCTTATTATACCGGCGGCGTTATGGGCGGCATGTGGAATTTTATCCAATATGAAGGCGGGGGTCTTAATATAGAAAATTGTCATGTGACCGGGAAG
>ERZ777011.2497-NODE-2497-length-14532-cov-3.769013_pt1 | contig 14532 bp, 12 predicted proteins | sample MGYA00374964_ERZ777011 | MGnify/ENA primary metagenome ERZ777011 (study PRJEB29310, sample SAMD00008975) | mouse gut metagenome | study: EMG produced TPA metagenomics assembly of the Metagenome analysis of fecal microbiota from mouse which was promoted...
CGACAAATTCCGCAGACTTTGGAAAAATTGTGAGCGCAAACTCTTTATTTCTGCCCAGATGCTTACTTTTGCTCTCATCGCCATCCTCATTAGAAGATTTTAAACAGGCTCTTAGATATGAGGTGAAGCTTATGCGTATGAAAGAGGCAACTGTAAAAAGGTTCCAGAGACTATGCCAAGAGAGAGGAATCAAATACAATGAATTGGCGACGCTATCAGGAGTAACCCCTTCTACCGTGTATAGCATGATGAATGAGCGGCGTAAAGACCTCTCAGTAGTAACCGTGAAAAAACTCTGCGATGGACTGGGCATTTCTGTTTCTGTGTTTTTCAATGACCCAATCTTTGAAGCCCTGGAACAGGAGATCGAGTAGGGGACGTTTTTAGTTCCCCTCCCTGCGTTACAATGGTACAGCAAGTGAGGTGATGGTAATATGGCCGAACGCGTTAAATCTGTTCCTGCGCGTTTTTGTAGACGGGCAGGCTCTCGGCAAATGACGGGCGGCGCCGCTCCTTTCTATCCGCACCCAAATGGTCCCCTCTGAAAATACATGCAGAAATTTCTTGCCACGCCCGCCTTTCTGGTGTATACTATAGAAGGAAAGTATTCTATGCGCTCGCTACATAGCAAAAGTTGCAGCATCAGAGGCAGCTGTTATGGATCGTTTTTGTTCGTTAGTTCGGCATGATAAGGAGAAAATTGATCTGCCCTGACCGTTCTTACCAGAAATCAAAATCGTTCAAGTAAGCGTATGAGCCCGGCAAATGCCGCAGGCTTGTGCGCTTTTTGTTATTTCCAATCCTATTTTACAGAAAGGTGGTGGCAGCTGATGAGCTGGCAGGAGGAATTGAGAAAAGGGATCAGAACAGCAGAACAGCTTGCGCCCGTCCTGGGCTGGACGCCGGATGAGACAGCGCGGTGTGCGGAGATCATCAAGCGGTATCCGATGATGATTACGCCCTACTATCTGTCCCTGGTGGACCCGTCGGACCCGGAGGACCCCATCGGGCGCATGTGCATCCCGTCCCTCGCGGAGTTTGACCCAGGCGGGTCCTTCGACACCAGCGGCGAGGCGTCCAATACCAAGCTGGAGGGATTGCAGCACAAATACGCACAGACGGTCCTGCTGCTGTCCACCAACCAGTGCGCCATGTACTGCCGCCACTGCTTCCGCAAGCGGATGGTGGGCCTGTCCGACGCGGAGCTGAACCACCGGGCAGATGAGGCGGTGGCCTATGTCAGGGAGCACAAGGAGATCAGCAACATCCTGATATCCGGCGGCGACGCCCTGATGAACCCTAACCACATCATTGACCGCTATCTCCGGGAACTGACGGCCATCGGGCATCTGGACTTCATCCGGTTTGGTTCCCGGGTGCCCGTCACCCTTCCGGAGCGGATTTACGGAGACCAGGAATTTCTGGATATGCTGGCAAAGTACGCCCAGAGGAAGGCCATCTATCTGGTCACCCAGTTCAACCACCCCAGGGAGATCACAGAGCAGTCCATCCGGGCGGTGCGGGCGGTGATTGAGCGGGGCGTCCAGGTGCGCAACCAGACGGTGCTGCTGCGGGGGGTGAACGACGACAGCGCGGCGCTGGGCAGTCTGCTCTCCGGCCTGACCCGCATAGGCGCGGCGCCCTACTACATTTTCCAGTGCAGGCCGGTTACCGGGGTGAAGGGCCGGTTCCAGGTGCCCTTGCAGGAGGGGGTCCGCATCGTGGACAGCGCCAAGGCCCTGCAAAACGGCTTTGGCAAGTCGGTGCGCTACGCCATGAGCCACCCCCGGGGGAAGATCGAGATTTTCTGCCAGCTCCCCAATGGAGAGACGGTTTTCAAATTCCATCAGAGCAGGGATGACAGGGATATCTCCCGGGCCTTTACCCGGCGGCTGTCTCCCGCAGACACCTGGCTGGACGGGGAGCTGAATGGAATATGAGCCTGCCTCCCGCGCCCAATAGTTGGAAGCATTCCAACTATACGCCGCCCCCCTCCGGATGGTAGAATAGTGGCGTATTCTAGGGCGGAGTAAGTTAGGGCGGAGTAAGTTAGGGAGGAATGGCAAAAGGGAGGGGCGAAGTCTGCCCTTCCCGCCGCACCGCAGAGACCTGGAATAGAATAAGAGGACAAGAAAGACCGCGATTGCCTGAATCAGGGCCATTGCGGTCTTTTTTGCCCGAAAATCAGAAAGGAGTACAGAACGATGAGTGAACTCGTCAACACGTTCCCGTTCCCCGGAATGGGTGCAGATGGAGGGCTGGACATTGGCGCAATCTTTGGGGAAATCAGCGCCGGCGGGGATACGAACCCCTTTGACCCGCCGCCGGCGGCAAGTCCGCTGGAGACTGCTTCCAATACCAGCGAAGAGCCCGCTGCCAGAACGCAGCCCCAGCCCAGCCAGGCAGCAGACATCGTGCAGGAGCCCACACCGGCTCCGGCTGCTCCCGCGGATGAGCCAGAACCGGCGCCTGCTCCTGTGGCCCAGGCCCCTGAACCGGAGCCCGTGCAGGAAGCTGAGGCGGACTCCAATCCCATCGCCGCCGCTTTTACCCAGCAGGCGGAGAAGAATACCCAGCAGGGGCTTCTGGAAAAGCCGCCCGTATTCTGCTACAAAAACGTCAAGGAGCCCATTGAGGACGCGGACATGTCCTTTGAAGAGCTGCGAATCCGGAAGTCGGATGATTTTACAGAGCTGGAGGAGGGAAAATCCGTCTCCTGGTCTGTGGAGTATTGCGGCATCCGCAAGGAGATCCGGGACCCCAAGGGGACTACCATCCGCGCTATGAAGGAGTCTATTGAGCGGTCCCGGGAGTTTCTGGACGCCCTGAAAAAGGCGAAAGGAAAGGCGTCGGGCTGCTGCGTCAGGCCCAAGGTGACAATGAAATCAAAGGGCGTCGCCTCCTACAAGGGGACCTTCCAGACCGTGGAAGAGGCCCGCGCCTCCGACAAGGTGATCTGCCTCATCCCCTCTGGAGACGGGAGGCTGTATGAGCTGCGAAAGACGGAGCAGGGTGAATTTATCGCCCCAAAAAACAGAGTGGGAACGTATCAGCAGGTGCGGGCCGGGGTTATCCCGGCCCTGCCGCTGATCCCACTGTCCCTGATGGGTCAGATCATCGCCTTTTTCCGGGACTTTATGACGGACGGTGAAGAGTACGAGGCTCTGGCCCTGGTCTACTGGGATAAGGATGAGCGGCGGTATTTCGTCTATGTCCCCCGCCAGACTGTGGAGAAGGAGGGAATTGAGGCGGATCTGCGGGACTGCCCGTATGACGATAACCCCAGGTATATCCGCTATGCCGACATTCACAGCCACAACAGCATGGACGCCTTTTTCTCATCCACAGACGACATGGATGAACGCGGCACTGGGCTCTATCTGGTGATCGGGCATCTGGAGAAGTTCTTTCCTGATGTGGAGGCCCGCATCTCCTGCGGCGGCTCCTTCTGCGCCATTGATCCCGGCGAGGTGATCGAGGGACTGGCGGGGCCAGCGCCCTACCCCGCGCAATGGAGAGAGAATGTGACGCCCAAAAAGCCGGCCGCCAAACCTCGCAGGGGCTTTCGAGGCAGATTGGGGGCGCCGCTATGAGGTGTTCGACAACCGCGCCTGTGAAAATCGTCATGCTGGGGGCTGGCGGCACAGGGGGCCATATTGCGCCCCACCTGTACCGGCTGCTGTACACGCTGGACAGGCCCTCCCGGTTCGTCATCTGCGACGGCGATATTGTGGCGGAAAAGAACCTGATCCGGCAGAACTTTTCTCCCGCTGATCTGGGGGAGAACAAGGCAAAGGTCCTGGCGGAGCGGTATGCGTCCGTGTTTGGGATGCGCAGCTCTAGCGAAACATGATATACTGGCAACGATTGTCCCTGACACGCAGGAAGTCCTGACGGCGCTCCATACCCATACGCCGGCCTTCCTCTGGCTGGACCTGGATACCGACGACGCGCGCCCATTTTTGGCAAAGGTCATGGATAGATTCCTCTATCCCCCGCCATATATCATCCTGACTGCGGCCTTCTCCGATAGCACAGACCGGGCGGATATGCTTGACCAGGGCGCGGACGCCTGTGTTGAGCTCCCCGTTGATCTGAGTGAAATCCTTGCAATCCTGAATGCGGTGATGCGCAGAGAAGGCCGGCTGCGATGTGTGCGCACCGGAAGCCTGCTCCCGTGCATTGAGCATAAGGAATTATTGATTGATCCGCTGCGCCGCACGGTCCGAATGCGGGGCGAGGCCATCTATCTGACCCCGAAAGAGTTTGATCTCCTGTATCTGCTGGCCAACAGCCCCGGCATTGTCTTTTCCAAAGAGCAGATTTACTCCCACATATGGAAAGTCCAGGGGGAGCTGGGAGGAAACAGCATATCCGATCATATTTCCTCTCTGCGTCAAAAACTGGGACTCCATCCCAAGGACAGCGAATACATCCAAACTGTATTTAAGGTGGGATACCGCTTTGCAGAGTCCACATAGCATATTGTCCTGCATCCAGCGGAAACAGGGCGTTTTCTAAACTTTCATGCGAAATTTGTCGAATACAGTCGAGCAATTCCAGAAAAACTCCAGAACTTCGACACAGTTTATTCTAAAAGGGGGCGTATAGTGATAAAAACGGACAGCTGGAACTATTTCTCAGGTAGTCCCCAGCTACTCAGGGGGATTTCATGTGTACCAAGGATTTCTCCGGCGGCAGACATATGATACAGCTTTGATAAAAATTAGCAGGACTGTTACCCGGACAGGCTTCAGCAGAAAGGCCAAAATTCAAAAAATTTTCGCGGCCCTTTTGATGGCTGGAAGGGCTCCGCCCTTTGCCTTGGGAGGGAAACATCCTGGCGGCTTAAACATATTCCACGCGATGTAAGGGCCGAATCAGCATATTCGGGATTGTTTTGCGAAAACCATGTACCATCAGAGTGAGCCTGTTTGCTGGCAGACTTTTAGCGCTGTAAATAGAGGGATCGAAACATGGCTGTCGAAACAAAGGCATATGTGATTGGCTTATTGGAGTCATACAATAACCGCATGAACCAGATCGCTCTCTTGCACTATGAGCTGGAACATCCAACGAATGTTTCGCCAGACGAGATGATTGGGGCAATGTCTCTCGGACACGGTGATGGAACTGCCCGCAGCAAAGGTCATATTTCCAACAAAACGCTATATATTGCACTGAATTATCAGGAACAGGCGGATTTGGTCAACGCAGAGGCCCGCGAGGAAATTGTTGAACGCCTGATCGAGTTGGAGCGCGAACAGGAGAAGCTGGCCTATTATATTACACTGTTGAACGATCAACAGCAGGAAACTGTCATTGTGCGCTTCTACTTTGAAGGCCGTACATGGAGTGACATTGCCAGGGAACTGCACGTGGTCACACGGACGGTACATAAAATCAAAAACCGGGCATTGGACCGTCTTGCAGCCATGTATACTTTTGCGGAAGGCCCACAAAAGTAGCGCAGGGCACACTTGGGGCACTCCAGGGGCACACTGCGTTCACAAACTGTTCACACCAGAGGGTATTGCAAGGGCACTATTCTCTGTGTTATGATTAAACTGCCAAAAGAAGATGCTCTCCGGTCAATGAACCGGAGAGCATCTATCTTTGAAAACCATTTTATCGGCGTGAGGAAATAAAAATAAATGTGCCGGATGAGTCAACTGTCTCTTGCATTGCCCGGATAGTTATCGTACAATAGCTATACGAGCCAGCAATGCACCTTGACAACTACACAAACTTCGGTACGCGGCGCACAAAGGAGGACTACCATGTGTGAAACCCAAAAGGAGACCTTGACCGTCAAGGAAATGCAGCAAATTTTGAAAATAGGAACCAACTCAGCATACAATCTGATTCACAGCAAAGCATTTCCGGTTATCAAGATCGGGCAGTCCTATCGGATACCCAAAGGGTCATTCTATGCGTGGATGGCAAATTCCTGCGCCGCAAAGCGCTAAGGTCAAATCTTCAATTATGTTAAAAATTGGAGGTTCATCATGGCTAAAAGACGTTCTAACGGCGAGGGGAGCTTTTGGCAGCTCCCTGATCGCACCTGGGTCCACCAAATCACCTTGGGTAGAAAAGAAGATGGTTCCCCTCATCCGGAAATCCTTCAAAGGCCGCACAAAGGCCATCTGTAAGGAACGGAAGGACGCATGGCTGGCTGAACAGGCTGTGTTGAAAGAGAAATCAGAGGCGCAGGCACAACTGGCCGCAAGGGAACTGGCTGAAGAAGTCCGGCGAGGCCATTCGCTGGAATCTGAGGCGCAGTTTGAAGCCGCCTTCCTGGAGTGGCTCAAGCTCTACAAATCGCCGCCAACCCGCAAGCCGTCCACCTATGCCAGTTATATCGCCACCTATAACACCCATTTTGCGGAGTTCTTTGGTGAGATGCCGCTATATCTGATTACCCAGGATGTAGTTCAGAACTACTATCAGCAGAAACAGCTCAGCGGCAATCGCAGGGACGGGAAGGACGGCGGACTGTCTCCTAAAACCATCCGTAACCATCACATGATCCTGAAAGACTTCTTCACGTATGCGCAGGGACGGTATAAGCTGCCATGTAACCCTACTTTGTGTACAACACGCCCGGAGGTTGTCCATCGGGAAATGCGGGTGCTGAGTCCGGATGAGATGCAGATCTTCATAGAGGAAGTCATGAAAGAGACCCAACGGATCGCTATTTTGACAGACCTGTTCGTGGGCTACCGCATTGGTGAACTGCTGGCCCTGGAGATTTCAGATTTCAACCCCAGACGGCAGACGCTGACAGTGAACAAGAATTTGCTGCACGTTTCTACAAATGCCCTCTCTCTGGACAACCCCAATGTCAAAATCCTCAACTATAACCCGGCAAAGAAAACCCACCTGATTATCCAGAGTACGCCCAAAACCAAAAGCTCGAACCGTGAGACAGCTATCTCTGACGGACTTTGCGAACTGCTGATCCGCCACATCTTCACGATGGCCCACAGCGATTGGCCCAATCCCAACAATCTGCTGTTTCCTTCCACCAAAGGAACCTACCTTGATCCCAAGAGCTTTGAGATCCGCCTGAAGGCCGTTTCCAAACGCTGTGAGATTAAGAAGGTAAACCCCCATGCGCTGCGCCACACACTGGCAACGCGGCTGGTGGAGGGGAATGTCCCGCTGAATATTGTCCAAGGCATTCTGGGCCACGCTTCCATCGAGACCACCAGAAAATATTTACATGGGAACGAAGAAATTGAGAGGGAGGCCATCGGAACGATGACAGATTACCTTGATGTAGAGAGGCTGGTGACAGCTCCCCAGCTCAATGGAACCAGGAAACGGGGAAAATTTGCAGATGTTCAGTTGCCAGACTTTTCTACGCGAACTGTCCCGAAGAAGGAGCGGAAGTAAGCGGCATTTGCATATTGTGCGGCGTTGCCTACTTTAGTGCAAATTCCGCTTTTAAGGCACCCTATCGCAAACAAACAGGAGGAAACGATTTTGAGGGCAACTTATTCACAAAAATACGCTGGCAGCTCGCCGGGCAAATCAACTGCAAATTGCAATCGGTTATGAAGAAACCCCTGAAACCATTGCCTTTATAGTGATAAGGAACTAAATTCACTTATCACTGTTGGCTGACAGTTTCGGAGTGCATCCGAAAGCCCGTCTGATTCCTAACAGGAACTCAGACGGGCTGTTTTCTTAACGATGAGTAGAATGTTGCTATGTCCCAGGTTCAGGAGACACTGGAGCGAAAATTTCGCTCCAGGTTTATTTTATAGTTTGATTTGCTATCATCCGGCATATTGGCCAAAAAGTATGGGTTTAATTTGTACAATATTCCGAACAAAATGAGAAGAGAATTTGTAAGAACAAACAAACGGACAGTTTTATATGAGAACTGCACACGGCTGTGATTGTTCCAATATGTTATAGTAATCTCATCAAAGGAACCGGTTCTTCGATGAAAAACATGATTTTCTCTCGTTATGGCCAAACGAGGGAAACCATCAAATCAAACAACAGGAGGAAATGATCATGAATGAACTGAGAAGAGCCCCCAAAGAAAAATGGTGCTTCGGCATCGGTGCTATCGGTAAGGACGCCATCGTCAACCTGGTCGGCGCATTCCTGATGCTGTACTTCACGGATACCCTGGGCATTGCCTCCTCCTTTGTAGGCGTGCTGTTCTTTGTAGCCCGGATGTGGGACGCGGTGAACGACCCAGTGATGGGCATGATCGTGGACAACACCCGGACCAAGTACGGAAAATTCCGCATCTGGCTGGTGGTAGGCACCCTGCTCAACGCGGTGGTCTTCGTCCTGCTGTTCACCACCCTGGGCCTTGAAAGCATGACCGCCAAGTGCGCCTATGTGGCCGTCATGTACATCCTCTACGGCATGACCTACACCATCATGGACGTGCCCTACTGGTCCTGGCTGCCCAACCTGTCCAGCGATCCCCAGGAGCGGGAAAAAATCTCCGTCATCCCCCGTATCTTCGCCAGCCTGGGCGGTTTCATTATCTGCACCTTCGGCCTGTACATGATCGACTTCTGCAACAAGCTGGCCGGGGACAACACCGTCCTCCAGGAGCAGGAGAACGGCACCATCCTGAACATCAGCGAGACCAGCTTCACCTGGGTGGCCATCGGCATCGCCATCCTGTTCATCTTCACCATTGCCATCACCGTGTTCAACGTGAAGGAGGAACCCACTATCGGCGCCAAGACCCAGAAGACCAACCTGAAAGAGGCCTTCGGCATCATCATCCACAACGACCAGCTTGTGGCCTTCATCGGCCTGCTGCTCACCTTCAACCTCAGCACCCAGGTTTTGAAGTCTTTTGCGGTCTACTACTTCAAAGAGGTCTGCGGAAGTGCTATGCTGTACTCAGTCTTTGGCTTCACCATTCTGGCGGAGATGGCCGGCCTGTTCCTGTTCCCCACCATCGCCAAGAGCATCAGCCGGGAAAAGGTGTACGCCCTGGCCTGCGGCCTGCCCATCGTGGGCCTGGTCCTGCTGCTGGTCCTGGGCTACGTCGCCCCCACCAGCGCCCCCGGCGTGATCCTCTCCTGCTGCCTGCTGTTCTTCGGCTCCGGCCTCTCCCTGGGCACCACCACCTGCTGCATCGCCGACGTCATTGACTACGGCGAGGTGAAATTCGGCAAGCGGAACGAGTCGGTCACCTGCTCCGCCCAAACCTTCCTGATGAAGATGGCCACCGCCCTGGCCGCCCTGTTCACTGGCGTGGGCCTGGACATCGTGGGCTATGACCCCGATATGGCCGGCCACCAGGCGGCGGGCACCATCCTGGGCATCCGCGTTCTGATGTTCGTTCTGCCCATCATCCTGGCCGTGGTCAGCTTCCTGATCTTCAAGTTCGTCTACAAGCTGAAGGGCCAGCGGCTGGAGCAGCTGACGAAGGAGATCAACCAGCTGCACGCCAACTGATTTTCCCGGGGGCGGCAAGGAGACAGCGCCGCGCCGCCCCTGGCAACCTATTTCACAAGGAGGAACCCACCATGATTACAGTTAACGAAAAAGAGCACGTCTTTCATCTCCACAACGGGCGCATGAGCTATCTGTTTTATGTAATGGACAGCGGCCAGCTGGGCCACCTGTACTTCGGCAAGGAGCTGCGGTCAGACGGCAGCTACCTCCACATGGTGGAGAAGGCCCACCGGCCCATGACCACCTACATTACCGAGGGGGACCTGTACACCTCCTATGAGCACCTGCGCCAGGAGTACCCCACCTACGGTACCTCTGACTACCGCTACCCCGCCCTGGAGGTTCAGGGGACGGACGGCAGCGCCCTGTGCAAGCTGGAGTACCAGGGCTATGAGATCATCCCAGGGAAAAAACCGCTCCCCGGCCTGCCCGCCACCTATGTGGAGGACCCGGCCGAGGCGGAGACTCTGGAAATTCGGATGCGGGACCCGTGGCGGGGGCTGGAGGCGGTGCTGTCCTACACCATCTTCCGGGACTGCGACGCCATCGCCCGCAGCGTCCGGTTTGTGAACAAGGGGGAGAAGACTCTGTTCCTGGACCGGGCCATGAGCCTGAGCCTGGACTTTCCCGACGCGGACTACGAGAGCGTCCAGCTCTCCGGCTCCTGGGCCCGGGAGCGGTCCATCGTCACCCGGCCCCTCCAGCCCGGGGTCACCGCCGTGTCCAGTATGCGGGGCAACTCCTCCCACCAGCACAACCCCTTCCTGGCCCTGAAGCGGAAGCACACCACCGAGCACTCCGGCGACGCCTACGGGTTCAGCCTGGTGTACAGCGGCAACTTCCTGGCCCAGGCGGAGGTGGACAACTACAATGTCCTGCGGGTGATGCTGGGCATCAACCCCTTCGGCTTCCGGTGGAAGCTGGCCCCCGGCGGCGAGTTCGTCACCCCCGAGGCCGTCATGGTCTGGTCCAACCAGGGCCTCAACGGCATGAGCTGGCAGTTCCACGCCCTGTACAAGAACCGGCTGGCACGGGGATATTGGCGGGACCGGGAACGCCCGGTGCTCATCAACAACTGGGAGGCCACCATGTTCGACTACGTGGAGGACGACCTGGTCCGCTTCGCTCAGAAGGCCCAGGAATGCGGCATCGAGCTCTTTGTCCTGGACGACGGCTGGTTCGGGGCCCGGAACAACGACCGGGCCGGCCTGGGGGACTGGAAGCCCAACCCCGCCAAGCTCCCCAACGGCATCAAGGGTCTGGCCCAGCGGATTGAGGGGCTGGGGATGAAGTTCGGATTGTGGTTTGAGCCGGAGATGGTCAACCGGGACAGCGACCTGTTCCGGGCCCACCCGGACTACATCATCCAGACCCCCGGCCGCACCCCCTCCCACGGCAGGAACCAGTTCGTGCTGGACTTCTCCCGGCCCCAGGTGGTGGATGAGATTTACAATCAGATGTACGCCCTGCTCAGTACCGCCAAGATCAGCTACATCAAATGGGACATGAACCGCTCCATCAGCGAGTGCTACTCCGCCTCCCTGCCCGCCGACCAGCAGGGGGAGGTGTTCCACCGGTACATCCTGGGGGTGTACGACCTCCATGAGCGGCTGATCCGGGCCTTCCCGGAGCTGCTCATCGAGTCCTGTTCCAGCGGCGGCGGCCGGTTTGACGCCGGGATGCTCTACTACGCCCCCCAGGGCTGGACCTCCGACGACTCCGACGCCATCGAGCGGCTGAAGATTCAGTATGGCACCAGCCTGGTCTACCCCATCAGCAGCATGGGGGCCCACGTCTCCGCCTGCCCCAACAGCCAGGTGGGGCGGAACACCCCCATTGAGACCCGGGGCAACGTGGCCATGACGGGGGCCTTTGGCTACGAGCTGGATCTGAACAAGCTCAGCGAGGAGGAGCTGAAGGCCGTCAAGCAGCAGGTGGTGTTCTACAAGCAGAACCGGAAGCTGCTGGTCCAGGGGGCTTTTTACCGGCTGCTCAGCCCCTTTGAGGGCAACTTCGCCGCCTGGGAGGTGGCGGAGCACGACGGCAGCCGGGCCCTGGTGACGGTGACCCGCATCCTCAGCGAGATCAACGGCCCTTACCGCCGTCTGCCCCTGCTGGGGCTGGACCCGGACCGGAAGTACCACATCTACAGCAAATACCTCTCCTATGAGGCCTACGGCGACGAGCTGATGCAGTTCGGCCTCATGCTGGAGGACCAGGCCTCCGGGCAGGTCATTGAGGGCAGCGGCGGCAGCGGCAGCTGCGAGGATTTCCGCTCCCTGGTATATGAGGTCGTGGGCCTGTAAACAAAATGATTCCCGCCCCAAAAGGGGCGGGAACCGTTAAACGGACAGGTTTTCCCGGTTGGTTTTGGTCTTTGCCTGCTCCCGCGCCCGGTAGCGCTTGGGAGACAGCCCCGTATGCTGCTTGAAGATCTTGTGGAAGGACTCGGTCTCCTGGTAGCCGCAGGAGTAGGCGACGGCGCTGACGGGCAACTGGGTCAGGGAGAGCAGATGGGCCGCCCGGGTCATTCGGAAGGTCTGCAAATACTTGATGGGGGACAGCCCGGTGTATTTCTTGAACAGGGTGCTGAGGTAGCTGCGGTTCAGCCCCACATACCGGGCGATGTCCTCCACCAGCAGGGGCTCGTGGTAGCAGTCCTGGATATAGCGGATGGCCTGGGCCACATAGGCGTTCTCCGACCGGTCGGCCACTACGTTCCGTTTGCTCTGGGCCAGGGCGGAGAAAAACAGCAGCATCATGGCCTGACGGCGGTAGAGGTCGCTGGTGGTGGCGTAGTTGTGCTCCAGCATGTCCATGACATACTGCTCCAAATGCTGCTCGAGGTCGCAGGTGAAGATGGGGGAATCCTGGTTCAGGCCGATGGAATTTAGGATCTCTTTGGCCCGGTGTCCGGAGAATCCCAGCCAGACATAGGTCCAGGGCCGCTTCTGATCTGCCGTGTAGGTGGTCAGGTAGTCCGGCTCAATGAGAAAGCCCTGCCCTGGTTTTAACCGATAGGTGGCACCGTTGACGGAAAACTCCCCCTCGCCCTCCACGATGTAGTGGATGAGATAAAAGCTGCGGACAGCGGGGCCGTATTGATGGCCCGGCTTTGTGACGGAGCGGCCAAAATTGTTGATGTGGAGTTCCTCTTTCCCGGTCTCTGGGAATTCAATGAAAATCGCGTTTTCCATAATTACCTCACAGAAGGGACGATCCTTGATGGAACATTCAAAACATTACCTGATCCGCGCTCTGGCGGTGGTGGTGGGCATCCTCATGGTAGGTATCGCCGTGGGGCTGTTCAAGCTGGCGGAGATGGGCGCGGACCCCTTTACCGCCATGAACACCGGCATCAGCTCAGTGCTGAATATGCAGTTCGGCACCCTTCAGCTTTTTGTCAACGCGGGGATATTGGCACTGATTTTCCTGTTTAAGCGGCAGTTTATCGGCTTTGGGACGATCATTAACATGGTCTTTGTGGGTTATACGGCGGACTTTGTGATGTGGCTGGTGGCCCGGCTGGAAATCGCTTTCGCCACCATCCCCGTCCGGCTTGCGGTACTGGCTGTGGCTGCCCTGCTGATCTGCGTGGGTGACGCCCTGTATATCTCCGCCGACATGGGAATGGCCCCCTACGATGCCGCCGGTTACGTGGTGGAGACATTGACGAGAGGCAAGCTCCAGTTCCGAATTGCCCGGATCATACTGGATGCCATTTGCGTGGGCATCGCCTTCTTCACAGGTACGCAGACGGGTATCCAGTGGAAGATCATCGGCATTGGAACAATCCTCCTGACCTTCTGCACCGGGCCGCTGATCCAGTTTTTCCGTGTCCACTGGAGCGATCCCCTGCTGGCAAAGGTGACCGGACAGAAAAAATAACGATTTATGGTATTATACACTGTAATAGCGAAAAAAGATAGGGGAGAATTCACTTGATTTCCGCAAAATCTCTTATAATGCGTTAAAGGTAATGCGTTAAAGGGTAACGCATATGATGACGCATATCTCCTGTATATTTAGAACAACAGGTTTGAACAAAAATACAAAACTTTAGAGTTTTTTCGCGCTCCGATTTTTGTATCCCAGAGTCAATCTCCCTATCCACTACAGGCAACTATGGTATTGGCTGGCAGTTGACATTCTGACAGAGACAGAATGTGCTGAATGATGCTCTCCGCAAACACATGACTGTTCCGTGTATCCCACTCAGCCAATCGGAGAATCTCCGCTGTGCCGCTTACAAAGTCAAACTGAACCTCGCCCCACTCGCCGTCACAGTCTGCCTGATACTCATAGACTGCGGCGGCGATTTTCTTTTTTATCCGCTTCACCGATTTCCGTTTGAGCCGAGCAGCATGGAGCGTACCTGCTTCGACCAGCAGGACGGTCAATTTCTCCACCGCCCGCCGATACGCTCTCTCTGCACCGCTGGCGGTACTGCCCTCAAACACCACCGCCAATTCCTCAAAGGTTTTGTGCTCAGATAGCGGACTGACCCGGTCACAGGTCATGCAGATGGCGTTTCGTTCCTCCAAAAGCCGCTGTTCTCGATAGGTCAGTTTTTCAAAGGCGGCTTGAACCGCTGCCGCCTGAGCGCCGTTCCAGAGGATCGCCGCATAATCCCAGAAGTCGTCCCTGGTCACATCCTCGTCGGTTTCCTCTCCATCCTCGTCCTGGGCCGTGACATAAAGTGATACCTGGCTGCGGTTGAGCCGGGCCACAGCCAGATATTGCTCCGCTGTTTCCTCAGAGCAGCCCTCTTTTGAGGCATACTCGCTGACAACCTCGCCCTTAGGTTTGCCCGATTCGTTGTAAAGCCACGCAATCCCCCTTACCCGCTTGTACTCGTCCAGAGAAGAAAAAGAGCCGCTTTCCTCCACCATCCGACATTGGATCAGAGCGTTTCCAATCGCATGATGGACGTATGTAAGAAACTCCGCGCCCTTATACGGGTCGTAGCTTTCCAAACATTCCAGCATGGCGAGAACGCAGCTTTGTTTGTAGTCCAGAAACCGCTCCGGGTCATACCTGTCCAGCCCCTCCCGCAAAAGAAAGTTTCTGACCCGTCCATTCAGAAGC
>ERZ777011.2500-NODE-2500-length-14505-cov-3.373010_pt1 | contig 14505 bp, 10 predicted proteins | sample MGYA00374964_ERZ777011 | MGnify/ENA primary metagenome ERZ777011 (study PRJEB29310, sample SAMD00008975) | mouse gut metagenome | study: EMG produced TPA metagenomics assembly of the Metagenome analysis of fecal microbiota from mouse which was promoted...
TGGAAAAGATATAAAATTTTCCCGTCAATTCGATGAATATGTGCGCAAGTTTTGTTATGAAAAGGCCGGAATGCTCATTGCCCCCGAAAAGGTAACGCTTACAAAGACAGAAAGCAGTGACGGAACAGGAGGCGGTAACCCGTTTACTATTGAGATAAGCGCGCCGGCTTATGCGGGGGATGGAGGGGTCAGCTATAAAGCGGTTGTGTATAAAAAGGGAATGAATGGAAATGATACGAAGATTATTTCTCTTCCCAGCTTTAACTCTTTAACAAATACATTTACTCTTTCTGATGAAATAATAAAAGAGGGCGGGGAAATTTTTGTCAGGGTGATTGCCAGCAAGTCGGGTATGATTGATTCGGAACCAGTGCAGTCCAATACAGTGACAATCGGCAACGTAATGCCCGATCCCGAGTTACGCATAGAGCTGATAGAAAATGGCAATGGCTACGAATACCGTTTGTCCTTGGAAAAGGAAAATCAGGAAAAATATGCTACATATGATCCGAAAAATGAGCTTGGATTAACGGCGTATGTGACGCGAATGGACAGCAATGTTCCGATAAGTTTTCCTGTAAGTGGAACCGGGAAAATAGATTTAACGCAAGCGTCACTCCAGCAATTAATTGTTCAGGTAAAGAGCACAAATGACGTAAAAGAGTCGGCGGAAGTATCCGTTCCTGTTTACCTGCCCGCATACACGCCGGAGATCGCGATACGCCGTGAAGATAATTCAGGTAAAAAAATTGTACCCGAGTGTACCGTAACCGGAACCAATCTACAGGATTTGCGGATACAGGTGGCGATACTCGGAAGTGGCGGAAATGTCACCACACCGCCCGTCTACCGTGCGGAACTGATTGGAACATGGAAGGATGAAGCAGGTACCGAACATAAAGATACCGTTTTCCAAAGTGCGGATATCCTTACAACCACCAGCGGTCAGGCGACGGCGGTCTTTGCCAATCTGCCTGATTACATGGCGACAGCCAGCAACATAAGGGTTCGGGTATGGTATGCTGAGTCCGGTTTAGGCCCTGTATATACTTACTCCGATAAGCTTGGAAATGGAAGTGCTGTCGTTGAAGCTACAGCCAATGTAAAAACACTTAAGAAAGTAACAGAGACGCAGCCGGACGGCACTCAGACGGAAAAGTATGAGTGGGGGTATACCTATACTCCTGTATTAAATGAAAGCAATAAGGATACATTTGAAGATTACAATTGGACTTCCGGTGAGTTGTTTACGCTGCTCCCAGCCCCGGTACTCATGGATAACACGGATGTTCTTACACCGGAAATAAATGCTGACACCGGACACTTACAGTATACCTTCAGATGGGATGAGGGTTCTAAGTATACGGCAAACAGTAATTACATCGTCTCTCTGGCAGGAATTGTTAGTGATGAAAGCACAGGGGAGGAAAGACGTGTTTCCATATTGACCAATCAGGAAGTACCGGATAATAACAACCCGCAGCCCACAGGGCAGAACTATTACTCAATTACTCCGGATGCCGAGAACTGGTCTTACAGCGCGGTAGAGCTTACTGTGACGCGTAAGGGAGACGCAAACAATATAGGTCTGACTTCTACAAAGACCTATCAAGTAAAACGCAGACTGCCACAGCCGGGACAGCCCAAAGTGACCATAATTAACAATGATGAATTGGACTATGAGATAGAATGGGATGCAATTGCACCGGAATGGAATGGAATCATACCGGAGACCGGATGTGTCTTTTATGAGATTTATGTGCAGCCTTACAAAGAGGATGACAATTTGACTTTGGAGGATGAGAACCCGGTAATAGCCAAAATTTCGGTAATAGATGCAGATGGAAATCCCACTGCCGAAAATGGTGTTTATAAAACTTCCGTCGATTTGGAAAATATCGAAATTACCAGGGATGACGGAACTGTTGAAAAGGTCAGCTATGCCGGAAAACGTGTTGCGATTTATATAAAGGCGCTGCCCGGAGACAATGATAATTCTTATGTCCGCAGTATTGACGGTGTTATTTATAACTTGGATGTGCCTAAGCGTCTGGGTGAACCGAAGATTGAGTGGACAAAAAATTGGGAGCATGAAGTGACACCACCGGATCCGGATGCTGACAACCAAGAACCGATAAAGGAGACGATATTAATCGTAGATGAATTCCAAGATGGCGGAATGACAGTAAATGTGAAAGTGACAGACGATGAGAGCATTCCTCCCGGCGACAGCGCATATCTGTTAAAGGCTTATGTGTTTGACTTTGACAGTACTGATGCGGATGAGATAGCCAAAGCAATCGAAGAGGCCAAAGCATTCATTGAGAGCGGCGCAGAGGAAGAGATTGAAGGATTAGTGTCTATTTATCCTCCGTCAGAAGAGGAAGGCAACCGGAACCCTATCCCTGTTTCTATGGAGGTTGTGGGGAACGATGGCAGGAATTACAGCCATGATCTTGCCGGGCTTTCAGCCGAATATGCGGGCAAGTACATTCTCTTTTATGCGAGAATTTCTTCCGGTGGCGGAAATATCAGTTCGCCGTGGGTGAGCTCTGAGTGCTGGCAGCTGCCTTATGTGAAACTGCCGACGCCGGAGGTAGAAGTTGGCAGCGAGGATTCGGATATTAAGGTAACGCTTATTTATAATCCTGATTTGACAGGTGACGGCACATCATCTTATGGGGCAGAGCGGAAAGCTGATGCCGAAAAGGAAGATGAGGAAAAGAAGGAAACAACTGGTGTGACAGGCGGCAGCCTGAACGGCACAAACGGCAATCTTTCCAATACGGACAAAACGCCTGGCGAAGAAGATGCGGATAACACTCTTGACGGGGACAAAACGCCTGACGGAGACGACGCGGATAACACCCTTGATGGGAACAAAACACCTGACGGAGACGACGGTAATAAAACTCCCGACGGAGATAGTACCGACAAAACGCCTGATGGGGAAGGTTCGGACAGTGCGGATAAATCGCCTGACGGGGAAGAAACAGATAAGACGCTGGGCAGCGGCGCAAACAACACAGATAACTCTTCTGATGGAGATAATACGGGCAAATCGCCTGACGGCGACGATACGGATAAATCTTCCGGCAAAGACAGCGCCGACAAAACCACCGGCAAAGAAGGCACAGATAGCATATCTGGCGGCGACGGCACGAATAAAGCGGATAAAGCTTTGGATATAAGCGCCGTGAAAAACAGTGAAGTGAAAGCCGAGAGCTTATTTAGCAAAGCCGGTAAAGTGGACAGCGGAAAGGCGGAATTTATCATCATCCCGTCCAACAAAGGCGTTCGGAACAGTTATCTGTTCAGTGAAAGTGAAATGGAAGCGTATGTAAAGAATCCTGTTTTGCTGGCGGCCGCAACGCGGATATACCACACGGCGGATCTGAAAAAGCTTCCGGGGGCGGGAGAGCCTGAGGATGACGACGTCGAAGAAAAGCCGGATAGGACAGCGCCTGCCGATGACAGCACCGATAAGAAAACAGACACGAAAGTGCCTGCTGACGACAGCGCCGATAAGAAGACAGACACGAAAGCGCCTGCCGACGACAGCGCCGATAAGAAGACAGACACGAAAGTTCCTGCTGACGACAGCACGGAGAAAAAGACAGACACGAAAGTTCCTGCTGACGACAGCACGGATAAGAAGTCAGATACGACAGCGTCTGATGATGACAGCACGGATAAGAAGTCAGATACGACAGGATCCACTGATGACAGCGCCGGGGAGTTCCCGGAGGAAGATTTTGAGGCTGATGGCGCGGAATTGTATGGAGTACAGCCCCTTGCGGAGGACCCTCAGGAGGAGGATTGGACGGCAAAGCATATTACCCTGAGCTTTAACAGTGTGGAGCTGGCGGATTCCTATTACATCATGCTGACAGAAAAAGTGGAAGGAACTGACGCGGCCGACACGGGCGAAAAGCTCCACGAGTTTAAGATTGTGGAAACGAAATCGCCGGATGATGGAACGGTCGTATCGGCAACGGTATACGAGAAAGACGCTGACGACAAGTGGCAGATAATTCAAGAAATAGAGAAAGTCGATATAAGTGCTGACAATCCGGGAGAATGTGAGCTTCCCTATTTCAGGGATGTAAAGGGAGATTATGAAAAGCAAACAGGTTATATGGTTCCCTATGAAGTGAATCTCACCGCTAAACTTAGGGTGGAAGAAACACAGGATGAAACCGGCGGACTCAAGTACACATTAATCCTGCCTGATGCGGATAGTCTTACGCCAAAGGATGGCGGAAACAGTATTAAGGATGACAATCTCCGGTTCACCAGCCTGGTGCAGATTTACTCGGATGTTCAGGAAAATGAAGATATGACGACGGCACCGTCATATGGAAGCGACGCCTATGTGCGTTCGGATCCTTATGAAATGACAATTGAGAATTAGCCGTTCGGAAGGAAAAAGTTTTAAGAAGAAAGGAGGGCAAAATGTTTCACCGGAAAAAGACGCATTTTATGAAAACTGAATCAAAAAAAGGCACGTCTTTAGTGATTGTGGTATGCGTGTCGGCGTTTCTGGTGGCATTTGCCTTGGCAATGATTTATACGGCCGGTCTGATGCTCTCTCAGGCAAACAAAAGGCTTAGGCAGGAACGCTGTTACCAGCTTGCCAAAAGCTTCGCGGAGACATTGGATTATGAGCTTACGCGGTTTGAAAGCCCCCAGCAGGCAAAGGCTGATCCTGATGGAGGAAACAGTTTTTATCTCTTTACCTGCAGATTTCTGGAAATGAAAAGTTACCTGGACTATAACCCGAATGATCCCGCCAATACAATATATCACTACAGCGCAGGGGAAAATCCGGCGGGGGATAAGAATTACGGAGATATCACGATTGCTCTCTATAAGGAAAACGATTGGGACGGCAGACAGACATTTTCCTATTCTTCAACCAGTGGCGCGGCAGGCAACCCGGATACAGTGGCAGGAAGCATCGCGCGTTATACCCTTACGGTGGAAGTGACTGTCAGGGCGGACAATATGAGCTACAGCTACAGCACAGTTTATAACCAATCGGCAGCTTATGACATGGAGGCGCTTGTCTTTTATCATAATGGAAACAGAATTTCGTGGGATAGTACCGATAAGCAATGGAAAGATAATTTGGGAGCTCTTTTGAGTGTACCGGAAAATGACCCAATTGAGTATGAAATCAAGCCATTTACAGCGGCAACGGATTTTGATTGGGTGACAGGTTACAAATTTAACAAAACCATCAGAGAAAGCGGGGAGACAGAGACCGAAGGCGGAGAGGGAGAAACCGGAGGAGGGGAGGCGCCAGAACCATGAAAAAGCTGAAAATTCACAAAAATTCAGGAGAAACACTGGTGGAAATCATGGTAAGCGCCATGCTGTTTCTGATGATGATGGCAATCATACAGGGGGCCATTTCCTTCTGCACCAATGCCCAGCACAAGAGCAGGGAAATCAGAGAGTCAAATGGGGAGATTTGTAATAAAGTACGACAGGGTACGGCAGGACTGTCTCTTGAAGATAATGGCGGAAACAAGTCCCTCGAGTTCAAGGCCATTTCCGCCGATGGGCAGACGACAGGAAGCCATGTCTTTACAGTAAAAACAGATCTGACAAAAACGGAAGTTTCTGATGGCAGCGGCGCAAGAAAGGCAGTATTTTATTTCTTTGAAAAAGGAGGTGCATCTCCTTGAAAAAATTTCGAAGGCGGCGTATAGAAAGCCGCCGGGGAACTTCCTTAGTAGAAATGATTGTGGCAATGGTTATTTTTGGCATTGTGACGACCATGATGGTGGGCGTTTTAAGCCCTGCGGCCAAATTGTTTCTGCGGATGGAACGGCTGCAGCGGGCACAGATTATTTTGGACAACACCATTCAGGAACTTTACGCCATGACGGAAACGGCCACGGGCTATATCAAGATTTATTCCGTTACGGAACCGGCCGGAGCCTCGGGAGCTGATAAGGGCCCCATCCTGGAATTTTTAGAGCAGGAGAACTACGCCGTGCTGGTTTCCACGGAAGGATGCCCGGAGACAAAAATCGTGGTGGGCGGCACGGAAAGGGAAATGTTGGAGCCTGTGAAAGCCGGACGGCTTTTGGCCAGATATTATTACATGGATAAATCAGATAAAAGTTACAGCTATCATGATGGCAGTAATGCGGTTGCACGCGCCGTAGCCCGAATCTTCACGGACGGGTATTACATGGGAAATTATCTTGAAATTGAATTTTCCTTTCCGGGTGGTGTAGGCAACGGGAATCCGGTTTCTTATGTGAACGCGGATGTTAAGCTTTATGATACTGACAGCGATGGCAACAAAACCCAGTTGATTGTGAAGGAAAACGTAGTGTTGAATTTCCGGTACGCGGTGGTGAGAAACGATGGAGCTACGGCCAAGAGTGGCCCATAGCGCCGAAACAGCCAAACACTGTCACGCTTTGCGGGTCAGTTTATTGAAATAAAAGAATATAGATGTATTCCACTCCTGCAGGTTTGCGGACAGGATGCATTTATAGATATATGCGGTCATGGCGGCAGTAAGAACAGCATGTGACGCCATACATAAAAAGCCGGAAACGATAGAAGCCGGAAAAGGAATGTGCTGCGCTGCATGTTGCGCTTCGCGCACACAGGCCGTCAGCTTGGTGGCCGCAGGTAACAGGCGAAAGCCAAAAATAAGCTTAGGAAAAAGGAGAGAAAGAATGTTAAACAAACTGAAAAAGAACAACAAAAAAGGTTTTACCCTTGTGGAGCTGATTGTGGTGCTGGTGATTCTGGCGATATTGGCGGCGTTGCTGATTCCGGCTTTGACGGGGTATATTGACAAAGCAAGAGATAAGCAGATTATTGCGGAAACCAGACAGGTCGTAATGGCTGCGCAGACTTTGTTAGATGAAGAATATGGCAAAAATGCAAGTTTGACAATCACATCAATAGATGACTCATCGACTCCTACAAAGGAGGCAGTTGCAACCTTGGCAGAAGTGGAGAAAAGTAAAATTGACTCTATAACAATAACTAACAACAAAGTGGTAACTGGAGTAGTGTATATAGACGGAAAAACATGCACATATAAAAAAAATACCTCAGATCTTACGAAGAGAGGAACTTATGAAATTACAGATTAAGTAGAAGTGCAATTATGACCAACAATCAGCCAACAAACCAATTATCAAAGCCAAACCGTATCATCCGCTACCTATCCATTGTAGTCCTCATTCTGGCTGTTCTAACAGCAGCCATCCCAGGGACTCTTATGATTATGCGGCGTGCGGACGCGCAGGTGGCGCTTGGCAATGCCAAGTCCCTGCGCATTGCGCTGGATGTGGCTTCCACGGAAGCCTACGGCGCGGGCAGACCTTTCCGCGACAGCTCTTCACAGGGCGGGGTCGCGGGGGAGGTCTGGCGCAAGGTGCTGATGGACAGCAAGGCGCCGGGAGACTTCTGGGTGCTGCAGACAGATGAAAGCGGATACGAAGTGCTGCGGTTCCTTTACCAGGAGGGGGACTTTATGGTAAGCTATTGCAAAGAGCCTCTCACTTACGAGGTATACTACCAACAGACGTACATCTGGGCCCAGTACAATGCCGTATACTGAATCAGGGTGTGTGCCCCTGTAAGACAACGGCATCCGAAACCGCCTGCAAGGGCGGAAAAAAATGAACGCGAGGAATGTAATATATGATAGCAGTGTTTTCAGGCATTCTGTGGCTTTTGCGTTTCGCCATGGGAGCCTGTGTGTTCAGCTTTTTCAATGTGGTGATTTGCCGTCTCCCTGCGGGGGAGAGCGTGTCAAAGGGGCGGAGCCATTGCCCGTCCTGTGGAAAGGTGCTGACGGCGAAGGAGCTGATTCCCTGTGTCAGTTATCTGTGGCAGAGGGGAAAATGCCGCGGCTGCGGCGAAAAAATTTCGGGGAGATATTTTATCATAGAGCTGGCAGGGGGCTTTTTCTTTGTCTTCTGCGGAGCTCATTTTGGATATGGAGAGTGGGGAATCATTTCCCTGCAAGGGCTTCTGGCCTTTGCCTACCTGGGGATTTTAACCATGGTGGCGTTTATTGATTGGGATACAAAGATCATTTACGATCGTTTTCATATAGGGATTGGCCTGCTTGGGATCGTCTCGCTGTGGCTGTTTCCTGAGCAGAGATTGACAGACCGGCTGATTGGCGCGGCGGTGATTGCGCTGCCTATGCTGATATTGGCGCTCATGGTGGAGGGAGCTTTTGGGGGCGGCGATATCAAGCTGATGGCGGTCAGCGGTTTTCTTCTTGGCTGGCGGCGGATCGTGGCGGCTATGTTTATCGGGCTTTTGGCAGGCGGAGGATATTGTATCTTAATGCTTGTCAGAGGAAAGCTTGCCCGTAAGGACTCCTTTGCCTTCGGGCCGTTTCTTGCATTGGGGCTTGGAATTGGTTTTTTCTGGGGGGAAGAGCTTGTGGCCTTCTATCTGTCGTTTTTGTAAGAATTTTTTGTAAACAGTCATTTTTGTAAAGAAGGATTTTTGAAAGGAGTTTTTCATGGCAGATTTCCGATATGTGGCAAAGAGCATGGACGGAAAGGTGTACCGCGGCCATATGGAGGCGGCGGGAGAGGCGGCCCTGCAGCAGCAGTTAAAGGAGCAGGGGTTGTTTTTGATTCAGGCGAAGGATGGGGCTCAGGCCAAGAAGCATAAGAAGCTGTCGGCCAGGCAGCTTTCCGAGCTTTGCAAATCCCTGTCCACCCTGCTTGCCTCCGGCGTGAGCATTGTCAGGGCGCTTGAAATTATTGCGGATGAGGAAGGAATTTCGCCTGCCGCCAGGACCTTGTATATGAATATTCTGTCGGAACTGAAAAAGGGTTTTTCCCTGTCCGAGGCCATGGAAGAGCAGAAGTGCTTTCCGGAGCTGATGCTGGGAATGATCCGCTCCGGGGAGGGAAGCGGAAATATCGACGCGGTGATGGACAGGCTTTCTTTGCATTATGAGAGGGAGAGCCGTCTGAAACAGCAGGTGCAGTCGGCCATGACATACCCGGCTGTGCTGCTTGTGATGTGCGTTTTGGTTGTGATTGTGATTGTGACCTTTATCCTGCCACAGTTCGAGGAGCTTTTTTCCCAGATGGAGAGCCTTCCGGTGGTGACGGAAATCCTGATGGGCGCGTCAGACTTTCTGGTGAACCAGTGGTATGTGGCGCTCCTTGTGATATTTGTGCTTGGGATTGTGATTAGGATTGTGTCAAAGATTGATAAGATACGCTATGGCCTTGACTATATCAAGGTGCATATGCCGGTGGCCGGCAAGCTGAACAAGGTTATTTACACGGCCCGTTTTGCAAGGACGTTAAGCAGCCTTTATTCCAGCGGTATGCCCATTGCTTCGGCTCTGCAGACGGCCGGGGATACGGTGGGAAACCTGTATGTGGAAAGGCAGTTTGAAAAGGTGATTACCATGGTGCGCAGCGGCGTCCCTCTTTCTCAGGCGCTGCGGGAAGTGGACGGGTTTTTGCGCAAGCTTTCCAGTACCATCATGGTGGGGGAGGAGAGCGGACGGCTGGATGTGATGCTGGATTCCATCGCCGCAACCATGGAACAGGAGGCGGAGGAGGCAACGAAAAAGCTGGTGACCCTTTTAGAGCCGGTGCTGATTTGTATCATGGCGCTTTTGGTGGGCTTTATTATGGTGGCCGTAATGCTTCCTATTTATAACTCCTACGGGGCCATTGAAGGAGCAGCGTAATTGAAAAGTGCAATAAGATAAAAACCGGAAATAAAGTGGGAAATAACAGAGCTTTAGTAACTATTCAGCCAGGTCTGCACATTTGCTGCGCAGACCGTGAGAAAGCGTATATTACGCCAGGGGAATCCGGCTCTTCGCCAAAGGCGAACTTCTAATAGCCGGATTTCGTAACTATGAAGCCGAAGGCTGAATAGTTACGAGCTTTAGGAATTGGAAAAGGCGTGTTTTGTGAAAACAAGAAAACAGCAATGCTATAAATGGAGGAGAAGATGAGTCGGACAGTCATAGTGTTTTTGGAGGACTGCCTGTTGGCGGCGACCGGCAGGGAAGGTAGGTATCCTGTTCTTGATAAGGTGGAGCGGGTAAGGCTGCAGGGCCAGGGGGATTCCTTTGACCGGTGGCAGCAGGCGCTTACGGGCCTTTCCGCGGAATGGAAAACGGGACAGGCGCAGCTGGTGCTTCCTGTCAATATGTGTTCCGCCAGAGTGCTGAAACTTCCTTATGGAAAAGGGAAACAGCTGGCGGATATGGCTTTAAAGGAAGTGGAGGACAACTTTAGAAATGAGGTGGCCGACTATTCCATTATCTGTGCGGATAAGAAGGAAGGGGTGGAGATCTGTGCGGGCGGCGCGGACGCAGGCCAGCTGGATCGATTTGAGAATATTTGCCGGGAAGCTGGATTTACCATTAGGGGAATGACGGTTCCCATGGAAGGATATCTGCGCACTCTCCAGGGGCTTGACAGCTATTGGAAGGGTACGGCGATTTATCTTTTCTTTGACGAGGGAAGTATGACAAGCGTGCTGTGCCAGACCGGGCATTATCTTTACTCCGGAAGGAGCCGTATTTTCAGCGAACCGGGAACGCTGGATTTCGGGACGGAGATTGTCCGCAGTATTTCCGGTATTTTGCAGTTCTGTGCGTCGGAAAAAAGAGACATTCCCATTACGGACATTTATTATGTGGGCTGTCCCGAGGAAGACTTTGAGGTGAGCATCGAAGGACTTGCGGCTATGGGGCTTAAGGCGGAGCACATGGAAGTGGATCGCCGGATTTCCATACCGGCGGGGGAGCGGCCCGGGGAGTGGATTACCTGTATTGGCGCAATGATTTATGGCGGCAAAAAGGAAAAGCAGATCGATTTATACGGGGAAAATAAGAAGAATGCCGAAAAGGGGCAAAAGGCGGTGAGCCTGTGGAAGCATTTGCTTATGCCCGCCGCAGTGCTGCTTGCGTGTCTTATTCCCACCATAGCGGTGGCGGTTATGAACCTGAAAGTTGCCGGTGACAATGTGAAAAAGCAGGAATGGTTGGGTTCTACGCAGGTGCAGGGACAGTACAGGCGCGCCCTTGAACTCGAGAGGGAGCTTGGGGAAATTAACGGAAGCATTGAGGCGGTACGGCGCACTGACGAGAATTTATCCACTTATCCGGAAATAACGGCGGACGTGCTGCACAGGATTGAAAATGCCGGGGGAGCGGGAATCGAATGCCGGATCACCAGCTATGACGCGTCCACGGGGGTTCTCACCTTTGAAGCGGTCAGCCGGGGGGTAATAGACGGGCCCGACTATATTTTAAAGCTCCAGGACAGCGGCCTTTTCCATTCGGTGGATTATCTGGGGTATGCTTACGAAAACGACTGGTATACGCTCGCTCTTTCCGGCACGCTGGAAGGACAAAGCGCGCAGGAAGGGGAGGGGAAATGAAGCTGGAACTTACGGAAAAAGATATATTATTATTGAAAATAGCCTGCAGCGCCCTGATTGCCTTTTTCATGGTAAGATTTTTGCTGATGCCCGGTATTTCCCGGTATCAGGAAAATAAGATTCAGGGCGAATTGTTAGATGAATCGATCACGAAGATAGAGACGGCCATTGACAATATCCCTCTGCTGGAACAGTCGGTGCAAAACCGCTTAGGGCAGCTTGAGGAGGTTTCAAAGCCCTATTACGAGCGCATGGAAAACCGGGAGGTGGATGAGCTTCTTACGGGTCTTGCCTTAAAGCACGGACTGTTTCCTGTTTCCCTGTCAATAGACGGGGCACAGGCGGCTATTCCTGAACCATATTTGTATGTGCAAAATCAGGAAAGTGCGGATTCGGATGGTGCGGATCAGGGAATGGAAAATGCTGCATCGGGCAGTACGGGCACAGGCGAAGACAGCGCAGGTATGGGAGTGGATACTGTCGGCGAAGCGCCGGATGGTGCGGGAACGGAAGCGGACAGTGCAGGTGAAGCGCCGGATAATACAAGGACAGCCCTGGAAAATGCGGAAGCTGCGCTGGATAATACGGGGGGAACATCGGACAGCGCCGGGGCGGCATCCCAAAGCATTCAGGCAGTGTCGGAAAATTATATCCTGACTGCCGTGGGACATATGGTACTGCAGGGAGACGAGACGAAGCTGTTCGCTTTTCTGGACGACTTGGAAGACAATTATCCGGCTTTAAAGCTGCGTTTCCTTCGCAGAGATGAAAAGCTTTATTTTGACCAGGACTGGAATATGGTGGAGCAGCCGGACATAAGCTGCGATTTGGCTGTTTATATGTATGATATGAACTAACCGGTTACTATGAGCGGCCTTGGGGCCGTGAATGGCAAAGTGTGCCGAAAGCGGGGAGGTAAAAAGCTTGAGAACGAATTTAAGAATTGGGGAAATATTGGAAGAGCGCGGCTATGTGAACGCGGAGCAGATGGCTCAGGCGCTGGCTTACCAAAAAGAGCACAGGGACAGGCGTGTGGGCCAGATTTTGATAGAGCTGCAGTTCGTGACGGAGCAGCAGGTCTTAGAAGCCCTTGCCAGCAGACTGGAGCTTGAAATTGTGGACGTGGCTCAGCAGAGCGTTGATTTGGATGCGGTGGACATGGTGGACAAGGAGCTTGCGGAAAAAAATCTTTTTCTCCCCTTAAGCGTAAAAAACCGTACCATGGCGCTGGTCACAAACGACCCCTTAAACTACTTTGCGCTTGAGGAAGTGCGCCAGCAGACCGGATGCTTTTTACAGATTATGTTAAGCGAGGAACAGCCTCTGCGGCAGGCAATTTCCTATTATTTTGCAGAAGTAGGGGCAAAGCAGGCGGCTACCCAGGCCAACGCCGGGTTTGTGACGGAGGAACCGGACGATATCGATTTGACCTCACTTGAAAATGTGGACGAGGAGGCGCCGATTATCCACCTGCTCAACTCACTGGTGGAGAGAGCAATCAAGAGCAACGCCAGCGATATCCACATCGAGCCCTTTGACAGGGACACCAAGGTCAGAATGAGAATTGACGGCGTTATCATGGAGTACGTGAACCTGCAAAGAAATGTACACCAGCCCCTGATCGCCCGCATTAAAATCATGGCGAATCTGGACATCGCGGAAAAGAGGATACCCCAGGACGGCCACTTTAGAGTAAAGACGGAAAACGGACATGTAAACGTCCGTGTTTCCCTGATGCCCACCGTGTTCGGGGAAAAGGCGGTGCTGCGTCTTTTAAGCACTGCAACACAGTTAGACTACGGGCAGCAGTTTGGCATGGACGACGAGAGCTACCAAAAGTTTCTGCCGCTTCTTAGCAGCCCCAACGGGATCATTTATATTACCGGACCAACCGGAAGCGGAAAGTCAACCACTTTATACATGATACTGGAACACCTTTCAAACCGTATGGTAAATATTTCAACCATAGAAGACCCTGTGGAAAAGAACGTGCCGGGGATCAACCAGACCCAGGTAAACCCTGTGGCCGGACTGACCTTTGAGGCCGGGCTAAGGGCTCTTTTGCGTCAGGATCCGGATATCATAATGGTGGGGGAGACCCGTGACGGCGAGACTGCGGAAATCTCCGTGCGCGCGGCCATCACAGGCCATATGGTGCTCAGTACCCTGCATACCAACGACGCGGCTTCCAGTATTGTGCGTCTGGAGGATATGGGCGTGGAAAATTATCTGATTGCCAACTCCCTTGTAGGACTGGTGGCACAGCGTCTGATGCGCAAAGTCTGCCCCAACTGCAGCCAGGAGATGGACACCACGGCGGAGGAACAAAAGCTCCTTGGAAGCGAGGTAAAGAAAATCCGCAGGGGCAGAGGATGCGGCCAGTGCAATAACACCGGATACCGGGGACGGATCGCCATCCATGAAGTCATTGCCATGGATTTAAAATTGCGCCACATGATAAGCGATCATGCATCCATGGAGGAAATTGTGGCGTATGCAAAAGCAAACCAGCAAATGCATACCCTGAAAGAAAACGGGCTTAAGCTCGTAAAGAAGGGGATAAGCACGCCGGAAGAGCTTATGAAGATTGCGTATGAGTGATGAAAACTGCATACACTTTTTTAGATTCAATTGTGAAGCGGAAAAGTGAAGCATTTAACGACGAAGTTTTGCACAAAATGGCTGAATTCTGTTCCGGTTTATTTAGGTTAGGGGTATAATAAATAGGGGATGTCGCAAAACGGCAGATTCATACAATATATAACGGCCATATGCTAGAAGTCTGGCATATATTGTACAACTGGAAAGTTTTGCAACAGCCCCTCTGCTTATAGTTTCTATTTGGTCAAATTTCCAAATTCTCCATACTGTTTTTGCAAGAACGGTATATCTCACAATTTTTTCTACAGGTTCATCGGATGCTTTTATATTTTGGGCAAATCCGGCTTTCTCCATATGAAAGGAATTGGCAATATTGTAATGCCGTAAAAAGAATGTTATAATATAATTAGAACAAAGGAGTTTTTCGTGAAAGAAACAAAAATACAATGGCATCCGGGATTCGTAGCGGCAATGAAT
>ERZ777011.2501-NODE-2501-length-14495-cov-7.963089_pt1 | contig 14495 bp, 10 predicted proteins | sample MGYA00374964_ERZ777011 | MGnify/ENA primary metagenome ERZ777011 (study PRJEB29310, sample SAMD00008975) | mouse gut metagenome | study: EMG produced TPA metagenomics assembly of the Metagenome analysis of fecal microbiota from mouse which was promoted...
CTTGATGAGAAGAATGAACAACTTAGCGAAGACAAGTACAATAAAAACTACGGTTTTGGTGATTACCGAACCATACAGGATTATCCCATAAGGGGGCGTGCCACATACCTGCATGTGCGGAAGCGCAAGTGGCTTGACTGGAGACAGTTTGCTGGAAAGAATGAGCAATGATTGTCATATATAAGCATTTGCCATATATTTAGAGGTCGTTTAAAAACAATAGTTAAAATCTGAGTAAAAGTTTTGAGGTGGATATGACTCCTTCCTTATTTGCAACAATTTATCTAAAAGATAAACCACTCAGTTTTTAACTATTGTTTTTAAACGACCTCTTATATCCCGTTCCCCGATATTTATTAATTCCGTGGGCGCATATCTCTCCGGATTACCAGGATCGGAAGTATTAACAAAATAGCAAGTATTGAGACTGCCAGGCCTCCCATTGTACCTATGGCAAGCGGAAACCAGAAAGATTCTTTACTCTCGCCGATTATAAAAGGTATGAATCCGAGGATGGTCGACATGACAGTCAGCAGTATGGGAACTATCTTGACGCGGAAAGCACGCAGATAGGTTTTCAATGGTGCCATTTGCGGATATCCGGCTTGCAATGAATTGTATTCATTGAGAATATATATCGCAGCGTTAACGGTGATGCCTGCAAGCAGTATGAAGGACGCGAAGCCTCCCTGATCAAAGTTAAGTTTGAACAGATAGAACGAGGCGAAAACTCCGATGAATGACACCGGTATGATGAAAATGATGGCAAATGGCTGTCGCAGTGAATTAAACAGTATCGAGGTTGTGAAGAATATTATGCCCATGACGAGCAACAGCAGCAAGTAATTCCCGCTTTCATCTTTGGTTTTCCACTGGCGCTGCTCTCTTTCGGCTTTATATCCCACCGGCATGAGGGCATTGATTATCTCAAGGTCGCGGTCGAGCACTTTATCGCCCTGCATGTTGGAACCTATATATTCATATTGAAGACACATCACATATTCCTGGTTTTTCTTGACAATGTCCTGCGGGGCCTGACGTTTTTCTATCGAGCCGATATCTGACAGTTTGAATGTGCGCCCTCTGACGGTAAAAGGCTGACGTATGAGGGTGAAAATATCGTAGGCATCCGACTGGATGGAATAGAGATTTATACGCTGCGATGTGCGGTCTACAACAATCTGCCCGCAGTTGATCTCCCGACCGAATGTCGGCTTGATTGCCGAGAATAGCTGTGTGGCTGTGATGCCGTATTTAGCCATGCGGTCCCTGTCAAAAACCAGGTGAAACTCCGTATAGTCATCCTTCCAGTTAGAGAACTCGGATGCCACCGCCACTTCCTTGATGCGACGGTGGGTCAGCAGTGTGTCACGCATACGGTAGGCCCAGTCAGAGAGTTCGTCATAATTGTAGCCTGTCATCTTCACGCGGTAGCTTCCGGCCGTCTCTCTGACATCGTTGCTGAACCCTTGGTCTTCAAGACCATATACGCTCCATGAACCGCCACCGAGTGTAAGAGCCTTGGATATGACCTCGCCCTTCAGTCTGTAAGGGAATCCGTCATGCTGATGCCCCTCATTGAACATCACCGAAATGGATGCACGACGGGCACTTGACACGGAAGTCTGAAACTGGCGTATTTCCTTAAACCCGCACAAATAGGCCTCCATCTGCCTTACAAGTGCGTCCATCTGCCGGAGTGTAGCTCCGTTGGGCAGAGTGGCGTTGATATGCAGAACCGGCTCACTATTGTCGCGGTCCCAATAGGAACCGTTGTAGACTTTTTCGACAAACAGTCGCAGAGTGCCACCGAGTGCAATGTCGGTCACCGGTCTGATTTTCTCCCGATATGTCGGGCTTCCGAATATGGAATTATATTTCTCTGTCCAGTATCCCTCACCTTCGATTTTATCCGGGAGCATGAACACCGGCAATCCGAAAGAGAGTATCACAATAACAATCATGGCGACCCTGAACCGCAGCATAAACCGAACTATGCTGGCATAAAGACGTGAAAGGCTCAGAGAGACCCGATGGCGCAGACTGCGGAATTTTACGTTCTTGCCATTCACCCTTTGCAGGCCAAGCCTCTCCACAAGTGCTGGCACAAGCAGCAGTGCCACCGCGAGCGAGACGGAGAGATTGATGATGACCACTGTGACAAAATCCTCCAGACTTAGGCGTGTTTTCTCGTCCATGAAATAGACCACCGACAATGCGCCGATTGTGGTAATTGTAGCGGCAAGAATGGCGGTGAAAGCCCGCAGGTTACGCCGGCGCGTGTAGTGATCGGCCATTACAATGAGATTGTCGATGACGAGATTGAGTGAAATTGTGATTCCTGCGAGTGTATAGAGCTGGATTTCGATGTGGGCGAGATAATAGAACACTGCCGCCACGGCAAGATTGATTGTCAGGCCTATGGTTATCATCAGCACATAGCGAAAATTGAGAGTGACAAGGCCAACGAACAGCAGGAGTATCAGCACTGTGAGTCCTGTGCGGAAATATATCTTATCGAGCTCGCCGCGAATGCTTTCGGTTGCGTCATATGACAGGTCAATCATATAGCCCTCAGGCATTACAGTCTCAAATCGGCTGACGGCTGTCCTGATTTCTTCAGCCAGCGTAAGCTGATTGGCATCCTCCTCGGATGTAATATTTACATAGATGGAGTTAAGCCCGTTGATGCGGAAATGACTTTTAGGTGCCGCCTCGGTGTGGATGACACTCACAAGTTTATCAAGAGTGACCGATAAGCCGCTGTTCAGTCTGACGGAAATTTCCGATGGGATAAATGAGCCGGCCGTGCCATCGGTATGCAGCGATAGGCGGATGTATTCAGATTTGTCACCGTCATCGGCTATGACAGGTGCCATGCCAAGAAATTCGCTGGTATAATGCTCGCGTATGGCCTGACGCAGATCGGACGGCGTAAGGCCGAGCGATGACAGCCTGTCTATATCGTAATGCAGCTGCCACTCCATAGGCTGCGCACCGTTGAGTTCTACCTTATATACTCCGGGGATACGGGCAAGGAGCGGTTTGAGATTTTCTTCTCCATAAGTCTGGATTTCTGACGGATTGGCCGGAGCGTTGAGACGGTAGACCATGAATGGCCTGGAGCTCTCCTTCTCAACCGCGCGGGCCGATATGGATGGGTAGCTGACACCCTCGGGCAGTTCGCTCCATATCTGCCTGACGAGTGTCGAGACCTCAAAACGCACCATATCGATGTCGGCATGCTTGTCAAGGTCGATTGACACGCGGCCGCCCCCGTTGGATGATTTTGAGCTGATGCCTTTCACTCCACTGACACGCGCGAGCACTGATTCGATGCGTGAAGTGACCTCGGCCTCGATGGTTCTGGCCGAACTGCCCTGCATCGAGAAACTGACTGTGAGTGACGGCAGATTGCGCGAAGGAGCGAGTTTGACCGGAAGGAACGGCACAAGCGCGCATCCCACCAGCGACAGGACGATAAAAATGACTATTATGGAAAACGATCGTGAGGCCATCTGTCAGTTTTTCAGCTCAAATTTCTCTGAGAGCGGCATGTCAAGTTCAAAGTCGTGTAGCGTCAGACGCCGGATTTTGTAATGGCTTAACCAATAGTTCTGGAGGGCGGCTATATAATTTTTGGCTGCTTCCTGCCGGCGGTTGAGCGAGAGGGTTATACTGTTTATATCCGCCTTGCCTATTATGAACCGTTGCCGGGTCTGGGTGTATGCGGTCTCGGCAAGATCGAGGGCTTCAGATGCCGATGCGATCAGACGCTGACGCACTTCATAGTCGGAGACGGTCATGATAAGGTCTTCCTCCACACTGAGTTCATCCTGACGGGCGGCGATACGCGACACATTCAGATTGTTGCGGGCCATGTTGACCTTACCTTTTCTCACGCCCCAGTCAATAAGCGGCACTGAGATGGACACTGACACAAGATCCTGGCGAAGCGGCGACCGGTAGGCTCCTGAAAAATCATCAGCCACCTGGTTGAAACCCACCGAGGCGTTGACTGAAGCGTTAAACCGAGACTCGGCCTTGGCCCTGTTGAACTCCCTCTCACCCTCAAGTATGGTCTGGCGGTGGCCAAGCAACATAGGGTTATTCTTTTTGGCCATTGCAAGAGCCAGATCCAACGGAATTGCTGTGGTAAGCGGACGGCCAGGCATCTTAAGTTCTATTTCGGTATTTTTATCCATGCCGAGGAACGAAGCGAGCGAAAACGACGCTCTTTTGAGCGCTATACGGCAGTTTTCAAGAGTATTGCGGGCATTAACCTTGTCGAGTTCGAGAGTGAGCAGGTCGGCACGGGAGATGGCCGCGATTTTAAAACGCCGCTCGCCGATAACGTAGAGTGTGTCGCATGAGGCCACATTCTCTTCGGCAAGACGATATTCAGCCTGAGCAAGTGCGAGGGCGAAAAAATAGGAAACAGCCTGCTCGCTGACAGATTCCATATTGTAGATCAGCTCTTTTTTTGCTTTTTCATAGCGCAGAGGTTCTATTTTACGCTCCCACTTGAAAGCATTAAATCCGAGCAGGTCCTGACGGTAACCTATACGCACGGGCACAGACGAATACTGAGTATATTTGTTCTGCCCGAAGTTGCGCATGTATTCGAGGTCGGTCTCAAGATATAATGAGCCCCCAAGAAGATCAAAGTTCTGAGTCACCTCCAGTCCGGCCGAAGCACTGAACATCTGCTGCTGACGGAATATGTCGATATTTTGCTCAGAGTCGTAGCGTTGGGTCATGTAGCGGTAATATCTTGCCGGTGTAGCCGTGAGCGACAGACTCGGAAGCCTGTTGGCCTTGTAGCTGACATATTGCCAATAGCCAGCCTGATACATATTGCGGTATCTGAACGCCATGAGAGAGGAATCGTTGGCGAGCTCGATTGTCTTTTCAAGCGTTAATGTCATTGCCGAAGTCGTGACAGGCAGAAGCAATGCGATTATGGGCAGGAATATCTTACTTATTTTCATGTTTGCGATAGATTAGCCAGTAAAACAACGGAATAACGAAGATGCTGACAAGAGTGCCGACCACCATCGATCCTATCATAGCTATGGCGAGCGGGCGTTGAAGTTCAGAACCCATATCGGACGTAAAAAGCACGGGGAGCATGGCGAAGACGGTGGTCAAGGAGGTCATGATTATGGCGCGCAGACGGCGTCGGCCCGCTGTATGTATTGCCTCTGACAGAGGCATACCCCCCTTGCGCAGTTCGTTGATGGCATCGAGTTTGAGGATTGAATCGTTGACTACGATACCACACGTCACAATTATACCTATGGCCGACATGAGATTGAGTGTCTGTCCGAAAATCATGAGGGCAAGCAGTGCGAAAAATATGTCGCCCGGAATTTCAAGCAACACTATGAGTGGCTGGAGGAAACTCTCGAACTGTGCACAGAGAATGAAATACATTAGCATGACTGACACAAGGAGTATCACCGTCAGTTCTCTCATCATGCGGGCATTACTGAAAAAACCGCCGGCAAACTCAACTTCATGAGAGCCGTCAGCAGCTACTGTCTCGCGTATGGTCTCGATGACTTTCGCTTCACGACCGGGGACTTCAAGACCTATAGGCACATATTCGCCGGCCACGCCGGCCGTAATGGTCTTGAGATCGCAGCTGTGACCGACCATCACGAGCGAGCGAAGTGGAATCTCAGTACGGGCACCATTTTTATCGGCACGCGATCTGACAAAAGCGTTGCCAAGTATCTCGCCGACACTCTGTTCACGCCCTGATATTTCTATCGGAGTATATTCCTGATAGGAGCGGAGTGTCGACACTGTGTTGCCCTTGAATGCGGTGCGCAACGCACGCTGCACCTCGGAGTAGTCGACATTGTAGATAGCGAGAAGCGTACGGTTGACCGATATGTCAATCTGCCGGCGCAGCGGAACCGGTGACAGGTTCTCACCAGTCACCTCCCCTATGAGTCCGCACAGTGAGGTGAGGCTGTCAATCTCGCCGGCATCTTTATTCCGGTTGCTGATTCTCACTTCGATGTCAGCCTCGTCTGACGAAAAGATTTTTTCAAAGATATTGCCAGTTTTATGGAATGAAACTGTCGCAAACGGATATTTGTCTCTGATACGGTCAGCAATACGATTTTGAAGCGGTGATATATCTTCAGGTCCGGAGGTTTTGAAATAAAGCTCGGCTTCAGATGTTGAAAGGTCGAAGTCGGATGACAGTATGTAATCCTGCATTCCGATATAGGCCGAACTTACGACTGATGCGGAATCCGAGAGAGCCTCGACCCGGCTGCGGTTTGTGTCAAGATTGATATTCTCGTTCCAGTCAATGCGGGCGATTGTCTCGTTGCTGTCTATCTCAGGCATGCGCTCCTGACGCATAAGCATGAACGTCACGACGCATAGAGGGACTGTGAGCAAAGTCGTGGCGATAAACAGCCATTTGTGGCGGAAGCAGAAATCCATGCCGCGATCATAAAGGCTGATAAAAGACTGATGGCAGGCGGATGACCGGAGCTGATTTGCGTTGGCTGATTTTGAGTCTGACCTTTTGGCCTTTTTGCTTCTGTTCTCAAAAAGATAATACAGCACCGGGAGCAATGTGATCCCGACAATATAACTTGCAGCAAGACCGGCTGTGATCGAGAATGCTTGGTCAGAGAATATCGCTCCGGCGATACCGCTCATGAATATCAGCGGGGCAAACACGGCTACAGTTGTAAGCGATGATGACAGCATGGGCGTTATCATCTCGTCGGTGCCTTTGACGCAGGCAACCATAAGCCCGTTGCCGCGATGACGGAACTGGGTGATGTTTTCAGTGACTATGACGGAGTTGTCAATCATCATGCCGACGGCAAGAATCAGTCCGGCCATAGAGATGATATTGATTGACACGTTAAACAGATAGAAGAGCAGGAATGTAAGAATTACTCCGACTATTATACTCAATCCGATGATGAATGACGATCGCGCACTGCGCATGAAGATGAGACACACCACAAACACGAGCAAAAGGCCCAATATGAGGTTCTGCTCAAGATTGGAGATGGTGAAGTCAAGCAGCTCGGTCTGGCTTCGGGTTTTGGAGAACTCTATTTCGGGATAGCGGTCTGAGAAGTATTTTATGGTCGAGTCGAGAGCCTTGTTCATTGCATCCATGCTCTCCTCACCGTGCTTTATTATGGCAAGAGTCACAGCCCGTTTGCCGTTATGGAGTGAATAGCCGGAAGGCACACGGGTGGTCAGACTGACTTCTGCAAAATCGCCCAATTGCATAATCTTCCCGCCCTTAAGGAGTTTTATTCGCTCCACATCACCGACTGAACGCAGGAGATTGGTGACGATGATGTTATATTCATAGTACCCGTCGCGCACGGTCATTGAACCGGGCTCGACATTGTTGGCGGTGAGAGCGGATTCAAGATCTTCGACGGTCACACCGGCTTGTGTCATACGGTCTAAATCAGGGGTGACCCGCAGAACTTTTCCAGGCACACCCGTTATGTCTACCATTGCAATCTCCGGCTGCTGTTCAAGACGGCGTCTGACAATGTTTTCGGCAATTCCTGACATATCAAGAAATGACATTCTGCCGTTTTCGTCTCGCAGGGTCATTTGCAGATACAAGACCGGTATGTCGGTAGCGCTCGCTTTGACAGCCTTTGGTCGTGTAACGGTCTTGGGCAAGGAGTTCATTGCCGCGTCAATCTTTTCATTGACTTCTATAAAGGCGAGGTCGGTGTTGACACCATAGTCCATTGTCAGCGAGATTATCGCCGAACCGTCGCGGGTCTCGCTCTTGATTTCGCCAAGTCCGCCGACCTGCATGAGCTGACGGCGCAAGGGTGTGACAACGGTATTTTCGAGTTCGCGCGCCGAGACATTGTCACCCGTGACCTGCACGGTAATGTGAGGGATATCTATGTCAGGCAACAGCGAGACGGGAAGTGTTGTGTATGTCACACATCCGAGTATCACCATAGCAAGAAACGCCATGATGACAGCTATGCGATGATTCAGAAGATAACGGACCATGTCATTTCTCAATTATTCTGACCGGAGATTCGTGGGCGAGGTTGACGTTACCGGAGGTTATGACTTTCATGCTCGGCGTGAGACCATCGGTGACGGTGTATTCGCTGAGATTCTCAAGGCCGGTGGTGATATAGTTCCACATTGCTTTATTGCCATCAAGGGTAAACACGACCTGACGGCCTGAGCGGAGTACCACGGCACTCTTGGGTATGACCAGAGCCTTGTCGACTGCGCGTTTCACGCTTATACGGACGTTCATGCCGTCAATCAGTCCGCCTCCGCCATCGACCGATGCCCAGACTTTGACCATGCCGTTGTCATCAACCATCGGGTTGATTTCAGTGACATGTCCGGTGCGCGAGTCTGTGGTCGAAAACGGAGTCACAGCGATTTTATCACCCGGCCGAACCATCGGCAGTTCGCTTTCCAGTACAGAAAATTCGACCTCCATGCCGCTGTCGTTGATAATCCTGCACAACGGTTCGGTGTATGACGACATGTTGTGGGGAGTGGCGGTGAGATTGGCGATGACGCCACTGACCGGAGCATGGAGGGTGGCATCTTCAAGATCCTTGCGAGTTGCCGCGAGGTTAAGTTCGGCCTGCTGGAGACCGCTGCGCAGACGGGCGAGTCTCATAACGTCATCAGGCACTTTTTCAAGCCGATCCGGGTCGTAGCCCTGGCCGATGAGCACATCCTGCATCTCAAGCGTGGCTGAGGCAACGGCACTCTGCTCCTTCTCAAGCTGGTTGTCGAGTTTGTAGGTGTCAAGTGTGGCTATGCGCTGCCCTTTGGTGACCCTCTGTCCATTACGCACATATATGGAAGCGATGAGTCCGGGTGAACGGAAATTCACATCAACTTTCTCACGAGCTGAAATACGTCCGTTGCTCACGATCTCATGATTGAACACTGTAGGTTGTAGATCCATGACGGTGACTTCAGCTATATGGTCGGTCTCAGCCGTGGCTACACCGATCTCATCTGCATTATGTTTTTTATCCGTTTCTGGAGATGAACATGATGCGAGGAGGACCGACAAAATGAGTATGGCAGGGATATATTTCATGGTATTCAATGTTTATTGATAGCTTTGAACATACGGTTAAGAACATGTGATTTCCAGCGGATTCCGGCAGTGCCGACTATAAATTTCTCAGGCACAAGCCCAAAATAGCGCGAGTCTTTAGAGTCGATTACGTGGTCTCCGGCTGCGAAGCAGTAATTTTCTGTAAAGATATAACTTTTTATCGGCTTATCATTAATAAATGCCGCAGAATCTTGCCACTTTAATTTGGATTTCGTTTCCCATTCGATATACCGTCGGTAGAGTAGCCAGCTTTTATAATCCAACTCTACAGACTGCCCCTTGCCCGGAATCAGGAACGGCCCCATGTCTCTTACCGTCCAGCCAACCGCTGAATCACGGGGGCAGCATCGCATCCAGGAGGGCCATGTGTGCGGATCAGGATTTTCACGGGTGAACTCACGAACATATAGTCGCAAGGCCTCCTGCTCCGAGGCTACACCAAGAGTGTCGCGGCATCCTCTGACATGGTAGAAGCAATTGCGGATTTCCAGAGTGTCGCCCGCCACGGCTACAGCCCGCTTGCAATAATATGTAGCGAGGTTCATGGCAATGCTGTCGCGCTTACGGTCAGAGTCAAGATATGGGTAGTTGAATACTATGATATCGCCTCGCTCCAACTGACCGTAACCCGGAAGACGCGTTATCTCGTAAGGCTTCCCCATGATGGCATCGAAAATATTAAAAATCCGCGCACCCATTTTCCACTTGTTCACCAACCCACTCTCATCGGGCAACAATGTCGGCGACATTGAGCCCGAAGGAGTGTGGAATGAACAGGCTGTGGTTATCTGAATCAGCCAGTAAAGCCCTACCCCGATCACCGCGACCATGAGCATGTACATGATGAACTTGCTTAATCCAAGCATATATAATCTGTGTTTCTGTGTCTTTCAATCATTGGGATACACCCTCTAAGATATCCTTTAAATCATATTTTTTAAATATGTCGTTTTTAAAATTTAATGTATATAGTGTATGATTCCGGAAGTCTATGTCAAAAGAAGTAGCCAGTTCAGGAAGTTTTATGTCCAATAAGGGCATACCGTCCCAATTAAAGAACCATAGTTCAGATTTTTCACCATTAATCTTATTGATGACGAAAAACTTCTCATAGCCGTTTACTCCACTGTAAATCAGCTCCTTATTCTCAGCTGTTTCGTTGTCGATATATCGTTTATAATTATCTATCTTACCTTCAGGCATGACTGTCACTGAAAAGTTATCATCAAGAGAATATATGTTAAATTGTGGATATAGTTCTAATACTTCAACAATACGGTTCTTATCACAATTGAAGATAATGTTGGGCATAAGCAGTCCAAGTTTATCAGGTGCGGGCACTTTATATTGATTCAGATGCTGTATGCTGTTTAAGGAAAGTTCCGACCCGTCTTTTAAGATTGTTCGTTCTATAGACCCTTCGGATGGATTAACCGAAACAAATATCCGGGTATTGGTGTCTGAGAAGTTACTATAAACAGAAAAATTATTAACACGAGGATTATTCTCTACATCTGATTCCATTTGACCTGAATCAATTGACTTTGAAAGATCAATCTTTCGAAGTTGCTGCCGATAATTATCAGGTAGAAGTATGTATATATTTCCATCACCATTAAAAAAGGAAGCCTGAGATATCAGAGGAGAGGAGACGAATTCATCCGGTCCACTGCCTATCGATATAAACTCTAACAAAGTGGAATCTCCCGGAATACTTCTGACTTTCCATGTATTTTCTCTTTCAGCCGTTGCTATGACCATTAGAGAATCAATTACGCGGAATTGTAGATTTCCAATAGTTTTTGTATCGATAATAGTACCTGAATCGAGACTTACTACGGCAGGGAACTCTGAAAATGAGATCCGGTTGTCGAATGAAATCGTTGTTGCCTGATCTTCAGGAGTACATCCAGATAGTACAAGACAAATAGTCAAGATTACAATATTAAAAAAGATCTTCATGTCGAATAACACGTATTTGAATTAAAATAGAATTTCGGTTGGCGACATCCTGATAAATATCGGTGCGTAGAGGTAGCTGCTCAATCAATTTTCGGTATTAGAGGGTACTTGTTGCCGCATCTTATATATTACAAGTGCACTACCTTCAGATTTCAAAATATCTTCCACCGATTCAGACGCTTTTGCAAATCCATGATCTACGGCTGATTTATATCTATCATATGAATCATAATAGCCGATAAATTTGTCACCATCAACACCAACAACAGGCATTATAGCCTTTGAAATATTGTCTGATGGCATTGGAAGTATTCCATTTACATCTTTATTCCACAGCCCATACTCTATGTAACCATCGCCAAGAGTGTACGATATTATGGCATTGTTCCCACTGATGAATGGAGGCAATGTAAGATGATCGTAGTTTTTGACATCTCGTATATCAATATCACTTTTCCCTTGCAGTCCGTTCTTAAAATCAATTTTGACTTGATGATATTTTGAGGGATCACGATCATCCATTACTGTATAACCGTCAAACATAAGAGATCCGAACACAATCTTGTTATTATTCTTCGTCAAGTAGTAGCGCTGGCCAATAGGATCAAACTCATCATCTTTATACTCGAATAAATTGTCCACAATATTCAGGTCTTTGTCTGATATGTGAACCCTGTGATTTGAGTTTGGCAACTTTCGCCTGGAGCCAAGCGGCACGGTAACAAACAGAAAACCGCCATTATCCAGTGACTCAACATCATCCGGGATAATAGGCATTCTTTTAGATTCAATAAATTTACCGGACAAGGCATCATAGGCCAACATCTGCTGACGTCTGTTATCAACAACGTATATCTGAGATTTATCACAACAGAAGCAACTCAATTCGGAATATTCACCGGGCCCCTGGCCGATATTGTTTATAATGAATCCTGGATTTCCGCTCTCAGAATTGTATGCGCATATAATTCCTCGCCGGAAATCACCAATTACATACAGACTGTCAACACGAACTATTTTGTCAATTCCGGAAATTTCACAATCATCTAATGGTTTCAATCCCAAATACGTGACTGATTCCACCAATGTATCGGATGTGAATCGACCGGATTTATTTATGCTAATCACATCAATCCCTTTTTCGGCATCAGTTTTATTTGTATTGGCGCAAGAGCTTATTAGCATGGGGCAAATAATGGCCACTGATTTTAATATATTCTTCATTTGTAAGTATTATTTATAGTAAGTATTATTTATAGAATTCTATGGCAGGTTGGGATCAAACTGCCATAGAATTCTATTTAAAATTTAACCATGTTGCGGACAAGGTCTTGAATTGCAACCGGACCCTCCACCCTTACAGCTTTCAACCGTAAAGCTGCAAGTTCTCGTCCCCCACCAGCTTTCACTAAGTTCTGCCCCACATTCATATGTATGCGATAGACCGTCAGAAAACTGCCAATTAGAGCTATTTTCGTCATTTGACAATGCCTCAACATTGGCGAGAGTCAAAGCATTTAGCTTGGATTCTTGATTATGAATGTTGAATCCTGCGATGCCACTCACTGTGGCGATTACGGCGATAGCCGCGAAAATCATTTTTCTTTTCATGATTTTTTTGTTTTAAATTGTGATTGATTAATTTATTAAATCCGATAGTTTCGGAATGTTTAAACTTGATTGATATCGGCATGGAGCTTATGGATCAAATCTTTTCAATTATTGAATTTGTAAAGTAGAATAGATGGATTCCCGTCATCAAGAGGCTGTTTATTGGTCACAAAACAGTCCTGATACACACCGATAGCACCTTGCAAAGCGCCATAGAATGGAGGTGTGTTCATATTGAGCGAAAACATCTGATTGTCACTGAACCGATAGCAAATGTGTCGTGATGGAGTTGAATGAAGCCCGAACAAAAGTATATCATCACATTTGAAAGCATACAGAACGTCAATGATCGTAGCGGCATCAATACCTGAAAATGAGTATTGATGGTCCATTGTCGCATTAACCAGAGCTTTCACAACATCACTATCCGGAATATCATCTGATAGAATTGAAAAATAAGGGCTTACGGAATCATTTCTTATCAAATAGAAATCGGGGGTGAATCTGTCATAGAAAATTACATCGTTTCCAGATCTCCAAAAATGTGTATTCCCTGAGCCAAAGGCGAGGTTCTCATGTTTGTGTTTTGATTTTATAATAGGCTCAATGTCTCCGTCAGCAGTGTTAAAATGCCCAAGATTGATATTGAGTTCATGCTTGTCACCAGCCTTGTTCACGAAATAAGATGTGTCGCTACCAATAGAGAAACCACAGGCTCTTTCCGGTATTTCTATGCTTGAAACAAAATTGAGAAATCCGTCATATCTATGAATCTTGCCAGTCTTGAAGTCAAATACGGCCAAATCCCCGTTAGGATACACATCAATCTCACTCACACAGCTATATTCCCCCGGACCATTGCCGACACTATGCAGCTTACCTATTTTTTCTCCTGTTTCACTGAATTTCCATATGGTATTTCTGAAGGCATCCATAATGAAGAACCCATCTTTTGCAGGCACAAACTTCGACATATGTCCGATAGGATCATCTCCTGTAGACAGACTGATTTCTCTGACTACAATTGGAGTTATAGATGTCAGTTCCTGAGTCAAGTCAATGGTGAGAATATCATCGAATTTTTCACTCAAGGACCTGCAGCATGAGGTCAATAGTGCAAGAAAAATTATCAAGAGATATGATTGTAATGTAACTTTCATCTAAAATTGGTTTCGGCTTGAGTTTTAATTCTTTAAATTGTTCATGATTTGATTTATTCATCTTTGAGCCTATTATTTTCAATCGCAGCTTCATAATATATTTTTGAAATCGCAGGATAAGCTATTAAATCTACGATCGAGTAAGCTTTTAAATCTGTACTAAGCCTAAAGATAAACACATCATGGTCGATATAATCCAACAACTTTGAATTCTTATCAGAATACATTTTTAAAGGAATGTTTTCATGAAATATTTTCATTTTACGTAGACTTGAAAAATTGCCTAATATTATAATGTCATCATTATTGCCATTCCTAACTATAGATTTCAATAATTCTATTTCCCGCTCTGCACATGAGGTACAATCGATGTTATAAAGTCCGATTATGACGATTGAATTATTCTCCACAAGCGTTTTAATGGAAATTGTATCCCCTAAAATATCTGTTATGGCAAAATCTTCTATGCTTGTATCATCCGATACAAGCATTTCATAAATGACATTTTCCATTTGAATATTAGTCTCTTCCTTTACACATCCTATTGTTGATAGGAAAAGCGCACAGAATATTATAACTTTATATTAAGTACATGACAAAAATTTGAAAACATCGAATTTTGGGGTATAAGTCGG
>ERZ777011.2503-NODE-2503-length-14466-cov-3.427243_pt1 | contig 14466 bp, 14 predicted proteins | sample MGYA00374964_ERZ777011 | MGnify/ENA primary metagenome ERZ777011 (study PRJEB29310, sample SAMD00008975) | mouse gut metagenome | study: EMG produced TPA metagenomics assembly of the Metagenome analysis of fecal microbiota from mouse which was promoted...
TTCTCTGAAAAACCGAAATATTCGGAAAAGTCCGCATCCAATACGGAATAAGAAGCAAAATTATTGGTACCGGTAAAAATACTCTCCTTCGCAATGCGAAGGCATCCGGTAATCACCGCAAACGCGAGAAACTCGTTGTCTTTCAGGGCCGTTCCCATAATTCCTCTGATTACCTCAAGCATAGCGGAATAAAATTTATTCTCCGGCGGGTTCTTTTCGTTGATTTTCGCAAGCGGCACATCGTATTCGTCAATTAGAAGAATCACCTTCTTACCATAAACGGCATGAAGCATTCGCATAAGAGTTTTGAGCGAGCTTTTCACATCATCTTCCTCTGCTGTCTTAAACATAAGCTTCTTAAAAATATCATAGTCAGCGGCATTCACTGCGTCTTCTTCCAATATAGAATCCAATTCTTTACACACATCCGCCAATCTCGTTTTCAGCATTTTGTATGCGCCTTCATCCTTAAAAGAAATAAAAAGTACCGGATATTGGTTCATCCATTTTTTACAGAACTCCTTATGCTTCGTAATCCCCAGCCCTTCAAAGATGTCTCTGCTGTCTTTTTGAATATCAAAAAAATTCATCATCATATTCATCATCAATGTTTTTCCAAATCTGCGTGGTCTGGTAAACAACGTGACTTTATTTTCGGTCTCCTCTACAAGCTCATACATGATATCCGTTTTATCAACATAATATTTATCTGATTTACGCAACTCGGCAAAATCAGATTCTCCAACTCCCACTCTAAATGCCATGTAAGAGCCTCCTTTCCTGGCTTAAACCTATCCCGTGTCGTGTTCTCACACTCTGCGCTTGAGAGCGCACAGGCCTGACTGAACAGTTACGGCCCGTTTTCTGATATCATCATTGTAGCATGCTTCTAACACCACTTCCAGAAGTTCTTTCATAGTATTCTTATATGTGTTTACATATTCCCCTTTACACGATATACTGAATCTGAACCTATTCACAGACCCTATCCATGTACGAAAGCATGTCGGAAAATACTTTCTGTCAAGCCTATGCTGCAGTAACAATTTATGCTTTGTTCAAACTGCCGCGCGCCGCATCGCGCTGTCCATAGAAGGGTTTACCACACAGAAAAACAGGGAGCTCTACATGAACTTTTTAACGAACGCAGCCGACTTTTTTGTAACGATTTTTTATGCCGTATACCACATCCTGTGGGGCGACCTTATTACGATTCCGCTTCCCGGCGGAAGTTCTCTTGGTCTGTCTTTGCTTGTTCTGATTTTGATTCCGTCCGGAGTTTATTTTACCCTGCGCACCCGTTTTCTTCCTTTCAGATTGTTTCCTGAAATGATAAAAATCACGGTGGAAAAGCGTAAGGTCAGCCAAAACGACGCCATTTCCGGCCTGCAGGCGCTGATTGTATCCACCGCCACCCGGGTCGGTATGGGCAATCTGGTAGGCGTGGTGGCCGCTATTTCCGCAGGCGGCGCAGGCGCCGTATTCTGGATGTGGATTATTGCCCTGTTAGGTTCCTCCACCGCTTTTATTGAGGGAACTTTAGCGCAGCTTTATAAAGAAAAAGACCCACTCTATGGTGGGTACAGAGGCGGTCCCGCTTATTATATCCACCGCCTTTTTATCAAAAAAGGCAGTGCCCGTAAGCGTTCTCTCATAGCTATACTGTTTGCAGTTTCCGGCCTGATTTGCTGGTGCGGCATCAGTCAGGTTATCGGCAATTCCGTTTCCTCCGCTTTTGAGAATGCATTCCATATCCCGCCGCTGTATACCACCGTCATTCTCGTGATTATCTCCGCTGTGATTGTGCTGCGCAAAAATGCAACCGTAAAGGTGCTCGACATTCTGGTGCCTGTTATGGCCGTGTGTTACTTTGTGATTACCTTATTTATCATTTGTAAAAATATCGGACTGCTGCCATCGGTGTTTCGGCGGATTTTTTCCGAAGCTTTCGGACTGCGTCAGGCCGTGGCCGGAGGATTTGGCGCGGTTATTATGAACGGTGCAAAAAGAGGGCTGTTTTCCAATGAGGCGGGCTCCGGCTCCGCTCCCTGCGCCGCCGCTGCCGCCGATATCAGCCATCCTGCCAAGGAAGGGCTTCTGCAGGCCCTGGGTGTATTTATTGACACCATTGTCATCTGCAGCTGTTCCGCCATGATCATGCTTCTTGCCCCTGATAACCTTACAAGCGGCCTGGAGGGCATGGATCTTTTGCAGACGGCCATGGAACATCACATGGGCGGGTTCGGCGTAATCTTTATTGCCGCCATCCTGTGGCTGTTCAGCTTTTCAACCTTTATCGGCATCCTGTTTTACGCCCGTTCCAACGTTGCTTATCTGTTCGGGGATAACTGGCTTTCCCAGACCCTTTATAAAATTTTAGCTCTCGTTATGCTCTTTGTCGGCGGACTGGCCGCTTACACATTTGTCTGGGATCTGGGGGATATCGGCGTTGGGCTGATGACCGTCTTTAACATGATTGCCCTGATTCCTTTAGCTCCCCAGGCCATTTCGTCTCTGCGGGAATATGAAAATCTGCTGCGCTGACGCATTCACCTTTGAACTGACAGCGCAGGCTATATCGTCCGGGCTGCTATCCATTACAGCTATGACCGCCGCAGCCGTGCTTTTCCTCATTGCAGTGATGGTCCTTTTCATGGTGATCGCCTTCCTCATGATGACCATGGTGATTGCAGTGGACATCCGGATCAAATGCAAGATTTCCTGCAAGCAATGCGCCCACCGCTTCATCCGCGCTGCCGGCCACTCCTCCGTAAAGGCGGATTCCCGCCTGCGCCAACGCAGCCTGCGCGCCTGCTCCAATCCCGCCGCAAATCACGGTATCCACTTTTAAATCGGAAAGCATTCCCGCTAAGGCGCCATGGCCGTTCCCTTCCGTATCTACAATCTGCATACCGCAGATTTTTTCATTTTCAATCTCATAAACCTTAAACTGCTGCGTATGTCCAAAATGAGGAAATACGTTTCCATTTTCATAGGTAACTGCAATCTTCATAATTCTGTTTTCCTTTCCTCTCTTTAATTCAAATTCTTTCTGTCCATATCCTTCATACTTGTCAATGCCTGAATATCTTCAAAAAGCCAGTCCTCACACTCATCATAAAAGCTTTCCTCTTTTCGCTTTTTAAATATCCGGAATGGTTTACTTCTTGAATTATCAAATATATGGCACACATCGCATACTTTGACCAACTCTTTTACCAACTCCAACGCTCTATCGTATCTTGTAATAATCTTCTCTTCCGGGACATCATGTCCCCCTGATGCCACCCTTGATTTCACCCGCCAGATATTAATTACAGGATCAGCCGTCAGAATATAGTAACAGCGTACAAAATATTCCTTTTCTTTTGCCTTCTCAAGCAATCGTAAATTTCGCTCCGTGGACATTACTGTTTCAAAACAAAACTCTTTCATTTGTTCAACATGTTTTTCCCTTTGTTTTTCAGCGAATTGTGCCGCTTCCAAATCAGAGCATTGCAAATTTTTCTTTATTTCGTCAGCATTAATATAATCCATTGGAGGCTTTAATAATTCCGTAAATGTACTCTTTCCCGAACCATTAGGACCTGCAAATACAACAACTTCAGGCTTTTTTTGCAATGCGCTCACTGTAACGCTCCTTCCACATTCTTTTGCCTATCTCAACTCTTGAACCATCGGTATTCTCATGATATATGGTTTGCGTTTCACTGTCATACACAACTACAGGTATATCTAATGCTCTCTTTTTCTCCAATTCAATCCTTACTGCTTCATTCGCCCGTTTTACTACTGCTTCATCGGAAATATAATCTCCACGCCTCATTGCCTATCACCTCTATTTCATTTTGCACATTTTTGCTTAAACCTGCATCTGAATAACCTTAAATTATATTATACACTACATCCTTTCATAAATGTAGACCGACTTCCTTTCATCCGTAAATTTTTTCTTCGATTTGCGCGGCAAAGCAGGGAAAAGAAGTGAAAAAGGCTGTCTATCTTCACCAATAATCATACTCCCCAAGGCACCGTGCCTTTTTCATTCCCTATCCTTTCCCTGTCTGTCCGGCCGCTTTTTCAATGATTTTACTCTGATTTTCCGTCGTATTACTCTTTTAAGTCTTTGTATGCATTGTGCAAATAGTAACAGGGTATGCTCTAAAACGCTTTGTCCTGCTTCTTTTATTCCTTCCGCTTATCAGTTGATCCCCGTAATTCCCAGAGTTCCGTCAACAGACTGAAAAATGATATTGGGCGTACTTTCTCCCATGATGACGCCTGCCGCAGTTTCTTCCAGAGAAGAAGTGTCAACCGCCTCTATTGCGGCGCATCTTTCATCCGTAAAAATGACGGCCTCGTCCAGCTCCATAAAGGAATCTTTGCTCTCAATCACTTCTCCGTCCACCGATAGAGGGTAGCTGCAAAGCCCGGCAAGGGCGGCCATATCCTTATCAGCCATTGCCGTCTTAATCTGCTCTGCAAAAGTGGCGTTCTGTCCTGAATCCGTTTTCGCTTCCGGTTCCGCGGCAGCATCGTTTTTCGCTTCCTCTGTTTCCTTTGCCGCCTCATTACCGATAGCATCGTCTTCCACATCATTGCTTTCAACGCTTTTATCGGAATCATTGGATATTATCACCGTATTTTCATTATCCTGTGCCCCGCATCCTGCGCAAAAAAGAAGCAAAATGCCTGTCACCAACACAACTTTCCATTTTTTCATAATTTTCCTCATTTCTGCGCTGCTTTTTGCGTATCTCAAGTTTGTGGATGCAGCGCAGACACAAACTTGTGAGTGAAAGATTGAAAATCTTTCACTCTTTTCTCCTTTTGATAAATCATTTTTGCACTTGCATTATAGTGAGTAAATATTCATTTACTTTTTCATAAAAAAATAAAAACGCCTGTCTTCTAGCGGCCGCAAAATTCAAGTAAATAAACGTTCATTTTCTTATGATAAAAATTTTTAGCAGGAATGATCTATTTCTTCCCTCCTCTCCTGGATTTCTCTCTCTTTAAATAACCGCTCAGTCCGGTAGTCAACAGCTGAAATACCGTATCCTCCGTCTCCTGATTATCCGGAAGCACTCCCTCCACCACATATTTTGCGTACAGTACAGTGCTCGTTAGCACGTGGAGCCACAGCAAATCCTGATTGATCCGTTTCAGGCTGGGAAATACTTCTCTGAAAGCACGAACCATATTTACAAAAGCCTCAAAATAAGACACATCCCTGTTTTTATCATATGCCGGGAAAAAGGCGCTGTCGCGAAACCGATGGTAAAATACGGTTTCATCCGGGTGGGTCACCCAAAAACGAAAATATGGCTGCCACAGATATTTCACCGCACCCATAGGATCGGTGATCATAGTCAGCGGGTTGAACTTCAAATGTTCAAAAATCGCTGCCGCCTGTTTGTCCACATAAGTAAAACATTCTACCATCAGCTGGTCTTTGCTTTCAAAGTATCGGTAGATTGCTCCGGGAGAAATTTCCGCGAACTCACTGATGTTCTGAATACGCACACCTTCTAAGCCGTACTGCCGCACGGCTTTCATCGCTGCCATAATAATTCGTGTCTTCGTGTTATCCAAAACCGCTCACTTCTCTCAAAAAGAGTCTTTGTTTTCCTGCTTTTTCAATTATACATGCTTCTCCTTTGGTTGACAACATCATTTTGCCCTTTAATTGGCATTGCTCGCCACGATCTTTACGCGGCTCCACATATTACTGATCTCTTTTCTGGTTTTCTCATTATAAACAAAAACTTCGTCAAATTCGTATCCGGTTCTGGGAATATAAGCGTTTATTCCTTCAAAATCACCTCCCGGGCCGGACAGCACATCCATAACCTCCTGATTTGCCGAAGTATACCCCACGTAGCTGGAATTATCATAGGCCCCCTCATAATCGCAGGCAAAATTAATAAAAGCATGGGCCAGTTCGGGGTTTTTGGCGTTCTTTGGAATCACCATGGCGTCGGACCATATATTGGTTCCTGATTTCGGAAGATAGAATCCCATATTTTCATTTTCACTCACCACGTAAGCCGCATCGCCGGAATACATTAGCCCTAACGCCCTTCTGCCCTGGGCCATATTGTCGATGATTTCATCTGTGACAATTTCCGGTTTCATAGTTTTTACGCACTTTGTCAGCCACTCATACGCGCTGGCAAGCTCCTCTTGGTTTTCCGTATTCATAGAATATCCCAGAGCTTTGAGCGCCATCATAAAGCTGTCGCGCTCAGAATCATACAGGTAAATATCCCCCCGGTACTTTTCATTTAAAAAGATATTATATCCTTCCTGCTCAAGGCTTTCCGGATCCACCTTATTTTTATCATACACAATCCCTACCGTTCCCCAAAAGTAAGGAATGGAATACGCGTTCTCCGGATCGTAAGGAAGTCCCTTCACCGCGCCCGTCAGTTTATCCATACAGTCAAGCTTCGAATGATCCAGCTTTTGCAAATACCCCTCTGAAATCAGCCGCTGAATCATATAATCGCTCGGCACAAGAATATCGTAGGGTTCTTCGTTTGCCACCTTAATATACATCTGTTCATTGGAATCATAATTTTCCATAATTACTTTCGCACCGGTATATTCCTCAAAGTCTCCGATGATATTTTCGCCGGTATATTCGCCCCAGTTATAGATATGCAGGGTTTGCCCTTCAAAGGGTCTTTTTCCCTGCATGTCGCCAAATCTGAACAGCAGAATGCATCCTGCCGCTAAAGCGCAGGCTGCGGCGGCGGGAATCAGAATCTTTTTTCCTGCTTTCACCCTCTTTTGCTTTTTGGCTGCAAGAAGGGGAACAAGATTAATTGTCACAAGCACGATGGTAATAATGCCAATCATCAGGGTTGAAGCCGCATTGATGCTGGGGTTTATCCGCCTGCTCATGGTATAAACCATGATGCTTAAATTTTTCACGCCTCCTCCTGTGACGAAATAGGAAATGATAAAATCATCCACCGACATGGTAAAGGCAATCAGCCCGCCCGATATAATTCCCGGCATAATCTGGGGAATAATGACCTTTATAAGGGCCTGCCAGGGCGTGGCCCCCAAATCCATGGCGGCGTCCGCAAGATCCGGATCCAGGGAACGCATCTTCGGCATAACGGAAAGAATCACATAGGGAATACAAAACGCAATGTGGGAAAGCAGCATGGTCATATACCCTTTTTCCACCCGAAAGGTAATAAAAAGCAGCATAAGCCCTATTGCCGTCACAATTTCCGGGTTCATCATAGGCAGATTGTCCACCTGTTCCATCAAATCCCGTATAATCTTTTTGGACTTGCTAAGCCCTATGGCCGTAAATGTTCCGACGGCAGTAGACACAAAAGAAGCGATAACCGCAATGCTGAAGGTAGTATATAACGCCTCTAACATGCCGCCCGTTTCCAGCATATGCTGATACCAGCGAAGGGAAAAACCTGTAAAATTCGTCAGAGATTTTCCGTCATTAAAGGAAAATACGATCATATATAGAATCGGAAGATAGAAAAAGACTATCATTAAAACCATCAAAGCCTTTAAAACCGGACGTTTCTTTTTTTTCATGACAGTTATCTCTCCCCCTTTCCGCCGTTATTGCGCGTCTCCACCTTATGCACACACATCATAAGAAGCATCATAATGACCGCTATGATCATGGATATTGCGCTGCCAAAGTTCCACTCCCCTACGGTGATAAACTGATTTTCAATCACATTACCAATCAGGAAATATTTTCCTCCCCCTAAAAGTTTCGGGATGAAAAAGGAGCTGACCGCAGGCAGAAAAACCAAGGTGATACCGTTGATAACGCCCGGAATGGAAAGGGGCAAGGTAACCCGGTAAAAGGCCTGCACCGAATCCGCCCCCAAATCGGCGGCCGCCTCTAAAAGGGAATCATCCATCTTGCAAAGAGTCGTATTTATCTGCAAAATCATAAACGGAAGGAAATTATACACCATTCCAAGAAGCACAGCCCCTTCCGTGTACAAAAGCCCGGCATTTCCCATTCCGAAAAGACTAAGAAGCTTCTGCATAAGACCATCCTCGCTCAAAAGCCCAATCCACGCATAGGTCCTCACCAGCATGTTAATCCACATGGGCATGGTGATGCAAAACACCAGAATATTCTGCACCCTCTCGTCACAATGGGAAATATAATACGCCACAGGGTATCCTATCATCAGACAGATAATTGTGGTTTTAAACGCAATCCAAAGGGAACGCCAGAGAATAATTAAAAAATCCGCATCGGTAAAAAATTTTATGTAATGCTCCAACGTAATGGAAAAGGAAATAATACTGTTCCCCGGCTGTGTAATGGAATAAAACGCAATCAGCGCCATGGGAAGCACCAGCATCAGAACAGCCCATACAATATAGGGAACCGCCATTTGTGAAAACTTTTTCATAATATATGAATCCTTTCATAAGAATCGCCTTAAAAATCTTTTCGTCTTTTCCAAACTTCCCGACATGCCGCTCTGCGACATAGACAATACATGAACCGTTTAGGAGAATCGCCCAAAGCGATTCTTCGCGAGATGATTCAGATTTTCTTTAGCGGCATTTTTTGACGCCTTAGAAAATCTTTATCTCGTTTTCACACTCAAAACACCATCCTGGACATTACGTGAATATCTTCCGGGAAGAATGTAAGGCCGACCTCCTGCCCTTCCTTAATATAATCCGTGGTATGAATTTTAAATACCCGTCCCGTTGTGGAAAAGGTAATCCGGTAAGTACCTTCCGTTACACTCTGAGGTTCAAAATCATAGTATACGCTGATGTCCACGCTTTGGCTTTCATCGCTCAGCTTCCACGCCTGAGCGTTCGCCCATGTTTTGATATCCGTATCTAATGCCTGAGACTCCTTAATTTCCTCCACGGTGGTCTGAAAATTAAATGCCATAACCGCCTCGTTTGCTTTTTCGTTGCTTACAAAAGGCTGATTGACTACAAAAATCGTCCTCTCTATACTGGTTCCGCCGGAAGTGGAAAACACAACCGGGTACTGCCCTTCTTCCTCTTTCACATCAAATTCTATCTTAGAAATGGAAATGTAATCGTCTGTCTCAGGATTCCAGGCCTGTGCGTTAGAACGGGCCACCACCTCTTTGTCATCCAGCTTTTTTACATCCTCCAAATCCACATAAAAGTTTGTCGCGCTGATCTTTTCCTTTCCATCTGCACTTATCACATCATGACTGTGAACCACCTGCATATTTACGGCTGCCTGAGTGCCTGGTATGGTCTCTACCATAACCTCATAATGCACTCCTTTAAAAAGGACACTCAGCACCTCCCCTGTCATCTTCCCCTTTTCTTTGCTCACAATGTCTATATCTTCCGGGCGAATGACCACATCCACCTGTTCATTTTCCTTAAAGCCAAAGTCCACGCATTCAAAGGCAAGATCGTCAAACCAAACCTTATAATCCTCCGGCATCACGCCCGGGATAATATTGCTCTCGCCGATAAAATTCGCCACATAACGGTTGGCCGGCTCATTATAAATCTCCTGAGGCGTGCCCACCTGCTGAATTTCCCCGTTTTTCATGACCACAATCTTATCCGACATGGTCAGCGCTTCTTCCTGATCATGGGTTACAAAAATAAAGGTGATTCCCACCTCCTGCTGAATCCGCTTAAGCTCATACTGCATCTCCTTGCGCAGCTTAAGGTCAAGGGCGGCAAGGGGTTCGTCCAACAGCAAAACCTTGGGCTCGTTTACAAGAGCTCTTGCAATTGCAACCCTCTGCTGCTGTCCCCCGGATAATAAAGTGATATTCTTCCCCTCAAAGCCTTCCAGACCAATCAGCTTGAGCATCTTCATGACCTTCTGGTCAATTACATCCTTGCTGATCTTGTTGATTTTAAGGCCAAAAGCAATGTTCTCATATACATTCAAATGAGGGAATAACGCATATTTTTGAAACACCGTATTCAGCTCTCTTTTGTAAGGCGGCTTATGGTTGATTTCCTCCCCCTTAAAGATAATCTTGCCTTCGTCCGCATCGATAAATCCGCCCAAAATCCGAAGCAGCGTTGTTTTTCCGCAGCCGCTGGGGCCTAAGAGCGTCACAAATTCATTCTCGTAAATGTCCAGGTTTACCCCTTTTAGCACAATCTGCCCGTCAAAGCTTTTTACAATATTACGAAATTCTATCAACTTCTTTTCTTCCATTACCAACTTCTCCTTTGAAGCGCGTTTATTCCCAAAACATTTAAAGTCATTATATCTGTGTTCCGGGGAAACCGCAATAAAAATATATGCCTTTCCGGCATATTTTCTTTTGGCCGAAAAAGCATATATTTGTAGACTTTATTGTGCATGGAATAAGTTTAAAAGAATAAGATAAGAAAATATGATAAAAACAGACCTGCTTTATTTTTTGTGAATTCGCTGGTAAGAGTCGTTTTGAATTGTTTATCCTTATTATTATAAATCACTCCCCCGCTTTTTTTAATCTCTTCACTGATTTGCGAATCCTGAGCAATCTGAGATACATCAAGCAAATCAACCTTTTTTCCAAGTGTCGTAACCACATCCTCCAGCAATCCAAAAAAGGAAAGCCCCTTAAGACCGCTGTCAACAAGAATGTCAATATCGCTTTGCTCCTTTACCTTTCCCTTTGCGTAAGAGCCAAAAAGGATTGCTTTTTTTACTTTATAATCTGCAAATACAGGTTGTAAAAGCATTTGAATTTGTCTTGGCGTATATATATCTTTATGCATATAGCCATCCTTTCTATCTATAATACCGTCTACGTAACCACCAATATATTTTTCACTTTTATAATACCAATTATCATGTGCGTCAGCTGACCGTATGGTTTCTCAATTTTGAAAACCACACGCCATGGAAAATCCCACGAACCAGCCTGATACAGAAATGCACCATAATTTACAGCATAACTGTTCTAATTCTATTTGGTTGCTTTGTACAAGTCTTGAGAAAGATAAGACTTGATTTTATCTATAGACAATGGTTGTCCTTTTCTGTTAAAAAAAGTGAATACATATTATACCTCTCTTTTCGTAACCTCTTTCATTTTCTCAATTTTTCTATCCGTATAAAGGACAACATCTTTGATAGCAAGTTTCTGAATTGCAGAAATCAGGAGCTCCATATATGCAAGATCAATCTCTCCATCAATCTGTGGAAGCTGTATAAACTTGTTTCTAACAACATTCCATCCTCCAAGTTTATTCTTGTGAGAATAAATCGGTCTATCGGTTACTTTGTTGATACACATAACCATAAATAGATAATGCTTTGGGGAAAGAGCCTTATCGTTGTACTTCCAACGAATTGCGTATGCGTCGGAAAGCACAGTAAAAACTCTTGACTGGAAATATGCTCTATAAACATCACTGTTTGAAGGAATAGAAATAACATTCTTCAGGATAGTTGCTCCTTCTTCAGGCGCATAGTAGTTCAAACCTTGATTTTGGAAACTCGAAGTCAGACACGGTAAAACATATTGCTCCGTTGGAGTATCCGGTAATTCTTTGGCTTGATATGGAAGCTTCTGTGTTTTAATCTTATCAAACAAATCGCCCATTCTATACTCTTTCCACTGAACAAACGGAAGTTTATTAATAGACGCTATTTCATCAGCAGTTAATTCACAGTTGTTAAGACCATTTACAGTTAAGTACGAAGACAATTCTGACACTCGTTCAGCTTCCAATTCCGCTATAAACGATTCCATAAAACGAAAGTCGATTTTGCCATCATTTGTTACGGGTAGTTTCACAGTAATTTTCTTGAATGTTTCATCAACGCTACGTACAAGAACTGATAAGAGTATCGGTTTCTGTTTGTTTAGAACAGTCGTGAAAAATGGGACAGCCTTTTCCGGAATTAAAATCTTTGGCTTTATTTTTCTAACAAATTGACCTGCATACCACCGATTACGTCGATAGAAAAAGTCCATTGATAATAAACCAAGGCTCCACGTGCCTGATTCATTAATATTCTCCTCATTAACAAATCCAGTTGTTTGTAAAATCCCTTGATTTATTGATGTCCTTGTAACATAGTCATATTCTGTTCCGGCTACAAGCTTATCCGCATTAAAGCTTAGGGTGTTTTCAATATCAAAGAGCTTGCCGAGCTTATATTCGCCCCACCTAACATTTCTCAGCTTTTCGTTAAGTGAGGCATTTATTTTCCCAGACGGTCATCCTCCACACTTTGATTTTTCACAAGGTTTGATACTTCCCACGCAAGATAATCTACAACTGTTTTTTTGAAATCGTCAAGCGTCGGTTTGGAGTCAATCGGCGCTGTTTGATTCCAGTCTGCACCATTATCAGGATTGATTTTGCCCTCGTAGTATTCTTTTTCAGTAAAGATATTCAGTTTTGATTTACCAAAACGAACTAAATCAACAAGTTCGGAGTATCGTTCTTTTGCGTGGTCAGCATCTTTCAGATTGCATTTTGCTTTCTTACGATTCGATCTTGCATAGCCGTCCACAGAAAAATCAATAAATTTGACCACATCGTCTTTCTGATGCGCCTCTCCCACACGGAAAACATATATATTTGATTGCACATTTGACTTACCAATAAACAGGTCTATCGGCATTTTGATGCTGGCAAGCAGCGTACTATGTTTCAAAATCTTTTTGTTATACTCTGTTGCTTTACCACTGCCTGCGGAGCTTTGAATAATGATAGCAGCATAGCCCTTGCTCATCATCGACAGAGCCTTTTCAACGAATACCATGCCGTTTCCGGGCGCAGAATACGGCGGATTCAGAACAAAAGCGTCAGCGGGGAATTTTTCGTCATTCTTGCCAAATCCATAGTTACCGTTAAATTCCTTCAGTGAGTCTTTGTTCAGAATATTGGAGCTACCATCACCCATTAAAATCATATTAAGGATAGCAAGCATATAAACTTCCGAAAGGATTTCAAGACCGAGAAGCTGATTCGCCTTGCTTTCAACAGATTTCAATGCAAATGCATCGGGGGATTTAATCTTCTCTTTTGCATCTATCAACATTTCATTCATGGATGCAACAAGAAGTCCTGCTGAGCCAGTCGCAAAGTCCCACACATAGGAGTCCTTGTTTACTCTTGCGAGCCGTGCTAAAAGGGTAGCAACATAGGAAGGTGTCAGAACAACATCATTCAGCTTATCTTGCGAGAAACCGAGCCAACTGTACATCTCATTGAACAGTTTTCCGGTAAAATCAGTACTCAGACCGATTTTATAATAAATCCCGAGATCGTCAATGATTTTTGTAAATACCCGTTTGAGCTGGCTTTCTCCGTTTTCAACTTTGTTTATATTATCAGTTGTCAACGTGTTCTGTAAGGTGCGAGCGATTAAATCTCGCTTTTCCTGCGGCAAATCCTTCTCATTCAAAAATGCCTTTATTTTACGGAGAATGATATCGCCGTCACGGTTTCCGTCTTCGGTTGAAGATTTCAGTTCAGATTTTTCAAGTGCGGCAACCTTTCCCGGTACACCAAGCGTTGCAATAATAGATGCCGCCACAAGATAAACACGGTCACGCTCACTCAGACCATTTTCGCTCTGGTAAATATTGTTATTCAGTTTTACAAGACTGGCATTAATTTCCTGCTCACGATGTTCTTTTAATTTTTCAATTTCTTCCTGCGAGAGCTGAAGACGCTTTACTTTTTCAATAAAGCCGTCAAAATTACTTTTTTTCAGGAAAGAAAAATCTATGTAATCATCAACCTTCTGCCCAATACCAAAATTGCTTTTGGAAACATAGTATACACCAATTTCATATTTCAATTTTCCAACATCGTTTTTGTAGCCGGTCATACCTACGGCGATTATATCAGTATAGCTTGTATAATGCAGAAGTGCATTTGCATAATGAACAGCACCGTTTACTGCAAAGGAATTGATATTCTTGAAATCAGGCTGATTCTTAGCTGTTTTATTTGCAACTTTGCCGTCAGCATCAAGCATAACAAGTTTGTCTTTATAACCCTTATATTCAATCAAAATCAGATAATTGACTAAATTCTTATCCTGCAAAAGTAGTTTCGCATCGGGACGGTTTCCACCAACACCGCCATTTTTAGAATAATAGTCATTTAATGCCTAGTCAATCTCAGTGTTGAGAGATTCCTGTTCCAGCTTATAATCAAGCTTATATGATTTCAGCCAACCATTTGCAAGGTCGGCAATATTGGGTTCAACAGATTGAATTTTAGCCATTGTTATTTCCTCCATGTGTCCAGTTATTATCATTAGCAGACCAAGATTTTGTGAATTTGTCGTTCAGAATTGCCGCTGTAAACGGTTCAGTCAAAAACTCTTTTATCATTCTTAACACAATGCCATAATCATCGGTTTTAGTGTCTATCTTACGAGCAAAGGCTTTCCATTTTTTCCGCATTGTTTCATCACTGTCAAAAGCTATGACCTGCTCAAACTGTTCCGCCGTAAAGGTGTGCCCG
>ERZ777011.2504-NODE-2504-length-14446-cov-3.888472_pt1 | contig 14446 bp, 13 predicted proteins | sample MGYA00374964_ERZ777011 | MGnify/ENA primary metagenome ERZ777011 (study PRJEB29310, sample SAMD00008975) | mouse gut metagenome | study: EMG produced TPA metagenomics assembly of the Metagenome analysis of fecal microbiota from mouse which was promoted...
GTTGAGAGTCTGACGGAAAAGGCGGATAAGGAATTTGCGGATTCCGTTTTGGAGGTCAGTATAGGAGCGAATAAACAGGTGATAGAAGAATTGATGGGAGATGATGATATGTGCCAGGCATTAATGGAAATAATGGAACCACAATTGCTGTTAAGGGAAAGGAAAGGAAGAGAAGAAGGGATACAGGAAGGAAGAGAAGAAGGGAGAGAAGAAGGGATACAGGAAGGAAGAGAAGAAGGGATACAGGGAGCGGTAGATACGTTAAGAGATTTTGGGCATGGAGATTTAGAGATTAAAAGCGCCATAATGCGGCGATATGGCCTTTCCATGGAAGAAGCGGAAGAATATTTGTAAGAGAAAGGCAGGGCATTACTTATATTGAAGATGACATGAGTACATTTGTTAATGAAACGGATAAAAATTGTTATAAGTTGTATAAATGGGTAAATGATATCATTATATAAGGCATATCGGATGTAAAGGTCCGGTATGCCTTATATAGAAAAGCTCTATACATTGTTTGAGATATTTGCTCATTCACGGCACAGAGAGGAGCCTATGAAAATTACAAGTCTTCGCATCCAAAATTTCAAATCTATTCACGATATGTACATTCCAGATATTGAGAATGCCCTGATTTTGGTGGGACAGAATAATACAGGAAAGACAACTGTGCTGGACGCCATCAGAGCCATAGGCGGAGAATATGAAATCAGCTAGGAGGATTTCGGGGAGGCCGGGGCGAAAATCCGTATTCATGTATCCCTTGCTTTCACGGAGGATGACCTTGCGTTGCTGCATCGCAGAGGGGTGGTCAGCCAGTACCGTAAAAAGGAGGCGTGGCTGCAGGACTTTTGCCGCAAGCTCCCTTCTTTTAAAGATCATGTGCTGACCTTTACAATGACGGCAAACAAGGACGGACGAATCCGCTATCGGGACAATGTGAATAAGAATAATCCTTATATCAAAGAGGTATTTCCCAAGATATATCATGTGGATACGGAACGCCGTTTGGAGCAGCTGCAAAGCGATCTGATGCTGCTGCAGGAGAACGAGATAGTAAAGAGGATGCGTTCCGGCTGCTGTATGTTCAACCAGGCAAAGGACTGTAACCATTGCTTTCACTGCATTGGGTTGATTGAGCAAAAGAGTCCGGCGCAGCTTGACGCTCTGGAAACCTCCAAGCTGTTAGACTATAAACTGTATCAGCTGAATTTGGATGACTTTGCCTGTAAGGTGAACAATTGCTTCCATAAAAATGGGGGCCGCGAGCAGATTCTTTATACGATGAACAGGGACGTGGAGAAGATTCTGGAGGTTACGACCCAGATACGGCATCCGGCGCAGAATGTGCCCCGGCCAATCTCGCATATGGGAAAGGGAATGCGCTCCATTTATCTGTTTTCTCTATTGGAAGCGTATACCCAGATAGAAGAAAATTTGTCCAGTATCATCATGATAGAGGATCCTGAGATCTTTTTGCATCCCAGCCTTCAAAAGGTCTGCGGTACGATTCTTTATCGTCTGGCCACAAAAAATCAGGTGATTTTTACCACCCATTCGCCTAATCTGCTGCCTAATTTCAGCAGCAGGCAGATACGGCAGGTGGTTCATCAGAAGGATGGTTCCAGCGGCATCCGGGAGAAAACCGATATCAGCGCGATTTTGGACGACTTAGGCTACACGGCCGGCGATTTGATGAATGTAAATTTCGTGTTTATTGTGGAGGGAAAACAGGATAAATCCCGCCTGCCGCTTCTGCTGGAAAAATATTATGCGGAGACGACCGATAAGCAAGGCAATCTGTCCCGCATAGCCATCATTACCACGAACAGCTGCACCAACATAAAAACCTATGCAAATTTAAAATACATGAATCAGATTTATCTACGGGATCAATTCCTTATGATTCGCGATAGCGATGGCAAGGACCCGGCCGTTTTAAGGAGCCAGCTGTGCCGTTATTATGAGGAACGGAACCGGGAAGATATGGATAAGCTGCCGCGGGTTAGGCCGGAAAACGTATTGATTTTAAAATATTATTCTTTTGAAAATTACTTTTTAAATCCTAAGGTTATGGTTAAAGTGGGGGTTGTGGAATCGGAAAATGTTTTCTACGAGACCCTTTTGGAAAAATGGAAGGAATATCTTTACCGCATGAAAAGCGGCCGGCGCCTTGTAGAAATCCTGGGCTGTGAGTTAGAGACCGCAGCGGATATAAAACGGCATATGGAAGAAATCCGTATCTACCTGCGAGGCCACAATTTGTTTGATATTTTTTATGGAAGATACAAAGAAAAAGAAAATGAGCTTCTTAAGAGATACATAGAGCTTGCGCCAAAGGAGGATTTTGAAGATATTTTCAAAGCATTGGAACGCTTCCCCTATTTTGAGGGCAGACGGCAGTAGCTTAGGCTGCCGCATAAGAGAAGTTGCATTGGACAAACGGCAGCTGGTTTAAACATTTTGCGAATGCTGCGTAGGACGCATACACTGCAGCTTTGCAGAGTATTATTGATTCCCGCGAGCAATGAGCTAAGCGGATGCAAAGCAGACATTTTGCGTATGCTGCGCGGGCACGTAGCCCGCTGTTCCGCTGCGCTGCAAGTTTGATACCACGTTACTTGCCGTGGGGGTGTTGACTTGATAAAAGGACAAAAAAATATTTTCACAGGGTAAAGATATTGTAAAAAATTTCCGATATGTAATATAACAGCTAAAATCAGTCAGGAAAAGAGATTGCCTTTTTGGAGTTATAGGTATAAAATGATTATAGTAGGTGATTAACGCTTATTTGTGTGAAGGAGTGATGGACGTGGCAAATTTTTGGAATTTTAATTCAGGAAGTTTATTTGGTTCTAATAACAACAGCGGAAGCGGATTAAGCAGCCTGTATGGCGTACTTTCTGACAGGAGCGCTATAAAGAACGGTTCTTATCAGAGACTGCTTAAGACTTATTATGGCACGGCGAAAAGCGGGAGCACAGCTTCCTCCGAAAAGAAAAGTAATTCAGGCAATATGCTTGACAGAATTTTTGATGAAAAGAGGAATCCGAAGGTTTCCAAAGATGTACAGGAAGCCAACGCTAATTTGACCCAGGGACTTTCGAACCTGCGAACTAGCGTTTCAACGTTACAGAAAGATGATACTTATGCGGATTCGGCTAACGGCCAGAGCGCAGGGGATAAGGTAGTTTCCGCGGTGAAAGCCTTTGTGTCGGATTACAATAATGTCGTAAGTGCGGCAAAGGGTTCCACATTGGCTAACAAGACTGCATATGTTGCCAATATGATGGGCAGCACGGCTGCCAATGCCGATAAGCTTGCGGAAATCGGTATTAATGTAGACTCAAGCGGAAAACTTGAACTTGATGAAACCAAGCTGAAATCAGCAAGTATTTCCAAAGTGCAGGATCTGTTTTCCGCCAAAGACATCACAAGCTATGGCTCAACGATTGCATCCCGTCTTAAATTTGCGGGGGCGGCGGCTAGTACCAATACTACCACAGACAGCAAGGAAACGGATAACAAAGCGGGTACCAGTGCTGCAAGCCTTAAGGCGGACAGCAAAGCCCTTGCATCCGACGAGTTATATGCCAAGATAAAGGATAAGGATGGCAATGAGAAATATGATGTGAACAAAATTTTTGCAACGGCAAAGAGCTTTGTGAGCAATTACAACAGTATGTTTGACGCCGGCGAATCCACTTCAAATTCCGGCGCATTGGCAAACTTGTCCTACATCAGAGAAAAAACAGCGCGGAACGCGGATACGCTGAAACAGTTTGGAATCGACGTGGACAATAAGGGCAGATTGAAAATCAACGAGGATGTATTTAAGCAGTCGGATATGTCTAAAGTACAGGCATTCTTCAAGGACTATGGCTCTTCTATCGCTACCAATGCATCGCTTGTAGATTACTATACGACGACGCAGGCGGACGCTGCCAATGGTTATACGTCTGATGGAGCATATAATGTACAGGGAAGCTCCCGTTATGCAGATACCATGTAATTGTAAATTGTTTAGACGCTTGACAGGAAAATTTTGCGCAAAAGGGCAGAATTTTGGTTCCGGTTTATCCGGGCAGGGAATTTAAGATCATACAAGATGCGAATCAGCCGGAGCTTGCTCTGAGGGTTCGCATCTTTTTTATGCACAGGCCCGTGCAGAGGAAGTATGCCGCTAAAGCGGCGCACGGGCCGCGCGGCGAGCAGGGAGAAAATCTTCCCTACTCGATTTCGGAGTGTGTATAAGCGCCCTCAGGACGAAAGAAAGGAGGGCGATACGAGGATGATTACATATTCTGATTTGGCACGTTCCGGAATATATCTAGGATATCAGAATTAGACAGTTTTAAAGCATTTTATAACAGCGCTAGGATTTTTCTCGAATACCGGGCAGGTTCCACCGGTAATGGCTTGCCAGAATGCGGATTGCAATTACCAGAAGTGCGCTAAGGAGCATGGTGTAATCCGAATGTGTGAACTGCAAAAGCAGCACATACAGGCATGCGCCGGAAATAGAAGCACAGGCGTAAACGTGCTTTTTCAGAACGAAAGGGGTTTCGCCTGCCATGATATCACGTAGTATGCCGCCGCCAATGCCGGTGATGACGCCGAGGAAGATAATCAAAAAATGGTATTCTCCATAACCGGCATCCACGCCTGCATCAATTCCAATAACCGTGAAGGCCCCAAGACCAATGGCGTCTAAAATATTCATGACTTTTTCGTAGCTTTCTATGTAACGGCTTCCCAATAAAAAAGGCCAGCGGCGAAACAATAGAAATAGAATAAGAACCGTCAAAAAGGCCGTAAACACATAAATCGGATTGCGGAACATATTGGGAGGGATGCTGCCAATCATCAAATCGCGGAGCATTCCGCCGCCTACGGCGGTGATAACGCCAAGGACAATGATGCCAAATAAATCCAGTCTTTTACGGACGGCAACCATAGCGCCTGATGAGGCAAACGCTACGGTTCCGATGATTTCTATGGGGAAGAAAATATTTGTGTGTAATTCCATATTAATACTCCTCGCATACCGCAAGCCGTGCTTGCGGTACTGCCGCCAATAAGCAGTACTTTCTCCATTCTGGAGCTATTCATCCTTATACCCCGCATTGTATCGCAAGCTGTGCCTGCGGTAGCGCACTAAGAAAGAGTTTGGAAGACAAGGCTGGTAAAGTCCTAGTTTTGTAACAGATAGTAAACAAAAACAATATAACATACCGGCCTTTAAAGTACAAGTTGCAGGAGCCGTTATTTTTTCCGGACGGAGAATGCATGTGTGCCGTGAAGGCAAAAAAAGAAAATTGGCACAAAAGTATGCTATAAATCAAACTTAAATACAATATGATTGCGCGCCTGTCTGATAAATTTAAAGTATAGCAATTTAAATATGGAATGAAAAGAAAATGGAAGGTAGGGCGTTCAATGGAAAATAACAGGCTTCAGGAAGAAAAAGTACCAAAACTGCTTTTATCACTTGCTCTCCCGGCAATCTGTGCACATCTCATCACCTTGTTTTACAATCTGGTTGACAGGATTTTTATCGGAAGGATGGAAGACGGGGTGATGGCGATGGGAGCCATTGGCATCTGTGCGCCGATTGTTACCATTATAAATGCATTTGCGGAACTGCTTGGCGCAGGTGGGGCTCCGCTGGCGGCGATCCATATAGGGAGCGGAGATGATAAGGGTGCTGAAAAATATCTCGGAAACAGTTTCAGCGTATTGACAGTTGTTTCCATATTGATTACAATTTTGGTACTTTCTTTGAAAAGTCCTCTTTTGGTTTTGTTTGGGGCCAGCGAGAGGATGCTGCCTTATGCGGCGTCATATATTACGATTTACTGTATGGGCACGCTTTTTATCCAGTTGACCGTTGGGATGAATTACTACATAACCACCCAGGGGTTTGCGAAAACAGCTATGATAACGACCATGCTTGGCGGTATTTTGAATATGGTTTTAGACCCCGTTTTTATATTTGTATTGGGAATGGGGATTCGTGGGGCTGCGCTTGCGACGGTGATCAGCCAAATGGCATCTTTTATCTGGGTGGTTTGTTTTCTGTTTAATAAAAAGCCAAGGCTTCGGCTCCTTCCGGGAAATATGAAAATAAGAGTTTCCGTTTTGAAGGAAATTCTTGTTTTAGGCTCCGCGCCGTTTTTTATGAGCGTGTCGGAAGGGGTGCTCCATGTCTGCTTTAACAATCAGGTTTTGCGGTTTGGAGGAGATTTGGCAGTCAGCGCTATGACCATTCTTTTTTCTATCTTTCAGTTTATGCTTTTGCCGGTGGATGGTCTGGCACAGGGAGCGCAGCCGATTATCGGGCAGAATTATGGAGCCGGGCGGTTTGGCAGGGTCAGGGAAACCATTAAACTGACGGCCTTGGTTAATCTGCTTTTTACTATGTGCGCAACGTCTTTAGTGATGCTTATTCCGAGCTTTTTTATACGGATTTTTAATCCTGATCCGGAACTGGTTAAGCTGGGAGAGAGAATGCTACGGATTTATGCGGGTGCCTTTTTTGTGATAGGGCTGAATTCAACCTTTCAGAATACCTACAATGCCCTTGGCGAGGGTAAGCGGGCTTTCTTCTTTGCTTTTTACCGCAAGGGAATTTTGCTTATTCCGCTGCTTTATTTCTTTCCGGCGGTTTTGCCCTGGGGCGTTTTGGCGGTTATGCTGGCGGAGCCTGTTTCCGATTTTATTACCACCGGAACCAATGCGCTTTACTTCAGGCATTTTATAAAGAAAAAGTTGTAGAGATTTCCATAGGTTGAAAGGAAAGGTATTTTTCGGGGATGAAAAATTTATTGGAATTTACAATTAAAAACAGAGCGGATTTGGAGGACGCAGTAAAACGGCTTGGCTTCCTTCCCTTTTTTGCAAATTCTATAAAGGGGTTTTCCATTGAGGAGCATATTGCCCCGGAACTGTGGTTTACGGAGGAGGAGGGCCCATGGGAGTGGAAAGGCCCCATCATCCGGGAAATGGGCTGCGCTTATGGGAAATTTTTTGGAAAAAAGGCGGCCTATATCAGCAGAGAATGGTTCCCCGATTTTGCCAATTATCGGAGGGATGGTTATGACTTTGACGCCCGTTTTGAGGATGAGCTTGCCTCGTATCAGGATAAAAGACTGTATGAGCTGATAGAAGCAAACGCGCCGGTCTTGTCAAAGAATCTGAAAGAGCTGGGAAATTACAAAAAAGGGGGCAATAAGGGATTTGACACAATTATTACAAGATTACAGGCGCAGTGTTATGTGATTATAAGCGATTTTGTCTATATGAAGGATAAGAAAGGCAGGACATATGGCTGGGGCGTGGCGGAATATTCCACGCCGGAGCACTTTATGGGAAATGATTTTGTGAAGAAAGTTTACGACGCGTCGCCGGAAGAATCTCATCAAAGGATTCTTGCCCATTTAATGGAACTTGTGCCGAATGTGGATATGGAAACATGGAAAAAATTCCTTAAATAAATTTCATTTATGCCGCCCTGTGGCACAAACAACACTTCTTTCTATTGCATTTCCAAATCCATAACCGGACGGATGCCTGAAGCCTGCAATTTTTCATATGCCAGTTCCATGGCGTCGTCCCATACATATTTCGGTTCATGGCAGTCCGAGCTTACAATGACTTTAATAGGAGCTTTGGCGGCCAGATACCAGAATCGTTCGTCGGGATATGGGTAACGGGTTCCGTCAGGATAAGGCCTCAGACCGCGCCGGAAGCCGTTGGCATTGTATTCAAGAATAGTGCCGGTGGAAACCGCCGTGTCTATTATCAGATCGGCGGCCCTTTTACAATTATCATCCCATGCATAAGGATTAAGCAGGTAAAGATCCGGGTGGGCGAGCGCCTTAAAAAGGCCCGTTTTCATACCTTCGACCACCGTGCGGGCATAAAAAACATATTCTTCCGTGGAAGTCATTTCATAGGTGTTGGCATATTCACCCCTTGCATTTATATAAAAATGTTCGCCCAGCAGCAGATATTCAACATTCCATTTGGCGAGCAATTCTTCATAATAGTTGCGGTATTTGGGTAAATACTCAATTTCCAATCCCTTTCGTATAACTATTTTTTCTTTGTATTTTTCAGATAATTCTTCTACTGTTTCCAGATAATCATTTAATTCGTGAAAGTCCATTCGGTTGCCAAAATCAGCGTCCGGGTTGGGATAAGGCGCATGATCGGAGAAACCAAGCTTAGTAAGCCCGCTTGAAAGAGCGGATTTTATGTAATCTTCTTCACAGCCAAGAGCATGTTTGCAGCGCTGGCAGTGGGTGTGAAAGTTGGTTTTTATTGTCTGCATTTGCTTTGCCATAGCCTTTCTGCTTTTCATATTTGTGATATTATCAGTATAGTTTGCTCAACAGTAAAAAGCAATATTTTTTATGGGATAAAATATTATCCATGAAAACTATATTTCCATTTTTACAAAAAAACGTGAATAGAAGCGTTCGTCTTTGACGTAGGGGTGGATTCATTCTTGGCGGAATATATATGTTCTTACGAATTTTGCTGTAAGTGCAAAGAGAATTTCTATGAGAAAATGGATTAAGAGATATTGAAAGTGTGGAATGAGGGTAAATTATATTCCTGTTGGGACATAAATAGTGAAAAAATCTCTTGCTGTTTTTTAAATTAATAGTATAATTAGAACTATACTGCCATAAAATAATGCAAAACAGAGAAAAAATCGTAGGTATTTTATTTTTTTGCGGATAAATTGGCGCCTGTTTATCAATTATGTAAGGAACCGTAAATAAATAACTTTGCTATTTGCTTGTCTTTTTCTCTGATAGCGCCATGAAAAAATCCTGCGCAACTTGCAAAAGTTATTTATTTACAGTTCCCAGGTAAGATGGGAGAACGACTATGCTAATGAGATTTACAATATCTAATTTTATGTCATTTGGATATAAAGCAAATGAAAAGGGAGATGTTCTTTCTACGGAATATCATCTTTATGCAGGGCGTACGGAACAACATAAAGAAAGAGTTATTCGCTATAAAGAGCGGAAGGTGCTAAAATTCTCATCAATATATGGTGCAAATGCATCTGGTAAAACAAATTTAATCCGGGCAATAGAAGCAGGAAAGAAGATTGTTTTAAATACGATGGAAGGTATAGATTTTAGTGATAAATTCTGTCGGAGCAATAACGCCAATGCCGATAAGCCTACTTTATTTGAATATGAATTTACAATTGCCGAAAGATGCTTTGCATATGGTTTTACTGTGAATTTAAAGGAAGGCGCTGTTCTTTCGGAATGGCTGTATGAGTTAAAATCTACGGAAGAAGACGTCATTTTTGAAAGAACAGTAGAAAATAACCAATACTATTTTAATGAGAATTTGTTTCATACCGGGGAAAACAGAGAACAGTTTCACTTTTTTATAAAAGATGCTAATCGTATCAACACTACTTTACTTTTACATGAAATAAAAAGAAGAAAAATGGAAGAGGAGGATTTTGAGGTCTTTAGAAAAGTATTTGATTGGTTCCAATATAAGTTAATTGTGATTTATCCGGAAACTAAAATAGGTGCAAGCTATTTTCTATTCAATAGCGATAACAAAAAATTAGTGAATATTTTAGAGTATTTGGATACTGGTATAACAGATTACAGTATGCGGGCAATAAATGAGACAGCATTTAGAGAATATTTTCAGGACGAATCATTGGCAGAAAAATTTCTTCGTAAACCCAATTGCCATGCTCGTACCCCGTCAAAAGGTATTCTTAATTTGGGGAATACATTATTTGAGCTGGACTATGGTGAGGAAGGGGCTGAAAGAATTGCAAAGTTAATGTTCCAACATGGAGCAGACGAGAGTAAATATGAATATGGGGAAGAATCTGACGGAACACAGAGAGTGATAGAATTATTAGACGTGATTTTAAGTGATGATGAGGATAAAGTGTTTGTTGTAGATGAATTAGATCGCAGCCTTCACCCACAAATGACAATTAAGTTTGTGGAGACTTTTTTGAAGTTTTCAGCGAAAAAAAATACGCAGATGATCATTACTACCCATGAATCAAATTTAATGGATCTAAATATTCTGAGAAGAGATGAAATATGGTTTGCGGAAAAGGAACAAGATAATAATACAAAGTTGTACACATTAGAAAAATTTAAAATCAGATACGATAAAGTAGTGTCAAAGGATTATCTTGCCGGAAGATACGGTGCAGTCCCGGTATTTAAAGATTTTGAATATGTGTGGGGGAAAGAATAGGCTTGGAAAAACTAAATTTAAGGACTCCGAAAATATTCGATTATACGGATGAAGCAGGGACGGTAAAGCCCAGAATTCGTTTTTATTGTGTTTCTGAAGGAGCTACAGAGGAATCGTATTTTTATGGCGTCAGAAACAATAAAGTGGAACTAAACATAAAGAATGACGTATATATTGAAGTAGTAGAAAAACAAGAAGGTCAGGAAACACTAAGTCATCCAATGCAATTGGTAAAAGCATGTCTATTTCAAATGGGACGTATTGATTTAGAGGGAAATCATATTCCGGAGGATAAATGGAAAGAGAACTGCAAATGGGATGATTTTGATGAGAAGATAGATCAGGTGTGTGTTATTTTCGACAGAGATTACAGAAAATTGACAGAAGCTTTGAAGGAGATTTTCAGTTTATGCGCTCAGCATGGAATTAAAGTGGTGATGTCGAATCCGAACTTTGAATTGTGGCTGCTAATGCATTTCCCTAATATAAAACAATATGCGCCGGAAATGCTTCTTGAAAACAGGAAGAATTTAAGACACCAATTATTTTCAGATGTTTCAACAAATAAGAAATATTTAGAAATATTAGTTTCAAAGAATGCGGATGGTTATGTAAAGGGGAGTAAGTTAAAATTTGAAAAATTTCTTCCTTTAATAGATACTGCCGTTAAGCAGGCAAAAACGTATTGTGAAGATTCTTATAAAATAGTAAACGAGTTAGGGACTTCGGTTGGCAGGCTGATTGAAGAGATGAAAAAATAATTGTCACAAGCGTTAGGTGTGCTCCAAGAACAGACCTTATGTCAGTAAAAGCAGGCGCTGTCTGCAATATTTCCAAAAAAACCGGAAATAGGCAAGACAGCGCCCGCTTTTAATTCAATATTTTATTTGTTAATTAAATTTAATAGCCGACTCGCATAGAGCCTGTCTTTGATATCCTTTAGAACAGTCTACAGGAATATATATTTGCAGACAAACAATACTGCAAGCACGTACATAAGAGGCGTAATTTTCTTAGACTTACCGCAAATCATATTGATAACCACATAAGAGATAACGCCAATGGCAATTCCTTCCGATATGCTGTACATTAAAGGCATAGCCAAAATACACAGATAAGTGGGAACAGCCTCTGTCAAATCGTTAAAATTAATATCCGCAACAACGGTTACCATTAAGAAGCCTACAAAAATCAGCGCGGGAGCTGTTGCAAATCCCGGAATTGCACAGAAGATTGGAGACAGGAAAATGGATACCAAAAACAGCAGGCCGGTTACCACGGAGGCAAGACCTGTTCTTGCGCCTGCCGCCACGCCGGAGGAGCTTTCTACGAAGGTAGTGGTGGTGGAGGTACCAAATACCGCGCCTGCGCTGGTTGCAATAGCGTCCGCAAGCAGCGCCTGTTTAATTCGAGGAAGCTTACCGTTTTTGTCCAGCATATTCGCTTTGGTTGCAACACCGATTAAGGTTCCCAGAGTATCAAACATATCTACAAAAAGGAATGCAAAGAGTACAACAATGAAATTGATAATATTTACACCTGAAAAATCCGCCCTGACTACCTGCCCAAAGGTCAGGGAAAGTGCGGACAGATCTGTCATACCCAAAGCGGGATACAGGGAGTAGAAGCCGTTTTCAGCATCTATTGTATAAATGCCGACTGCCTGGCAGAGCATACCCAGCACCCATGTAGCGAGAATACCGATTAAGATGGAGCCTTTTACATTTTTTATGTAGAGAACAGCGGTGATAAACAATCCGATCAGTGCAAGAATCGCGCAGATGCCTTTGGTGTGAAATTCTCCGGCGAAGTCCACATAGCTTACTAATGTGGAGGAGTTTGCAACTACAAGATGCGCTCCCTGAAGGCCGATAAAGGCAATAAAGAGTCCGATACCTGCGCTTACACCCTTTTTCAAAGTGAGCGGGATAGCGTTAAAGATTGCCTCGCGCACATTGGTAAGGGAGAGAATGATAAAAATAATTCCTTCCGCAAATACCGCAGCCAGCGCTACCTGCCAGGAATAGCCCATCGCTCCGCATACGGTGAAAGCAAAGTAAGCGTTAAGTCCCATGCCGGGCGCCAGTGCAAAGGGATAATTTGCAAGCAGCGCCATTAAGAGGGTTCCTACAAAGGATGCCAGTGCCGTAGCCATCAAAACTGCCGTTTTATCCATGCCCGCGGCGGACAAAAGAGAAGGATTGACCGCTAAAATATATGCCATGGTCATAAAGGTGGTGAGACCGCCCATGACTTCTGTTCTGACGGTTGTGTTGTTTTCTTTCAGTTTAAAATATTTTTCTAACATTTCTATCTCCTCCTGCGGTGATGTGTTATGTTATCTGGTTTGTTGATGAATATAGAGATAAAATGCGTAACAGCTTATCCGTTGCAATCATAAAGGATAAATGGCGTAACGGCTCATCCATTCATATAAAGAATAAACTGTGGGACAAATTATCTTTTGCATGTAAGTAGAGTATCACTTGCCCTCGTAAATAATGACGCTGTCCACATCATAGTCTTTTAGCCGTTCCCGGCCTTTTAACCCGGCCAGCTCCATCAGAAAGACAATTTTTTCCACCTTTCCTCCAAGGGCCTCAATCATGCGGATACTGGCTTCGATGGTGCCGCCCGTTGCAATCAGATCGTCAATCAGTACAACACGATCCCCAGGCTTAATTGCATCCCGGTGCATCTCAATGGTTGCGCTGCCGTATTCCAGATCATAGCTCTCGGAAATGGTTTCCCGGGGAAGCTTGCCCTTTTTACGGATGGGAACAAAAGCCTTGTGAAGCGCATATGCCACCGGCACGCCAAAGATAAAGCCTCTTGACTCGGTCCCTGCAATGATATCAAAATCGATATCTTTCAGCTTTTCTTTCAGGGAATCAATGGCCAGCGTCAGCCCGTCCGGGTCCTGCAGTACGCTAGTTACGTCGCGGAAAATAATACCTTCTTCGGGAAAATCCGGTATACTCCGCACGTAGTCCTCCAGTCTTTTCATTAGCTGTTTCTCCATTCTTTATAAAAATTTAATAGTTACAATAAAATTATTATATTTTCTTCTCACGCAAAACGCAATACAAATCGGCATTTTTCAGTTTTTTTTCAGTCTTACAAATTTCTTTTTTCCTATTTTCAGAACATCGCCAGTGTTAAGGACGGTATCAGGGGAATTTATTTTTTCATTGTTGAGCCGGATACCGCCCTGGCTCAGCAGGCGGCGAAACTCGCTGCCACTTGCCACAAAGCCGCTTTTATGGCGTCCACATCCTCCGGAAGGGTATCGGTTGTCAGCTCAAAGTACCGGATGATGAGGTGGTCGGGAATTTCCATAACTTTTTTAAACATAATCCTTGTGTCTTTCTTGATGCCAATATAATTTCCAAGGCTTTTGCTCATTTTCTCCACACCGTCAAGCCCCTCTAAGAGGGGCATAAATAATGCGGCCTGGGGCTCCATGCCCCAATCTTTTTGGAGGGAGCGTCCCATAAGAATATTGAAGGTCTGGTCGGTGCCGCCCAGTTCAAGGTCGGCTTCTATGGCGACGGAATCATATGCCTGCAATAGAGGATAAAAAAATTCATGGAGCCCGATGGGAAGCTTCTCCCCCCACTCGCCGCGCGGCCCGTGCGCCACTTTAGTGGCATATTTCCTCTGCACGGGCCTGTGCATAAAAAAACTCCCGTCCATCAAAAGGACGAGAGTTAAATCCCGTGTTACCACCTAATGTTTATAAACAGCTTACACTGTTTACCTCTTCGCGTACGCCCAATCACAAAACAGGGGTTATACGCTAGCACGTTAACGGGTGCGGGAACCGTCGCAGCCTACTGGAATTGTCAAGCTCGTTTGGGGCGAAGCTCAAAGATGTATTCACATAAAAGTTTCCCCTGCTCCTTTCATCAACCGGCTGCTTTCTGTCCGGCGCGCCGTCTGTCATATTTGCACGCGTCGGTTGGTTCCGCTTAAATGCTACTTCTTCTTATCATTGCTTTTCAATCACTTGTATGAAATTGGTGATATTATATCGCCTGGCCTTTGGATTGTCAAATCTGCTTTTAAGATTCCTGGCTCTATAACAACGCTTTATGCGTTTCGCTCTGCTTTCAGTTGGTTTACTTCTTCGAGGGAAAGTCCTGAAATATTCGCAATTTCTTCTAAGGCATAT
>ERZ777011.2506-NODE-2506-length-14435-cov-4.813421_pt1 | contig 14435 bp, 8 predicted proteins | sample MGYA00374964_ERZ777011 | MGnify/ENA primary metagenome ERZ777011 (study PRJEB29310, sample SAMD00008975) | mouse gut metagenome | study: EMG produced TPA metagenomics assembly of the Metagenome analysis of fecal microbiota from mouse which was promoted...
TCAAAGACGCTGGCCATGTAGTCCCAGTCAAACTCCTGCTGGCCGCCGGCGCAGTAGACCGTCTTCAGATACTCGTAAGTCCCCTCGTCGCCGCTGACATAGACCTTGAAGCCGCCCTTCATCCACAGGATGGTCTTGACGATGCGTTCGATGTAGTAGTGGTCCGCCTGAGCCATCTCAGGCGTGCCGTGAATAAAGGTATGGCAGGAGGCCATCTGGCCGTCCGCCCGCTCCACGGCAATCCCCACCGGCTTTTTCGCCTCCGCCAGAAAAGCGTGGTTAAAGCGCATCAGGGGCATGAATTCCGGGTCCAGAATGGGGATATGTTTCAGCTCCACGCTGACGCCAAATCTGTTCATAATAATTCTCCTTTATCCTGTCGAATTTGTGTATGTGGGAGACTGCCGCAGAATGATTGTATCATAGATTTGTGCAATATGCAATCCCCCTCGTCCCTTTTAAAATAAGTGTTGCTGGGTATAAACTCCGTCGATTTCACCAAAGCGTCCAATAAATATACCGCTTCATACAAAAATTAAGTAGAGGTGCCTCGGCTGAATAGCAGAGCATCTCTGCTTGTTATATCAGACAATTTTCTGTGCTAGTTTCAAGTCTGCATTATCAATAAATAACAAGATTTAAAAAGAATAAGACTGGTAATGTGTATCACTATCAACAGCGTCCAATTTGCCGGTCTACACATTGATTAGTTCATTCAATCATTGCCTTGTATACCCTCGTATAAACGATATACGTAAATTTATTAAAAGGTACAGTAAGGGGCTCCTCCCTTGCGAGTACTTTTTAGGAGCGTATACGTATGCTAAACAGCTTAAACATGGTAAACAACTACACGGGTATTGATTTTGAGAATGGATGCGTCGAACTTCTGGAGCATTGCGGGTTCAAAGCATCCAAGACGAGTGAAGAGGACAGGGGCGTTGATATCATAGCATCCATAACTACCAATGAGAACATCAAAAAGTATTACATACAGTGCAAATATCAGAACAAGACGTTGAGTATGCACCCAGTTCAAGAAGTATTTGCAGGTACTCATTATCATGGTGGGGATGGTATACCCGTCCTCATTACCAATAATCATGTTTCGTATGGAGCAAGGCAGTATGCTGATGCACTTGGTGTTGAGGTAATCGGCGCTCCAGAATGGATAGAACTAAAAGAAGCATATAAGAACAAGCGAATTATCAATTTAGACAGACAAGGTTTAGCAGGCATACTTATAGGTGCGTTGTCAGGAAATCAAGAATTTGTGACACATAATCTGCAAACATCAATTGTTAAAATAGATAGCAGAGAAGCAATAAAGTCAATCGTTATAGATGAATTTGACAAGCTATTGAAGTATCGCAAAGAAGCAGACCAGCTCCGTCAGCAAGCATCTGTACTGGAGCAAAAAGCGATTATTATGCAGAGGGAGGAGATGCTTAAACATTTAGGATTCCTTTGAAGGGCAAGCGTTGGTAACGCAAATAACCAAATCATTCCGAAAGGACTGGCATCTATGGCTGACCTTAGTGTTTTCACTAAGCATCTGGGCAGCCTAACAGACGATGAACTCAATGAATTGCTGTCCAGATTGGAAATTGAAAAGTCAAGGCGTGACCAGCCTGAGGACACAAAAGATTTAATAGTCAAGGATGGAAATATAGTAGCTTGTCCCCATTGTGGGAGTGTGGAATTTAAGAAGCACGGCAAAAAGGACGGACACCAAAGATATCGTTGCAAAGACTGCGGTAAGACATTTATGGAAACATCAAATACCATGCTCTATCGGTCGAAACTATCGGCAGAGCAATGGAAAAAGCTAATTAAGGGAATCGTACAGCATTTAACACTTTCCCAGATCGCAGAGGAAGTGGGTATTAGCACGTCTGGCGTATGGTACAATCGGCAGAAGATATTAGATTGTATGTGTTCAATGTTTAAGGAGCAGGATCAATTTACAGATATAGCTGAATTTGATGAATATGAAGTGCATATGTCATTCAAAGGGAAGAAAGATCCATCTTTCTTTGTAAATACTTTAGGACGTTTGCCAAGGCATCATAGGAGCCTAAAAGATAAGATAGATTACTTGAAAGAGGCAGGCTTATGGGTAGGACTTCAACAAAACCCTGAAAGATTGGAACAGTTATTATATGGAGATTCATATGTCAAAGGAACAAAAAGGGACAGTGTTTGTATTCTAACAGGCAAGGATAGAAGCGGCAATCTGCTACTGGAGCCGACCTGCCTAGGCTCTATAGAAGCGAGACACGTTGAACAAATCCTATCAGACAAAGTATCATCTAACATCATCATGGTGACAGACGGCAGCAACGCTTACAAATTTTTTGCGGAGTTGCAAAACATTCAGCATGAGCAAATTCCATCCTCACAGCATAGCCGTGGCCCATTTAGCTTAGCACACATCAACGCTGTACATTCAAAGCTGGCGGCATACTGGCCCGACAATGGACAAAGACTTCCAGCAACAAAGTATTTAGACCTCAATCTGCTTTTGTTCTGGTGGATAGAAAAGAATGGGAGTCTAACAGCGCCAGAAAAGGTAGAGGAAATATTGGGTTACATTGAGAACAGTCTGCTCTGTACAGATTCATACAAGGCCTTGCAGAGGAGGCCGCTTCCCTTAGACACTAAGGGGCTAATACCGAAGTATGTATAACCGTGATAGCACTTAGCCCACACAGTAATATAGGGCTAAGTGCTGTTACAATTAATGGCTAAGTCCTTATATTAAGCTAAGTATTATAAAGAGAAATATATTTATATTAAGGTTTGGAGACGCAAAAGAGCAATCACAAAATATGTTTACTGGGAGGTATATGGAATGAACAAAAAGACAATAGGCATTATTGCCGCCACAATCGTAGCAATCATTTTGATTGTGGTTGCAGTCTTTGCCCTTAAAGGCAAAGAGCAAGTAGAAGTAGACAACACAACCAACAGGCCTACACAGGAAGAAATAGACAATGCGGAAGATTTGCAACAATATATGCCAGATAAAACAATAGATGAAATAATAGACATAGACAGAGAAGAATTAACGGATGAACAGGAAGAAAAATTTGATGATACCTTAAATGACTATACCATATATGAGGTAGATGAAATCATATCAACACCTGATGATCAAGACTTAGAAAATGAGACGCCAGAAATAGTATACAAAGATACAGATGGAAACATCCATAGAGTGGATATTACAGAGGAAGAATGGAATATGACAGATGAAGAGGCAGCGGAAGAGCGGCGCCGTATGGAGGCCGAGATGGATCAAAGGATGAAAGAATATGCTGAACGGTGGGAGAAAAAGCAGAATGGTGAAGAAGTAGGGCCAATTACACCGCCAACAGGTGACTATGAGGACGATATACAGTATGACCCCAGCGGAGAAAATGAAGCATATGACCCCTACAGAGGTTATGGTTCTTACGAAGCCTACATAGACCACATTTGCAAAGAACTCCCAAATGTTTCTAGAGAAGAAATCATACGTAGGAATCCAGACCCAGCCACAGGAGAAGCAGGACCCGCAACCGATGATAACATACGAGATAATCCACTTTCAGGCAACTAAGAGAGGTGATCAGTTTGAGGTTCAGACAACGACTAATATCAATATTGTTATGTACAGTAACAATATTTACATTACTACCAATCGAAGCATTTGCTAATAGTGGTTTATGGAAAGCAGGTGTATCAACAGGCAGTTCTACCAGTGGTGGTAGTGGAACATGGCTTACGAAACAGCAAGGATATAGAATATCAGTTATAGACCCCAAAACAGCAGCAACAGTTACAGATAAAGTGGACTTTGTATTTGGAACCACTCCAGAGAGAGCGGTATATTGTTCAAACAATAAAATAGAAAGTTTTACAGCTGATAATTCAGTATATGAAGCAATGACATTACGCAATTTACGGATTATATCAGTAAACAACTCAAATCTTATAGCAGAGTTTAAGGCACCAGGCAGAAATATAAACCCAAACTGGCCCAAACATACTCTTTGGACCACAGGAGCACAGTCTAATGATGAGTTTGATGATTGGTTTTTGAAAGGAAAACTTTCAGGAAAAGGTGGCAATAGCAAGCCACCTATAAGTTATACAGGTGGAGGTAGCAGTGCTAACTCAAATAGAAAGCCAACAGGAAGTAAGCCGAACGGCGGTAGCACTAGTGGTAGCACTGGTGGGAGTAATCCAAGCAATCCAGGCAGTTCAGGCAGTTCAAATTCTGTGAGCAGCAAATGTAGTGAAATTAGAAATGCGATGCAACGCGAATTTGATTTGAAATTTAAGGCGGGAATGAACCGGGGAGCAGCAGCGGCGGCGGCAGAGAAAGTAGGCTATGGAATAGTATGTGACTTAGAACTTGCAGACAGTTTCACACCAGATGAACTGCAAAGATTTAACGCAGAAGTAAAGAAATATGCTAATCATTTAGCGGCACCAGATAGTGCAGCAGGTAGTGTAAGTGTATCACCATTATCCCCAGCATACGATAAAATCAAAGAGAATCAAGACGGCAGTTTTTGGTTTGATATGGCTTATGCTACACAAGACTCCGATTTTGATTCAACCCAAGATGGTGCGGCATATGCTATAATGAATTTTAAGCAGGACGGAAACTTTGTTTTTGCATTTAACAATGGAGAAACGGCACACACTAATGCAAACGGAAATCCATCAATAATACAAACCATTTGTGACAATGGCTATTATATTCTAGTAGAACCAGTACTATGGTTCACACCAGAGAAATATAGAAGATCACCCGAACCTAAACACTATGACCCATACATGAAGGGTGAAATATTCTATGGTACTCCAACAAATTATGCTCAATTTGCTCAGGATGTATCAAATAATAACGTATGGACAGATGGTGGCAGCGGTGGTAACTATGGAAACCTATGCAATAAGGTAGGAGCACACACACTACATTTAGCACCAACAGAAACATTATATAAGCAAGATTCAAGTGGGAATCCGACAACAGAAGTTTTAATTGGCGGAGTATCCACTACAAACTCCATAATTAAAAACGCTGTATTACAAGATAGTGCAAAGGGTTATGCAGTTCACTATTATTGGGGTGAAGGCGGGGGTGGATTCACACCACCCAGGACTCAAACCTATGACCCATTCGAGAAAGACCCCAATCCAGATCCACATACAGCCCCGAACCCAGACCCCAATTATACGGCACCTAATGGGAAAACGCCAGTACCTTTCACAGATGGAGAACCGACACATCCATACCAAGACGCAGATCATCGTGACTTAGGATATCAGGATTTAACAAGAACAGTTAACATAGTAAAATGTTATGATATTGAACGCATAGACGGAACCTTAGAGCATGTAATTACAAAGGCAACAAGTTGGCATCCCGGTACGATAGCTGTAATGCACGAACCAGACTACAAAGCTGTGGGATGGTTTACAAGCCCATATTATATAGGATATGAGTTATTCCAGGATCAAACACAATTTATATACCCGGGAGAGAGTGATGGACTCTTTTTACACAATGGAAGAATACCATATCAGCGTATAGACGGTGGCTGGGATAAGGTTCATTCAGGCTTAATGGATGAATGGAGCGATGATGATACAGGTAAAGCAGCATGGACAAGAGAACTTGACACATCCTGGGAAGGAATGAGAACATGGTCAAAAACCATACTTAATAGTCCATATAATAATTTAGGAATAACAGCAAAGTTTGATAAGACGATAGAATATAACGAAAAAGGCAAAGCAGGAGAGACCGTAGGAACTGTTCAAATAGGTGTTGTAGCAGATTTGGAATATACTGAAGAGAAAGAAGCAGCAGGAGAGAAACCAAAAGATGGATATGATGATACAACATTATATGTACACTTAATTAAAAAGGAAAAGATTCCCGAGACCAGTACATGGGATGAGCCTGAGTATCCACCTAGTGGAAAGCCGCCAGTAGTTCCTCCTAATGCACCACCAGACCCCTTTGACCCTCCTATAACAGACCCTGAAACAGACCCTCCCGAGGATAGTTTCTCACATTATAGGATTGTCAAAGTTTATGAGACTGAGGACGATGCAACAGGAAAGATAGATACGGATGCGATACTACATAGATTCCCAACAAATCCAATAGTCTACATTGAGGATGAAGCACAACCCGGAAAGCCCGACAACAGCTATCATTTAATTGAATGGCAGTATGGTGATGAATTTAATGGAGTTAAGTGGAACAAAAATGATGAATCACCAAATGGTACAGACTGGGATAGTGTAGTAGCAGGAGTAAATGCTAAGGGAGCAGGAACAACAGAAAGTAGAGTAGACCTAATCGACAAAGAAAATCAAGAAGAGACAGTAACCCTTTATGTGAGGTTACGCAGAAAGGTGGGGCCTAGACTACCGGGTGAAATAATCATTGAGCAATCACAAATTTCCAAGACAATCCATAGTAATGATAAAAACATAGGCGGACGGTTTGGAAACTACAGATTTGCAATGACAGTCAACTTCCCACATACGCATACAACTCACTTCTATCATGGATGCTGTCAAAAGAGATATGGAACAGACAGTGAAGGAAATACTTATGTAATTCACGATTGTGGCAAATGTCATGGACACACTTGTACGATGCACATGCCTGGCCCTAACACAGACCCAGATGTAAACTTCATCTATGATGAAACAAGCGATCAGGATCAGTTAGAAATAAAGCTAGGAGTAAATAAACAGACAGACTCCAAGGTTTACGGTAAGAGCGGTTCAAGTGGTACATCCAAGGCAGAAGCCATACAATATCCGGAAAAAATAAAAGATCTGGATGCAGAGCCAAACAAGTACTATTATACCAGCAACGGAAAAGACAAGAATGGAGCAGAATATGTAACGATTCTCTGGCGTGGACACGATGGATACAAGGATGTTCCAACACTAGCAAAATATAAAGAATCTGATATTAAATTGACATTTGGTTCCGCAGATAATTACAACGTACCAAAAGATGTATTAAATAGCGGTGGAACAACACCTGACAGAAAGTCGCAGAAGAAGCGTGCAAGCGCTCCATGGCTAGGAGAATTAAACTTTGAATTTGGTATAAGGGGTGATTCAGACCTAACAGGCAACTCAGCTTGTGACGACATAAAAGGTGAGTATGGGACACCATGTATCCACAAGGACTTCAAAGATTACTACCCAATAGAGGGAACAGAGTTTAAATATGACTTCAAGGCAACAGTAGCCATACAGTTCTATGCTGGACAGGCTAAAGGCTTGCAGGCAGCTCCATTTGGAGGAAAAGCCAGTACACCTATTCTTGAAAAGAAAACAGGAAATCACAAGGAATTAAATGTAATCCAATGTAAGCAGATAATTAAGTTCTATCCCTACATCCGCATGACCTACATGGTCAACAGTTTAGATGACGCAATTAAAGAGGAACAGAACATATATGAGACAGGCTACAAGCAGGATGTACGTAAAGATACCTACGTCCTCTCCGAGTGGGAAAGCCAAGTACTCCCATCAGATGCGGTTAGGGTAGAGTGGCAGAAGGGTGGAGCAGATGAGAACCTACTTCTCACCTCACAGCAATGGTCAGTCCATCAGAAGGCAGTCAACGGAGGTCAAGTTTGGAACGGCAAGAACCAAGTCTTACCTGGTGGAGCAATCTACCAACTCTCCACACCAAAGGGTGATTGGGTAAAGATGGGATTAACAACCTATCAGACAGTCATAGACCAAAAGGCAAGAAATGAATATCTAACAGCATCAAATACCTTATCAGGTGATGAATACACAGAAGCAAAGGTAGCGAAAGACCATCTTGATTTCATCAACGATGCGAAGGAAGTCTTAGACAACCTAAAAGTGGTACAATGGGTCAACAGAAATGCAGGAGCGTCTAAGACATGGACAGATAATTTTAAACCGGATCCCCAAAACGGAATAATAAAGATATTAGATGGTTTAGAGATTTCGAGTATAGACCTTTCAAAATTAAGAGATGGTTCCAAGACCCATCCCAATGATGATGAGAAGTACTATATGAGACAACAAACACAATTCTCAAACTATCAAAGCAGCAAACTGAGTGAGTGGACAAAGACAATAGATGAATCCCAAGGCATCAAGGAGCAATCCTACGAAGGAGATCTAGACATCTTCAACTTTGAACATACAACAACAGTCTTCAAGTTATTTACAGACACCTCAGGAAATGTTTACCTGGCACAAATGGAAAAGAAGTATCCAGCGAATGATAAGGGTGTAGATAGTAACGAGCAAGACATAAAGAGCATGGTTCAGAGTATGCAAGAGCTAGACTATGATACCTATGCAAAGGGCCAAACGGGTGGGGCAACAGTAACAAAACTCTGCGATAAAAAAGTTCCAGGTTCCGGGATCAACGGTAGACTATCAGGAGATGCAAAGGATATAGACGATGCAACCAAGTTTATCACCAACTTCGTCAGTTCCCTAACTCGAAACAAGGGTTCTGACTACACAGCAGAGTGGGCAAAGGATTTAACAGATGGCAAGTGGTACAACGAAGCCTTCGACGGAGCCTACTTAGTTCGCCAAAAAGCAGTATTTAATGTAGGCTTTGCATTCTCATCTACCAGGACCTCAGCCCTAGACCCAGCACTCTGTCCTCAGAACAAGGGCCAAAGTGACCTATACACCAAGGCTTTCCTAAGTCAGTTCTGCACAGACAGTCAGAGCGACGCAGCAGTTGCACAAGGCAAGAAGCAGAACTACCTAGGAACATTCAAGGACACCGACATCACCTTACCAGACATGGAAAGCCTATACATAAGCAAAAAATTCTACATCCCCAACGCAAACGTCCAAGACCTGAACTAAGGAAGCCAAGAAAAGCACAATTAAATTCAGGAAGGGCTACCAGCGCAAGTTGGTAGCCCTTCATTATGCTCATTTTTAAGCATTCGTGTAATATGTAGGTATAAATTAAACGGGAAAAAGGGCAAGGAATGGTGAAAGCGGCTTGTATTCCCTCAAAGCATTTGATATAATCCAGTTTACAGGGAGGTTTTAGATATGGCGAGCAAATTCATGAAAATCAAGAGGATCATCATACCAATGATGACACTAATCATCATGACAAGTCAATTAGCAGGCTGTGCTACAATGAGTAGTAATGAAATGCTGGAGACAATGCAAGAATCTCCGGATGTTTCGATTGAATATGCAATTCCAGACCCCGGACAACAGAGTTTAGATGCGACTCAAGTAATAGATGTAGATGGTGAGCAAATTGTAACTGACACATCAGATGATACAGAAATAGGTTTAATGGCTGACGAGGAACAGCAGGAGTTATCGGGCGATGAACTGATTCAATATTTCCAGCTGGCCTATGGGACCAGCGACGGAATCAGTTATCTAACGACAACGGATGAAAAGATTGACTTTGAAATAGAAGTATTAGGCATACGGGCAGATAATGAAGGGCAGAAGCTCCCAGCTGACTATGCAGATCAATACCGGGCATGGCGGCCTGTAGAGGAAGAACCGGCAGAGGTATCAACGCCCCAGCAGGTTTCTGATGAATCCAAAAATCAGACTCAGACGCAGAATCAAAACCAAGGCCAAGAGAATGCACAGCAGCAGCAAACTCAGTCACAGCAAAATCAAGGCACTGCCCAGCCAGCCCAGCCCAGCGCCTCTGATGATTCATATGACCCCTACAGAGGTTATGGTTCTTACGAAGCCTACATAGACCACATTTGCAAAGAACTCCCAAATGTTTCTAGAGAAGAAATCATACGTAGGAATCCAGACCCAGCCACAGGAGAAGCAGGACCCGCAACCGATGATAACATACGAGATAATCCACTTTCAGGCAACTAACCTCAATATCCCAAATAATACTTATGGAAAGCAGTAATCAAGAGGTTACTGCTTTCCATGCTTTATAAGCACCCATTCAATAAATATACACCCTCCCCGGCGATATGACGAAGGATTTGAAAATTTAAGCGTTAGCAACACCAATCTGAAAAGGGAGTCCCCCTCCCCCGGTTCTTCCTGTCCTGTCGGCAAAACAAAAGACATCTCCGGTGGGGAGACGTCTTTTTACCGGTCGCTGGCCAGCCAGCTCTCATCCTGAAAAATCAGATCGTCCAGATCGGGGCCGCCCGGCGTGGGGCAGTCCGGGGGCCCCTGCGGCGCGGCCTTGCTGCTGCTCATATTTGTTCCTCCCTTGCGCGGATTTTTGGATGTACATATCAGTATATGCGGCGAACCATATAATATGTGTACGTTTGCGTGCAGCTTTATGCCGGCCCGGAGTAGGACGGTCCCTTGACAAAGGGCGGACGCAGGCGAATTGCTGCGGCAAAAATAAAAAAGGCGGGAATTATCCCCGCCTTTCCGCGTTAAAAAATCATGTCTCTGGATATCTCCGCCAGGGAGTGCACGCCGCACATGGCCATGGTGTCGGCCAGCTCGGCCTTGATCTTGTCGGTGAGCGCCTTGACCCCCTCGGCTCCGCCGCCGTAGACGGCGGTGACATAGGGCCGGGCCAGAATACAGGCGTCGGCCCCCAGGGCCAGGGCCCTGCACACGTCCACGCCGGAGCGGATGCCGCCGTCCACCATCACCACCATCCGGCCCTTGACGGCCTCGGCAATGGCGGGGAGGACCTCGGCGGTGGCGGGGACGCCGTCCAGGACCCGTCCGCCGTGGTTGGACACCACAAAGCCCGCCGCTCCCGCCTCCAGGGCCTTTTTCGCCCCCTTGACGGTCATCACGCCCTTGAGGATGAAGGGCACCTTGGCGTACTCGATGACCTCCCGCAGCTCGGCCACCGTCTTGGAGCCGGCGGGGGGATTCAGCCCCTTGAGGAAGGGCAGGCCGGCGGCGTCGATGTCCATGGCGAACATCTGGGCCCCGGATTCCTTGGCCTGGTCCAGCTTGGCGAAGAGAGTATCCCGGTCCCAGGGCTTCACGGTGGGGATGCCCTTGCCGCCGTTTGCGCCGATGGCCCTTGCCGCCGCCGTAAAGACGGCAGGGTCGGTTCCGTCGCCGGTGAAGGCGGCAATGCCGGCCTGGACGCAGGCGGGCACCAGAATCTCATTGTAGCCCTGGTCGGTGAGCTTGTCGCCGTAGTGGAGCTTTACCGCCCCCACCGGGCCGGCAAAGACGGGCAGGTCATAGGTCTGGCCGAAGAGCGTGAAGCGGGTATCCACCGGGCCGTTGGCGCAGATGGTGTCCATGTTCAGAAAGATATCCTGCCAGGCGTCGTAATTTCGGGCGGCAACGGTCCCCGTCCCCTTGGAGCCGGGGCCGGGCATGGCGTTTTTGCAGGCCCGTCCGTTGCACACAGGGCACGCCCTGCAGTAAGGCCCGCTGCACTCCCGGGCGGCAGCTAAGATTTCCTGATAGGTCATAGGTTCTCTCCTCCTTGCTTTTCTGCCTACATCATACCGTTGGACGGCATTTTCGTCAAGAGAAAAAGGGCGCGGCGCGCCCTCAGCTCTAAAATGTACGAAAACATACAACTTTCCTCCTCTCCCCGCCAAGGGTGAAAGGAGGCATGCACAATGCCAAGCAATCAAACCGCAAACTACGCGCTCAGCCAGTGGGTGAAATCGGATCAGGTGCGGATGGAGGACTTCAACGCCGACAACGCCAAGCTGGACGCCGCGCTCAAGGCGGCGGAGCAGCGGTCGGCGGGCCTGGACGCCAAAATCAACGCCACGGCGGCGGCGGCGGAGCAGCGGTCGGCCGCAGTGGCGGCGGCGGCGGAGCAGAGGTCGGCCGCTGTGGCGGCGGCGGCGGAGCAGCGGTCGGCCGCAGTGGCGGCGGCGGCGGAAAAGAGGTCGGCCGCCCTGGACGCGGCCAAGGGCAACTGCACCATTGAATTTTTCAGCTATGTGGGCCAGGGCCGGTCCGGCATGAACAATCCCACCACCATCACCTTTCGGAAGCCGCCGCTGTTCTTCCTCGTGTTCGGAACCTACTCCATCGGGGTGGGCTCAAAGCACTGCGGTGACATCACGGCTACCTGCCGCGACAATGTCTTTCCGGATCGGGGGTCGTGGAGCGGGAACACCATCTCCTTCTATAACTCCGCCCCTGAGTGGCAGTTCGATACCCGGGGCGAGACCTTCTATGTGTTCGCTTTCTACACGCCGAATTAGATGAAAAAACCTCCCGGGCTGAAAGCCCGGGAGGTTTTTGAGCCTTAAAGCAGGATCACTGCCTCAGGGGTGCGTGGTTTTAGGCCCACAGGTTAGCGGAACCGCTGAGCACGTTGGCGCCATCCACGATGGTCAGAGTAACATTGTACTGCTGTCCAAAGCTGACGCTGCTGTAGGGGAAGGTCACCGAGCCGCTGGCTCCGGACGCAACACTGCTACCGATACGGGCAACCGTGCCGCTGTACACCAGGGTGCCGTTTCTGCGAATCTGAACGGTCGCAGACGCGGTAGCGCTGATGTTGTAGATGGAGGTGTTGGTGAAGTACACATCACCGGTAAACAGGCTCAGGCCAGTCAGGGCCAGGCGGCCGTTGTTGCCGTAGTCGCCAGTCTGGTTGGTCTTGAAGTTGCGGGCAATCTCGATGACCAGAACCTCGGCCTCGCCGTTGCTGTTGAGGATGCCGTAGACGCGCCGGCTCACGCCGTCGTTAGCCTTATTGTAGGTCAGGGCGCTCACGGCGGAGGCCAGGTTGCTGTACTCCTCGGTCTCCCAGCTGCCGTTGATCATCAGGTTGGTGTAGATCTTGGCGTTGGGGGCCAGGTGCACGCCGTACATGTTGGTAGTGGCCTTGTCATTCAGGGTCCGGCCGTTGGCGTACAGCTGATTCGTGGTGACCCAGGCCAGAGCGGGGAGGATGGTGTCGCTGCCAGCGTTGTACACGATGTCCTTGGGCTCGTCGGCCACAACGCCGGAAGCGGGAGCCACAGCATCCCAGCTCACATCATAAGCGCCATCGGTCACATCAACCGCCTTCGCGGCGCCGCCGGTGACATAGCCGTCGCCGTCATAGCGGAAGGTGTACAGGCCCTTGCCCGCATCAACGATGAAGCTGCTCAGATCGTTGTAGCTGCCCTTCAGGGTCTTCTTGGTCAGGCCGTCTTCCTTGGTGATGACGTCGAACTCCCAGTACCAGTTGCCCTCGCTGTCAGAGCGGATGGCCTCCTGGTTGGGGGTGCCCTTGGTCAGGTAGACGTAGTTGTCGCTGCCCTGATCCTTGCCGACGACCACAGCGGCCACGATGTGGAAGTTGCTGTCGTACACAGCGTAAGCGCCGTAGGTGTCGCCATTGACGGCATTCTCGGTGCCGTTCTTCAGGAACATATCAATGTCCACGTTGCGGACGCCGGTGACGGTCTTGGTCACGCCGGAGATGCCGTACTTGGTGCCGCCGGTCTTGCCCATCAGCTTGATGTTGTCCACGGGATCGACAATGATATAGTTGGTGTCGGTGTCGCCGTAGACCCACTGAGTGGTGCTCTTTACCTGGTTGGTAGCGGGCACGCCGGTGTGGTAGTAGCTGGCAGGAATGGTGACAGCAGCGCCGGAGTTAGCGGCGTCATACTGGCCTACCAGACCGTTCCGGGCAGCGGTGATCTCGCCGCCGTGGTTGGTGCCGACATCCCAAACCTGGTTGGCCAGCTTCAGGGTGTACACATTGCTGCTGTTCACGCTGTAGGTGTACCACTTGTTGACGATGACGCCGTTGCCGGGGGCCTTCTCGGCCCACTGGTCCTCCAGGCCCTTTGTAGCGGCGCCGATGGAGGGATCGCTCTTGCCGGAGTCCACATTGATGGTGGCCTGAGTGCCGTCGGCGAAGATGGCGTGGGCGGAGATGGTGGAGTCGTAGATGTTGCTGCCGTTGCGGTCATAGCCGGTGATGAACACGTAGTTCTTCGCGCCCTCGTAGAGGTCGGCGCCCACAACGTAGCCGTAGTTGTCGAAGTACAGGTTGTAGGAGGCGTTCTCCATGTTGATGATGTCGTACTTGGTCAGGACATGCTCGAAGTCATAGTCATAGGCGGCGGCGAAGTCATACTGCTGGCTGCCGGTGTTGACCCAGTCGGTCACCTTCAGGGTGTTGATCTTCTGGTCCTGAAGGATCTCGGGGGCCTTGATGGACTGCAGCTCGCCGTCGGCGATGGTGACCAGAACGAAATCGCCTTCCCTCAGGTTGACGACCTCGGCCACGTCATCTTCCTTGATGTTGGTGTAGGTGGCCACGGTGTTCTTGTTGTTGGGATAGGTGCCCTGCCGGACCTGTCTCTCCTTGATGGTCTTGTTGAAGCCATAGACATCCAGGTTGGCCCGGTCGGTCTTCTCGTTGTAGTCAGAGGTGGCCTTGGCCAGGTAGGTGTTGATGTCGGTGATGGTGACGACCTTGTTGCTCT
>ERZ777011.2507-NODE-2507-length-14429-cov-2.838389_pt1 | contig 14429 bp, 13 predicted proteins | sample MGYA00374964_ERZ777011 | MGnify/ENA primary metagenome ERZ777011 (study PRJEB29310, sample SAMD00008975) | mouse gut metagenome | study: EMG produced TPA metagenomics assembly of the Metagenome analysis of fecal microbiota from mouse which was promoted...
AATACACAAAAATTTGTAGGCAAAAATTTTGCCACGAATTACTTAACAGATACAGTTTTGTAAAATCTATGTGAAAATATTGAAAAAGAGTTTAGAATATAGTATAATATAAATGTAACTATAAACAGAGTATCAGACTCCTTCAAAAGGAGTCTATAGTTCGCTATAGCGAGCGGAAAGGAAAAGGAACAACAAATGTATTGTTTGATAAGAGTGGAACACTGGAAAGGAGATACTATTAAAGGGGCGACAAATTTTCCATCAGAATTTGAAAATGGACAACAGTTAAACAAATTGATCGAAATAGAAGATGAATTTCGATTAATTGCAGAAGAATTTTATGATCTTCAAAGTAAGTGTAAAGAGTCTCATAATGAAAGATATTGTGAGGTAACACTAGAGGTGGCACTTGATGAAGAAATTCTGGTACCTAAAACAACCATTAAAGTCCCCAGTATAGCAGAAGGAGAGCTAAGAAAGTTACTTTGGCATATAAAGGATGTGTGCATTGATCAGATGAAGGAATATTTGGCTGAAGAAAGAGAAGATAAAGAAATAAAGAGAGTGTCATATGAGCTCCCTGCTTTTTTTAATGGTAACATTTACTCGACAGTGTTCCATTAATTATTGACAAATGAAAAAAATACCCCTTGTTGCAAGACAAGGGGTGTTCCATTATAAAACCTCCAAATCATGTAAAGCAGGACCATACAGTAGTTTACCATCATAATTAAATCGAGAACCATGACAAGGGCAATCCCAAGTATTATTAACAGGATTCCAAGACAACTCACAACCCAAATGAGTACAAACAGGCTTTACCTTAAAAACATCACCATCTTTATTCTTATAAACCCCAATCTTTGAACCTTCGAACTCTATAATTTTACCCTCATTAAGAGCCAAACTCTGTATAGTATCATTAGGAAGGGTAAATTTTTTAATAACAATAGAAGTGGTAGCTTCTTTAATCATATTACCCATTTCCTCTTTATTCTGAATAGGGTGGAGTCTAGTCGAATCAAAAATATCAGAATATTCATTATCATTTCCCAAGATTTTATCAACCAATATATTAGAAGCAACATTAGAAAAAGTCATACCCCATTTTTTAAAACCAGTAGCAACATACATATTAGGCATAAGTGAAGAAAATTGACCAATATAAGGCAATTTATCTAAGGAAACACTATCTTCAGTTACCCATTTATAAATCATTTTACTATCAGAATATATAGAATGCGCAAAAGTAGTTAAAGTGGAATATGGATCTGAAACTCCAGACGGCTTACCAACCTTATGGCTACAACCAGAAAGTAATAATACATCTTTCCCATTATCTTTAGCAATTCTTGCAGAAAGAGTAGGATGTTCTGCATTAATATACATACCAGAAAAAAGATTATCAGGAATTTCAAAAGAAGCACAATAAGATAAAGTTTGATACATCTTCAAAAAATAAAATCCAGGAGCATTAATAAAAGGATAACGTGTAGCCAAAATAACATATTTTGATTGAACGGAGTAATCTCCAACCTTAGTAGAATAAATATCCTTAATTTTTTGGACATCAGTGACCTTAGAATTTTCAAATATTAATCCTTGATTATTCAAAATAGAATTGGATAATCCAAGAGCGTATTTTCTAGGATTAAATTGAGCTTGATTAGGAAACTCAATAGCACAAAGGACATTATTTATAGGAAGGGGAATTTTTGTCAATAATTTTGAATCAAAGCCAAATATATGAGTAGCCTTAGCCTCATCCTTAATATCCTGAACATAAGAATTAGATTTAGTAAAAACATAAGAACTTTGATACTCAAAATCACAATTTATTCTTTCATCATCAATAATTTTTTTAATATTATCAATAGCCTCTAAATTGCAATTCAGATATTTTTTAGCTGTCTCAGCACCAAAAGTATCAATCAAATATTTATAAAATAAATCATGTTGAGCAGTAATTTTAGCAGTTGTATTTCCACTTGTCTTAAGCATTAATGAGTCCTTTTCTAAAACTACAACTTTAAGACCTTTTTTACTCAAATAATAAGCAGAAGTAAGACCAGTAAGACCACCACCAACAATAGTAACATCACAAGAAATATTAGAATCAAGAGACTTAGACTTATCTAAGATTTTTGGAACAGAATCAATCCAAATAGAATTCATAAAAACACCTACTTTAAATAATAATATAAATTATTATTTGCAGTAGGTTCAAAAATTATACAATTTCAATTAATTTACTAGGTTCAAAGCGACTAGCCACAGACAAATCTATAGTTCCTCTTTTAAACTTTCTATTCTCTAATTCACTTAAAACAGTTTCATAAGCCATCTCAGGGAAATTACTTTCTTTACTCAAATGACCAAGTATAACAGTAGACAAACCACTCTCAATCAAATCAGAAATCACTTGTCCAGCCATATTATTAGAAAGATGACCATTAGGACCAGCAATTCTACTTTTAAGTAAACTAGGATATGAGCAAATTCTTAAAACCTCAGGCTCATAATTAGACTCTAACAAAGCAAACTTGCTTCCTTTCAAACAACTTTTAATCTCAGGAGTTACATGACCTAAATCTGTTGCAATACTAATTTTGGTTTTTCCATCAAAAATATTAAAACCGCAAGACTCAATAGCATCATGAGGAGTTTTAAAAGGATGAATAACTAAATCTCCAACAACAAAATCCTCAGAAGTTTTAAAAGTAAAAATATTATCATTACTAATCTTTTCAGCCTCTTTGGGAATTTTACTCCAAGTTTTAGAATTTGCATAAACGGGAATATTAAATTTCTTAGAAAATGTTCCAACACTCTGAACATGGTCAGAATGTTCATGAGTTATCAAAATTGCATCTATTTCATTAGGGTTAATATCAATAGAATCCAAAGCTTCTATTATCTTTTTACCGCTAACACCAGCATCAATTAAAATCTTAGTATTATTATTTTGAACAAATAAACTATTACCAGAACTACCACTATATAAGCTACAAAACTTTAACATAAATTACTCCGTTACTCTTTTAATATCAGCACCAAGTGCTCTAAACTTATCTTCAATCTTTTCATAACCACGATCAATATACTCAATATTAGAAACCTCAGTTATACCATTAGCAGCAATACCTGCAATAATAAGAGCAGCACCAGCTCTTAAATCAGAAGCTGAAACTGGTCTACCATATAGTTCAGGAACACCTTCAAAAAAAGCAACATTACCCTGTGCATTAATTTTAGCACCCATTTTATTAAGTTCAGCAGTATATTGAAAACGAGATTCCCAAATACTTTCAGTTACAATGCTAGTTCCATCAGCAGTAGCCAAAACAATGCCCATTTGAGACTGTAAATCTGTAGGGAAACCAGGATAAGGAAGAGTTTTTATATTTACACACTTAGGTCTTTTATCACACCAAACTCTAAGAGTATCACCATTAATTTCCTCAACATGAGCACCCATTTCCTCTATCTTAGCAGACAAAACATCTAAATGCTTAGTAATACAATTCTTTATAGTAATATCACCTCTAGTAGCAACAGCAGCTAACATAAAAGTACCAGCCTCAATTTGATCAGGAACAATAGAATATGTACCGCCATGAAGTTCCTTAACACCATTGATTTTAATAACATCAGTACCTGCACCATGAATATCAGCACCCATAGTATTCAAGAAATTAGCAACATCAACAATATGAGGTTCTTTAGCAACATTTTCAATAGTAGTAGTGCCTTCAGCCAAAACAGAAGCAAGGATAGCATTAATAGTAGCACCCACAGAAACAATATCCAAATAAATAGAATTTCCAACAAGCCCATCAGTAGTAGCCACAATCTTTCCTTGACCAATATCAACCTTAGCACCAAGAGCTTCAAAAGCTTTAGCATGCTGGTCAATTGGACGAGCACCAAGTTTACAACCACCAGGCATACCAACAACAGCTCTCTTGCATCTACCAAGAAGAGCACCAATTAAATAATAAGAAGCCCTAAATTTGCTAGTCATATCTAGAGGAGCATCAATATAATTAACATTACGAGAATCAACTACAACAGTATTAGGAGCAGTCTTAGTAATTTTAACACCTAAAGTACTCAAAATATCACAATATATATTTATATCACTAATATTAGGCAAGTTCTCAATAGTACAAATACCATTAACCAACAAAGTAGCAGGTAAAATAGCAACAGCGGCATTTTTTGCACCATTAATAATAACCTCACCCTCAAGTCTAGTTTTACCATTAATAACAAACTTTTCCAAGTCGAAACCTCCTTAAGTTTAAGCATAATTAAATTTCAAACCTACTATAACATAAAAAAAAAAAAAATACAATACATTAATGATTGATAATAAAAATTGAATATGATACAACAAAATATAATAGAAAGCGAGGAAAATATATGGAATTACTTGCAGAAATATTAGAAACTATGATGATAATTGGATTTGGAGTATCTTGGCCACTATCAATATATAAGTCATATACATCTAAATCAACAAAAGGTAAAAGTATATTATTTTTATTTTGTATTGCAATAGGATATGTTTGCGGTATTTGCTCAAAGTTAATATCACATAATTTAAATTTAGCATTTTGGTTTTACATACCAAATGTATTAATGGTTAGTACAGATATTGTACTATATTTTAGAAATAAAAAAATAGAAGCTGAGTCATCAAACAAATAATAGAAGGAGAAGTTTATGGAGGCTAATATAAAATGTCCATACACAAAAGAAATGCTTGATTCGGAAAATAAATTTTTAGGGGATATAGAACAATTTTGTAAACCTCAGGAACAGATAAACTTCAAGGAGAATACAGGTAATTCTATCTCAATATCAAATCTAGTATCTTTAACTTTAGGCAAAAATAAAGGAGAAAAAGTACCTTTAGAATTAAAAAATCGTTTAGAAGAAGGAATTTCAGAAAAAATTAAAAGAATGAACTTAACAAAATCTGACTATGAAGCAGATGTAATTATTGTGCGGAAGTGGTGGAGCAGGTTTATGTGCAGCAATAGAATTAGCGGAAAATGGTGCACGTACTTTAATTTTAACAAAAGAAAAATACTGCCAATCAAACACGATTTTAGCACAAGGAGGAATCCAAGCTGCAACAGAGCTAGATGACTCTGTACAATTACATTATGAAGATACAATGAAAAGTGGTCATAATAAAAATAATCCCAAGTTAGTAAAAAAATTAACTGAAGAAGCCCCTGAAGCATTAAAGTGGCTAATTAATTTAGGAGTAGAGTTTAAAGAAAATCCAATTGTACCAGGAGGAGCATCTAAAAAAAGGCTACATACTATTGGAGATGTAACAGGTGCTAAAATTATGAGGGCATTAAACCATAAAGTAGCAGAATTAGAGCAAAAAAAGCTCATATCTATTAAAGAATTTGCTGATGTGCAAGAACTTGTAAAAGATAATGATGGAAATATAGCAGGAGTTATCTTTAAACAAAAAGGTGAAAAAGAAGAAGAATACAAATTAGCAAAATCAAAGACGGTAATACTTGCAACTGGTGGATCAGGCGGATTAAGATATAACGGATTAAATACCTCTAATTATAGTAGTATTACAGGAGATGGACTTGCTATGGCATATCATGCAGGAGCCAAATTAATTGATCCATCAGCGATACAATATCATCCAACAGGAGGGGTATTTCCTATTGGATTTTCTGGTAAATTAATTAGTGAAAAAGCACGTTCATTAGGAGCACTTTTATTTAACAATAATGGTGAACCTTTAGTTTCAAAAGGAAATAGAGATGTAATTGTTAATAATATCACATCTGAAATATATAATGGATATGGTGTAAAAACTCCAATGGGAAGTTCGGGAATTTGGTTAGCATTACCAATGATTGATAAAATCAATGGAGAAGGTACGATAAAGGAAAAATTGCCATCATTATATAAAAAATATAAAGGAGCAGGAATAGATATTACAAAACATGCTATTTTAATATATCCGACAGTACATTATCAACTTGGAGGAATAGAAATTGATGAAAAAGGGATGACAGAAATTCCTAACTTATTTGCTGTAGGAGAAGTAAGTGGAGGTATTGATGGAGAAAACAGACTAATGGGAAATGCCCTTTCAACAGTAGTGGTATACGGACGTACAGCAGTTAGAGAAGCTGCTCAGATTTCCAAAAGTATTTCTATGCCAGAACATTTATCTCTATCACATTTAGAGGACTTTCCTACCAAAAAAGAAAATGATTTATGTTTAGATTAATAATGCTACTATTTATTATGCAACAATTCTTTCTTAAACTCTAATAGATTAGAAAAAGCAACGTGAATTCCTTTTTCTTCAAGTCTTAATATATTTTCTGCTTTTCCTATAATCACTTTTTGCAAAGGCATTGAAATAGTTACATCATTATTTTTAACTTGATATTTTTCTTCAATATATGCTGTAGTTGTTGGAAACATATTTTGTATTAAGAATACCGCATTTTCATCTTTAACTACTCCAAATACAAAGTTTAAAGGCTCACGGCATATTTTTTGTTTCTTTTTCTCATAAATACATTTATACTTTTCGTATTGTTTAGAAATGGGAATAAACCATATAATATCTTTATTGGACTTATCTTTAAAACAAAAGTAACATGGCCTTTTAGTTCCAGTTTCTTTGTTTTCCATTAAATTATATCTAATTCCATACTTTTGAATAAATTTATTGCTTATAAAATAAAACTTTCCATTTTCAATTTGCATATATTACTCCTTAAATTATAAAATGAGGGCTATCTTTAAAGAAAGCCCCCATATAACATTTTTTAGCTTGCTCTATTTACTGACACTGCAAGCCGTGTCCTCCATTTGTTAAACCTATTCTATTTACCGACACCATAGGTTGTGTCCTCCATTTTTCTAATATTAGTATAGCATAAAAAAATATTGTTTGCAATAATTTTTTGCTATTTTCTAATATTTATATAAGTATATGCACATTCTTTGTGATATAATCAAGTTATTTATAAAGGAGGAATATAAATGAGGATATATATTTCACACTCAAGCAGTTATGATTATATAAATGAAGTTTACAATCCAATAATAAAATCTGATTTAAGTAAAACAAACATATTCTTTTTTCCACACGAAAATAAAAATGAGAATACAAAAGAAATTATTTCAAGTTATGATTTAGTAATTGCCGAGGTGTCACTTCCATCAACAGGACAAGGTATAAAACTAGGATGGGCAAATTATGAAAAGATACCTATATGGTGTATATATAAAAAAGGTGCAAAAATAAGTTCATCATTGAAATTTATTACAAATCAATTTATTGAATATGAAAATAAAGAAGATATGATAGAGAAAATTAAGGATTTTTTAAAGAAGTGAGGGAAAATGGAACAGAAATATTTAGATAAATTAGAATTTAATAAAGTCCTAGAAATGCTAGAAAATTATGCAGTAACATACTTAGGAAAAGAAATGGTAAAAAACTTAAAACCATCATTTAACAAAAATGAAGTACAAATAAACTTAAAAGAAACAGAACAAGCAGATATATTAACACATAGAATAGGAGGAATTCCACTAGGAGAAATAGACAACATAAATGTACACTTAAGAACACTAGAAGCGGGAGGAACTCTATCAATAAAACAATTATTAGACTTAGCAAAAACACTAAAAATTTCTAGGGAACTAAAAGAATATTATGAAAAAATATCAGAAATAGAAAATATAGACACGAACAGATTAAGAAACTATTTCTTTGACATATACACAAATATAGTAATAGAAGATAAAATGTTCAAATCAATAATAGATGAAAACACACTAGATGACCATGCATCAAAAAATTTATATATAATCAGGAAAAATATAAAACAAATACAAAATGAAATAAAAAATAAACTAAACAATTACTTACACTCAAAATATCTACAAGAAGCATTTATAACAATAAGAAATGGAAGATATGTAATACCAGTAAAGCAAGAATACAGAAATGAAGTAAAAGGATTTATACACGACATATCAGCAAGTGGTGCAACAGTATTTGTAGAACCATTACCAGTATTTGAAATGAACAACAGAATAAATACACTAAAACTAGAAGAAGCAAACGAAATCCAAAAAATACAACAAGAGTTATCAGAACTATTTATGGGTATAACCAAAGAATTAGACACAAACATAAAGATAATTGGAAAACTAGATTTCATATTTGCAAAAGCAAAATTCGGAATAGCAAACTATGGTGTAGCACCAATAATAAATGATAATAAAATAATAAAACTAAACAAAGCAAGACACCCATTAATAGACAAAGACAAAGTAGTACCAGTAGATATAGAAATAGGCGAAAAATATAATACTTTAGTAATAACAGGACCAAACACAGGAGGAAAAACAGTAACACTAAAAACAATAGGACTATTATCATGTATGGGAATGAGTGGATTATATATACCAGCAGGAGAAAAAAGCTCAATATATGTATTTGATAACATATTTGCAGATATAGGAGATGAGCAAAGCATAGCAGATTCATTAAGTACATTTTCATCACACATGATAAACATAGTAGACATGATGAAAAAATCAACAGAAAAAAGTTTAATACTATTAGATGAACTATGTTCAGGAACAGACCCTGCAGAAGGAGCAAACCTAGCAATAAGTATATTAGAAGAACTAAATAGAAAACAATCAATAAACGTAGTAACAACACACTATTCAGAGATCAAAAACTATGCAATAACAACGGACAACTTTGAAAATGCAAGTTCAGAATTTGATGTAGAAAATATGAAACCAACATATAAAATATTAATGGGAGTACCAGGAAGAAGTAATGCCTTTGCGATAAGTAAAAGACTAGGTTTAGAAGAACACATATTAAACAGAGCGAAAGAATTAACAAAACAAGAAAATATTAATATAGAAGATGTATTAAAAGAAATATATGACAATAAAATATTAATTGAGGAAGAAAAAGAAAAAACAGAAAAAAGCCTAAAAGAGATAGATAGGCTAAAGAAAGAGTTAGAAAGAGACAATACAGAACTAGAACTACAAGCAAAAAAAATTATAGATGATGCAAGATATGAAGCTAGAAAAATATTATTAAACGCAAAAGACCAAGCAGAAGATATCATAAAGAAAATATCAGAACAAGAAGACAAAAATAAAATAAACAAAATAAAAAACGATTTAAATGAAGAAATAAAAGAATTAAAAATAGAAAACAATGCATTAAAATCAGACACAAAACTAGAAGACTTAAAAAAAGGAATGAAAGTATACATTGGAAGCATAAACCAGGAAGGAACAATATTGAGCATATCAAACAAATCAAACAAGGTAAGAGTACAAATTGGAATGGCAAAAACGGACTTTCACATAGAAGACATATTCATAAAAAACAATAATTTGAATGAAGAACCTCAAGTGAAAAATGAAAAGATAAATAAAAAAGAAATAAATGTAAAAAATAATGTATCAACAGAAATAAACGTAATAGGATTAACAGTAGATGAGGCAATACCAATAATAGACAAATACTTAGACGAATGTAGTATGACAAGCATGAAAACAACAAGAATAGTACATGGAAAAGGAACAGGAAAATTAAGAAGCGGAATTCAAGGATATTTAAAAACACATCCACATGTAAAGAGTTTCAGAAATGGAACTTTCGGTGAAGGAGAAATGGGAGTAACAATAGTAGAATTAAAATAGAAAGGAAGAAACCAATAATGTTTATTAATTTAAGTAAAGAAGAAAAAGATAGTAAATTTCAAGAATTAATTTGTTTCGCAGAAAAGATAAAAAATAATGGATTGAAAAAAGTTTGTATAAATATTTTAAAAGATTATAAAGATGAATTATTTACTCATGCAGCAGGTCATGATGGCATAGAAAATATTAAATGTAATAGAACGCATCAATGTTTTGATGGTGGACTGTTAGATCATATGCTTAATGTCACTAAAAATGCATATAATATAGGAGTAATTTATAAAGATGAAGTAGATATGGATTTAATAATATTTGGTGCAATTTTACACGATATTGGAAAAATTAAAATATTTGATAAATGGAAAGAAAATGATGACATAAAGTCAAATTTAAGTTATGCATACTTATTAGTTGACCATGTTTACCTTGGAGAAAGATTAGTAGAAAAGTATCTAGATAAAGAAGATATATCAGAAAAATTAAAGTATCAAGCACTTCATATTATTGCGACACATATGGATACTATGGAAAAGCATATGGCAGAAGCATATATTGTTAGTTATGCGGATTCTATTGATGCAGATATAGAAAATATCATAAGTTATCCAAGAAATAATATAAATCCTATTCTAAAAACTTATATATATGAGAGTGAGAACAGTAAAGGATAATTATTGTAAAATTCAAAGGGGCATTGAACAAAATCACTATGCCCCTTATTTAGAATAACTAGTTATTTTTGTGCAAACGTATTCTTAAAATTCTCAAAAAATTCTACAAACTTAAATTTAACTTCATATTCTGTCGAACTACCAGAAATCAATTCATACTCTTCATCAGATAAGCTTTCTTCTAAAGTTTCCTTAGAGTCTTCAGGAACAACACCAGAAGAAACATCTACAAAACATAGAGGAGGAAACATCACACACCACCAGTTCTTACCCTTAGCCTCTCCAATAGAAATTCTTAAAGCATCATAATAACCAGAAGGCAAAGCTATATCTCCGTAGGTTTTTGTAGGAAAAGCAAAATTTCCAATTTCAATATTAACCTTATAATCATAACCATTTTCATACACAGTATCCTGAGCAATAGATTTAAAGTTTTCCAAATTCTCAGAAACAATTTTCATAGTTTCTTCTTTTGAAGAAGTATTAGTATCAATCAAAGAATTCATATAATCTAAAACTCTATCCCTAACAATATATTTCAAATTTTGATCTTCAGAAGAATCACTATTTGCAATAACATGTAATCTAAAAACAGACGAAGAAATATTAGAAGAAACGGCAGAAACATAGGAATTGGCACAAACGACTATAAATATAAACAATAAAAATAAAACAGTAAAAACAGTAAAAATATTTTTTTTCATAAAACATCATTTCCTTTCCTTATATGTAAAAAAATGTATATAAGCATTATTTCCAAAAAAAGAAATAATATACAATATCATATTTATTAAATAAAAAAATAAAATAAAAAAAAGAAAAAAATAGAAACAAAAAACAAAAAAAGCGAGATAAACATACGGAAATGTCGAAAAGAAAATTATAAAAAATTTAATAAAGGGTTGACTGTGTGATAAAATGGTGGTAAAATTTCCCAGTAAAACATAGGAGGGGTACAAATGATTTTTAGAAACTATATAAGAAAAACATGTGGATTTTATGTAAGTGAATATCATTTAGCAACAATGTTATTACCACACATAGTAACAAAAATAGAAAAAGGAGTAAAAATAGATACAATATTAAACAACAAGATTAAAAAAGAAATAAAAGAATTAGTATCAAAACTAAATATAAATGATATAACAAAAGCAAAAGTACTAAATATAAACTGGGAAAATACAGAAGAAGGAGATTTTAGTTATATTAAAGACTATATGGAAAAGCTAATAAAAAATAGTAATGATTTAGAAATAATAATAAATGGAACAAGGAAAGAAATAGACAACATAAATAAAAACCTTGAATATTGGTTAGATATGAATATTGATAAAATAGAGGGAATACATATTAATATAATTAATTGCTATGAAGTATCTGAATTCAATAGTAATATAAACTCAATATTAAATGAGCATGATTATATTATTAATACATCAGGTGAATATCCAGTAGAAGCAATGTTTGAAGGACATAGAAAACAAGCAATATAAAAATAAGCTTCAATGTAATTATAAAAGAAAGCAAGATAATTTGTAATAATATGTACTATAATAGAAAATATTGTTGACAAATTTCGAAATTTGGTATACGATGACATAGCAAAAAACTAAAATATTATAACATAATAGGAGGAATGAAAATGAGCGTTAGAAAAGCTGTTATACCAATTGCCGGATTTGCCACAAGATTTTTACCAGCATGTAAATCAGTTCCCAAATGTATGTTAACAATACTAGATAAGCCAATAATACAATACATTGTTGATGAAGCAGTTGCTTCAGGAATTGATGAAATAGTAATGGTAATAGGAAGAAAAAAAGAAGTAGTTCAAGACTATTTTAAAGAAGATGAAGAATTAAAAAAGTTTTTAATCGAAAGAAATAAGGAAAAATTCTTACCACTAGTTACAAATATATCACATGGAGCAAAGATACACTTCATAGAACAAGATGGAGGTGCAAAAGGTCTAGGTCATGCAATATATCAAGCAAAAGATATAATTGGGAATGAGCCATTTGCCATACTATATGGAGACGTTGTATTCCATGGAGAAAAACCATGTTTAAAAGAAATCATAGAAAAACATGAAGAATGTGGAGGCTCTGTAATAGGAGTAGAAAAAGTGGACTGGAAAGATGTACCTAGATATGGAAACGTATCAGGAGTACAAATATCAGACGGTTTTTATAAAGCAGAAAAATTACAAGAAAAACCACAAATATCAGAAACAAAATCAAACTTAGCAATCTCAGATAGACATGTATTAATGCCAGAAATATTTGAATACTTAGCAAAAACAAAACCAGGTCAAGGTGGAGAAATACAAGTAACAGACGCATATAATGCAATGGTAGACACAAAAGAAGGAGTATATGCGTATGATTACAAAAGCAAGAGATTTGATTCAGGAGACAAATTAGGATTTGTAATGGCAGCAGTAGATGAAACTTTAAACAGACCAGAACTAAGAGAGCCATTCATAAAATTCTTAAAAGGACTAGATATATAATATAAAATATATAGGGCGCATTAAATTGTGCCTTAATTTAATATTGTAGGGGCGCCCTTTGGGCGTCCGTATGAACGAAGTTCACTTTTGTTCAAATTTCATTAAATAAATATTTTTATTATTTGAACTAATATAAAAGGAGGAGAACATGGATTATAGAGAAAGATATGAAGAATGGTTAAATAACCCAAACTTTGGAGAAGAAGTAAAAAAAGAATTAGAAAGTATAAAAAACGATGAAAAAGAAATAGAGGACAGATTTTATAAAGATTTAGAATTTGGAACAGCAGGATTAAGAGGTGTAATCGATTATGGAACAAACAGAATGAACAAATACACAGTAGGAAAAGCAACATTAGGACTTGCAGAATACATAATAAAGAACAATGGGCAAGACAGAGGAGTAGCAATAGCATATGACTGTAGGCACATGTCAAAGGAATTTAGTGAAGAAGTAGCACTAATATTAAACTCTAAAGGAATCAAAACATACATATTTGAAGAACTAGCACCAACTCCAGAACTATCATTTGCAGTAAGGGAACTAAAATGTATATCAGGAATAGTAATAACAGCAAGTCATAATCCACCAGAATACAATGGATATAAGGTATATTGGGAGGACGGGGCACAAATAATATCACCAATAGACAAAGGAATAATAGACGAAGTAAACAAAATTACAGACTACTCAAAAATAACAATAATGAACAAACAAGAAGCAGAAGAAAAAGGGCTATATAACATAATAGGAAAAGAAATGGATGACAGATACATAGAAGAAATAAAGAAAAACATATTAAATCTAGAAGCAATAAAAGAACAAGCAGAAAAACTAAAAATAGTATATACACCATTACATGGAACAGGAGGAAAACTAGTAACAAGAGTATTATCAGAATTAGGGTTTAAAAAAGTATATACAGTAGAAAAACAAATGCTACCAGATGGAGACTTTCCAACAGTAGAATATCCAAACCCAGAAGATCCAAAAGCATTTAAACTAGCAATAGAATTAGCAAAAAAAGTAGAAGCAGACATAATACTTGCAAACGATCCAGACTCAGACAGAGAAGGAATGTTTGTAAGAGACAATAAGGGAGAATATATAAGATTTAATGGAAATATGACAAGTCTATTAATAGCAGAATATATATTAGATCAAAGAAAAGCTAAAAAGACATTACCTAAAAATGGTGCAATTATAAAAACTATAGTTTCTTCTAATTTGACAGATGCTATAGCAGAGCATTATAAAATGCATTTGATTGAAACTTTAACAGGATTTAAGTATATAGGAGAACAAATTAGAAGTTTTGAAGAAAAACATGATTATGAGTATGTATTTGGATTTGAAGAAAGTTATGGATGTTTAGTAGGTACACATGCTAGAGATAAAGATGGTATTGTTGCGGTAATGATGCTTTGTGAAGCTGCAGCATATTATAAAAAACAAGGTTTAACTTTATGGGATCAAATGATTAATATTT
>ERZ777011.2509-NODE-2509-length-14405-cov-3.806341_pt1 | contig 14405 bp, 14 predicted proteins | sample MGYA00374964_ERZ777011 | MGnify/ENA primary metagenome ERZ777011 (study PRJEB29310, sample SAMD00008975) | mouse gut metagenome | study: EMG produced TPA metagenomics assembly of the Metagenome analysis of fecal microbiota from mouse which was promoted...
TGAGTGTAGGTCAGAAGTCCAAGATACAGGATTGTAGTCTGCAAAAAAGCGGTCAAACATGTAGCGATTACCTGCTTGCACCAGCTGAAAAATCCGTCCGTATAGCCTCTTGGAACTCCGAACAGGTACAGACTTCCCACCGCTATCTGACACAGCAGGATTCCCCCTCTTTTGATGTTCGCAAACACCACTTTTATCGTACAATAGCCGAAAAGTATGATAAAAAACAGGCTGAACAGCGACACATCTGATGCAAGTGCTACCACCACGCTGAGTGCCGTTCCTGATACCGTATCGGTCGTTGAACCTATGAAATTTCCCAGTAAATCGTGGGTAAACGTCCCCTGAAGCGACGTACAGAAGCTGTACAGCCTCTGCGGAACTACCGTGACCAGATTCACCGCAATAAAGCCTTTCAGCACGTTCAGACAGGTTGTCTTGATGTTGTTTTGCCCCGATTCATAGGCAATTGCCGTATCGAACACCGCCACAATAAATCCGCAGACAAACAGCATCCACGCCAGATGGTGAAACAGTTCGATAAAAGTCTGCACCCATGAAAGTGCAAAAATATCGCTTGTCGTTTCGTTGATAAACTCGAATAAGTCCGCAATACCGCCGTAAATCAGGTTGAACAGCCACGTAAACATGACATCCCATATCTTATCCGTGATGGAATCGACCGCCGACCCCACCGTGTTGTTCCACATCGACGAAATTCCGTCGCCAATCCAGTCAATCGCATCGCCGATCCAGTCAAACATGGCACACCACCTCCTCAAATTTTAATTTTGTACAGCGAAGAACTCCTTCCTCCGTGAACACGCCTGCGTGCTGTTCTCGTCAGGAGTCCCGCACGTTCAAGGTCTGAAATTGCCCGAAATACCGTCCTTTTGCTGATATGCAAATCCTCCGCAACAGTTCTGACCGACGGAAAACATTCGCCTTTTTTATTCGCACGTCCGCACAGATAGCAGTACACGCTGACGGCTCTGTGTGGCAGATTTTCATCGTAAATTCGTTCGGGAACAATCAATTTCACATCCCTCCCGTTTTTAGTAATCGCCTTGATTTCGGCGATTTTTCGTCATATTCTTCCTCCGGTTCAGGCAGAAGACTTTTCTTTTTCTGCGGATATTTCAGCTCTACTTCCCGAATCAGCCCATCACGTTCCATGTAGCTGACTGCCCTTGCACCTCTGTCCGCAATTTGAAACGGCTTACCGAACTCTATGCCCCATTTGAAGTACAGTTTCAGTTTTGAAATCATCGGATAAGTACCTGTTTTCATGACGATAAACTGACCTTTCGGCATAGATTTCAGCTCGTCTACGGTCATTAGAGGTCTGCCGATCATCTGCAGTGACTGTGATTTTTCCTTTCCGCACGACACTGACCCCGACTGCACAGTCTGCTCGCCCAACGCTTTCGACAGCACCTCTGCGGACTGAGAATTAGGCGCAAAACCGCCGAATATCGTCAACTGCGTGTTGTCCGTAATTATTTCCATACCCTGTTTTCCGTAATTCTGTTCAAGCTGTGCGAAGGACTGAATTATTGCAACAATACTAATTTTTCGGCTTCGTCCTGCGGAGAACATCGCCTCCATACCGTCTATTTTAGGAAAAGTGCCCAGCTCATCACAGTAAAACATCACCCTGTTTTTCAGCGTACCGCCGTTCTCGTCGGCGATAACCAGAATTTCTCTGTACAACTGCTGAATCAGCAGACTTACCATGAAATATTTGCTGTTATCTTCTTCGGGCAGAATAATGAAAATCGCCGATTTTTCGGAACAAAACCGTTCAGCGTCTATTGCCGTTCCAAAACACAGAATCTGCTCCATTTCGGAGTCCAGAAAGCTGTTCAATCGTGACAGTGCCGTACTCATGACCGACATCATCGCCTGATCTGCCGAGTTCAGAGCCGCTCCCGCCAGCCACTTTGCCTTATGTTCCGACGGCAATTTTTCCATTAATTTCGTGAAATACATCTTCTGCCCCTTGCCGTCAGGCTTGGAAATCAGGTCCTGAATCAGCTTGAAAACCGACACGATATGGCGTTCATTCCTGTCGCCGAACTCCGCAAGAAGCAGAATCACAGAAGCGAGAAGACCTTCCGCTGCGTCGTAAAAGAACGCATTCTGACCGTAATTTCCGTCGCCGCCGCCGATATTGATAATCGTTTTTGCCGTGATTTTTGCATATTTCTCGGCTTTTGCCTTTGCCGAAAGATTGGTGTTGTCCTGAAGATACAAGTCCATATACTTATTCACAAGATGCAGAATATTGTTCTCGTCGGAACGAGTCGGGTTACGCAAATCAAGCACAGAAACGTTGTAGTCATAGCAGTTTTTGGCTATATTTCCGTAATTTCTGGCAACGTCGCCCTTTGTATCAGTTTGCAGAAACGACATTCCCGATGCACAGGCAAACTCGATATTCGGGTATAGAAAAAACGCCGTTTTTCCCACTCCCGCAGCGCCGATCATCAGCGTGTGAACGTCGCCCGTGTCCACCAGTGCAACCGTTTTCTGCCGTCCTCTGCACCCCACCACAGTACCCTGAACCGTCGGCAAATCTTCGCCCTTACGCCATTTTTCAGGCTCAAACGGCACGGAAACAAAAGTATTTTTTATCTCCGATTTCGTTGCCCAGCGAGCCGTGCCGTGCTGCCCGTCACCCACGATTTTTGCCTTTATTCCGTCAATACTCCTGTTATCAAGCAAGTTTACAATTACAAGAAAAACTATAAATAATACAACCAGTATAATTATAATTGTTATCTGCTTTTCTTCCAATCCACATCCCTCCAAATATTCTTCTTTCTGCTATATACTGTAAATTTCAGTTGATATATTAATATCTGATGACTTCATGACGCTCCCCCGCTGACATCTCCGAAGCCTCCGACTCCGTTTCACCATTTTCCTGAACCTCGCACAGCTTTTCTTCAGTACAGATTTTCACGGCACAGTCCGCCAGGATAAACAGCTTCTTTGCCGTCTGAACCGACTGCTCACGAGTATGTGCAGGCATTTTCAAATCCCGATATACAGCTGAATACGCAGACTTCAGACTGTCAATTTTTGCTGATATTCTGCCTTTATCGCTGTACGCACGGTACTCGTTTACAAGCTTGGATTTCAGCTTTTCAAACATCGCTTCTTCATCTTTCGCACCGATAAAAAATGCCGAGCCTGCAAGTGCATACTCGGCAAGATATTTGTACTGTCTGTTTCTGAAAGCAGCGGAAATCTGTGATATCAGGCGTTCCGGATGGCATCTGAGGTACTGAAGACCGCCTGCGGTTTCATGATATTTTTCCAGCCGTCTGTGAGGAACAGCCTTCAGAAATTCAACGCCGTTAAGCTGTTTCAAATCTTCATTGAAGTCTTTGTTATGCGGCAGAATCCGCTTGATATCAGCATATCCGCTGTCTGACAGTATATCTTTCAGCCTGTCCGCAGCATCGATTCCGCCCCCGTCGTTGTCGGTGCAGATCATAATTTCCGACAGATTTGAATGTCCTTTTAACGCCGTTAAAACAGCGTTTTCATACACGCCGTTCATGGCGATATAGCTGTGTTTCTGCCAGTTTTCGGGATTCAATGTGAGATAACTCAGCATATCTATCGGAGCTTCAAAAATAAACAATTTTCCCGAATCTCCGAAGTACGCAAAGCTGTATTTTGTGTCCGAACCCTCGACGGTCTGCCGAAAAGATTTCCCGAAAGTTGACGTTGATCTCTTGTGAGCCTGACGTGGTACGCCGTTTTCGTCAACTCCCACGAACACTATATTGTGATGTTCCTTATCCTCATACAACGTGCGATTTTTCGCAAAATATCCGATAATTTCGGGATTTATGAACCGCTGTTTAATCAGGTAAGCATATACCCTGTGCATATTTTCATTGGTTTCGGGAAGTCGGAAATTCCTTGGTTTTTCCGCCTGTACAGCCATTTTCGGAGGACTTCGCTGCAACGGTTCAACCGAGTATCCAAGAAGTTCCTGAACTGCCGTCGGGAAGTCCATATTGTAAAAATACTGCATGAATTTTATTGTACCGCCGCCGACCTGATTTTTGTGGTCAAACCACCTTGAACCCGACATTGTTATGCTGTCATGCCTGCCCGAACTGTCGCTGTAAATCAGCTTGTATTCACGCCCTGCACGTTCAAGTCTTTCGCCCCGCATACGTAGAAAATCTGCCAGTTCTACGCTGTTTGCCGTTATTTTTTGTTCTTCTGTAAATGGGATATACGGCACTTTTATCACCCCTTTTTAATTAAAAATCCGCCTCTGATAAAGCATCAGAAACGGACTTTCAAGTATATTTAAAAGCAAATATTAAACGGTGCTTTTCGTATTCTTATTGCACTTATCTGCGGAGGAATACTTCTTGTCATTGCACCATTGTAAACAATTATTACCCTGTCTCCAACACGGAAATTGCAGTTACAGCGTGTATTTACGGCAATCTCCTGATCTGTTTTGCTGTCACGGACAAGAAGTCTCCTATCGCTGATTTCCAGAATCACTGCACACATTGTCATCATAGTTATCACCTCATGATTTTGATTCCTATGAACATGATATGCAGCAGCTGATTTTTAGTGAACGTCAGATGTTCACCACGCTCCAGATGTACAGCGGAGCGGTCAGCGTGAAGATAAGACAGCCGAACAAAATCGCCGGTGCAGTCCATTCAAGCTGACCATGCTTTTTATACTCCAAGTACATTGTACCTATCTTGACAAACAGCAAAATGACCAGTATTACGTCGATTACGGGAAATACCACGTTGTCCACAACGCTCTTAATCTGACTTTTTGCGGACGACCAGGTGCTTGTGACAGCACCCGCAACGTCGCCCTCCGCAAAAGCGGTCATGGTCATCATATTTGCGACCGCCAACGCTCCGAAAAGTGTTGAAATCGCCTTATTTCTGAGATTTTTCATATATCGTCCCCCATTCTCACAAGCTTTCCCGTCAGCACCGTTCTCGCATTTTCAAACTCATACGAACAGGTCGAAAGAAGCACCAGACGGTCTTGCTCACTGATTTCCGTCGGCTCATAAATCGCCGATATATCGTAAATATGACTGAGACGGTCGGCAGTATTTTCAAATCCGCTGTAAATTTCATCGTCGCAGTCCGTAACTGCCGCAGAAAAAAAGTCAATCCTATAAACATCGTCCGCAGTAACCAGCCAGCCGTACTTATGTGCCTGAAAATAGCCATAATCCTTGAAATTGCACACTCCCGCAAACATACTTCCGTTGTTCATATGATGACCATACAGCACGTTCAGATTGTTCATGAAACGGCTTTCACAGCGGAAATCAAGGAACACCGAACCCGACGACAGCCAGCTTCCGTCGTAGGCATGATGCAGATAAAAGTCGTTGTCGCCGCCCTGCATAATCGGATAATTTACCGAAGTATCGGGGATATACAGCCATCCGACTGTATCGGGATACGCTGTCTGCATTTCACGGACAGTTTCCCTGAGTTCGTTCTGAATATTTTCAGACGGTGCTTCCGAAACAGGAGTTTCCGGCGTAATATCGGAAAAATTCTGAATATTTTCAGACTTGACATATTCTGTTTCTGCCTGAATTTCTTTCGTCGGAACTTCCGGAACAGCTTCATCAAGTTCGGCAAGTATGATTGGTGCAGGCATATACGGAATCAGTTCTTTTTCCTTGATTTTCTGCGATATATCGTCCTTTGTGAGCATTACAGCTCCTCCGGCGAGGAGGGCGGCTGCAAGAACAGCCAGCCCGATTCGGATTATTTTTTTCTTTGTCATATACGGTTTCCTTTCTCATTTTTGTGCTTTTTTCTGCCGATTCCAAGCGAAACAAGCAGAATCAGACCGCCTGCAAGCATAAGGTATGCCAGCGGATTTCTGCCAGCGTCGCCCGTCGGAACGCTCGGTGTTACGGGAATTTTCGGGATTTCAGGAGTTTTTTCGGGAATCTTTTCAGCCTCGTCAATCATCACAATCATCGGATTTCCGTCCTCAGAAATCGCCGTAGAATCGACATTTTCGACCTTTACTGTACCGTCTGTATAAACAGTAAATTCAATGTCGGTCGCAATCACATAGCCGTCGGGAGCAGCAACTTCCTTCAGCATATATTTTCCTGCGGAAAGTCCCGATATTACGTGGTTTGTGCCGTCTGATGTCCACTTTTTAACAACTTCTCCGTCACTATTGACAAGCTCCATTTCAGCTCCTTCAAGTTCATTTCCGTGAACGTCACGCTTGCTGATTTCGACGGTAACAGGCTTGTTTATTGCCGTAATTTCGACGATTTCGCCGTCCTCTGAAATTGTAACAGGATATTTTTTGTCGCTCAGAACATATCCGTCGGGAGCTGCAATCTCACGGACAATATACTCGCCGTAAACTACTTCCGCAAACTCAAATTTTCCCTGCTTATCGGACTTTGCAGTCACTATTGCGTTTTCCGCCGTGAACTCTGTACAGTCAGTATTAAACAGTCCGAAAAGTGCGTTTTCAAGCGGTTCTTCAGATTCGTTCACCTTGATACCCTTGACAGTTCCACGCTTGAGTAAATTATCAAACTGTACGCCATTCACGTACACTGTAGTCATTTCCTGACCCATATACTCGAAATTTACAAGGTACTTTTCACCGTTGAGGACATAATGCTCGTCTGTGGCGATTTCCTGAACGTAATAGCGTGAAAACGGCAGTTTTTCGGCAAATACGGCTTTCATATCCTCGCCGAGTGAAACCTCTGCAATCAATCCGTTTTCGGGAATTGATGTTCCGTCGGCAGCAATAATTTCCTCATCTGCAAACAGTCCGAAGCGAACATTTTTATAGCTGTTTTCCGCCGATATTCCGTACATTTCATCGCTTTCCATGAACTTTTCAAGGCTGATTTCAATGCCCTGATAATCGTTCACAAACAACGTATTCATCGTATCTCTCACTGTGACCTCCTGTCCTGCGTAAGTCAGTTCAATTGCCTGTATTTCGGGATTTTTTACATATCCATAAGGTGCAGAAACTTCCATAATTCCGTATTTTCCGAGGTAGAGCAGATCAGTTTCCGCATAACCGTTTTCATCGGTCACAAGCTCTGCCACAACGTCGCCTGCATTGGCGCTGACAGTGCCGTCCGCCGTAATGATATCCTCGGATGCAATCACCTGAAATACGGCGTTTTCAAGCCATTTCTCCTCAAAAATCGGAGTATATTTTTCTTCATTTTCGCTTACAGAATTAAAGATTTCGCCCGTTTTCTGCACGGAAATTCTGCCCTTCTGAGCAACGTCGGATTTCTCAACTCTGACGATATTCACAGCATTTTCTTCCTCAGAATTCGCCGCAGTCACGCTGAACGGAACAGGAGTTTTGTCCAGTATATAGCCAAAAGGTGCCTGTACTTCAACGAGCGTATAGTCGCCGTAAGGGAGCGTTTCGGGCGTAATCAGGAAGCCTTCGGAGTTGGTGTAGAACGTGTCCACGTCCATATTTACAAGTTGATTTTCGGAATCAAAAATCTGAAATCCCGCACCTTCGTAAGCAATTGTTTTGCCCGATTCTGCGTCGATTTTTGTGACATGGATATACGATTTGAACGAAGCGTCGTTGAGGATATATTCGTAAGTTTTTTCGTGTTCCGAAATGAAAACATCGAAATCGGTAACGAATTCCGCATCGTTGACTGTCTTCGTTTGACGGACAGTATACACGCCGTAGGGCATGAATTTTGACTCCGCAAAGCCGTTTTCGTCGGTTATGAGGTAGTCTTTTTCGGAATCCTTGGCATTTTCAAAACTGCCTGCGGACTTGAGGAAAATTTCAAATTCAGCACCCGGTTCAAGATTTTCAACGACATTTTCGTCATCATCCGAGTGCTTTATTATCGAAATACAGCCTTTTTTCACGTCCTCTGTGACATCAAGTGAAACAGGATTCATCTCAATTACATAATTCTCAGGTTCTGTACCGAGAGTATAAATTTCATCGTTCAGAAGATAACCTTCGGACGGTGACAGCTCCTGAAGCGTGTAATTTCCGCACACAAACTCGTCTGTTATGAAGTGACCGTTTTCGTCAGTCGTATAAGTCGCCACACGTTCACCGTTATTATACAGTCCGTAAACTGCTCCTGCAAGCGTCGCATTTCCCTGTGAATCGCCGTTTTCAGAGTCTCTCTTGACGACTTCGGCAGTGAACTTTTTCAGCCTGTTTTCAAAAGTAACCTCAACAGTTTCGTCCGCCTCAAGCGTTGTTGATTGCTCTGCCGGAACGACATATCTTACCGGAACATCGTTCTCGCTGATGGTGTAAACAATAGGCTCATTACTTCCGTCAAACACAGGAATATCGGCAAGAATAGCTGTTCCGTCCGCATCTGTAACGAGCGTGTAAGTCTGACCGCCGCCCGAAATTGTGAAAGTTCTGTCGCCGTTCTGACCGTCCTCGGACTGCTTGTTTATGCGGATACTGCCCTTTTTCAGCACGTTTTCAAAGTCCACAGCGACCGTCAAATCCGCATTTCCGCCTGTAAGAGTCACGTCCTGAGCCTTCGGAGTTTCGTATCTTGTATCGGGATTTATCTCCGAAATATTGTACGAAATCGCACTTTTGCTGCCGAAATCGTAAACGTGAAGACCATTAATTTCGGCGATTCCGTTGGCGTTCGTAACCGCATTTTGGCTGTATTCTACGCCGTTTTCCGTCCACGAAACCACAAATTCACGGTCAGAAACCACACCGTCCTCAGCGGTCTTGTTGATTCTGATTATACCACTTGTAATATTTTCGCCGACGTTGACGTTGGAATCAGCTTTCAGAGCCACAACGTCCGTTGACAAATCATAGCCCGTTGGAGCGGAAATTTCCCTGACATAGTACTGCTTATCAGGCAGCGTTATCGAACCTGTTCCGTCGTCGCCGATTGTGATTTCTCCGACTTTCTGAGTACAGTCTGAATCAGTATACACACCGTATATTGCCTTTGTGCCATCAATCGGACTTGTACCGCTGATTTTTACCGAATTATCGCTGTTCAAGACCTTTGTTATAGTGAATTCCGCCTCGGTTTTCGTGATTCTGAACGCCGACATATTCATTGCCGTCGCTTTTTTACCGTCTGTATTATTATTGATGACAACGCCCTGCGAGCCGTTGGATTCGATTCGCCAGTGAGTGCCGCCGTCACCGTTTCCGCTGCCGATGGTTGACGTATTGATATACGACTCATTTACGCCGATATTTCTCAGATATTCCACAACTTCGTCACGGCTGTCAAACTCGCCCATATATATCCACGAATGGTCCTCGCCCGCAAGATTATCGGCAATTACCACCGAGCCGGGAGCGATTGTCGAGCCGTCGGGACACTCCCAATAAGGCTTATCTTCGGTCTTTATGCCGTTTTTCTCAACGTCGATTTTTGAAGTCACTCCGCCGTATGAAATCGTACAGTTTTCGTTCACAGACAGCCAGTGTGGAGTGTCCACGGGAACGGGATTATTCCACGAAAAACCGCTTGTTTTGTAGCCAAGCTGCGTCATCGTGTAGTAAATCAGACCTGAACAGTCAAGTCCCTGCTGCCTGATGTACTCCTCTGTCAGCGGACTGTAGCCGCCCTGATAATAAACGCCCGTATATCCCTTAAAACCGAAGCCGTATGGCGCTCCGAGCAGCGTTGCCGCCTGTGCGATAACCTCATCAACAGACGGAAAAACATCATTTTCAGTTGCAGAAACGCTCTCCGCATGGCTCTGAATCGCTCCGTTCATGCCCGTTCCGAGCATTGAAAAGGCACAGAGTCCAGCCATGAACCCTGCGCCGATTTTCTTCATGATTTTATTTTTTAACATAATTTTCTCCTTTTTTGTTATTATTTTACATTGACATTTCCGGCTCTTCATCCAAGTCCTCATCATCGTCCAAAACGCCGATTTCACGCAGAATACCGCACAAATCTTCCGGCAGTACATACATCGGGGATTCAAATTTTTCCGAGTATTTTTCAATCTGCTCGTCGGTCAGCGAAACACTGATTTCCTCGCCGTATTCGTTAAACGCATTTCCGACCACGAAAAACGTCCCATGCACCATCACGCCGCCAACCAAGCGATTCGGACGTGAGCCGTTGAAGAGGAATTCCTCATTACAGAACGCAATAGCGTCGTTTTCAGGCTCAAAACGTATCGGCTCAATCAGACCGTCAACAACTTCCTGCATTTCGTGAATGTCGTCCGAAATCTCCCTTGCATACGGCTTTTTTTCGGGTTCAACCACAAGAATTTTCATGCTTTGCACCTCCTTTCACTTCATGTAAATCGATGACGGGGTAAAATGCTCACTCATCACCAGATTAAACATGATTATTCATCTGCAAGTTCCTCACCACAGTAATCGTTCAGCGGACAATCCCCGCAGTCCTCATGCTCGTTGCAGCAACGCATGATTTCTTCGTCGGAAATTCCGCAGTCTTTCGGCATTTCTGACTTATCCGACGGCATCACGGCGACCTCGAATCTGCCGGACTCCACCGCAATTGCAAGTTCCACTTCAGCACCGTCCTCAAGAAAAACTCCCGGAACTTCAATGCAGCCGTCGTCGTTGACAAAGCCTTTTGTGTAAACTGTATTTTTTCTCATATTATACCTCCTGTATATTCATAATCCAAAAATGAAAGCTGCCTGTTCATCTGCGAACGCTCCGAAGTGTCGTAATTTGATATGAAAAGCTCGGCATACTGACAACCGCCTTCGTACCGCTGTGCAAGGTTATTCAGCCTGCTGATTTCCTCGATATAGACATTCGGCTTGTCCCAGATTTCCCGAATTTCAGGGCAGTCATTGTAGGATACCAGAAATTTCCCAGAACATTTCAGCAGTGAATCACGCAGTCTTATGTGGTCTTTTTCCGTGAAACTTACGTCCTTGTAATAACTTTCCGTTGCAAAATACGGCGGATCGCAGTAAAAAAAGCTCACCGGACGGTCGTACTGCCGGATGAGTTTTTCAAAATCCTTATTCTCAATTATTACTCTCTGTAAACGTCGTGCAGCCATATCAATCTGCGGAAAATCGCTCCACATCGAGTGCGGCTGACTCGCAAAACTTTCCAGTCCCGATGCGTAGCTGTACCGTATCAGCTGATAGAACTTCGCCGCACGGTCAATATCCCGAAATTTCGGGAAAAGACTGCGTTTGTGCAGACTTGAAATCAGGTCGAAATCCTCACGTGAATTAAGCACATACCGCAGTTTTTTCTTCAGTTTTCCGGGCTTGTCACGGACGCAGCGGTACAGATTCACAAGATTGCTGTTAAAATCGTTGAACACCTCGAAGTCACCGGGCGGTTTGTGGAACAGCACCCACCCCGCACCGCCGAAAACCTCGATATACCGCTCATAATAGGGCGGCAGACGTGCAAGAACTGCGTCCCTTAAAGACTTCTTGCCGCCTACCCATGACATGAAACTGTTCATTTTTCTCCTTTCCGCCAATGCCGTTGCCAGCAAAAAAAGCCGTCCTGCCGACGATTTTCTGCTGTCGGCAAAACGGCTTTTAAATTACTTTCGTAAGTTGATTTCCCTGTTAATACGGCGGATTTCCGTTCTCAGAAACTGCACGGCGATTCCAAGACTTCCCACCGCAAGTCCGATTATCATGCCACTGAGCATTCCGATTAACAAATACGTCACCACGATACCTCCATTCCAAAATCTTCGGATTCATCATACATTTCCGCCTCTGAACAAGGCTCGACGTACTCCATAATGATTCCGAGAGCCTCCTCATAGCTGCCCGATGAAGTCACACGGCTGCACATTTCCTTTGATTCTTCCGTCATACCGTTGTGTTTCAGCGTTTTTGAAGCTGTTCCCATGATGCTGAAAATGTTGCCGTCAGCCCCTATTATCGGGCTTTTCGGACGTTTGTTTTCCTGCATTTCATGTCACCCCCATTCCCATAATTTCGGACTGTTCTTCCTCATTTGTAAAAAAATCCTCCATGAGCGTTGTTTCGCCTGTGAAATTCGGAGCATTCTCGCTGTTCAGCGATATACAGCCATTTTCACCGAGTTCCATAGGCTCTCTGACGATTACTGAGCCTGCATGATTTACAGTAACATTCTTTTCAAGCGTACAAAAATCACCGTCATCGCCATACCTGAGATGATAGCAGTGCAGACCTTTCGGAATGTCAGCGTCGGTCATTCTGCTGTTTGTGAACAACGCAGTTTTTCCCTCTATTTCGATAATTTCAAACTCTTCGTCGGGAAAATTCACATAATCTGTTTCGCTTGCATTCAGAAGCAGTCCCCACTCCGACGGCTCACAATCCATTACATGGGCAGCGAACTCAATCCGCTCCCTGCTGCTTTCGGGATAGTATTCCTCTGTTCTTTCGCCGTCAAAATAGACATATCTGCCACAGTTCATGCCGATATCCTCGTCCGCCCACTCATGCTCAAATTTTATGTCAGGATACATTTCCGACAGCTTTTCAAGAATTGGATGCGGGGCAGACCACGCCGTAAGAAATGTCAGTTTTCCGTCCTTAAAGCCTGTATCCGCAGTATATCCGTAAGAATTCCACTTCGTACCCCAGTTGGCGATGCACCAGTAATGGCTGTCCACATCGTCAGGCATTGGAATTATCTTATTGAAATCCACCGAACCTACGCCGTATTCGTAGGTCTGAATCTCTTTCAGCATGGACTGTATACGGCTCTCATCGCCCGAAACAGCGACGATATTCGTAATATGATTTGGCATTATTTCACCTCCCCGAACTCATTTTTCAGCCTGCCGATAATAAAACGCTGACCTCTGCCTGTGACAAATGTCTGCTGATAGGTCTTGGTCATTGAACCTGCTTCAAAAACTGACTCTTTTACCGCAAAATATCCACGGTCGATGAACTTCTGATACGGAAGATTATCCGACATGAAAATCCCGTTTTCACGAAGCCAGCGGAACAGCCTGTTCCTGCCAATCGGGATATTTTCTTCCGCCGCAAGCTTTGCCATAGCGTTCATATCGATGAGGTTGGTTGTATCGGAAACCTGATTTGCGAACTCCACCAGCGGCTGGTCATGGCGGATACGCTCGTTAAGCTGATTTATCGCCATCATCTGCAGACGGAAAAGACCTTTATACGGCTCTTCAAGAAACGGGAGGTAGTTTTCGATGAACATATCCTCGTTGGCTACGTAACCGCCTGTTTTGCGAATCGTGGGGAGGACATTGTCAAAAATCCAGCTTTCAAATTTTTCTGCTGACGGTAATCTTGAGTGCGAGATTAATCTATACAGATTTCCCTCTGAAATGAACTTTGCAGCTTGCTTTCTGCCCATAGAATCGATGAGGTGGTGAATCACCACCCCATCTTCCTTGCAGTGTGCTTTTAACGCATTCACAGTATCTCTGTATCCCAAAGCTGTTGCTGCATCTTTGCCACAAAAGAAAACCTTATCGCCTTTCTCCAAGGTTCTCATCGAACCAAACTCCTCATTTTCAAAAATTTTGATTTTATTTTCCATAAGCACTTTTCTCCTCATTGAATTTTATTAAATTTTTTGCGATAGCCTCCACAACTGCCACCGTGATTGAATTTCCTGCCTGCTTGTAGAGCTGTGCGTCGGACATTCCTGTGGCGGCAACTTTCTCAAACTGAGCCTTTTCAAAACCCTGCAAACGCCAGCACTCAACAGGCATAAGACGACGGATTCTTCCCCTGTGAACAACTCCATGCCTGTCCGTGACGGTTATCGTAAACATCGGTTCATCGGGATTTTTTACACGTCTGCCGTTCTGTCGTGTGGTCTCTTTAAACGGATTCAGAATCGCTCTCGGAGCTTCCTCAAGCACTCCCGAACGCTCGCCTTTGTGAGTGCCATTGGTAACTCCCAAGTCCATTCTCGTATGCAGACAACGGGCATTTTCCGTAATCTGCGGATTCTCGTTCAGATCCACAAAAACAGCGGAATGTTCGCCCTTATGATGTGACATTCCGCTGTTCTGACGTGCCGTTATGCACCTTGCCATGTCGGTAAATATGGGACTTGCGTTGTAGTCAATCAGGTACAGACCTGTTTTTCCGCCTCGTCCGCCGCTTCCGCTGCACTGCGTAACTGCCGTACCGTTCGTGGAATACACCCTCGACCCCTGACTTCCGCCGATCAGCTGTTCAGGTTTTCTTTCTCTGCCATTTTCTGCATCGCCTCGTCCGAAAGAAAGTATTTCGGCGGGACATCTTCCTCCAAGATATCCGACAAGGAACAGCCTCCGTCGGGACTGCGGTATTCCGAAGCCGGCAGAGTTAAGCACACGCCAGCACATACTGTACCCCAGTTCTGAAATTTTTTCAAGGATGATTCGGAAGCAC
>ERZ777011.2510-NODE-2510-length-14393-cov-13.240201_pt1 | contig 14393 bp, 9 predicted proteins | sample MGYA00374964_ERZ777011 | MGnify/ENA primary metagenome ERZ777011 (study PRJEB29310, sample SAMD00008975) | mouse gut metagenome | study: EMG produced TPA metagenomics assembly of the Metagenome analysis of fecal microbiota from mouse which was promoted...
TTCAACAAAATCAATGACAGGTCACTTGCTGGGAGCTGCCGGTGCGGTAGAATCTATTGCAAGTATCCTTGCTATCAAGAACGGCATTGTTCCTCCGACTATCAACCACGAAGAAGGTGACAACGACGAAAATATCGACTATAACCTTAATTTCACGTTCAATAAAGCACAAAAACGCGAAGTTAATGTTGCTTTGTCCAATACATTTGGATTTGGTGGTCACAATGCGTGTGTTATCTTCAAGAAATACGCAGAGTAATATCGTGTTACGTAACAAAATAGATAAGATAAGGCTCTTGTTCCGCAAGGATAGAGAGTCTTATCTTTGTTTTTACCGGATACTCGGGTTCTACCCGCGCAATATCCAGCTTTATGAGCAGGCTCTCCTGCACAAATCGACTTCTGTCCGCTCCGACAAGGGACGTCCCCTTAACAATGAACGGCTAGAGTTTTTAGGTGACGCCATCCTCGACGCCATCGTAGGAGATATTGTCTACAAACGTTTTGAAGGGAAACGGGAAGGTTTCCTGACCAACACTCGTTCTAAGATCGTACAGCGGGAGACTTTGAACAAGTTAGCCGTTGAAATCGGTTTGGATAAACTCATAAAGTATTCCACCCGTTCTTCTTCCCACAACAGTTATATGTACGGAAATGCTTTTGAGGCATTTATCGGAGCTATTTATCTGGATCAGGGGTATGAACGCTGCAAACAGTTTATGGAGCAACGGATCATCAACCACTATATCGACCTGGATAAAATATCCCGAAAAGAGGTTAACTTCAAATCCAAACTTATTGAGTGGAGCCAAAAAAATAAGATGGAGGTTTCCTTTGAGCTAATCGAGCAATTTCTTGACCACGATAGCAACCCCATCTTCCAAACCGAAGTACGCATTGAAGGACTTCCGGCAGGAACAGGTACGGGATATTCCAAAAAAGAATCTCAACAGAATGCCGCCCAAATGGCTATAAAGAAAGTAAAGGACCCCGTATTTATGTCAACTGTTGAAGAGATCAAAGCACAACATGCAGCAACGGCAACAGAATCGGAAGTCGAACTTACAACTAATTCTGATACAGAATTGGCAACCAAGCTTGAGAATGAACTTGAAGCCGAACTGAATGTAATTCCCAAGACAAAACCGGAGAATGCTTTAGAAGAAAACACCTCCGATAATGAAATTTCTACGGTACAACCTATTATGGAAGCCGGGAGGACTAGCCAAAGCAAATCCCCATGCGACGCCCCTGAATCACTAAATCGTGATCTTGCGTAACTAATTTCAGCTTTCCTGCAACTTCTTCAAGAGGGATAGATGCAATATTGTCCCCTTTTAAAGCTACCATACGCCCGAATTCACCTTTGGCGATCAATTCTGTCGCATGGCCGCCCATACGGGTAGAAAGATTGCGGTCGAAAGGAGTAGGCGAACCACCGCGCTGAATATACCCCAGAACTGTTTCGCGGGTTTCTATACCAGTCTCATATTCAATCTCCTGTGCAATATACTCAGCTGCGCGTTTGCGCCCGTCTGTCCTAATACCTTCTGCTACCACTACAATAGAATAAGGCTTGCCCTTTTTCAGTCTTTCCAGAATCGTATTACCAATATTTTTAATATCATAAGCAATTTCAGGGACAAGAATCACATCCCCTCCTCCTGCCATACCGGAATACAAAGCAATCCAACCCGCCTTATGCCCCATCACTTCAATCACCATCACCCTTTTGTGAGAACTTGCAGTGGAATGTAAACGGTCGATGGCATCGGTAGCAATAGTTACTGCCGAGTCGAAACCGAAAGAAATATCTGTGCCCCAAATATCATTATCAATGGTTTTAGGAACAGATACGATATTAATTCCCATTGCAGCCAACTTCGCCGCAGTCTTTTGTGTTCCATTTCCACCGATACAAACGACACAATCGAGTCCCAATTCCCGAATATTCTGAAGAATTAAAGATGGCTTGTCAACATCCGAGACAACACCTCCTTTTTTAAAAGGCTTCTCACGAGAGGTTCCTAACATCGTTCCACCCAGATTGAGCAAACCGGAAAGCGACTTATCTGTAATAGATTCGACATCTTTAGTCAGCAGGCCCTGAAAACCGCTGTGAATACCTACCACTTCCATCCCGTAATAATTGATGGCAGTTTTACACACACCACGAATCGTGGCATTGATACCGGGACAATCCCCGCCGGATGTTAAGATTCCAATTCTCATTGTCGCATATTTTAGTCTAAAACTCGGGATTTATATGAAAGTCGTCTCTTTTTAACGATTATTTCCGTGGTAAAGATAGAAAAAAAAGATAAATAAGTTACTTTTGCATGACTAAACATTATTATGTTAAAGCAGAAATGAATATTACAAAAATTATTAGTAAGACTTTCGATTCCCGTTTAAAACAGATAGACCTATATGCTAGCCAGGCTAGTGAGATACAACATCGTGTGTTAAACCGCTTAACACGTCAGGCCGCTCAAACCGAATGGGGAAGAAAGTATGATTATTCCTCTATCCGTAACTATGAAGATTTCCGAAAACGTGTTCCTATCCAAACATACGAAGAAATTAAGCCTTATGTAGAACGTTTGCGAGCTGGGGAACAGAATCTGCTTTGGCCATCGGAAATACGCTGGTTTGCAAAATCCTCCGGAACGACTAATGATAAAAGTAAATTCCTTCCTGTCAGCAAAGAAGCGCTGGAAGATATCCATTACAGAGGAGGAAAAGACGCGGCGGCTCTTTATTTCCGTATCAATCCAAATAGCCATTTTTTCTCTGGTAAGGGACTGATTCTAGGAGGAAGCCATAGCCCGAACCTCAATTCCAATCATAGTTTAGTAGGAGATTTATCCGCTATTCTGATTCAAAACGTAAATCCGCTTATCAATTTCATTCGTGTACCAAGCAAGAAAATTGCGTTGATGAGCGAATGGGAAACCAAGATAGAAGCAATCGCCAACAGTACGATTCCGGTAAATGTGACAAGTCTGTCCGGTGTACCGTCGTGGATGCTGGTACTTATCAAACGCATCCTTGAAAAGACAGGAAAGCAGTCACTGGAAGAAGTATGGCCCAATCTGGAAGTTTTCTTCCATGGCGGAGTGGCTTTCACGCCATACCGTGAGCAATATAAGCAGGTGATTACAACACCTAAAATGCATTATGTAGAGACCTATAATGCCTCGGAAGGATATTTCGGAACCCAAAACGACCTTTCCGATCCTGCCATGCTATTAATGATCGACTATGGAATTTTCTACGAGTTTATTCCTTTGGAAGAAGTAGGAAAAGAAAATCCACGGGCTTATTGCCTTGAAGAAGTCGAGCTTAACAAGAACTATGCAATGGTTATTTCTACTTCCTGTGGTTTGTGGAGATACATGATTGGTGATACAGTGAAGTTTACCAGCAAGAATCCATACAAGTTTGTCATCACGGGAAGAACAAAGCATTTCATCAATGCATTCGGTGAAGAGCTGATTGTTGATAATGCTGAAAAAGGATTGGCAAAGGCTTGCGCAGAAACCGGAGCACAAATTTGCGAATACTCTGCAGCACCAGTGTTTATGGATGAAAACGCAAAATGCCGGCATCAGTGGCTGATAGAATTCGCCAAAATGCCGGATTCCGTAGAAAAGTTCGCTGCGATACTTGACGCTACGCTGAAAGAGGTTAACTCTGACTATGAGGCCAAACGATGGAAAGATATTGCTTTGCAACCATTGGAAGTGATCATTGCCCGACAAGGATTGTTTCACGACTGGATGGCACAGAAAGGAAAACTAGGAGGACAGCACAAAGTCCCTCGATTAAGCAATACACGCGAATATATAGAGACAATGCTTGTGCTGAATAATAGCACTCATTCGGAAGAATAACCAAAAACCAAAACATAACCACTACAAGTTTTTTCCATTACAGAGGTTACTTGTATAAGGAGAGAGCGTCAAAAAAACTCTCCGATTTCTTCCAACACGGATTACACGAATTACATGGATAAGTTTATTCTCTTTTCTTGTTTATTCGTGTAATCCGTGCCTTAGTTATGTCGATTAATTACCGGGCATTGACAATGATTCCTCCTCCTAATAGTAATCCGTCTCCATAGAATGCGGCGGCCTGCCCGGGAGCAACGGCAGTTAACGGTTCGTGAAGTTGTACATGCAGTAAGTGGTCCGGTGTAATGGTAATCGTACCATGATTCTCTTGTTTACGATATCTTATCTTCACAATTATGTCAGCACGTCCTAAAGTACGTTCCTGATTTACAAGATTCCAATCTTTCAACCACATTTCTGTTTTTTCCAGTGCTGAAAGAGAAGCTAACACCACTTCGTTCTTTTCAGAATCAATCTCTTTCACAAATACAGGACGATTCAGATGAATACCCAAGCCGCGTCTTTGTCCAATAGTATAAAAAGGATAGCCTTCATGCCAAGCAATAAAACGCCCCTTTTCATCGATAAATCGTCCTCTTCTGATTCTATCAGACCAGGTTTGTTTATCACTAACCGTTGCCTGACTATCGTTGATTGATGCCTCACTATTGCTGACCGACGTCTGACCATTTCTGACCAACCAGTCTTTTAAAAAGGTCCGATAGTCCATCGGGCAAAAACAAACACCTATACTATCCTTTTGGGTTGCCACCTTTCGGAATCCATGTTCAGCAGCCCAGGCACGGGCTTCCACTTTCGTGATATCACCCATCGGCAACAGCATCCTATTAAGAATATCCTGTTTCAATCCCCATAAAAAGAAAGTTTGGTCCTTATCCAAGTCGGCAGCATGTGTTATATAAAAGGTTTCATTTAGTCGTATATTCCGTGCATAATGACCGGTAGCAATATAGAAAACGCCCATTTCATCGGCAATTTTAGCGAGCAAAGGCCATTTCAGATAATTATTACACAATGTACAGGGGACCGGAGTACGACCTGCCAAGTATTCCTGCACAAAATATTCAATAATCTGCCGGGCAAATATCTCACGGGCGTCGTACGTTATATGCCGTATTCCTAAACGTTCTGCCAAATTACGAGCATCTTCCAGGTACTCCGTCGAACCATTCAATTCATAAAAACGGAAGGTTACTCCGATTACTTCATAACCGGCCTCCAGCAATCGCATAGCAGCAACAGAGCTATCCGTACCACCACTCATTCCAAGCAATACGCGTTTGTTTTTCTCTATCATGCTGCAAAATTAAGTATTTTCCCGTATCTTTGTCAGTTAAAGCCTAAAAGAGAATGAAAGAAAGACCAACTAACGGACGAGTTATAATCGTTTTCACAGAGCATCCGATATTCGGCATATTACTGATTCCGTATATTGCGGAAAGGCTGAACGATGGTACCTTGCAATTAGTGGAACAAGCGTTTCACGCCTCTTCCGAGGCTATAAGTATGATGAGTGAAGCAGAAAGACAAGCTATTGATATTGCTTCATATTACACAGAAAAGTACTTGATGGGGCTCTACTCCCGTGAGAAAACAGTATCGCGTTTTCTACACAAGCTATCCAAAGATCCGGCACGAATTAAAAATCATATTCGCCCGTTTATTGAGAAGAAGTTGTTGGAAATGCTGGCATTGATACGGGAAAACGGGCTGCCTTTTTATCAGAAACAAGCCGGTAGTAAAATACTATATGCCCATCATGCTTATCATATCAACCCTCATGACGTCGAAATTCGCGTAACGTTTCATGTTGACAGTAAAACATTCCGCTATCAGTTACAATGTTATTATGAAGGGCAATCATTCTCTTTGAGTGAACTAAAACCTGTGGTTGTACTGACCTCCTCACCAGTCACCCTATTATTGGGAATGGAGTTATACTTCTTTCCGCACATTGAAAGCGCACGAATCCTAGCTTTCACAAAGAAAAGATCGATTAGCGTAGACGCCTCACAGATTGAAAAATACATAGACAACATCGTTATTCCGATTGCACGTTATCACGAAATCGAGACTCACGGTTTAAATATCATGGAAGAAAAATGTGTCTGTGAAGCGATTCTCTCATTCGAAGATGTCACGTATAACGGGCAAGCATTACAGCTTGGTTTCCGTTACAGAGACCAGATATTCACACCGGATAGTGCCATTGAGATGAAGAAAATCGTTTATCGGAAAACGTCCGGTGAAATCTGCTTTTTCCGGCGAAATATGATAATGGAAGAACAAGCTGTCCAACTCTTAACGGATGCCGGTCTGCAACAGCTCAACAATACATATTTCAGCCTATCACCCAAGACTCCGGAAAAGACGCTTGTCGAATGGATCAACAACCACCGGGAGCTATTGCAGCAATCCTTCCACCTCATCAACAACGCAGAAAATGCACGTTATAGCCTGGATGAAATACACATTGAGCAAAGTTGCGACAATGAAGTCGACTGGTTTGAACTGCATATCACAGTTGTTATCGGTAATCTACGTATCCCCTTTTCACGTTTCCGCAAGCATATTCTGGAGGAAAAGAGAGAATATCTATTACCTGACGGTCGCATGATTCTCCTGCCCGAAGAGTGGTTCAGCAAATATGCCAACCTACTGGAGATGGGAATACAAACAGAAAAAGGAATCCGCCTGAAACATACGTTTATAGGTGCCGTGCAGACAGCCTTGGGTGAGAACGGCATAAAAAAGATTCCGGCGAAACAGCAGATACGTAAGGTTGCCGTGCCGAAAACCCTCAAAGCAACATTACGTCCCTATCAGCAGAAAGGATTCTCATGGATGGTACACCTGTATAAGCGAGGATTCGGCGGATGCCTGGCAGATGATATGGGACTCGGGAAGACGCTTCAAACCCTGACTCTGCTACAATACATATACAAGCCATCCGCTCCCAAGCAACCCGCCACCCTGATTGTTGTTCCTACGTCGCTACTTCACAACTGGCGCCGGGAAGCCAAACGCTTTACAGCGCTCTCGATGACGGAATACAACAACACCGTGGCTATAGACAAGAAACGACCGGAAAAATTCTTCGGTCGTTTTCACTTGATCTTTACCACGTATGGCATGATGAAAAATAACATTGATATACTCCGTTCTTACCGTTTCAAATACGTCGTGCTCGATGAAAGTCAGAATATCAAGAATAGCGACTCACTTAACTTCCGGTCGGCAATTCAACTGCAAAGTAACCACCGACTAGTACTGACAGGTACTCCTATCGAAAACTCATTAAAAGACCTGTGGGCACAATTTCATTTTATACAACCGGACCTACTGGGATCGGAAAGTGCTTTCCAGAAACAATTCATAATTCCGATTCGCCAGGGAAACGCACGCGTAGAAACACAATTGCAACAACTGATAGCCCCATTCATCCTCCGCAGAAGCAAGAAGGAGGTAGCTCCGGAACTTCCTGAACTCACCGAAGAAACCATCTACTGTGACATGACTGGAGAACAGAATACGTGTTACGAGCAGGAGAAAAACAGCCTGCGTAACATACTTCTTCAGCACACTCAAAGTACGGACAGACTCCATTCATTCAGTGTACTAAATGGTATTCTGCGTTTACGACAACTCTCTTGCCACCCACAACTTATTTTTCCTGATTACACCGGAACATCCGGAAAAGCCACACAGATCATTGAAACATTCGATACATTACAGAGCGAAGGACACAAAGTTCTCATTTTCTCTTCATTCGTCAAACATCTCGAGTTGTTGGCCGAGGCTTTCCGAGAGCGAGGCTGGAAATATGCCCTATTAACAGGATCGACCAGCAATCGTTCTTCCGAAATCGCCCATTTCACCGATCAGAAAGATGTTCAAGCATTCCTTATTTCGCTAAAAGCAGGGGGTGTGGGACTCAATCTTACGCAAGCCGACTATGTGTTTATCATAGATCCCTGGTGGAATCCTGCCGCCGAATCGCAAGCAATCGCCCGTGCCCATCGCATCGGTCAGGACAAGCAGGTGATTGCCTATCGCTTCATTACACAAAACAGCATCGAGGAAAAGATTCTGCATCTGCAAGATGAGAAACGAAGACTGGCGGAAACATTTGTTGCCGACAGTGAGTCATTGCCCATATTAAGCAATGAGCAATGGGTAGACTTACTCTAATAATACATAAAGCCTCAATCTATCATAGAGACACGTAAAATGTATTATTTCATCGTATTCCTGAATTTTTTTATCCATATACTCTTGTTTTATCCGGTTATCTTTGCCACTGTGAAAATTATCAATAACCCGAAATAATAAATGTATGAAAAACAGGAGCATTACCTACCTATTACTATTTGGTATTTGCAGCATGTTGGCAATCATGCAATCATGCCAAAAAACAGATGACCTGGAAGCAGACATCAATTCTCTGAAAGACCGTGTCGCTGCTTTGGAAAAAGCAACGGAAGGACTGAATACTTCATTTGCCAGTCTGCAAGCCCTTATGCAAAAAAACAAAATCATTATCGGAATTACTCCGACTAAAGATGGTTTAGGATATTTGCTGGAACTTAGTGACGGGACAAGCATTAAAGTCGTGGAAAGTGAAGCAGTACAAGCGTCTGTCCCCGAATTTTCCGTAGACGAAGAAGGCTACTGGATATATAAAACAAGTAATGATACAGATTTCAAATATCTGCCGGGAACCGATGGAGAGAAAGTATCAGCATGGCCCCGTGATGAAGCAGGCAATGTAGTGACAACTCCATTAATCAACGTATCTTCCAGTGGATATTGGCAAGTGAGCTACGATAACGGACAAACATATACAAGCTTAGATACTAAAGCCGAAGGTGGAAGTCAGGGAGGAACCAGTATATTCAATAAGGTAGAATATAATGAAGCAAACCATACTTTCTCATTCACCCTGGCTGATGGTGAGAAAACATATACTTTCCCGGTAGACGACAGCTTCGGACTGATCATTTATGGTCTCAATGATGCTGACGGTGAACAAATCGTGCAAGTTTTTGCCCCCAATGAGAGCCATAAAGAGTATATAGTAGAGCAGAATGACGTGCAACAAGCTGCCATACAAGCTCCTAAAGGGTGGGATGTTCTTTTATCCGAGAACTTATTAACTATCACACCACAAGCAACTGTTGTAAAAGACGTTGAAGAAACAATTAAGATTGTACTTACTTCATCAAAGAACTATATCCGTATTGTTTCTATTGAGGTGAAACAGCTTTCCAATGAAACCGGAGCAGAAGCCTGGCTGCAATTTGCAAACGCAGATCAACAGAATGTATTATTGGACTTTTCATACGCCGGATATAAACATGGTGAAATAGCACCTCCTGAAATAGAAACACTAATAGCACAAGGATATAAAGTATACGATGTTACAGCTCCCAAATATGGAGCTATTCCAAACGACGGTAAATCTGACAGAGCAGCTTTCATGAAGGTATTGGAAGAAATAGCAAGTGAAACAAAGCAAGAAGATCTCAATAATATGACAGATCGATATATTAAAGAAAACGCTAAAGCTATTATCTACTTCCCGGAAGGGAATTATATTCTACAAGACGAAGCATCTAAAGATCGCAGGATTCGTATATCGATGAGTAATATTGTTTTAAAAGGGGCCGGAAGAAACAAAACAACTCTCGAAATGACTGCCGCAAATAATTCTCCCAAACCAACTGAGGAAATGTGGAATGCTCCCGTTATGATGGAGTTCAAACACAATACAGGATTGGGAGAATCAATTGGTGCTGTCACTGAAGATGCTCCCATAGGCAGCAAAACCATAACGGCCAGTTTAACAGGAGTAAGTGCGGGCAGTTGGGTATGTCTCATACTGGGAACCCCGAAGTTGGGAAACACAGATGATGATGTGATTAATGCCGAACTATCTCCTTACCAATGGCAAGATATTAAAGTGCAGCAAGGCATAACTCCCAATATCAAGACAAATGGCATTCAAATATTCGAGTACCATCAGATTGAGAAGATTAGTGGTAACAGTGTTACCTTTAAAGAACCCATCATGCATGCCATTCATAAAGATTGGGGATGGAATGTACATAAATTCGCCAATTATGCCCATGTTGGCGTAGAAGACCTTACGTTTAAAGGACATGCCAAAGAGAAGTTCATTCACCATGGCTCTGACATAGATGACGGTGGTTTTAAGCTCATCGATTTTGTGCGTCTGACCAATTCGTGGATGCGCCGGGTTAATTTTGAGAGCGTCAGTGAAGCCATGTCAATCACAAGCTCTGCCAATTGTTCTGCTTATGACATCACTATTGGTGGTAATCGCGGACATGCTTCTATCCGCTCGCAAGCTTCTTCGCGTATCTTCATTGGAAAAGTAACTGAAAACAGCAATGGCTACACACTTAGAAAAGGAGAAGGTGAAAACACGTTGATGGAATATAAAACGAACGTTGGTCAATATCACGCTTGCGGTGTTTCAAAGCAAAGCATGGGTGCCGTAATATGGAATGTGAGATGGGGAGATGATTCTTGCTTTGAATCACACGCCACACAGCCACGCGCAACGTTGATTGACTGCTGTACCGGTGGCTTCATGCATTGGCGACAAGGAGGAGACTCTGCCCAAATGCCAAATCACATGGAGAATCTGACAATATGGAATTTCTATGCAACAAATACACAAACAGATCCGGACATCGATACAGAAGGTAAATTTACCTGGTGGGATGGCAACGGCTTTTGGTGGAAATTTATGCCTCCTGTCATTGTCGGTTTCCACGGGCGTCCTGTAGATTTTGATGATACTCAGATGAAGCTACTCGAAAGCAACGGAGCTGCCGTGGAACCATATTCGCTCTATGAGGCTCAGTTACGTAAACGTTTGGGATATGTTCCTTCCTGGCTATCCTCTTTAAAATAATAACTTTAAAACAATATAATCATGAAAAAAGTATGGAGTATGTTCATGTTATTGGCTGTATGTCTGGTAGCATGTACCAACATTGACGATTTGGAAGATGATGTAGACGCACTGAAAAAGCGCGTCACCGCACTCGAGACACAAGTACGTGACATAAATAGCAACACGGAAGCCCTTCGCGAACTCTATAATGAAGGTACATTTATTACTAATATAGAGGAAAAGCCTGATTCCTACACACTCACTTTGAGCAATGGGAAGACAGTAAATCTATATATGAAAAACGACAATAACTTGTTATGCCCTATTATCGGTATCGACTCAGAGGGCTACTGGACTGTTCTTTATAACAAAAATGAAACTCCGGAGCGTCTGACTGTAAACGGACAGCCTGTGAAAGCTAATGGAGAGAGTGGCAAAACTCCTACGTTTAACGTAGATAGTGAAGGCTACTGGCAGGTTAGCTATGACGGAGGAAAAAACTATGAATATATATACAAAGAAGGAACTACCGACAAAGTCAGCGCAACGGGTGAAGGTTCCGCTCCGGCAGAAGACAAAAACTTCAAGAGTGTAACAGTAGAAAACAACGAGCTGGTCTTGGCACTTGCAGGTGAGGATGCTCCAACCATACGTATCCCTATCATCAGCGACTTTGAATGTAGTTTTGCGGCTGAAGATTTAGAACAAATACAAGAGTTTTCCGCAGGTGAAACGAAAGAATTTACAATGACCATGAGAGGAGTGGAAAATACAATGATCACTGCTCCGGAAGGATGGAGTGCTAAATTCTCTAAGGAGGCTGGAAAAGAAAATGTATTGGTTGTCACTGCTCCTGCATCCAATGCAAGGATGACGACTCGTGCCACTGCTGATAACAGTACTGATATTGCGGTGTTGGCAACAAGCGGCAAGTATGCGATGATTGCAAAAATCCAGGTTAATGTCAAGAATCGTACGGATTATAAAGCAATGTTTGAAGCCGGAGAACTTCAGATCGGTGAAGAGACTCTGAATCCTGAAAATTATACAAGTAAGATAATAGACAGCAATGCAACAAGTGATATAAGTAGTGAGTTAAGTGTATCCGAAGGAACAATTCTGTTCTTAACAGGAACAGGTACGTTCACTATCAATTCCAATAAAGCGATTGGTGCTCCTATCGTCATTGTTGGGCAATATCCTGACGAACGGCCAAACCTAGAATTTGGAGAAAGTGCTTATTTAAGTTTAAAGAGTGGAAAACTTCTGTTGAAGAACATCAACATTAAAGCACGGGCCGCAAACTACTTATTTAATAGCCCGGCCAGTGGCGATGCCACATTTACCAATCTGACCATTGAAGACTGCAAAATGACTAATATAACAAAAGCTATGTATTACGTAGGTGCTACTACTGTAGGTATTGGTAATATCACATTCAAGAATTCTTTATTCGAATTTGTGAATACCGGCAACATAGCTTTCTTTAATACTACAAAAACTGCTAAACCCAGCATTTTTGGTAAACTAGTTTTCGAAAACAATATCATATATCATAAGACAAGTGTAAGCCCTATACAGATATTCAACTGGGCTATAGAGACCAATACTACAGATGAAGCTATTATGACTGTTAATATTAAGAACAACAGCTTTATCAATGTCAAAGGCAGTAATGTATTTATCAAAGCAAATAAGGCCAACATTAACTACACAAATAATATTTTCTGTATATCTTCCGAAAGCACTATAACTTCATATTTATATGAATTAAAGAATGTAGGTTCCACAGTTAATACAACCGACAACATTTTGTATGATACAAAGACAAACTGGAACTATGCCAATAGTGATGTATGTAAACCTGTAAATAATACATTATCGAAAGAGAGCACCATTCCTTTTACAGAAATTGATTGTATCAACGGTGTTTTCACTAAAGATCCTGCTTATATAAACAATGGAGCAACAATTGAATAAAACTCTTTTAGCGGTTTACTAATAAGAAGAAGAGGCTGTCTAAATTTCAGACAGCCTCTTCTTTCCATCCGGTCATGATGCCACTCCCTCCCAATTGCACCGTAATTATGCTTCAATGCTATCAACAATCACCGGCAGAAGAAAGTTTCCCGACAGACGCCCCGTTCTGTTAACGGATGCAAACGCATCCAAAGAGAGTCTGTCCGCATTTTGGAAAACGAAACAAACCGCCTGCCGATTTACATCCTTTAACAATAAAGCATTCCATTCCGCTTCATCCTCGCTTCAAGAAGCATTTATTTCCGTTTCTTGACAGATATTAAGTAAATATTTATCCAATTTTGGAACGGAGGTGAAACGGACCTGAAACGGAGGTGATACGGAGGTGATACGGAGAAGCGACGGAAAAGCAGCGAAAAAGCGGCGAAAAGACAAAAAAACAGAATCGTCGGGAAGGCTCCGGAAGGAGAATGTTTTTTGTTTTTTTATCCGTACGTTAACCAAAATTATATGCCCCTGAAGAGAACCACCGCTCCATGTCGGCAGACGGTATGGAAGCCTACGCCAAATACAACTACTTCCACTTTTTCCCCCACCGCCTTGCAGAAAAACTTTTTTCATCTATCTTTGCACCCAAAACAACGCTACATGAAATACAAGCTTATCGTGCTCGACCTTGACGGCACACTCACCAACGCTAAAAAAGAAATCACTCCCCGCAACAGGGAAACCCTCATACGTATGCAAGAACAAGGGATACGAGTCGTATTAGCTTCCGGACGGCCCACCTACGGCATTGTACCATTAGCCAACGAACTGAGGATGAATGAATTCGGAGGCTTCATCCTTTCCTATAACGGAGGTGAAATTATCGATTGGGCAACCCAGGAGACGGTATATGAAAATGTATTGCCCAATGAAGTGGTTCCGGTGCTCTACGAATGCGCCCGTACCCACCGGCTAAGCATATTGACATACGACGGGGCAGAGATAATAACAGAAAACCCTCAAGACCCATACGTACAGAAAGAGGCCTCCCTCAATAAAATGGCAGTGCGGGAAACCAACGACTTCCTCACCGACATCACGCTTCCCGTAGCCAAATGCCTCATCGTAGGAGACGCAGATAAACTCATTCCGCTTGAAGCAGAACTTAGCCTCCGGCTACAAGGACACATCAATGTTTTCCGTTCAGAACCCTATTTCCTCGAATTAGTCCCGCAAGGAATCGACAAAGCCCTTTCCCTGGCTGTCTTATTGAAAAAAACAGGAGTAGCACGAGAAGAAGTCATAGCCATGGGAGATGGCTATAATGATTTGTCCATGATTCAGTTTGCAGGACTGGGGATTGCCATGGGAAACGCACAAGAACCTGTAAAAAAAGCAGCCAATTACATCACCCTAAGCAACGAAGAAGACGGTGTAGCGGAAGCTATCGATAAGTTTTGCAGCCAACAATGATCCCAAAACAACGCAAGAGCTGAAATCAACCCATCAAAGATAGGGCGCATATCCGAATTTTATACTAACTTTGCCACTCCAATAAAACAAATATAAAATGTTATGGAACA
>ERZ777011.2511-NODE-2511-length-14388-cov-53.170376_pt1 | contig 14388 bp, 14 predicted proteins | sample MGYA00374964_ERZ777011 | MGnify/ENA primary metagenome ERZ777011 (study PRJEB29310, sample SAMD00008975) | mouse gut metagenome | study: EMG produced TPA metagenomics assembly of the Metagenome analysis of fecal microbiota from mouse which was promoted...
AGCACAACCTTGCCAAGGTTGGGGTCGCGGGTTCGAGTCCCGTTTTTCGCTCTAAGAATTACTCAAGTATTGACTTGGCAGACATTTCAAGTCCGGGTGGTGGAATTGGTAGACACGCTACTTTGAGGGGGTAGTGGTCGTAAGGCTGTGTGAGTTCGAATCTCATCTCGGACACCTTAGAAAATCCTAAGTGTTTGAATTTCAAACACTTAGGATTTTCTCTTTTTATTTTTGTCCCCATTTTGTCCCCCAATTTTCTTTCTACGAATTTTTGTCCCCGCTTTTTAATCTTTTTTACGCCTATTCAATCGAGATAATTAAATGTTTGGGCATTATTGAATGTTAAAGTTTGTTGAAATAAACGGCTTCATTTAACCGTCATCATATCTCAAAACCAACAAATGGCAAGGATAGCCTATAACAGCTACCCTCGCCATATTTGGATTAGAAGATTCTTACTGAACGCGCAGTTTGATTACTCGTTCAACTTCGCTCCTGCGATAACAAACCTTGCGTCCTACTTTGACGGCTTCGAGATAGCCTTTGTTACGCCAGTGCCACAAGGTGGTGTCGCAGACACCAAACTTTTTCATCACTTCCTTTTTCGTGAGCAGATCTTCCTGTGCGGCACTTACCATTGTCGGCAAGATTTCGTCTTTCGCCTTTGCGATGGCGTTATCGAGAAGGTCTGACAAATCTCCTGCCGTCAAAGACACGATTATGCCACGACCTCCATTGTTTACTAATGAAATTATATCAGTCATGTATGGGTGGATTGAGTGGTGGGTGGGATATGGATAGTTGAAAAAAGTCGGCGGGTATCCCTCCCGCCGACTCACCACTAAATCCACAATCAAAATAAATTATGACTGCGATTCAGTGGCAAAGTTAGCGATTTTTATCGGATTATGCGCTATGGATCAGCGCCTATTTTTCGGGCAGCGCCTGAATTTCATCCGTGATTTCGCCTTCCGGGGTGTCACCGTTGCCCTCTTTCGGCACATATTTGAGTATGTCGCCGACGGTGGCGGTGAGACATTTCTCGAAGTTGGCGACAGCCTGACGTCCTTTCATGTCACCGAGAAGGACTGCGTCGGGGCTGAATTTCGGGCTTCGCAGTGCGTCGCAAAGGTCGTATGGGGCAATGTCTGTGGCAAGTCGCCGCCCTTCATCGGTCAGGCTGATGATACCGTCGCTGTCTATGTCGATGAAGCCCTTTTTGGCAAGCCCCTCTATGGCGGTTCCCCATTCATGGTCATAGCCGCTGTAAGGCATACGGGCATGGGCGTATGTGTCAGTCGCCGCCAGCATCTTCTGAAGATTGTAGAGGACTGCGGAGAAGCCGAACAGCTCATGAGGTGTTTCACGCTCCACCGGCACCACCGACGTTCCTTGTATGGTGAAATCCTGCCTTGATGAGCCGACGTATCCGGGCTTCGGCTCCTTGATTTCCCATGAGTAGGAGAATTCCACCCCTGCAATCTCCGCTTTGACGGTGGCAACCTGACGTACTTCGGGCGTGAGTGTCGCCGCATCCGTGCGCCCTGCAATCAGGTTGTAGAGCTTTCGCTCGTTTTCCGACGAGTAAGGCGGCAGCGGTCGCAGGGGCATTATGCCCATGTCGGGGTTATGTGTGAAGGGCGATGTTATTATGCCTCTCTCGTACAGGCAGTTTGCTACCGCTATGGTCTTGACCGGCATATAGCCGAGATTGTCAAAGGCATCCATTTGGAGTGTTGTCATCGTATGTGGCGACAATGCCGGGACTGTCGTTTCCTCCACCGTCATTTCCGCCTTTACGGTAACGCCTGTTTCTATGGTGTCTATTACCGCCTTACATTCCTCTTGGCTGTTCCATGTCTTGCCTGATGCAAGGCACAGCCCGCCACTGACAAGGGTTATATGATACTGCGGTGCGCCGTTGATGTATTCCTCGTACTCGTTGAACACATCGCCGAGAAAGGACATTGTGATTGCCTCCTGACGGGTCAGCGATTTGCCGTGGTAATACCAGCGGTCGAGGACACGGCTGAAATTATAGCCGAACAACAGTTCCATACCGTTGTTGACCAGTCCGGCTTGTGCGAGGTCGTGCAGCACGCGCCCTTTCTCACGTTTGGCGTATATCTGCCGTATCGCCTGATAGTCCGAATTGGTGAGCCACATCCGGCTTGTGGGTTGTCCGACACGGAAGTGGCGGCATAGGTTGAAGAAGCGTGCCTGTGCCTCCGCTCCTTCGCCGGATGCGAAGATGACTTCCCTTGCGCTGCGGAACAGGCGTTTCAGTCTGCGGTCGGTTATTTTGTCATTGACCGACATCCTATATTTGGCCGGCACGAAAGGCAGGCTGCCGTCTGCCATTTCCGACAGCGGTATCGGCTTGATGAAGTCCTTTCTTACGAATGCCACGGTGATTTCCTCGTTGGCATATACTCCGTGACGGAGTTTCCTTGTCGCCTTCAATGCTTTGGCGACGGCTCTCGCTATGCGGTATTTCTCGCATATAATCAGTTGTGTCATAATTTTGTGGGTTTAGTCGGTGAATTTTTGAAAACACGGGGAGGTGCGCGCTGCCTCCCCGTGTCGTGGAGATACTTGTCTGGATATTGACAGGTTGCCGGAGGCGAGATATTGGTCGCAGTGGATTTGCGGATTCAGTGGTCGGATTTTCAGCTAAATTCCGGCAAACGTGTCAGCGAATCGCAGTCGGGATTGACTGTGGATAACGGATAAAGTGGTGAGAGGCGGCTACGGCTTCGGAGTGCGGGGCTTGCGCTGCTGCTTTTTCTGCTGCGCGTCGTCCTTCGGCTCGGTCTGGCCACGCTTGAGCGGCTCTTTTATGTTCTTGGTCGCCTCGTTGGTCTTGCCGTCGTTGTTGACGGCTACCTGCGTCTTGTGTTCCTCGGCGATGCCCACAACCTTGTCACGGTCGGGATATACCCATGTGGTCTGGGGCTTGCGCTCTTTGGGGTCGTATTGGAGATACATCGTGCAGTCGTTCCCTTTTATATCCTTGGTTTCCCCGACAAGCACCTGTTTCCCGGCGAGATAATCAGCCTGTTTCTGCTCGTCAAGCGGGATATGGTACCATTGCGACAGTCGCTTGGGTTTGCCGTCAGCGTCGTGCCAGTTGTCTTTGAGGCTCGTATGCCCGGATTGTTTCTCGCCCTGCTGCTGGCTCTGCTTTGCCTCCTGCTCGTTCTCCTGACGGTATAAAGCCGAGTTAACAAAGGCGATGTCACGCTTGGAGGCGTTGTATTGCAGGTCGGCTGTGAATTTCTGGCCGTTGGGGAGTTCAACGTGCTGTTCCTTGATTAGACCGCCGCTTTTGAGGATGCCGATCTGCTGCATCGTCAGATTTATATTGGCTACATTCTTTTTGATATAGATTTTATCGACGGGTACGCACTCGATTTCGTTTGTGAGGCGGTCTATGCTCACGAGGCATTTCTGCACCTCGCCCGTCACCGGGTCTTTGAGGTCAACGGCTTTGCCGAGGTTGCCTGTGTTGGTCAATGCCCCCTTGTCCTCGGAGGTGAAGGTGTAGCCCCTAAAAGGCCGGTCAAGCTGCGGTTCTTCCTTCACGAAATGTGGCGTGAGTGAATATGTGCCGTCGGGATTGGAGCGGAACGAGAGCCGTGCCTCAATCTTTTCGCCGGGATTGTCAGGGTCATTGACCTTATAGAGCTGGGGCGACTTGTGATGATACTTCATCTGCTGTAATGCTCCGTCCTTTTCAAGATCCTCGCGCTTGATGCCCCATTGCTGTTCCACCTCTGCCCAGTTAATTTTGTCCGGGTCAACGGGCTGGATTTTGGCGGCAGGAGTATTCATTTCCACCCGGTATTTGTCCAACATTGCTTTGTTGGTTTCGGGGTCGTTGAGCATTTCCGCCATAGGCTCTGCCAGAGCCTCGTAATCCCCGGCTGACATCTTGAAGATACCGAAGGTGGTCGGGTTCTTCGCCTGACGCATGAAGTTGGCGGTGAACGCTTCGAGGGGGTTCTGCCCTTTGGTGAACTTTACAAGTTCGCTTAACGGAGTCGATTTTACATCGGCCATTTTGGGAGTGCCGTCGGGGTTCTGCCCGACAACCGCGCCTACCTGCCCGGTTTCATTGTTGCGGGCAATCAGCACCTCGTCCTTTTCAGGAGTCTGTTCCATAATGAATTATGATTTAGTGGTGATTAAATTCCGGCATTGCTGCCGTTTTTGTTTTTCTTTCTCAACGCCCCGTAGTCGGGGTGCGATGAACTTATGAATGTCTGTTCAAGGAAGGTATCGAAGTCGCTTTGCAGCACGAATTTAATGTTGCCTTCCTTGCTTTCATAGACGGTGATTTTTCCAGCGTCACGGTATCGCCTTATCGTTTTCTCGCTGACATCAAGCCCGGTTACGACATCATCAAGAAGTATAATCGGCTCGCCGTGATAGAAAAGTCTGGGTCGAGGTGAATATCCGCCGGGGCTTCTTGCCCTTTCCTCTATGAGCGCGAGTTGTGCCATCACTGCGGTCTGGAAGTCCGCCTCGCTGTTTACAGCCTTCTCCATAGGCTCACTCGGCAGGTTTGGATATTACCGGTTCCGGCTTGTCGAAGAACACGGGGCCGAGGATTGTTGCCACGCAGATCAGGAAGCGGCAGACACCGTACCATGCGATGAATTCGGGTGTGAATTGGCTGCGGGATATGTCAGCCTTTTTCTTGTCGGGATGCTTACGCCTATGGGCTGGTTTCTTGAACTTGGTTGTCGGCTTCCTGTTGAAGCCCGGAGAGTTTGGGGGTGTTGTCACTTCCATTTCGGTTATATGTTTTAGTTAGACTTGCGAGGTTTGCGCCTCGTTTGCAATTATAACCGAGCGGTTGGGAATAACGATGAAAAGAATGTGTTAAAATCAGCAACTAACTGGAAACAAAGAAAATACAATCTTAGATTTTACAATGGTTAAAAATAAGGTAATGTTGGAACAATAGATAGTTGTCGGATTATTCTACAATTCAGTGGTATTAAGATTGTTCAGTATCAATAAAAAAAGCGTGCCAAATCACGCCATAAGTAAGGTATCTGGTAAAACCTATTTTGGAGAACGTGACGGCACGCTATGCAAGTGCATAGCATAAGCATCACGCATTTGCTCCAAAAGTCAAAATGTACCAGATTTTTACTTATACAAAATGCGATGTTATGTTATGAAGTATGTTCAAAATGTCCGACTCCTCGGACATACTTATTTCTATTTCAAGTGCAAAGGTAGCAATTTTCAGCGAAATTTGCTATACCCTCATTTCAGTCCGTACTGGCGCAACTTGACATAGAGTGTGCTTCGGTCGATTTTCAATAGCTTGGCTGCAATTATCTTGTTGCCCTGCGCCTGTTCCAAAGCCGCCACTATTTTGGCTTTCTCCGCTGCCGGGTCTTGTAGTTTATATCCGATGTCTGTTTCAGGCTCGGATTGGCTGAAATTGAGGTCTGCGGCGGTTATTGTGTCGGTTTTGGAGTGGAAGGCGGCGAAAAGAACTACGTCTTTCAGCTCTCGCACGTTGCCGGGGAACGGGTATATTCTCAATTCCTTTACCGCTGATGCGTCAAGGCGTTTCACCGGGTTACCGGTCTTGTCGGCATAACGAGTAAGGAAGTATGCCGCCAACGACGCGATGTCCTCAGTGACCTCCCGTAGTGGCGGCACGGATATGTCAACTTGTCGGAGAATGTAGAAAAGGTTGGATCGGAATGTCTTTGCCGCAACCATTTCCAGAAGTTCCGGCTCGGCTGTGCATATCACCCTAACATCGGGATGCTCGTTTTCAAGGATATGTAGCAATACCGATTGATTCTCGAATGTGAGCAAATGCACATTTTTAAGAATGATTGTGCCTCCGTCAGATTTTTGGAAGTAGCCTTCTATGCGGTTGTATATCTCGCTCCGAAACGTGGCAGGATCGTGTTTGCCGACAAGTGCCGCGCCTCCGGCTTCGATAACCGTGCATGGCTTCTGTGCGCGTAAGCTTTGCAGGTAGATTTGTCGGGCGATTTGCTCCTTACCCGTTCCGCACTCGCCAAAGATTATGCAGTTGGCATTAGTGGCTGCGATAGTGTGGATTGCCTGACCGATTTTCCTGAAAGCCTCGCTCTGGCGCGGTATCAGCTCGTCATTGAGAAGAAGTACAGTGTTTTCGGGTCGGGCATAGTTGCCCACGACCTCCACAAGCTGCTTGTCAATCGCCGGGCGTTGCACGATGTTGACGGCACCGCCGTCTTTCATCACGTCGGCAATCTCTAACGGATTAAGGTTGTCCACTATGGCTATGACGGGGAATTTGTATCCCTCCCGCCTCTGCCAGTTGATTAACTCCTGCGCTGTGCCACGGGTGAATTTCATTGCCGTGACAATCACCGCTCCCGGTGGAAGTTTCTCCACCTCGTCTTTTGCAGCGTCAAGGTCCTCCACTGTCACCGGGTCATAACCGGCTTTTGTCAAAAAGCCAGCCATTATCCGACAGTCGGAGGATGACGCATCAACAATCAATACTCTGTTCATTGATTTTTGATTAAGTTAAACATATTGTTATTTAAGTATTTGATGGCCGTATATAGACACGAAAAGGCAGGTTTCCCCGCCTTTCCGTTTATATCACTTAGCTTATTATTTAGCCAGTTGCGTGATAATCTTCCGTAGGGAATCTGTTTTTTGTCTTCCGATGTTATTTTCAATTATGTTGAGTAAGGCATTTAGTTGGTCGGGAGTCGTGCCAAGATTCAAGCATATCGTCATGTGACTTCTCGCCATAGGTTCCACACCCCCGACACCTGCAAGCGTTGATACCGTTGCAAGTTCTCTTTCCTGCCAAGTTAGCAAATCTCGGTTGAAAATATCCGCAAAAAGATGTTCTTTCAGGAAACGGTCAATAGTAGGAGAAAATACTGAAAATCCGGTCAAAGGGGTATCAACAGGAGTACCTGTAAGTTCTGCAAGATTTTTCTTGCCTATCTTGTATCTTTCGGTACAGGTCATGTCTGCGACAGGAGAAGCCTCACGTCCAATTGTATCATTTATCCCCCGCCTCTTTCGTTCATCAAGAAGCGACATAAAAGTCTGTATTCCCCGTAGGCTGCGAGGAAAACCAGCGTAAGCGTACACCTGCACTAATATTTCGGAAATCTCATTGACCGTCATTCCTGCATCAAGACCTTTTACGAGTGCTGCGGAGAGATGTTCCAGATCTCCGTTTCCTGTATATGAGGCTATTTCCACGATAGCCTGCTGGCGCGGAGAAAGAACTTTGTTGGCTTCCTCATACTTTGATGTGGCATTTGTTGTCGCGGAAATATAGTCTTGGTCAATTACCGGATCCAGCCATGTAACTTTATTTGTTTCGGGATTACACTCTATGGCTATATGGGCAAACCAACTGTCGGGTGCGGCTCCATGCCAATGCTCTACGTCAGGGGCTATCTCAACGATGTCGCCGGGGAAAAGCCTGCGGGCAGGTTTGCCTTTTTCCTGATAGTAACCGATTCCGGCGGTTGCAATCAGAATCTGCCCGCCGCTATGTTTATGCCAGTTGTTGCGACATCCCGGCTCGAATGTCACATTGAACATGGGAACATTCAGTTCTGGATGCTCACTCAAAGGCAGTAACCATGCTTCACCCGTGAAATTCGGATTTGGAGTTATCTTCTTTCCGGGTTCATAGGGTTGTTTGAATGTATTAACGTCTTGTGCCATAACTATGAAAGATGTAAATAAAGCCATTATGAATATTATAGCTTTGAAACCAAATTTTTTCATTCTCCTAATGTTTTAGTGAATACGAGCGACGAGAGTTTCCATTTGCCATTTTCCTTGACGTACACCTCTGTCACAATGAAAGGAAACCTCACTTCGTTGCCTCCCACCACTGAATTAAGATGTATCCGGCTGTAAACGGTGGCAGTGTGGTCGGTGAATTTCACTTCCTGACTGTGTATTTCTGCTTTCTTATACCAAATGTGTCCATCCTTGATGGTATTCAGTTCGGCTTCCTTACCCCAGTAACCGCCCATGTGGACAAACTGGGATGTGTCATGAAATAAATCCGCAAGTTTTTCGATGTTTTTATCCGACATCCATTGCCATTTGTCATTAGACAGGCTGATCATCTCCTGTTCTGCCGGAGATAATTGTTCCTTATGGTCTTGTGCCATGACATTTATTGCGGCAATCAACACGACCAATAGCGATAATAGTTTTGCTTTCATATCTTTGGTGCTTTTTTATCAGCAAAATTATTGCGATTTTGGAAAACTGATGATATGAAAAAATCGGTAAAAACATCAGTTTTTACCGAAAACGCACTCTGTATGTTATTCAAATATGTTATTCCCTGTATTCGGTCGGGTTCACACCGAGATTATGCTGGACATAACGGCTGAAATATGCCGGAGAAGAAAATCCGAACATATCCGAGATTTGTACGAAAGTAAGTGACTTATCCCTTAACAGCCGTGATATATCCAATATCGTATAGCGGTTAATCCAATAGTTAGCTGCAAAACCGCTGACCTTCTTAGATACTTCAGAGAGATATTTGGGAGTCACGCATAACGCATCGGCATAAAAGGAAACTTCTCTGTTCTTTCGATAACTGCCATTTTCCAGCATATTCAGAAATTTCCCCATTATCATGGCGTTCTGTGTTGACAGCTTTCTTTCGCCATAATTTTTGGAATGAAACTCAAAGAAATCAAGTATTGCGGATTGCACTGCGTTTCTCAAAGTTTCGATATAAAAATTATTGTCTGTCTGGTTCAATCGGAATTCAATCCACTTAAATTCCCTTACACACAAATCATATTGCTCCGGCGTAAGTTTCATGACTGGATTGAAGAATAAAGCCAACGAGCCATGCATACCATAATTGGTCATCGGAGTGCATAACTCAATGAATGATGAGGTCGCATATAAAACCTTGACCTTAAAATCATCAGAATAACGGACTTTCTCAATCAGTTTGCCTTTACGCACAATCATCAAATCACCTTCATGCAGCTCAAAATCCTTATCGTTAAACACAAAACTGCAAGAACCGCCAAGACATATCGCATGGGCAAGGTAATCTCCGAAGGCATCTGTTCCGAGGCCGTCAAGCGATTCAGTGATTATCACATCCTTTGTTTTCTCCATAGCGGTATCTGTTTCAAATGCAAAGATAGTGATTTTTAAGGGAATAATGCCATTGTAGCAGCATTATTCCTCCGTAATTTGCCAACCGCTTTCTCCAACGACTCGGTAGGCTCTATTATGTTGTAGTCATTCCAGAAGTCGCAGTCCCAATAATTCTCTACCCTGTCATAGAAAATATCATTATTACCGAAAGCCTGTTTTCGGGATATTCCGATTTCAGGATTGTCCACCCTGTCAACCATCACCATTTCCGCATAAGTTGTATAGCCGGATGAAAACAGCCTCCGTTTCCAGTCGCATTTGAAACGGGTTTTAGTTCTGATATAATTCAGGTAAGAAGTTCCGTCAACAAGTTTATAAGTTACGGTAAAAGCCAGTTCCTGTGGTTTGAACCTTAGACCTCTCGGCTTTTTACGAAGAATGGCACTGGTGGCTTTATCCTTGTCGGACATATCAAGGTTAAATTCCGCCTTGCTGATGGACAGCGATTCTTGGTCGATGAAAAGTAAACCCTCACACAAGGCATAGTCAAGTTTGACTTTCGGAGTAAAACGTATCACATACTGCATACGCTCGTCGATGCTGACCGGCTTCTCCATTGAGAAAGTGTAATATTTCAAATCGTCATAACCAAATAAAAAGTCACTGTTCTTCACGAAATCAAGAATTACTGGCAAGGTCGGGCCTCCTACTATTTTCACAGAAAGAGTGTCGCGGCTGTTATGGCTTATCAGCCTTCGTCCCTTTTTTATCTGCACACGTTCACCATTGCTTACACGACGTATGTACGGGGTCTTATAGACATCAACCATAGCCTCTGACACACCTATATATCTTTTACCTTTCTGCACGGTTTCACGATAAAAAGCCGAGTAAAGGCTTTTGTTCGCCGAATAATTTACAGGAATTTTCTTGAGAGCCTCCGCTACAATTTCCTCCGGTTTGCCGCTTCTGACAATTACCTCTTTGAGCATCTTTGCGGAAGATTTCAAATAGATGACTATCTCATGATTGCCTTCAGTCAGCTTGTCAACGGGCAGCAAACTGCTGTGATAGCCGAGTTGTTCCGCTCTTATCCCGCCATTCATATTGGTCTTCGGCACTTTGAGCGAAAAAGTGCCGTCGGCATTGCTCACCGTTCCGATATTGGTTCCCGGTATTGAGATGCTGACATTCTCCATAACCTTTTTATTATCACTGTCGCGGACTGTGCCGTTTACAACGATGATGGCATCATCCGTCTGACGCGCTGTGAGAGGCAACACAGCCGTAAGGCATAATATGGTGATTATAAACTTGAACATAGACTTGCTGTTAAGTTAAATTTTCGCAAAATTACCACTAATATAACAATGTGGGATTGTCTTTTTTTCGGACTTTGATGTGAAAAATTCCGTTATCGGTAATATTGGTATCAAACACCGAAATTTTCATAATGATAAAAACCTCCCAAATAGAGAACTTTGCAAACAAAAACAATAACCGCGATGATAAAACGAGCATTAACAGCATTAGCCGTATGCCTGACACTGACCGCAGGCATGGCGCAGACTACGCCCGAACCGGCAAAGGTCTATTTCACATCGGAGATAAGTCCCGAATCACTGCTTTCCATATTCAAGGCACTCGGTGTCACCCCCGAAGGCAACGTGGCTGTAAAAATCAGCACCGGGGAATCAGCCCAGAGCAACCACCTCCGCCCAGAACTTATCGGGACTCTTGTCAAGGATGTGAAAGGTACCCTTGTGGAATGTAACACCGCCTACGGCGGCAACCGTTCAAATACCGCCAACCACCGACGTGCCATAGAGCAAAGAGGTTACGGCGAGATAGCCACTGTTGACATTATGGATGAGGAAGGAGGCATGAACCTTCCCATGCAGGATACAAAGTGGTTTGCAGAAAATCTTGTTGGCAGCCACCTTGCAAATTACGATTTTATGATAAATCTCGCCCATTTCAAGGGTCATGCGATGGGCGGTTTCGGTGGTGTCCTTAAAAACCAGAGTATTGGTATAGCCACACCTGACGGCAAAACCCGGATACATACGGCGGGAGCCTACTCCGATCCCCGCTACGTCTTTCAGCAACCCCACGGTCAGGATGCGTTCTTAGAGTCAATGGCAGGTGCCGCACAGTCCGTGCATAATTATTTCAAGGGCAAGAAAGGCATCGTCTATATAAACGTCATGAACAATCTGTCGGTGGATTGCGACTGCGACGGTCATCCTCATGCACCGGAAATGAAAGACATCGGAATACTCGCCTCACTTGACCCCGTGGCTCTTGACAAGGCTTGTCTTGATCTCGTGTATAACCACGAGCCTACCGCCGGCGACAACAACCGTCCGCTTATCCAGCGTATTGACAGCCGTCACGGTACACATATCGTTGACTATGCCGAGCAGATTGGGTTAGGTACCAAGAGTTATGACCTCATAGATGTCACAAACAGCAGCGGAATCGGCGACATTGCCGCAGACGGCATAAAGAAATACAATGTATATGATATGAACGGTGTGAAAGTCCTGTCAAATGCCGACAATCTTTCGAGTCTAACTCCCGGAATATACATAATCAACGGACAAAAGCAAATAGTTGAATAAATGCGCTATGAGGCATATAGCAATAATAACAGCCATAGCCTCGGTATTGTCAGTTTCGGCTCTTGACCTGTCGGGAGCCGAAACTGCTGATACAACGAAGGTTTTGAACGAGGTGGTAGTGACCGGCACCAACAGCGGAGTGCCGCAGAAGCTCTTACCCTATACCGTATCGGTTATTGGCAGCCGGCAGCTTGAAGCAACCGGACAGACACAGGTACTCTCGGCAATATCGGGTATGGTACCGAGCCTTTTTGTTTCGCAGCGCAGCATATTCGGGTTCGGAGTAAGCAATGGCGGTTCAGGACATATCAAGCTGCGCGGTGTCGGCGGCGACAGGGCAAGTGCCGTGTTGATGATGGTTGACGGACAGCCGCAGTTTGCCGGAATATACTCACATCATATCGCCGATTTCTACGACAAGGAATATGTGGAGCGCGTGGAGGTGCTTCGCGGCCCCGGATCAGTGCTGTACGGCTCAAACGCAATGGCGGGGACGATAAACGTAATCACCAAGGCGGCGAGGGAAAACGGTGTCAAAACCGTGATACAGTCACAGTACGGCTCCTACAACACATGGCTCTCGTCGGCTACGAACACCGTGAGATACGGCAAGTTTTCATCGCTCGTGTCGTTGTCCTACAATCGGACTGACGGAACTGTTGACAATTTCGATTTCAAGCAGGCTGACGGGTATGCGAAAGTCGGGTATGACTTCTCCGATAAATGGAGCGGCTACCTCGACTACACACTGATGAATTTCCGGGGTAATGACCCGATATATCCCACACTGTCCAATCCGGAATCAACTGACATCTACAAGCAGAATATTATCAGAGGGGAGGCTGCCGCAACCGTTTCAAACAATTACGGCACAACATCGGGAACAGCACGGGTGTATTACAACTACGGCAATCATTTCATCGACGATCCACGCCATTTCCACAGCAAGGATGACCGATTGGGAGTGATACTTTATCAGAACTTCAGGCCGTGGCACAACGCATCGGCGACTGTCGGTTTTGATTTCGATACCTATTCGGGTGAAATACCTATATCGGGAGGAAACAGCCATACCGAAGGCTCAATGTCAACCATCAGCAGAAAGACAGTAACTGAATATTCCCCTTACATCACTCTCTCGCAGATGTTCGCTGACAATCTGATAAACCTTAACGGAGGTCTGCGCATGGCAAACAGCGACAAGTTCGACACCCAATGGGTGCCCCAGTTCGGTTTCTCGCTCAATCCCGGCTACGGACTGACCGTTAAAGGCAATCTGGCTATGGGCTACCGAAATCCGTCGTTCAGGGAACTTTATCTCTACCGTCCGGCAAACCCCGATTTACAGCCGGAGAAGATGATGAACTATGAGCTGTCGGTTGGCAAATCGTTCTCTCGCTGGTTCTCTGCGGAGGTAACCGCCTATTACAGCAAAGGTGACAACCTTATACAGCAGGTTGACATGAAAAACCAGAACACTGGCTGTTTCATAAACAAGGGTATAGAGATTTCGGCACACAGCCATCCCCTCGACAATCTATGGCTCACGGCGACATACAGCTATCTGCATACGTCGCTCGACAATCTCACCGGCGCGCCAAAAAATCAATATTTCCTCGGCGTGGAGTGGAAGCCGTGGCGATTCATCAATATCGGAGCTGATCTCAAGGGCGTTGGCGGGTTGTATGTGGCGGAAGGAATAAGGCATCAGGATTATGCCCTGCTCAATCTCAAAGTCACATGGGATATTTGCCGATATGTGTCGGTATTCACAAGACTTGAAAACATAACCGATGCCCGCTACACGATAAACCGAGGTTATGAAATGCCCGGATTCACCGCTATGGGCGGCTTTAAGGTAAGGTTTTGACAATTTAATCAAGCAAATACAAATTCAGATGAAGAGAGGGGCGCCGGCAATTATTTTGCCACAGGCGCCCCTCAATTTATCTAATCGGAATTTTTTGAAAATTATGCCGTATTTATCGTAATAATGCCTCAAAGGGATGCCCTTAACTTTGCATCAAATAAAAAAACTTCAATGACGATGAAAAAATATCTGACTCTACTATTGATGTTCGTAAGTGCCGTGACCTTTATGTCATGCGGCAACGATGAACCTGAAAATCCCGACAAACCGGAAACTGAAAATCCATCCGAACCGGGAACACCTGTTGAGCCTTCAACGGACAGTAAGATACTTGTCGCTTATTTCAGTTGGGGAGGCACCACCGAAAGAATGGCAAAAATGATTGCTGAACAAACCGATGCCACTCTGTTTGAAATAGAACCGGTTGTGCCTTATCCCACCGAATACACTCCATGCACCGAAGTAGCATTACAAGAGAGGGATAACAATGCGCGCCCTGCAATAAAGGATAAGGTTGAAAACTGGAATGATTATGATGTCGTTTTCATTGGCTGTCCTGTATGGTGGCATACCGCTCCGATGATTATCAACACATTTTCGGAAAGTTACGATTTCAAGGATAAAATTGTGGTTCCTTTCTGCACCTATGCTTCAACCTACAGGGATGAAACGCTGGCAAAAATTCGTCAGCTTACTGGAAAAGTCGGTGCAGATTGACCCCTGTCGGCGGGAAAAAATTGACCCCCTCGT
>ERZ777011.2513-NODE-2513-length-14368-cov-3.882345_pt1 | contig 14368 bp, 11 predicted proteins | sample MGYA00374964_ERZ777011 | MGnify/ENA primary metagenome ERZ777011 (study PRJEB29310, sample SAMD00008975) | mouse gut metagenome | study: EMG produced TPA metagenomics assembly of the Metagenome analysis of fecal microbiota from mouse which was promoted...
CGTCCCGGGCCACCCCCACGATCTGCTCCTCGCTCTCCACCGAGCAGGGCCCGGCGATGACGGTGAATTTGTCTCCCCCGCCGATGGGCGCGCCGCACACGTCCACCACCGTGTCCTCCGGGTGGAACTTCCGGTTGGCCTTCTTGTAGGGCTCCTGGACCCGCATGACCCGCTCTACGTCGTCGTTCAGGGACAGCTTGTCCATGTCGATGTGGGCGGTGTCCCCCACCAGCCCCAGGATGGAGCAGCCCACGCCGTTGGTGACGCCCACCGTGACGCCGTGGTCCCGCTCCAGCTGGGCCACCAGGCTGTGGATGGCTTCCTGACTGACGCCGGGCTTCATGACAATGACCATAATAAAAAACTCCTCTTTGTTGAAAATAAAGGAGGCCCACAGACCGCACGCGGTCCATGAGCCTCCCGATCATACACAAATTCAGGCGGGGCCTTCCGCCCCCTCACTCACACACCGCGCAGAGGCATGCCAAAGCAGCCGAACCCGCTAAATCGGGTCCAGCCAAAGGAGACGGTGAAGCTGTGGGCGCAGGAACGGGTCATGGGATTACCTCACTGAGTTTGGATTGTGGGTATTATATACTTCAGCGGGGTAAAATGCAAGAACTTTTTTGCGCGGCCCCCGCCGGCCCTTTTCCTTGACAGGGGGAGGGAGGGGGACTAAAATAGAAAAAAACCGCAAGGAGGCCGAACCATGAGCCATACCGTAGAAATCATATCCGTGGGCACCGAGATTCTGCTGGGCAGCATCGTCAACTCCGACGCCCGGGACCTGAGCCGGGACCTGTCTGAATTGGGGCTGAACGTGCTGTACCATTCGGTGGTGGGGGACAATCCGGGGCGGCTCAAGGCGGCGGTGGAGCTGGCCCGGAGCCGGGCGGACGTGCTCATCACCACCGGCGGCCTGGGCCCCACCTGTGACGATCTGACCAAGCAGACCCTGGCGGAGGCTTTTGGCAGAAAGCTGGCGTTCCATCCGGAGTGCGCCCAGGCCATCCGGGAATATTTCGCCCGGATGGGCCGGGAGATGACGGACAACAACCTCCAGCAGGCGTATCTGCCCGAGGGCTGCGAGATTTTGGACAACGCCTGGGGCACCGCCCCCGGCTGCGCCTTCGAGGAGGGGGGGACCTATGTGGTCATGCTCCCCGGCCCGCCCCGGGAGTGCCTGCCCATGTTCCGGGAGCGGGCCGTGCCCTGGCTGTCCAGCCTGAGCGAGGGGGTTATCCGCTCCCGTACCCTGCGGGTGTTCGGCATGGGCGAGTCGGCGGTGGAGGCCCTGCTGCGGGACCGGATGAACGGGCTGGCCAACCCCACCCTGGCCCCCTACGCCAAGGAGGGAGAGGTGGAGCTGCGCATCACCGCTAAGGCGGACTCCGCCGGGGCGGCGGACGCCCTGATCGCCCCGGTGGAGGGGGAGGTCCGCGCCCTGCTGGGAGACCTGATTTACGGCGCGGACGTGTCGGGCCTGGAGCAGGTGGTGCTGGAGGGTCTCAAGGCCCGGGGGCTCACCCTGGGCACGGCGGAGAGCTGCACCGGCGGGCTCATCGCCAAACGGATTACCGACGTGCCAGGGGCGGCGGCGGTCTTCCACGGCGGCGTGGTGAGCTACCACTGTGAGATCAAGGCGGGGGTATTGGGGGTGTCCCAGGCCCTGCTGGACGAAAAGGGCGCGGTGTGCGCCCAGGTGGCGGAGCAGATGGCCCAGGGGGCCCGCCGGGCTCTAAGCTGCGGCCTGGCGGTGTCCGCCACCGGGGTGGCGGGGCCCGACCCCGACGACCGGGGCAATCCGGTGGGGCTGGTGTACACCGGGCTGGCCGCGCCGGACGGCTGCTGGGTGAAGAAGCTGAACCTGGCCTCTCCGGGGGCCCGGCGGGACCGCATCCGCACCCTGGCCGCCAACCACGCCCTGGACATGGTCCGGCGCTGGCTGGCGGGGCTGGACCCCACCGGGGCGGACTGCCAGCGGGGCTGGACGGACTGAACGAAAGCGCGGAGAAGCGGGCGGCGAGGAAGCTTGGACCGGAGCAAGCTGCGTATCGCCCGCTTCACCGCAAGCGGCAAAACTGTCTCTGAAAGGGGGACCGGGCCATGAAAGGGTGGAAAAAAGGACTGCTGGCGGCGCTGTGCGCCGCGCTGGTGCTGCTGGCGGCGGCGCCGGCCTCCGGCTCCTCCGCCGAGGTGTATCTGATGGCGGTGAACGACCGGGTGCTGACCACCACCGCCGGAAATATGCCCACGGTGGTGGGCGGGGTGCTGTATGTGCCCTATACCATGCTGTCCAGCCGGGACGGCAGCATCAATCTGGGCGTGACCGCCATGTACAGCACCACCCGCCGGACGGTGATGGTGTCCGACGACGGACAGCGGGGGGTGGAGTTCGACACCCGGTCCAATACCGCCCAGGATATCTCGGGGAACCCGGTATCCGCCCGGGCGGTGGTGCGAAACTCCATGGTGCTGCTGCCCATCGACTGGCTGTGCCAGTATTTCGGGACCATCAGCTGCACCCGGACCCAGACGCGGTACGGCACGCTGGTGCGGGTGACAAACAGCGCCGCCATCCTGAGCGACCGGGACTTTGTGGACGCGGCGGACAACCTGCTGGCGGACAGCCTGCGGACCTATCTGTCCACGGTGAACGGAGAGGGAGAGGAACCTACGCCCTCGGCGGGGGTGCAGCCCACGGCGCAGCCCAGCGGCGCGGAGCTGTTTCTGGCCTTCCGCTGGGGGAGTGAGAGCCAGGAGTGCGCCCGAGCGCTGGAGAGCCGGGAGCAGCGGGGCCTGTTCCTCTTCACCGTGGGGGAACTGCGGGAGCAGGGGGATCTGGTCCGCCGCCTGGTGGGGGCGGGCCACACGGTGGGGCTGGCCCTCACGGGGGAGGACGGCCCGGAATGCCTGGCCCAGGGGTCGGAGGGCCGGGAGCTGCTGGCCGCCGCGGCCCGGTACAACGCCTTGGTGGCCGGCGCCGGGGCCCTGGATGAGGAGGGCCGGGAGGCACTGAGCCAGGCGGGATACGTGGTCTGGGTCCCCACCGTCCAGGGAAACGGCTGGAGCACCGGCCGGGCCCTGGTGCGGGGGCTGAGCCTGCGGCGGGTGAACTATGTGGAGCTGGAGTGCGGCCCGGGGAGCGCGGCCCTGCTCCGGGAGGCGCTGCGGGCCATGGCGGAGGAGAACTGCCAGATCTATCAGGCCACGGCCCCGGCGCTGTCATGAAAGGTGCGGAAAGATCTCGTCCAGATGGGGCTCCGCCTCCGGGGCGGGGAGCAGGGCGGCGGCGATCCCCAGCCGGTTGGCGGCGGACAGCTTTTCGCGGATGGACCTGGGGGTGTCGAAGAGCACGAAATGGGCCAGGGGCCCCGCCATATAGGTGTAGTAGTGGGCGCACAGCCCCCGGTCGAAAAAGACGGCGGGCTCCAGCCGCTCCATCTGTCCGGCCAGCTTGTCCGGGGTGATTGGCTCGCCCCGGCCCGAGGCGGGCAGGAGGAAATCCTCCCGCACCCACTCCACGGCCAGAGCCGTCCGCTGGGGGCCGTAGCGTCCGGCGGCCTCCTTCAGCCGCCGCTCCAGGGTGCCCCGGGTGAGGGCGGAGGGGATGAGCACCCGGGCGTGGGGGGCCTGGGGGGCGCAGCTCTCCGGCACGTACAGGGTCCAGCCCTGGGCGGCGCAGTTGCGGTCCAGGATCTCCACCAGCCGGGGCAGGCAGCCCAGGGGCGGGCCCTCGAAGTCGCAGACAATGCCCCGGTAGGCCCGGCGGCGGCACTCCCCCAGGATCTGGCGGCAGCAGCCCACCGGGTCCCCCGCCCCGTCAAACCCGGCGCAGTCCAGCAGCATCAGCCCGCCCCGCAGGTCCGGCGGCAGGCGGATGCCCAGCAGCTTGGGCCCGGGCCCCACCCGGTAGGCCATGTGGGCGGGGGTGAGGCCGAAGGCCCTTCCCCGGGTCTCCTGTCCGGCGGGCAGGGCAAGCAGCAGTTCTTTCATGGGACATTCCCCCTTGCAGACGGCAGAATCTTATGATATCATCTCGTCAAATCATATGCCCGTCCCGGGCGGAATAGAAGGCGAGGGGTGACAATGGCGTGGTTTCGGGCCCGGTTTACGGCCCATGACATTTATGAGCTGTCCGGCGCGGCCCTGGAGGGCCGGGGGATACGCCTGCTGCTGGCGGACCTGGACAACACCCTGGTCCCCTACGGAGTCCCTCTGCCGGACGAAAGGCTGAAGGCGTGGCGGGACGATTTGCGGGCCCACGGGGGGACCCTGTTTGTGCTGTCCAACAACCGGCACGAAAACCGGCCCCGGATCTTCTCCGAGGCGCTGGAGGTGCCCTATATCGGCCACGCGGGCAAGCCCAAGACGCCCTCCTTTTACAGGGCCATGGAGCGGATGGGGGTCACAAAGGAGCAGACCGCCATCGTGGGCGACCAGGTGTTCACCGACGTGCTGGGGGGCAACCGGGCGGGGGTGTCCGCCATTCTGGTGGAGCCCATCCGGCTGGCGGGCAATCCGGGGCGGTATCTGCGGTACGCCGTGGAGGTCCCCTTCCGGCTGCTGTCCCGAAGGGGGGAGAGGCTGTGAGCGCCCTGTTCGGCCCCGCGGGGAACGCCGAAAACTTCCCCTACAAGTCCTCGGCGGACGCGCCCCGCTGGCTCAGGGAGATCGGCCTGGACTGCTACGAGTACCAGTGCGGCAAGGGGGTCCACGTGGGGGAGGACACCGCGCGGAAGGTGGGCCTTGCCGCTCAGGAGCACGGCATCGTCCTGTCCCTCCACGCGCCCTATTTCATCAACCTGGCCAACCCGGACCCCGAGGCGTTAAAAAAGACCACCGGCTACATCACCGGGGCCTGTCTGGTGGCGGACTGGATGGGGGCGGGCCGGGTGGTGATCCACTCCGGGGCGCTGATGAAGCGCCAGCGCCGGGAAGCTCTGGACACCGCCCTTCGCTCCTTGCGGGAGGTCATCGCCGCCTGCGACGGCGCGGGCTTCGGCCACATCACCCTGTGCCCCGAGACCATGGGAAAGATCAACCAGCTGGGGGATCTGGACGAGGTGCTGGAGCTGTGTACGTTGGATGAGCGGCTGCTCCCCTGCGTGGACTTCGGCCACCTGTACGCCCGCTCCCTGGGGGCGGACCAGGGGGCGGAGGCCATGGAGCGGATGCTGGACCGGATGGAGGAAGTCTTGGGCCTGGACCGGGCCTCCCGGTTCCACAGCCACTTCTCCCACATTGAGTTCACCATGAACGGCGGGGAGAAGTGCCACCGCACCTTCGGGGATGACGGGGGCTACGGTCCGGACTGGACGCCCCTGGCTCAGGCGGCGGTCCGGCGGGGGTGGAGCCCCACCTTCATCTGCGAGAGCGCGGGGACCCAGGCGGAGGACGCTTTGACGATGAAGCGGATCTATCGGAGCTTTTTGGGGTGACCGGGATATGACAGAGATCATCTTTGGCCTGATCCTTGTGGCATTGGGCATACTTGTCACCCTGCGGCCCAAAATTTTTTGGCTGTTGTGGAGAGGATGGATGCCGGGCAACGGTAACCGGGAGCCGAACTGCTGGGAATTGCTGCGAAGCAGGGTCGCGGGCATCTGTTCAGCTGGTGCGGGAGTGTTCGTACTATACTGGTTGCTTACCCATCAATAAAACAAAAAGGAGATGTTTCCCATGACTCATTTTGAAAAAATCGCGGCAAAATTAAAGGAAAAAGATCTGGACGCCATGCTCATCACCAGCGAGCCCGGGGAGTTCTACGCCATGGGCTTCCACGGGGAGGGCGTGGCCTTCATCACCCCCAACAAGACCTGGTACTACACCGACTCCCGGTATATTGAGTCCGCCCAGCAGCTCATCTCCGGCGCGGAGGTGGCCCTGCCCCCCAAGGACAGCAATTACTTCAAGCTGGCGGCGGAGCTGGTGAAGGAAAACAAGGTGTCCAAGCTGGGCTTTGAGGAGAAGTATATGTCCGTGGCCGCCCACACCCGGTGGACAAAAGAGGTGGAGGCCGAGTTCGTTCCCGCCTCCGAGCTGCTCACCGAGCTGCGGCAGGTGAAGGACGCCCACGAGCTGGCCGCCATGAAGGAGGCCCAGCGCATCACCGACGAGGCCCTGCTGGAGATTCTGAACTTCCTCAAGCCCGGCCTCACCGAGCAGGAGGTGGCGGCGCGGCTCACCTACATCATGGCCCGGAAGGGGGCGGAGCGCAACTCCTTCGACCCCATCGTGGCCTGCGGCCCCAACGGCTCCAAGCCCCACGCCGTCCCCGGCCCCGCCGTGATTCAGAAGGGCCAGTTCGTCACCATGGACTTCGGCTGCAAGGTGGGGGGCTACTGCTCCGACATGACCCGCACCGTGGCCGTCGGCCAGCCCACCGAGGAGATGGAGTTCGTCTACAACACCGTGCTCAAGGCCCAGCTGGCGGGCATTGCCGCCGCCCACGCCGGGGTCACCGGCAAGGAGGTCCACGAGGCCGGGGCCAAGGTCATCGAGGAGGCGGGCTACGGCGAGTACTTCGGCCACGGCTTCGGCCACTCCCTGGGCATCGAGATTCACGAGGACCCCGGCTTCCACACCCGCAGCGACAAGCCCATCCCCGCCGGGGCCCTGCTGTCCGCCGAGCCGGGCATCTACCTGCCGGGGAAGTTCGGCGTGCGCATCGAGGACGTCATCATGCTCACCGAGGGGGGCTGCATCGACATCACCCACTCCCCCAAGCAGCTCATCATCCTGTAAAAACGCAAAACAAGCCGCCCCGCCTGGAATCAGGCGGGGCGGTGTTTTCAGGCGCTTATGACCCTCTCAAAGTTAAAGTCGCTCTCCTGGGGAGTTCTGACCTCAAAGCCGCTGTCGGAGTACCGCACGCCGAAGTACGCGAAGCCCGCCTCCGGGCTGACGGCAGTCCCGTCGGTCAAGGTGATTTTGGCGCGGTAGCTGAAGCCTCGCGGAACGAATACCCCATTGAGGCTGCCGGGCGTTACGCTCATGCGCAGGGGCCGTCCATCCGCCAGCTCCTCACAGTCCGTAAAGAAATCGGCGGGCAGCGTGGTGTGGACGGAGATATACTGGCGGCTGTCCCCCTCTCCCCAGGGGAAGGTGATGGTCAGCCCGCCTGTGGATGGATTGTAAGCGGCCACGCTGGAGGCGCTGATATTGGCGTAGACCTGGTTCATGTCTATGATGGGATGGCCCACCAGTGCGCCGTCTACAAAGTCATAGATGGTGAAGGGGAAGGAGCCGTCCTGAGGGAACAGGGCCTCGGGCTGTCCGTCCTCATCAAAGTCCTCCAACCAGGGGTTATAGTCAGCGGAAGGGTTCTCCGGCCCCACGGGGAAATCCTGCCCGTTTTGCGTCCAATGCAGGCGGTAGACGCCGCCCACAGATACGATCTGCATGTCCTGCTGCTCAGAGATAACGGTCCGTTCCGGCGCGGGCGTGGGCTCAATGGAGGGCAGCGGGGCCGCGTTCGGGTTGGGAACGCGCTGGAACAGCCCATTGTCGTCCGTCATGGGGCAGTAGAACTCATCGAACCGCCAGCCCTGTTCTGTCCGTACCATGCGGATGGGGAACTCGATGGAGTAGTCCCAGCGGGAGCGCAGGTAGGCGTCCCAGCCCTCCGGGGGCACGTCGCCGGGGTGCTCTGTGTAGTGGGCGGTGACGGTGAAGGAGACGGCGTCCTCCGTCTGGTCCACCAGCCGGAAGGTCTCGGGGAAGTAGGTGTTGTTGCCGGTGTTGCCCCGGGCGGCGGCGATATAATAGAGCTGGCCGTCGATGTTTGTGTAGACGGGGGACCCGTCCCCCCAGTTGTTCCTGGCGTCCCAGAATTCCCGGGTGAACACGGACAGCACCGCTTCCTCGAAGTCGCTCCAATTGTGGTACAGGCCGGTGGCGGGAACATAGCCGTCCACCGCGCCGCCGCCCTGGTAGCCGCTGCCTCCCGGCCAATTGTCCACCTCCTCGGTGTTGGGCCCGAAGATGTGGTCATACATGGTGTAAGCCTGGCGGTAGATCAGCTGTTGGTCCGAGTCCAGAAAGTCGGGGACGGGGGCGGCCTGGGCGTACTCGTCCAGGGGGATGGGTACGCGGATGGTGGCGTATTTCAGCTGTCCGTCCTCGTAAACATACCAGGTGGGCTCTGGCTTCCGGTTCTGCTCGCTCTGGCCCGTGGCCGCGACGAATTCCTCCTGAGTGACTTTGAGGCCGTTTACAAAATACTGCTCACCGTCCCCGGTGGCGTCGCACCAGGTGATATTCTCGATTTCAAACCCGTTTTCGGTAAACTTGGCGGAACCAAAGCCCCAGTAGTGGGAGCTGCCGCTCCAGGTGAAGGTGCCGTCCGCTTTCAACGTGTTGCAGACGCGGCTGCCGGGGTTATAGACATACACAGCGTCCCCCTGGCGGCGGAAGATGAGATAGCCGACGGTGTGGCTGGCCTCGGTGGTGCTGCCGCTCTCATCCGTGGGCCAGACCACCATCTCATTGACGCCGTCCTTGTCCAGGTCCATGATGGCCAGCTTGCCCGCCTTCAGGGTCAGCTCGGGGAACTCGTCCCCGAAGGCCATGGCGCGCAGCTGGTCAATGCGGTATTCCTCCGAACCGGCGAGGAAGCTCCGCTCCCCGTCCAGCACCCCGGCCATCCAGGGTTCCAGCAGGGCGTTCAGGTCCTGGTCCGGGGCCTGGGAGGCGGAGGGGGAGGCGTCCGGGCCGGGGTCCGGGCTTTTGGCGGACACCGGGTCCGTGAGCAGGCACACCGCCGCCATCACCGCCATGACGGCGCTGACTACCACGATCCACAGGGCCGGGCGGCGGTAGCGCAGCACGTTTTTGATGCGGTTTTTGGCGTCTCCCTCGTCGAAGGCCAGGGGGCAGGGGGCGGGCATCCGGCCGTCGGTGGCCAGGGCCAGCAGGGTTTCGGAGTAGTCCGCCTTGACCTTGGGGCCCAGCTGGCGCAGCACGGCCTCGTCGCAGGCGGCCTCGATGTCCCGGCTCATGAGGATGAAGGACAGCCACGCCGCCGGGTTGAACCAGTGGAGGGCCAGGGCGGCCCAGCACAGGGGCTTGACCAGATGGTCCAGCCGCCGCAGGTGGGCCCGCTCGTGGCAGAGGATGAACTGCCTGGGCTGTCCCGTCAGTCCGGCGGGGAGGTAGATCCGGGGCCGGAACAGCCCCAGGATGAAGGGGGAGCGCACGGCGGGGTGTTCCCAGGCCCCGTCCCGGGCCCGGATGGCGTCAAAGAGGCAGCTTTTCAGCCGCAGGCAGGAGATGAGGCCGGACAGCGCCATGGCCGCCGCTCCCGCCAGCCACACCCCCGCCAGCAGGGCCCGCCAGGGGAAGGAGGCCGGGGCCGGTTCCGGGGCGGGGTCCGCGCCGTCTGGGACGGTGAGGACGGGGCCGGGATTGCCCTGGACCACCGGGTCCGCCGTCACGCCGTTGGGCTGGGCGGGGGCGGAGGGCTGGGCGGGGGCGGGGTCCGTCTGGACGCCGCTGCCCTGGCCGGACGGGAGGATGGTTTCGGGCTGGACCTGCTCCTGCCGGGGCAGGGCGTTGGGCACCAGGGAGACAGGGCTCTCCAGGGACAGGGGCACCAGCAGCCGGGCGAACACCACCAGCCACAGCAGGCACAAAACCTGCTTGGGGGCCCGTTTTTTCAGAATGAACCGAAGGACAACCACCACGGCGGCGGCATAGGCGGCGGTGAGGCTCATATCCCACAGGGGAGACAGAGCGGCAAACAGGGAATTCAGCAGGGCGGTCATTGGGCATCCCCCTCTCGATAGCGGTCAATAATGGCTTTCAGCTCGTCGGCCTCGGCGTCGGAAATGGTGCGCCCCCCCATGAAGTGGGCCAGAAAGGAGGGGAGGGACCCCTCAAAGGCGCGGTTCACCACCGCCCGGCTCTCCTCCCGCAGGACCTCGTCCTTGGGGACGGCGGCGGTGACGACCGCGTTTTCGTTGCGCAGCACTCCCCGCTCCACCAGCTTTTTCAGCACCGTATAGGTGGTGGACTTCTTCCAGCCCAGCTGTCTGGCGCACAGCTCCACCAGCTTCCCGGAGGGCAGGGGTTCGTTGTCCCACACGATGCAGGCGAAGCGGTACTCGCCCTCGGCCAGTCTCAGGTTGTCCATAATCGGGTCCTCCTTTTGGTCTATTCTGATCGACCACAACGCAAGTCTATCACAATAGACCGACTCTGTCAACCCCCGTCTGGAAAATTTTTCACAGCGCCCCCCATCAAACGCCTCCCGCCCCCGAACAGGTTTCGCCCCCCGGGGCTTTGGGCACTTGAAACCGGCGGGGAGAGTATGGTATGATATAAAAAGAACTGATTAAAAGGGTAAGATGCCGCAGACGCATTTGATCAGTGCTTCCTACAGCAAAGGCGCCGGAACAGGCGCGGTTCAGAAAAGGAGATTTCTCATGCGTGACGATAAAAACCAGCGCCGGTCCCAGGAGGCGGAGGCTGACGGCCTCATCGAGGGGCGCAACGCGGTGATCGAGGCCCTCCGGGCCGGGACCGCCATCGACAAGATTTACATCGCCCGGGGGGAGACGGACGCCACCCTGGGACACATCGCCTCCACCGCCCGGAACAAAGGCGTTGTGGTGACGGAGGCGGACCGGCGCAAGCTGGACGGCATGAGCCGGACCAAGAGCCATCAGGGGGTCATCGCCGTGGCCGCCGTCCGGGAGTACGCCTCCGTGGAGGACATTCTGAACGCCGCCCGGGAAAAGGGGGAGCCCCCCCTCATCGTGGTGTGCGACGAGCTGTCCGACCCCCACAACCTGGGGGCGGTGATCCGCACCGCCGAGTGCGCCGGGGCTCACGGGGTCATCATCCCCAAGCGGCGCTCCGCCGGGCTCACCGCCATCGTGGCCAAGACCAGCGCCGGGGCGGTGAGCTATCTGCCCGTGGCCCGGGTGCCGAACCTCACCGCTGTTCTCAAGGAGCTGAAGGCCCAGGGGCTGTGGGTGTTCGGCGGCGCCGCCGAAGGGGAGACAAGCCTCTACGGCGCCGATCTGAAGGGCCCCGCCGTCCTCGTCATCGGCAGCGAGGGGGACGGCATGAGCCGCCTGGTCCGGGAGCAGTGCGACTTTCTGGTGTCCATTCCCATGAAGGGGCGGCTCAATTCTCTCAACGCCTCCGCGGCGGCGGCGGTTATGCTCTATGAGGCCGTCCGGCAGCGGGGATAAAGGAGGAGACCATGTCCGAGCAAAAGGATAATCGCAACGGCGGGGAGTACTCGGTGGACGAGATTCTGGCGGAGTACGGCTCAAAAGGCGCAAAGCCCAAGGCCGCGCCGCCCCCCAAGGCCCCGCAGGGGAGCCAAACGCCCCAGCGGCCAAACAAGGAGGCAAAGAAGGTGGTGGAGTTTCCCACCGGGAAGCTCCCCAGCCTGTCTGTTGGAGAGGAGGAGGACCATCCACCCGCTTCCCCCATCCGGGTGGTGGAGAGGCCCCGGCAGAAGGAGGCCGGGCCCATGCCGGAGGTGGTCCCCAGCAGCGTGGGCCGGGCCATTGGCGCCCGCATCCACACCCTGCTGCGCCGGGCGGACAACTTTGCCGACCACATGTACGATCAGGCGGAGCCCGACGAGGAGACCCGGCGGGCGGAAAAGTACATCCCCGGCGTGGACCAGGAGGAGATCGCGCCCCCGGCCGCCCCGCCCCCCGGCCGGCCCAGACTTCGGGTGGTGCGGCCCCGGGAGCTGCCCCCGGATGTGCCGCCGGCCAAGCTGGCGGCACAGTGCCAGAAGGGGCTGAAGGGCCAGGGCGTCCGGCTGAGGCTTGCCCTGCCGCTGGCGCTTCTGGCGGCGCTGGCCTCGGTGGAGCTGCCCTTCCTGCCCTGGGCGGCGCTGGCCGGGGAGCTGGCCGGGCTGGGGCTGGAGGTGTTTCAGCTGCGCTGTCTGGCCCTTACTATGCTGCTGGCCCTGGTGTGCCTGCTCTGCTATGATGTGGCCGCCGCCGGGGCAAAACAGCTGTTTACCCTGCGCCCCCGGGCGGAGAGCGTGCTGCTGCTGGCCGCGGCCTTCACCCTGGCCGACGGCTTTTCCGCCGCCGGGATGGAGGGACGGATGGACTGCCTGCCCTACTCCGCGGTGACCGCCCTGGGCATGGCCTTCGCCCTGTGGGGGGAGCACGCCCGGCGGAAGGGGGACCGGCTGTCCGCCAAGGCCGCCTCTCAGGCCAAGGCCCCCTACGTGGTGTCCATGGAGGACGGCCTGTGGTCCAGCAAGCCCACCTATACCAAGCGTTCCGGGTCCCCGCTGGGCTTTGGAAGCCAGCTTCAGGAGGAGGACGGGGGCCACGCGGCCTACCGTTTCGCCGCGCCGCTGCTGATTTTATGCGCCCTGCTGTGCGCCCTCATGGCCTCCGCCGGCCAGGGGGCGCCGGGGCGGTTTGTCTGGGCCGGCTCCGCCTGCTTCACCGCCGCCGGCTCCTGGACCGCCCTGCTGGCCTACTCTCTGCCCTACCGGAAGCTGGCGGAGCGGCTGAGCAAGGTGGGCGCGGCCCTGGCGGGCTGGCCGGGGGTGGTCCGGTGCGGCCGGGGCGGCGTGGTCATCAGCGACCTGGACCTGTTTCCCACCGGCTCGGTGAGCGTGACCCAGGTGAAGGTGTTCGGCGGCGCGGCCACCGAGAAGGTGGTGGGCTACACCGCCACCATGCTCCGGGTGATGGACTGCGGCCTCACCCGGCCCTTTCACGACCTGCTGCGCTCCAACGGCGCGCTGTACCGGGAGGTGTCCGGCGTGGAATGGCACGAGGGGGGCGCCTCCGGCATCATCCGGGGGCAGGAGGTGCTGGTGGGCACCGCCGCCTTTATGCACCTGATGGAGGTGCTGGTCCCGCCGGGGCACAGCCTGAAAAACGCGGTCTACTGCGCCGTCAACGGCCAGCTGGCCGGGCTGTTCCTGCTGAACTACGCCATGAGCGGCGCGGTGAACCCCAGCCTGTCCGCCCTGATGCGGGCGGGGGCGGCCCCGGTGCTGGCCACCCGGGACCCCAACCTGATTCCCGCCCTGCTGGAGCAGAAATTCAAGCTCCCGGTGGACAAGATGGAGTTTCCGCCGGTGAAGCGGCGGCTGGAGCTGTCCAAGCCGGACCCGGACGGCGGGGAGCTGGTGGCCCTGCTCAGCCGGGAGGGGCTGAACCCCTACTGCGACGCGGTGGTGGGCGGGCGCAGGCTGCGCAGCGCCGCCCGGTGGGGGCTGGCTTCCGCGCTGGCCGGGTCGGTGATCGGGCTGTGCCTCACGTTCTATCTCACGTCGGTGGCCGCCTTCGCCTCCCTGACGGCGGCCAACTTCCTGATTTTCATGGCGGCGTGGCTGGTGCCCCAGCTGCTCCTGGTCAACTGGGTCAACCAATATTGACGGACGGGGGCGGCTCCGCTTGCCAGCGCCCGGATTGTGTGCTATACTTCGTTTGATTTCACAACAAAGGAGCGGCGGATATGAATTACGCGTCGGAGTCGTTAAAGCTGCATTACCAGTGGAGAGGCAAGCTGGAGACCGTGCCCAAAATGGAGGTCAAAAACCGGGAGGCCCTGTCTCTGGCCTACACGCCGGGGGTGGCCCAGCCCTGCCTGGAAATTCAAAAGGACCCGGGCAAAAGCTATGAGCTCACCGGGCGGTGGAACACCGTGGCGGTGGTGACGGATGGCACCGCCGTCCTGGGCCTGGGGGACATCGGCCCGGAGGCGGGTATGCCTGTCATGGAGGGCAAGTGCGTGCTGTTCAAGGCCTTTGGCGGGGTGGACGCCGTCCCCCTGTGCCTGCGCACCAAGGACCCGGATGAGATTGTCAACGCGGTGGCCCTGCTGGCGGGGTCCTTCGGCGGGGTGAACCTGGAGGACATCTCCGCCCCCCGGTGCTTCGAGATCGAGCGGAAGCTGAAGGAGCGCTGCGACATCCCCATTTTCCACGACGACCAGCACGGCACCGCCATCATCACCCTGGCGGGGCTCATCAACGCCTTGAAGGTGGTGGGCAAGCGGCGGGAGGAGGTGCGGGTCGTCACCTCCGGCGCGGGGGCGGCGGCGGTGGCCATCGTCAAGCTGCTGCTCAGCGCCGGTTTCCGGGACGTGACCATGTGCGACCGGAAGGGGGCCATCTACGCCGGACGGGAGGGCCTGAACTGGATCAAGGAGGAGATGGCCGCCGTCACCAACCGGGAGCTGCGCAGGGGGAGCCTGGCCGAGGCGCTCCGGGGGGCGGACGTTTTTGTGGGCGTCAGCGGCCCGGGGACCGTCACCACGGAGATGGTGAAGACCATGAACCGGGACGCGGTCATTTTCGCCTGCGCCAACCCCACCCCGGAGATCTTCCCGGAGGAGGCCAGAGCGGGCGGCGCGGCGGTGGTGG
>ERZ777011.2516-NODE-2516-length-14348-cov-2.929476_pt1 | contig 14348 bp, 13 predicted proteins | sample MGYA00374964_ERZ777011 | MGnify/ENA primary metagenome ERZ777011 (study PRJEB29310, sample SAMD00008975) | mouse gut metagenome | study: EMG produced TPA metagenomics assembly of the Metagenome analysis of fecal microbiota from mouse which was promoted...
CTGGGTTATTAAAAAGATTACAGACGGTGAAATATATTACCAGTTTACGACCGCCTTTGCGGAGAAGGTCAACCGGATAGCGGATGTAGATACGGGTTTTGCGATCATATACGGTTATGACGCAAGCTATCTTTATGACGGGAAAGAGATTTATATGCTGGGAAGCGTTTCGATACCTGTCGAGGGAAGGGGAATCATTGAGAGTGCAAAACAGTTTGAAAGCGAAACTGTGTCGTTTAGAAGTATAGTTGAAAGCTATGAATTGCCATATAGTAATCCGGATTTGAATGCCAGACTTCCGGTTTATTTTTCATGCAATGTGAAGTATGTAAGCCAGCCGAAAAATTCATTGTTATGTTGGGCAGCTTCTGCGGCGTGTATAGTTAATTACCTTAAAAATATGGATCTTCGGGCAACTGCCGTTGCTATAAAATGGTGTGGAACTACGAAATATGACGAGTATAACTGTTACTTAGAGGTTGGATTAGAAGATGATGTTTTAAAGATGTACGAAGTTTCATACACATACAAAAAGCAGGCGTTATCCTCTAATATTTTGCTAGTTAATATTAAGGACGGATATCCGGTTTTGGGGACCTTTTTAAATAAATCTACTTATATTGCTCATGATGTTGTAATATATGGAACTAATATTATGTCGGGAGTTATTTATATTATGGACCCTGAGTATGGCTTTAGCAGCACTTCAACTTCCGCATCAAATGTATATACATATGTGAGTCCGGTTTCAGGGGCTACATTAACTTTATATGGAGCAGCTTGCATGAATTGGGGATGAAAATGAGAGTAGGAAAAAAACTGTATGTCATAATATTTTGTTCTGTACTTTTTACAATCATGTTTATACTTATTATTTTTAGGGCTAAATTTACAAATATTGCGGCTTTGACATCAAGAACGGTAAACAATGGCTTACCTTTTAGTAATTCTCCGTTTGACGGATACGATTTTACTGACTGTAAAATCGGTGTAATCGGAGACAGAGGAGAAATTGTTGAATATCTTACAAAACAGCAGATAAATAAATTTGTTGAAATTCTTTTACAGGTAGAAGTAAATAAATACGGAATATCTGATTATCCGATATATGTGGGAAAGACTTATCCGTACAGGGCATTCTTTGGAGAAGGTGAAGCTATTGATATAGTTCATCTGGGCGGTCCTTATTTGCTGTTTGGAGAGAAGGCATATAAATGTTATAACGATGAAGCACTGTCAATGCTTGACAGATTAGGAACGGAGGCTTATAGGGATAATTATCCGGATAAAGACTGATTTCATATACCTTCTGCTATAACCGCGTTTACAAGCTGCCACGCTATGCTTCCCTCCCTGAGCAGGGCAGGCGCTTCGTCCGATCTGAACCATTGAACGGAATCGACTTCTTGGGATATTTTAAAATCCGCTTTATCAACTACGGCTTTATAGCCGAGCATCAGCGTTTCCTTTTTTTCATAGGACTAGCTGCGTATGTAGGTGAGCGATTTGACGTCAAGATCGATTTCTTTTTTTATAAGCTTTTGTCCGCAGTGCGGACAGTATACAAAACGCATAGGACACCTCACTTTTGGTATTTCCGCTGTAATTTCTTTGAAAGCTTATTGGTCTTCTCAGCCTTTTTCTTGATTACGGGGGTTCTTTTTTCCGCGATAAATACATAATAGCCGTTGATCTCCCGTATTTTGCAGCCTCCGAATACGGAGGTGAATTTATTTTTATACCATGTAAGCCGTTTGGTTACCATAAGCATACGCCCGCCGAGCGCCAGCCTGTGAAAACCGTCCTCAATAAAGCGCTTTGCGACCGAAAAATCGGTGTGATATGGCGGATTGGAGAGTATTAAGGTAAAATCGCTGTCGGGGATATTTTCAAAACCGTCGCTTAATTTAACAGTAATATCCGGCACCTGATTCAGCTTGGCGTTATTTTGCGAATAACGCACAGCGGTTTCGGAGACGTCGCACATTGTAACCTTATCCTGACCGATTAATTTAGCGGCGAGAATGCCGACTGCTCCGTATCCGCAGCCTAGATCAAGCACTTTGTCATCAGGTAAAAATTCCGTTTGCGAAAGCATTGATAAGGTTCCCGTATCAACGGCATTCGGCGAAAAAAGTGTATCGGAGGTCTGAAAAAATAACGGTATGTTTTTTATAACGGTTGAAAAAGAGGGGTCCATATAATTTACCACGGTCCTGAATTATTTGTGTTCTTATTTATTTTAGCATAATCCGGTATATAAATCTATAGCATTTAGCCGTATTTGATTGTGCGAAGCGCAAAAGAGAGCGCCCCCGTGAGAGGGACGCTCTTTTCATTTTGTGCGCGTTATGCTATTCCTGAGGAGCAAGCACGAAGTCGTCGAGGTTGCCCCATGAGCCTGACGGGGCTTTTACTCTTGCGCCGACGGTTATAGTGCCGGACTCGCAGGGAATGTTTTCAATTACTGGATACTTGTAGTCGGTCCAGCCTGAGATCGTTAAGCTTTGTTTGTATTCAACTCCGTCCGAAACAGCGTAGATCTCGATTTCCTGAGGCGTAAGCTCGCTGCCGTGCATGACGATCGAGAATTTATAGTTTCCGGCCTTTAAATTCTTGACTTCCTGTTCGACGGTAAAGTTCACGCCTTCATCCGAGGTCGAATAGAAGTGGAGCGATTTGGAGCCGGTCACGGCATCTGACTGCTTATCTATTATATAGATCTCCGAGGTCACGTCGTCTATGTTGGTGATCTTCCACATTGATTCGTCTTCGTCCTCAAAGCTGTAATTTTCAACGTAATTAAGTTCAACGATCTTTACATAGGCGGTCACGTCGTATTTGTCGTCTCCGTTTACGGCGGTTCCCTTTACGGTGTATGAGCCGAGCTTTTCAAACTGCGATCTGTCAACGTCCCACGTTACGTCTATTTCCGTGGTTTCACCGTTGTTGTAGTTGGCGGTGATCTTTTCGGGCAGAGGGACCTCGTCGCCTATTCTTACAATGTAAGAGGGATTGGCCACGCTGTCTATTTTTACGTCGGTGGACGCTCCCTCTTTCATGAATCTGAACACCGAGAGAGAGGGAAGGGGCTTTCCTTCAAAATCAAACATAGCCTGATTGTCCCATGAGCTTCCCCCGTAATATTTGCCGGCGTCGTCGGGGTCGTAATCTGAAGAGTAGGAGGACGCCCAGCCGGAGCCGTTTTCCTCCCATACAGGGAAACGGTCGTCGTAGCCGGTTCCGGGAACGGGGATCCAAGCGGGTTCCCAATAGCATACGCCTATTCCAGCTTCACCTATTTTTACAACGGCTTCCGTCACGTCTCTGATGCTGTCCGCCTGTCCCTGAACAGTTACTGCATAGGGGAATGCCGCGGTGGTCATGCCCTCGCTTATGGTGTTGCCGAAGCCGTCGCCCTCGTCGTAGGTGTATGCGTACGATATTTCAAGCACCATCGCTTTTTTGCCGTACTTTTCGGAAATATTTTTAAGCACCTCCGTGAGGTTGTCAAGCGAGCCGTGCCAGTACGGATAGTACGAGGTTCCGAAAACGTCGTAATCGACCTTAAATTCTTTTAAAAGCTGCGCGAAGGCGTAGTAATCGTCCCCGCTTTCGGGGTTGGTGAGATGTATGGCTATAAGAATATCTTTTTTATATTCTTCCTCTATTTTCCTTACAGCCTCCCCGCCGGAGATCATGAGCTTGCAGACCGCGCTTTTTTTGGTCTCGCCGCACATTCCGGTGGTGGTTTCGTTGCCTAACTGGACCATTGTCACGTTCACTCCGGCATCAAGCATTTTTTTGAGAGAGTCATATGTAAAATCGTGAAGTGCCTTCTGCTTTGTCTCAAGATCCATATCCTTCCACGCCTTGGGAACCATCTGCTTGTTAGGGTCCGCCCAGAAATCGGAATAGTGGAAGTCAATTATGCAGCCCATACCGTATTTTGTAGCTCTTTTGCCTATTTCTATGGCTGTATCGACGTCGTTGCTGCCGCCGCCGTAGCCCTTGCCGTCCTCGTCGTAGGGGTCGTTCCATACGCGTATCCGTATGGTGTTCACGCCGTTTTCCGCGAGAGTGAGCATAAGGTCCTGCTCCTTGCCCTCGTCGTTGTAGTAGACTACGCCGCTTTTTTCCTGCGCTATAACGCTGGAAACGTCGCAGCCGAAAATAAAGTCGTCGGGAAGGTTTTCGACCTTTTTGACAAAGATACCGGCGGGAGCGTCGGAAATCTTAACGCTTGTCTGTTTGTCCCCCCTGCCCGCGCAGGCTGTGCATAGCATAAGGACTGCCGCCGCGAGGGGAATAAGCTTTCTTAATTTCATTTCATACCTCCTTGAATAAAGTTATATTTTAAATTTTACTTTCGATGATCGCAAGACCCCACGGGTCTAAAATAAGCGCGCTGCCCTCCGGGATCCGCGAGCCGGTGAGAATTTCTGTTCCTCCGTACTGCGGGATAAGGCTTTGCTTCTCTCCTGAATAGTTCATATAATATGTGATCTGTCTGCCAGAACCGTTCGTACCCGTTCGCACGACTATTGGATATGAAACGTCCGGCAAGTCTATATATGCCTCGCGGCATTCGTTTCGCAAAAGCCGCATAAGGGCTTCACGTTCAAAAAAGCAGCCGATATATACCGAACGGCCTATGCCGTAGGAATTGGCGGTGACGGCGGCGCATTTTCCATATGCGTCCGTGTCGTAGCGCGCGAGAACATATGCGGCTGACGGCTGCAAAAGCTCCATAAAATATTTTACGTCGGTGCCGTCGGCTTCAAACGAGGTGTCCGCGAGTTTTACGCCGCGCCCGTCCGTGAAGCGGTCGTAGGTCATGCCGAAGCATTCGGTCAGCATATGCGGCTGGTCGTCGCAGTATATCTTTAAATATTCGTCGCAGACCGCGCTTTTAAAGGTCATTATGAGATGTCCGCCCTCCTGCGCGTAGCGGCGCAGCCTTTCAAGAGACTGCTCCGTGGCGCTGTACATGGCGGGAGCGATTATCATTTTGTACCCGGAGAGCCTTTCGTGATCCGACTCCTGAGGTATAATGTCGTATTCGGCGTTGATCCTGTAAAGCGCGCCGCACACCCAAAGCAGGATATCGTTGTAGGTGCAGTCCGCGTCTATCGGAAATTCGGAAAGTCCGGTGAGAGATCCATTGTTTACCATGACAGCGATTTCCGGTTTTTTTCTTAGATCTACAAGTTTTTCGCCGACGGCTTGAAGCTCCCTGCCGATAATGCGCGCCTCTTCATAGATTTCGTTTTCCTTGAGATTATGGCTTAAGACGCCCTTCCAGTAGCTTTCGGCGGAGTTGTGTATGGAATGCCAGTGCCAGTACATAACGCTGTTTGCGCCGGAGGCGAGATGGCTGTAAGCGAGAAGCCTGAGCTGTCCCTTATAAGGCAGCCAGCCGGGATTGCCCTGAGCCTGCGTTTCAAGCACGAGATAATTACGGACGTCTGGTTTCAAGTTGCGCATCATTGCGCCGCCGAAGGCGATTTCTTCTCCGGTAAGCATATCAGCCGAAGGGTGGTATATGTCCGTACCGGCTACGGTGAAGTTCGCCGCGGCTTGGAACTGGTTCACGTCGCTTTGCATTCCGTGAGAAAAACCGTTCCACGAATAGTCGAAATTATGTGTTATAAATTGCTCAGGGCGGCGGTATTCGTTTACGATACCTATCTGCCAGTTAAAAAAGTCCGTCACAAGCGAACGTCTGAATTTGTCAAATTCGGCGCTCAGGCTGCCGTTTATCGTACCGCGCACGTCGGGGAAATCCTCCCATGAACCGACGCGGTTGCTCCAGTAATCCAGACCGAATTCGCGATTGAAGCCGTCAATGTCCGGAAATTTTTTGCGCAGATATTCGATAAACGCGCGCTGAACCTCTTCTCCGGCGGCATCGTAATATTTTGTCTCGTTGTCTATCTGATAGCCGATAACGCAGGAACGTCCGCTTACATACTCCATGAGTCTTCGTATTACGCGCTCCGCGTGAAAAAGATAGTGCCTGTCGGTGATGTCCATATTCTGCCTGGGACCGTACAGGTTACGTCCTTTTGAGGTCACGGCGAGGATGCCGGGATATTTGCGTACAAGCCAGGCTGGAACGGCGTATGTCGGAGTTCCGACTATAACGTTTATGCCGTAAAGCTCCGCATACGAGAGCATACGCTCTATATGAGTGAAATCAAACTTGCCGTCCTCCGGCTCAAGCGTGCTCCATGTGGATTCGGCAATTCGGACGGCGTTCATTCCGGCCGCCTTCATCATTTTAAAGTCGGTATCGATTCTGTCGTACGGCATATATTCGTCATAATAGGCGGCGCCGAATAAAATTTTCTGCATAAAATTTCCCCATAAAATACTTGAAATTTCCGTGAAAAGTTGCTATTATTAGTATGTCCAGAACAACCGATTGCGCATTCATTGTAACACACAAAACGCAGAAGGTAAAGAGGAATTTTAGGAACGGGAGAAAAAATGGGGTCCAACAGTATAGAAGACAATAAAAATTCAGAAAAAATGACGATAGGTGATGTGGCGGAGGCTCTTGGCGTATCCAAAACCACGGTGTCAAGGGCAATTTCCGGAAAAGGGCGGATAGGAAACGCCACGAGGGATAAGGTGCTTGATTTTATAAACCAGCATAATTATACGCCGAGCGCGATCGCGAAGGGGCTTGCGCAGTCCAAAACATATAATATCGGGTGGGTGATACCGGGGGATTACAACAGCGCCAATCTGCCTTTTTTTCAAAAATGCCTTATGGGAATAGCAGAAATGGCGTCTCCTATGCATTACGATATTCTTGTGCTTATGGTTTCGGAAAACGATATAAGCCATCTGGAGCGCGCTGTCACCAATCATAAGGTTGACGGAGTGATACTAGGACGCACGCTGAAGAACGATCTTGCAGTGGAATATCTTCTTAATACCGGGCTGCCTTTTGTGGCGATAGGGACCGTTGACGACGGGCGAGTGGTGCAGATCGACAACGACCACCGAAGCGCTTGCCGTGAGCTGGTGTCGCTTCTAATGATGAAGGGAATCAGGAGCATGGGCCTGATAGGAGGAAGCTGTTCGCATACGGTCACGGAGTACAGGCTTTCTGGATATAAGGACGCTTTTGCCGCGGCGGGGCTTGAACCGGAGGAGGAAAATATTTTTCTGGACGCGGAGCCGGGCTTCAGGATAGACAAGGCGGTTGAAGCTCTTCTTGCCAGGAAGGTCCAGTGTATTGTATGTATGGATGACTCGATTTGTGTAAATGCTCTTAATAAACTCCGAAGGGACGGAGCGATGATTCCCGACGATATAAAAGTCGCATCATTGTTCAACAGTCCGCAGCTTGAGGCGGCAAGCCCGGCGGTCACTTCGCTTAATTTTGATACGGCGACGCTTGGACGCGAGGCATGCAGGATACTTATGAATTACATTGACGGAAAGGAAGTCAATAAAAGAACGCTTTTGGGTTATGACATCGCGATAAAGGATTCGACAAAATAAAATTTCCTGTTGACATTTGTTTTTTGCAATGCTAAACTCGTTTACGAACAACCGATTGCGCATTGCGCGCAGAGATAAAAAACAACATCAAAGTATGAATATGAATAGGGAGAGATAAAATGGAGAAGTTTGTTGTCAATATCATTCACCGTCCCGAAATGGTCCCTGAGTATGCCGAGAAGGTTACGGGGCATGGCAAGGAAGAGGACATAGGGAGAAAAAGCCTTCTTACCGAATCGCTTGATATTTTTAAAACGCAGCAGGAATGCGCGCATAAGAACGGACTTAAGACTACTATTCAAATGACTTACGCCAGCCTTTTCAATGAGGAGGCTATTTCGCTTGCGAAGGCTCACCATGAAGAGTTCGGGGATGAAATAGGCCTTACCCTTCTCGGACTGCCCTGCAAGGAATTCCGTGAGAAATACAAGACCAAGGATTTTTGCATCTGGATGTTTTCAATGGAAGACAAGATGTCGATAGTTGACGACGTGTTTGGAAAGTTCCATGACGTGTTCGGTTTTTACCCTGAATCGACCGGTTCCTATTATATGGACGCGGAGCTTACCAATTATATTAAATCAAAGTACCCCTCCGTTAAGTGTGCTGTTGCCACCTGCTGGGAGGAAGGCCCTAAGGCGTACCATACCTGTAATAATTCATGGTACACGTTCATGGACGGCGGTCCGTGGGCGCCCTGGATTCCTTCCAAGCAGAACACGCACGCGCCTGCCGCTAATGAGGAGGAGGACAGCGGAATAGTGGCGATACCGCATCTTTCAAGGGACCTTATCGCCTGCTATGACGGCAACGGCTCTAACTTCGGAACTCATCCGCAGAATGTGCTCAGAGGAATGATATACGACAGCAAGACATGGGATTACCCTTATCTTTACAATCTTATAGACCAGTATCGCTCTCTCGGGAAGTACAATAACGGCTACGCTTACAATATGATGTTTGTAGGCCCCGGCTGGATGAATAAAATGGGACGCTGGGAGGCTCCGTATGAGCTCCTCAAGAAATCCTACGAGGACGGCTGCGCGTACTACGGCAAGCTCAAAAAAGAAGGCAGGCTCGTCGATATGACGATGTCTGAGTTCGCTGACTATTACAGGGAAAAGAAATCCTATACCGAGCCTGAATGCGCTCTTTGGAGGGATATACTGTACGGCTCCGACAAACAGCTTTTCTGGTACTGCGACCCTTATATGCGCGCCTGCGTAAATATGGATCAGGGAGGCGCGATCGTGGATCTGAGACCTTACGCCGCAAAGCTTGAGTGGCCCGTAGGCATAGGAACTCCTCATATTCAGGACGCTTCGTATCCCTTCCTTATTCAGGAAAAATACCGCGCGGGTTATTTTACTCATTACGCGGGCGAGGGTACTGTCAGAAGCGCCAAGATAACCTACAAGGGCGAGGAGGTAGATCTTTGTCAGTGCAGGACGAAAGCTCAGGATACTTACGCTTGATCCCGTTGACATAGAGTTTTCCGATCTGACGGTCAAATTGCAGACGAGGATTATTTTTGCTGAGGGAAGCGGGGAGATAAAGACGGAGCGACGTATCCTTGAGATGAGCAGACCTGACGCGGAAGTCGATATCAACGAGTATATGGTCGCGTGTTACGGGACGACGGAGTATACGGAGGATATGTCCTCAATAAAGCTTTCCTGTGTTGGAAAGGAGACCGTAACTCTTGACTATGAGTATAAATGCAGAGAGGAAGCGCTAGAAGGAGCCGACGAGGTGACTGCTGTGGTTCCCCCCATAAAGACCAGAGTAGGCCTGCGCGCAGAGGGCAGGACGAAGACAGGGTATATCCGCGAGGGATACGCGTTTTCGCCGATGTTTACACTGGGATACACATCTAAGCTTTCGGATAAGGAGGTATTTACGACATGGCTCAGTCTGGAAAGGGAAAACTGAATTTCAGATGTCCGTCCTGCTTTATGAGGGACTTGGATATTGATATGTTTTACGATAAGGATAAAAAAGAGTACTACTGCATCCGCTGCCAGTACACCGGTACGGAGGAGGATGTCCTTGCTAAAAATGAACTGGCGAGATTCCGTTACGGGGCAATGTACAAAAGATTTACCGAGTTTGAATGATTCTTGCGGACGGCAGGGTACGCCTTGCCGTCCTTAAACTGGCGGTCAGGGAGATTGTGCAATGGACATTATTAAGGGTGCGGATATATCCTCTCTTCTTGAGATCGAGAAAGCGGGAGGGAAATTTTACGACAGGGGAAAGCAGGAAGATCTTTATGTCATACTTGCCCGATACGGGATAAATTATGTAAGGCTCAGACTGTGGAACGACCCGTATTCAATGGAGGGAATACCCTACGGCGCCGGAACGAACGATCTTGAGGCGGTAAAGGAGCTTGCAAAAAGAGCGAAGGCGCACGGAATGAAGGTGCTGCTTGACTATCATTACAGCGATTTCTGGGCGGACCCCGGCAAGCAGATACCTCCTAAGGCATGGCAGGGCAAGACGGTTGACGGTCTGGAGAAAGCGGTATATGATTACACTGCGGACACGCTTGAAGAATTGGAGTCTGAGGGGATCGTTCCCGATATGGTTCAGGTCGGCAACGAGGTGACAAACGGGCTTTTGTGGCCTTACGGAAGGAAACCGGAATTTGAAAATATTGCCCGATTTATAAGCGCGGGAATAAGGGCCGTAAGGAAGTCCGCTCCTGCGGCAAAGATCATGCTTCATCTTGATAACGGCGGCCGCAACGACCTTTACCGCGAATGGTTCGACAACTATGTAAGGCGGGGAGAGGACTTTGACATTATCGGGCTGTCCTATTATCCGTTCTGGCACGGAACAATGGAGGCTCTTAAAAACAATATGGACGATATTGCCGTCCGCTACGGTAAGGACCTGGTTATCGCCGAGGTCTCCATGGGATTTACTATGGAGGATTACGCGTCCTATGAAGGGCTTGCGCCCGAAGAACGCAAGGGAATGGCGACCAAACCGGAGCTTGCCGCAAGGATAGAGCATCCTATGACTGTTCAGGGACAGTGTGATTTTCTGAAAGATCTGTTTCAAATAATCGACAAGGTTCCTGACGGACATGGTAAAGGATTTTTCTATTGGGAGCCTGCGTGGATCCCTGTGCATGGCTGCGAATGGGCGACTCCCGCCGCTTTGGAATATACGGGCGAGAAGGGACCAGGAGGCAATGAGTGGGCGAATCAGGCGCTTTTTGATTATGACGGAAATTCGCTTCCCTCGCTTGAGGTTATCCGTGATTGGAGTAAATAATATGTAAGTTTTTGTCGAAAATATGAATTACAAGTATATTGATGTCCCCATTTATCCTGTTATATCATCATTATAGCGTAAACTATATGGTGTAACCGGATGAAAGGGGATATTTTATGCCGAAAAAGAGGTCTAAATTCAAGACGTTTATAATAGTGTACGTTTTTATAGCCGCGATAGCGGTAATAGTGACCTACAACTATGACAATATAAGATTTCTGAACAGCTCGCTGGAACGTTCTCTGGAAAGCTGTGACGGATTGTCGGATACCGTAACGGAAATTTTCAAAAAGAAGCTTGAAGATCTGCGTATTTTTACAGAAACTCAGCTTAAATACATATATGACGATAAGGCTCAGCTTGCGCGCGGTCTGGAATATTTTGAGAGGACGAACGGCATTCGCGTTTTTACCGCCGAGAAGGACGGGGTATGCTTCGGCTCCGACGGAATCTATACTAATGACGGAAACGACCGTCTGGACAAGCTTTTCGATGAGGGCGGAGGCTTCGCGGACGTCGATCTTGACGGCGACGGCGTTATGGAATACGCGGTTTACTGTGTTGACGAGCTTCCCGACAAAAGGCGGATCATGACTATAGGAATATGTACGGGTGAAATTATCGGGCAGGACGTTACCGTGATTCAGGATACGGCGGAGATGGTATATTTTGTAAGCGAAGACGGGAATCATTCGGTAAGGCTTGACGTGTATGACGTCGGGGCGATATTTGAGAATACGGCAGAACTCAAGGAGTGGAGGTCCGTAAACGCGGTGGAGCGCGTCAGCACAAAGGAGCGTGGCAGCGTCATGCTGAAGAACGGACGGGACAGATATGCCGTGGCTTATGCGCGAGTGAGGATAGACTGGATGAATAACGGGTATTATATAATGGTAATCAATAAGGTCGGCGCAATGTTGAATGAATCAAATATGCACATATATAAGATCGTAACCGAATTGGTATTTTTTCTTATACTCGGGATCCCGTTTTTCGTGATGTATTATAAATACATAAAGACAGATATGGAGCTTGCTGATTCAATTTCGGCGAACGAGGCGAAAACAAGGTTTCTCTCCAAGTTTTCGCATGATTTCAGAACGCCTATGAACGCGCTTATCGGAATGACGGAGATAGCCGGCATGAATGTTGAAGATCCTAAGGAGGTTTCCTATTGTCTGAGTAAAATTTCAACCTCCGCTGATTATATGCTTGAAATGCTTTCCGATATACTGGATATATCCAAAATAGAAAATGATAAGCTTGAGTTGGTGGAAGAACCGTTTAATCTTATGGAAATAATAAAGAGTATAAATTCTCTTATGTATGTGCAGGCCGCCAACAAGAAAATCGCGTTTACCATAAAGAAAAGGGTATCGTCGGATATTTCCCTTATAGGCGACAGCGTCAGGCTGAAGCAGGTGCTTGTCAATCTTATTTCAAACGCGATAAAGTATACCGGTGAGGGCGGTAAGGTGCAGTTTCACGCGGACGAAACCATGCGCGACGATAAAAAGGTCCACATATGTTTCCGCGTCATGGACGACGGTATAGGAATGAGTCAGGAATTTATGGAGAGGATGTACGAGCCTTTTGAGTGCGAGAAAAAGAGCGGCGTTATCAAAAGCGCAGACAGCGTAGGTCTGGGTCTTTCTATATGCAGCAGTCTGGTAAAGCTTATGGGCGGAAGCATTCAGGCGAGAAGTCGTGTTGGAGAGGGGACGGAGTTCGCCGTGGAGATCGATTTCGCGTATAAAATCAAGGAGCGCAACTATCATGCCAATACGGCAAATATTTCGGCAAAGTATGATTTCAGCGGGCGCAGGATACTTTTGGCTGATGATAATATGACAAATCTTGACATAGCCGCAAGGCAGCTTAAATGGGTCAACGCGGAGGTGGATATGGTGACGGACGGTCAAAAGGCGGCGGACCGTTATCTTGAGAATCCGGTTGGATATTATGACGCGATACTTATGGATATTCAGATGCCGTTCAAGAACGGACTTGAAGCGGCGAGGGAGATAAGACAAAGCGGCAGGGCGGATTCTCTGAGCGTTCCTATCGCGGCGATGACCGCAAACGCATTCGGCGACGACAGAGATGCGGCGGTCAGATGCGGTATGGATGTTTATCTCACAAAGCCGATAAAAATGCAGATATTGTATGCGAGTCTGGACAAAATATTTTCGGCGTCAGACGATTCTGAGGCGCGTGGAATTCTTTTGCGGACTGATTTTGCGGCGGCGGACGAGCGCTATCAGGGAAGAACCGGAGTATGATCTACGGCTTTGGCGCTGATATATTGAAAATTACGGGCGGCTGGTCTTCAATATGCCGCCCTATTATTTTTTCCATCCATATCATGTCGTACCAACGACAGGATTTATAACCGCATTTATGAAATTCGCCGATTTTCGCAAAGCCCATGTGTTCGTGGAACTCGGCGCTGTTTTTAGTAAGGTATCGGTCCTCTTCCTGAGGATAGGCTATGCAGGCGTACATATTCAGGATCCCCATTTTTTGGAGTCTGTTTTCAAGCTCCTCGTACAGTCTGCGACCCATGCCGGATTTCTGAAAGTTATGGTCCATATATATGGTCGTCTCGCAGGACCAGCCGTATGCGGCGCGATTGCGGAACGGCGCGGCGTAAGCGTAGCCCCGGACAGTGCCGTTTTGCTCAATGACAAGATAAGGGAAACGTTCTGAAATGTTTTCTATCCGTCTGCGGAATTCGGGCAGAGAGGGAACATCGTATTCAAAGGTGATCGCCGTATTCAGCACATAGTATGCATAGATCTCCAGAATACGTTCCGCGTCCTTTGCCTGTAAATTTCTTACCGTTGATCCGTCCATGGATATTTCCTCCTTTTAAAAGCAGCTGCAATAAATAGTTTCTGCTGTTTTATGATAGCACAATTTTTTTGAAGCGTCCATAAAACGGTTTGCATACTTGCCTGATTTTGTTTATTTATTGTATAATAATTATGACGGATGTCGGTCCGGTCTGAAGATTTTGCAAATAACGGGAGGGCGCGAAGGATGAATTTTTATGATATTGAATGTATGTATGAGGGTACGTCGGGCGATTTCACAATGGACGAGATACACGCCAAAATCAAGGAAATGGGATCGGACGCCGTTGATTCGAGGCTTCAGAACACAGTGCTGCATCTTGCCGCGAAATACGCGGACGCCGGGTTGATAAAAGAGCTTATAGACAATGGATTTGACGCGGATACGCGAAACAGCTATGGCGAAAACGCCTTGTTTGCCCTTGCCGGCTGCTCTGAGCGGCGCGAGCAGATGTCTTCGGAGGACAGGAGGCTTGCGGCGGATATTCTGCTCGAAGCAGGCTGCTCGGTCATGGCAAGGAGCGAGGGCGACGGGGAGACCTGTATAACGAAGGCGGCGATGCTCGGCGTATGTCCTGAGCTTATCGAAAGCGCGGCGGCAATGGGGAAAAAGATTACCCGCGCGAATCAAAACGGGCAGACAGCGTTGTGGCTTGCCTGTGATTATGACAATACGGCGGGATGTCAGGA
>ERZ777011.2518-NODE-2518-length-14333-cov-19.368539_pt1 | contig 14333 bp, 10 predicted proteins | sample MGYA00374964_ERZ777011 | MGnify/ENA primary metagenome ERZ777011 (study PRJEB29310, sample SAMD00008975) | mouse gut metagenome | study: EMG produced TPA metagenomics assembly of the Metagenome analysis of fecal microbiota from mouse which was promoted...
AATACTCGCCCTTTTCTAAAAGGCGAATATCTCGCCGTGTCCGCTGAATAGTTACCCTCAAAGGGTTAATGTGTTAATTTATGCAAATTACACGATGTTTTTAAGCATAAAAATTTGCCATATCCAATATTCTCCCTAACTTTGCATCAGTTTTTCATGGTATTAGATTTAAGGTAAGAAGATTATTCGTCGCGATGACGGATAATTTTTTTATGTACCTGTACCAAATCCCCCGACTCCCACTCTATTATATATAGAATAGCCTGTTAAATATACTTACCTCTATGGCACACACTTTGAAATGAGACGAATAATAAGTAACTTTGTATGTTACATCGATTCCTGAGAAATGCAGAACAACGAACAATATATCTCCGTTCAAGGAGCCAAGGTAAACAATCTCAAAGAAATTGACGTTGACATCCCTCGCGGCAGGCTCGTGGTGATAACAGGAGTGTCAGGCTCCGGAAAATCCTCACTTGCGTTCGACACTCTGTATGCCGAAGGGCAGCGCAGATATGTGGAAAGCCTGAGCAGCTATGCCCGCCAGTTCATGGGCAAGATGCCAAAGCCCGAGTGCAAAGCAATCCTCGGACTTCCGCCTGCAATAGCCATAGAGCAGAAGGTCAACACCCGAAACCCTCGAAGCACCGTAGGGACATCCACCGAGATATACGACTACCTGCGACTCCTCTATGGACGCGTAGGGCACACCTACTCACCAGTAAGCGGCGACGAGGTGCGCAAGCACACGGTCAACGATGTGGTGGAGTTTGCCACATCCTACCCTGACGGCACCCGGCTGGCAGTACTCGCTCCGGTGGTGCTCCCTGAGGGACGACGGCTCACATCGCAACTCGATGTGTTCCTGAAAGCGGGATACGCCCGAGTGATGCACAACGGCTCCTTTCTCGAACTTGAAGACGTAATAGCCGAAATGAGGGAGGCTGGCGACGATATAGGCCGCTACAATCCCCAGGACTATATGCTCGTAGTGGACAGGCTTGCTGTGTCACATGAAAGCGACGAACTGAGCCGCCTTGCCGACTCAGCTGAGACAGCCTTCTTTGAAGGACGCGACAAGCTAACACTTATGGTATGGCTCCCTGAAGGGGGCACCATGACACGCGAATTCTCAAAGATATTCGAGGCCGACGGCATGCGTTTCGATGAGCCTACCGAGATGATGTTCAACTTCAACAATCCGGTAGGAGCATGTCCCACATGCGAAGGATTCGGACGCGTGCTCGGCATAGATGAACGCCTCGTGGTGCCCAATGCATCTCTCTCCATCTACGACGAAGCTGTTGCCTGCTGGCGCGGAGAAAAAATGGGTGAATGGCGCACAGCATTCATCCACGACTGCCAGCAGTTCGAATTCCCTATCCATACACCATATGCGGAACTCACCCAAGAGCAGAAGCATCTGCTTTGGCACGGACCGACACCCGAACAAGGTAAGAACGCCCGATACATGTATGGCGAATTCCCGAGCATCGACAACTTCTTCAAGATGGTCGACAGCAACCAATATAAGATACAGTATAGGGTGATGCGTGCGCGCTATCAGGGCAAGACCACATGCCCCGCATGCAACGGTTCACGTCTGCGCCCTGAAGCCTCGTATGTCAAGGTAGGCGGAAAGAGCATCGGAGAACTGGTGAGAATGCCGGTAAGCGATCTGCAGGTTTTCTTCAGCACCCTCTCGCTCTGCGAACAAGATGGCAAGATAGCCCGCCGCCTGCTCACCGAGATCAACAACCGCATAGGCTATCTCGTTGAAGTAGGGCTCGGATATCTCACGCTCGACCGCCTCAGCAACACACTGTCGGGCGGCGAGAGCCAGCGCATCAACCTCGCCACTTCACTTGGAAGCAGCCTTGTAGGCTCGCTCTACATACTCGATGAGCCGTCCATCGGTCTGCACTCGCGTGACACAGGCCGCCTCATCACTGTGCTAAAGAAGCTCCGCGACCTCGGCAACACAGTGGTGGTTGTGGAACATGACGAGGAGATAATGCGCGAAGCCGACTATCTGATAGACGTAGGTCCGGATGCCGGACGCCTCGGCGGAGAGATCATCTTCCAAGGGGACCCATCAAGCATAGAGGAGCTCACGGAGACACCTGGAGCAGCCATAAGCTACACAGCGCGCTACCTCAGCGGCAGGCTCACCATCCCGGTGCCCGGCACTCGCCGACGCTGGCGCGACTCTATAGTCATAAAGGGTGCGCGAGAACATAACCTCAAGGATGTAGATGTGACATTCCCTCTCGGCGTGATGACTGTGGTCACCGGTGTGAGCGGCTCAGGAAAATCGACTCTTGTGCGCGACGTGCTCTACCGTGCCCTCAACCGCAAGCTCGGCAATCCCGGTGACGCTCCGTCATATCACCGCGAACTCTCGGGCGACATAGCCCGGCTGAGTGCAGTGGAGTTTGTTGACCAGAATCCCATAGGAAAATCCTCCCGCTCCAATCCCGCCACCTACCTCAAGGCTTTCGATGAGATACGTAAGCTCTTCGCCTCTACCCAGGGCGCAAAGCAGATGGGATTCACAGCATCGGATTTCTCCTTCAATTCCGACGGCGGACGCTGCGAGGCATGCAAAGGAGAGGGTGTGATAACAATCGAGATGCAGTTTATGGCCGACATCACCGTTCCATGTGAGGAATGCCATGGCAAGCGTTACCAGAAAGAGATCCTTGAGATAGAGTATCGCAGAAAGAACATATACGATATCCTTGAGATGACGATCAATCAGGCCATAGAATTCTTCGGAGAAACGGATGGCACTCAGGAGAAACGTATCATAAAACGATTGAAGCCGCTTCAGGATGTAGGGCTCGGATACATAAAGATCGGACAGAACTCGTCTTCACTGTCCGGAGGTGAGAATCAGCGCGTAAAACTCGCGTCATTTTTCGCCGATGAGTCAAAACAGCCTACCATGTATATTTTCGACGAGCCTACCACCGGTCTGCATTTCAATGATATAGCCACACTTATGAAATCCTTTGACCGCCTCATCAGCATGGGGCACACTGTACTGATAATCGAGCACAACATGGATGTCATAAAGTGTGCCGATCATGTGATAGATATGGGTCCCGAAGGCGGAGATGCCGGAGGCTCATTGGTCATCGCAGGTACTCCCGAGGAGGTTGCATCGTGCCCTGCTTCCTATACAGGAAAATATCTCAAGGAAAAATTATCAGCTGGCAGTGATATTTAGACCATAGAACCAGAGAGCTATAGACAGGAGTACTTTTTAGACCATAGGACCAAAGATATAGACAGGAGAACAGGAGAACTTTTTAGGACAGAGAACCATAGAACTATATATGTTCTATAGATTGTTCTCTTCCAAAATGTTCTCCTGTTCTCCTGTCTATCTTTAGCTCTTTAGTCCTTTGGTCTAATTAGAAAAGGTATCCGAAACCTACATTCAAGTATATAGGATACATTTTGAAACTAATTGTCTTGAAGGATGATTCGAAGATACCGTTACATCCCCAGGCGAGGTTGGCATTCACAAGCAGATGCTTGTAAGCCGACCAGGAGACTCCGCCCTGCATACCCCATTGAAATTTTCTGAGGTCATTGCTGAAGTCGTACGATGCCATCGCATCCCCTTCGAACACATATTTGTCACCAGTTGGATTACCCTCACGAAGATAACCGTCGGACACATAACCGTCAAAATCATTGTCAAACGCATATGACAGATAAGGTCCAAAGTTTACCTTAAGACGACGGTTTACACGATAGACCGCAGTGATAGGCACCACCAACTGCTGAGTATGATACTTGGTCTGTACCTTTCCGGTCCAGTTTCCTTTAAGAATCTTACCGTTTTCAAGAATTTCCATACCATAGTTCTTGACTGTGGCTTTGGTCTCCATTCCTTTGGTCTCAAAACGTATGCCCACTGCGGCACCCCATCTCTTTTCCACATCAAACCATTTTGTGGCAGTTCCGCCAATCTGTAAGTTGAGGTTAGGGCTATAGGAGTTGATCTCCCTTATCTCTCCCGGGAGAGGCAGAGGCGCAGCTCCTCCTATATTGGTGCCTGCATTGACTTCGAATTCCAACCCGAGTGCGATGATTCTGCCCGTTATGCCATCTCGCGCTTCACTTGGATTATAACCGGGGACAGGCTCTGCCATGGCGTTAACCGAGAATACCGCAAACAGCATACCTAAAATGGCAAACTTATGGAATATACTGATTTTCATAACTATATGCTTTTTAGTGTGTCGAGATTCATTTATCTTCCAATGCGCAGGTGATTAGAAGTTCATCCACCATGAGCGTAGAGCCTATGGCTCCGCAGAAATAGTCACCATCCTGGCTTGAACTCATAACTACAGCCATATTATACGCACCGGATTTCAGTTTGAAGTGGTCTATAGATTTCCCTTCACGGCATATGAAAGGAACATTGAATGACACCCATTCATCGCTCGCATGACGGTCAGGAATTTCGGCTGTACCTATAATATTGGGGTTATCTTTTGAAAGTACATTTGTACCATCGAGCCATTGCATAGACTCTGTCACCTCATACATAACCAGATAAAGGTTGAACATATCGGTCTTACCGGAAACAGGCACAAAATTTCCATTTACATCAGTCTCACAATATGTTTCACCGGGTGTATACTTATAATATCCGCTGAATGCAGACGGCTCATTATAAAATGGTGTTCCGAAATGAGTAGCACCCAATGGATTGCTCACAGCATTTTTGCCATCAAAAGTCCCTATAAACAGATTGCCTGCTGCAATAGGCTTATTCAGATTGGCTCCCCATTTTCCAGTAGATCTGGTAGTAAGCACAACACAATTACCTTTCACACCATTATCCCCTTGATAAGTTGGATATGTGTTGGGGGTAGAGGCTTGAAAAGAAAGCGCAAATGCTGAATTTGCACTTGACCACACAAGAGACACCAACCCATTTGAACCCACTTCATAAAATTCATCGTAGGAACTTAGTCCACCCATTGCGGATATCTGGTGAACATTTTCAAAACCGTAATCAAGATTTATGGTGTTGTTTTTCTGAACTTCTACAGTGTAGGTCTTACTCCATTCACCATCCTCCGATGTGACAGTATAAGTCTGCGGAAACAGAAAATTAAGTGGCGTGCCACTGGGTGGGGTAATAGTAGCTCCCGGAGTAAGGGTAAATTTTGGTGCAAGCGGTTCAAGCAAAGACACATCATTCTTCACTATAAGAGTCACTTTGTTATTACCTATTATCGGTTCACGGTTAAGCAGATTGCCATCAAGAGTCACAGCAGTGATGTCACACTCGGCATTAAGCGGCTCATCCTTGATGCACGACACCAATGAGAGAAAAATCCCTAAGGCAACCGTTAAATTAAGAATTTTCATATGAAATGTAATATATTTATAATCAACTGATTGGTATCCTGTATAGAAAATACACTTTACTCCAAATTAATGCACAAAAGTATGAAAAAAACTTACATTGACCAATAAATTATCCAAAATAGAGATAAAAATGGTATATTTCGAAAAAATAATTAACAAAATTTTATTACCTTTGTCCCCGAAATTCTCTAAAAGTCTAAATTTTAACAAATTCGTAACCAAATCATTAACACGAACACAATGAAAAAAATCGCTTATTTGTTTGCTGTAATCGGCATCGCCTGCATGTTCACAGCATGTAGCAACGACGACGATCCTGCAATGCCCGGAGCAAGCATTCCCGCCAAGACCTATACAGCCGCCGACGGTCTAACCCTGAAACTCGACGGCACAGAAGCTGCCGGTCAGATAGTTTCGTTCACACCTTCCAACGACGGCAAAGCAACACTATCCATAAAAGGTGCACCTCTTGATATCAGCTCAATAATCGGCGGTATGATGGGGGGGAGCAAAGCAGACCAAACTCCAAATCTCACACTTCCCACCTCATCCATTATCCCCGGATCAGCAGAGGTGACAATACCTGTAGAACTCACCGGTGATGCCAGCAGCTGCTCTTTTGCAGGCTCTACCGAAACCACATACTGCACATTCGCTTATGAGGGAAAGGTATCAGAAGGAGCTCTCGACCTCAGCCTCTCTGATATCAAGCTGAAAAATACATCAATTGCCGGAACTTACAATCTGATGTCAGATTCTCCCGCCAGAGTTGTATGGGATGGATCTGAATTTGACCTGATGGGCAGTGATTATAACCTTCGGGATCTCATACTGCTTATGACGACCATGTATCCGATGATTGAACTCGATGGCAACAAATATAATGTAATGGCTGCTCTCGCAGCTGTATTAAAGTCTGTCACTTTTGGAGAGGATGGCAGCGTGACGGCTGTATATGCTGACACTAAAACACCGGGGCTTCCTGAGGTTACAGCTCCTAAAGGGCTTGCTCGTTATGTGATCGACGGAAATAACACAATCAGACTATTCCTTTCCCCGGAAGCTATTATTGCCGCTCAAGCAAGCAAAGCTGATGACAATACAAATGAAGAATCGGAAGCATTTGATCCATCAGTGATTCTCGGGAAAATCAATATCGAGGGTCTGATATCAAAGGTTGTACCCATGCTTTCAACCGGTATTCCCCTTCATTACGGCGACGTAGTAAATGATGCTGTTGAACCGGACCCCAATGCTGTTTCATTCTACCTCGGTAAAGAAACCATCTTGCCTATCCTACAAGATGTTTCTCCTGTGTTTGAGGATGCTGAATTAAGGACTCAAATCATCGAATTCGCAGCATCTCAGGCAGGTGATATGGGACCTTTGGCACAAATGTTCCTTACACCAGCTCTTGAGGCATTCCCGAATATCGTCAACAACACAACAACTGAAGTTCAGTTTGGGCTCAATCTGAAAAAGCAGTAATGGCTTAAGCTTTTACAATCCATACCCCGCGCCCCGGAGTCCAGACTCCGGGGCGCGCTATGTATAGTCGCTCTCAAATAAAATTTTAACTAAAATGATTCAAACCGTCAGATTTCATAATGTGTTATTACTGTGAAATGTAATAAGAATATAACACTATGGAACCGACGATTTACTCACGCTTCAAAGAGCTCGTCATATCTGACCCGGATCGTCCAGCAGTCATCGACGAGCGACTATGTGTAAACTATTCAGGACTTGACCGAATGGTCGACACACTCATATCGCGCTTCCCATCATTCATACCTGCACGTGTGGGTGTGGTAATGGACCACAGCGTAGAGATGATAGCCGTTATCATGGCAATCATCAAGGCTGGCGCAGCTTTCGTGCCGGTCGAACCTGACTTCCCACCGGAACGCATGACGCGCTTTCTCACAGAATGCGGCGTCGATTTCGTGGTGACCCATGAGAGATACTCTTCTCGTCTGAGAGAATTCTCCCTTTTCATAGTGGGAGACGAGATCATCGTTGACCCCGCCCTGCATCCTCTGCCTGACCGTTGTCGTGCCGACCGTCCTGCATATATCATGTACAGTTCAAGCATGTCAGGCTACCCCATAGGCGTAATGGTCGGCAACCGCCAGGTGGTGGAGATGGCTCAACGCTTCGGCAATACGTTCAACATATCTTCGGATGACGTTCTTCTGCAATATTCGGCAAGCATTGTCAACATATTCATCGAAGAGGTGTTCGGCACTCTGCTCAACGGCGCAATGCTCGTGATACCGTCAGCCGAAACGCGCAATGATCCCGAAAGGCTCATAAAGTTTGCCGACGAACAATACGTCACCATCATGAGCGGATTCCCATATCTCCTACAGGAGATGAACCACTTCGACGCGCTCCCTGTCACCCTGCGCATGCTCATAAGCGGAGGTGACCAGCTCAGCCCGGCATCAATAGGGCATCTGCTCGAACAGGTCACAGTCTACAATACCTACGGACCGGCAGAGGGAACAGCTTTTACCACCTGTTACTGCTGTAACAACGGTTACGCGCTCCCTTCTGGTCACTACCCCATAGGCAAGCCACTCGAAGGGGTGGAAGTGCTTCTGCTCGACGACTCACTCAGCCCTGTGCCCGACGGAGAGGAGGGTGAGATATGCATCGCAGGATCAGGTGTAGCCGATTCCTTCACTGGCGACCACCGCGCCGAGCAGCTTGCATCCATAGCCCGGCTCTCCGACGGCACCCGAATAGTACGCACAGGCGACATAGGAATGCGCCTTGCCGACGGCAACATCCGCTATATGCGCCGTAAAGAGAGCGAGGTAAGCATCCTCGGAAAACGAGTGGTGACCGGCGAAGTGGAACGCGCACTGCTCGCCACTGGCGAAGTGAACGACTGTGCGGTGGTACACTATCAGGATGAGAAAGGGTCAGCCTATCTGGTAGGATATGTCGTACCCGCCACACGCTCGTTCAGCCTGTCATGGGTGAAGAACCGATTGGCACAGTATCTTCCCGCCTATATGATACCGGAGTTTTTCGTGCTGCTAAAGCAACTACCTGTAACCGCTTCAGGACAAGTCAACACCCTCGCCCTGCCTGTAGTGCTCAAGGATTCAGCGGCAGGATAGAAAAATATATACATAAAACAAGCTCCTGACAGCGACGACCATGTTACGGTTCTGCTGTCAGGAGCTTATTTGTTGCCAAATAATTGAAAGGTCAATACTGTCACTCTTTCACACCGTAGGCAAGATCGCCTGCGTCACCAAGTCCCGGCACTATATAGGAGTGAGAATTGATCTCGGCATCTATGGCTCCTACCCATACGGTGGTCTTGTCGGCAGGGAATGTAGATTTCACATAGTCAATCGCCGCCTGAGAAGCAATGATCGAAGCAATATGCACATGAGCCGGCTCGCCCTTGGTCAACAGCGCACGATAAGCAAGCTCCATGGATGATCCGGTGGCAAGCATGGGATCGACAAGCACGAGGGTCTTTCCGTCAAGACGCGGAGATGCGATATATTCGATGAACACATCGAAATTCTCCTTTTCGCGATACTTCCTGTAGGCTGACACAAACGCATTCTGGGCACTGTCAAAGAAGTCCAGGAAACCCTGATGGAAAGGTATGCCGGCACGGAAGATAGTGGCAAGCACTACCTTCTCGGCAAGCACATCGCTCTGCATAACGGCAAGAGGAGTGGTTATCTCCTCCTTGACGTAACTCATACGTCTGGAGATCTCATAAGCCATAATGCCGCCTATGCGCTGAAGATTGCGACGAAACCTCAGCATATCCCCCTGAATATTCACGTCACGCAACTCGGTCATATACTGACTTACAAGTGACGGTGTCTCTGCAAAATTTATTATTTCCATAATCCTAAATATTAAATATCTTTATACCCTATCCATTTCACTTCTCATCCTTTTTATCTCCTTGTTGACTATCTCGGTAAACTGATAGTTCTTAAGACCCCAGCGGGGATAGATGAGCAATTCTGGCGGAGACTGCGACACGAATCTTTCTATGGCAATACCGGACCGCAACCGTTTTACTATCCCAGCACACAGCCGGGCATAGCTTTCGGGGGTGAAACGCGGCACATCATACAACCCCTGCTCGACATCGACAGCCATACGGGTGCCGCGTATCAGCTGGAGCTGATGAAATTTCACCACATCTACCGGCAATGCATTCACTGCATCGACCGTGGCAAGCATCATTTCCTCATTCTCACCGGGCAGGCCGTTGATAAGATGCAGTCCACATGGGATTCCGGCACGGTGTGTACGTACAACCGCATCCACAGTATCACACCATGAATGGCAACGGTTAATGCGGTCGAGAGTAGTGTCGTGCGACGATTCCGCTCCATACTCGACCATAACCCACGGAAGCTCCCTTAGCCTTTCAAGAAGAATATCTGGCATACAGTCAGGGCGAGTGCCTATTATAACACCGTCCACACCATCCACACTGCATGCCTCATGATACAGATCCATAAGCCTGTCCACATCAGCTGAGTGAGTGGATGTGTAAGCCTGGAAATAGGCAAGATAACGCATAGAAGGGTACTTGCGGGCAAAGAACTGCTTACCCTCTGCAAGCTGTTCTGTCACACTTCTTAGCGGGCGGCAGTAGTCAGGGCTGAAGGATTGATTGTTGCAATATGTACATCCTCCTGTCCCGACTGTGCCGTCACGGTTGGGACAGGTGAATCCGGCATTCACTGACAGTTTCTGCATCTTGCCGTCAAAATGCTCTGCCAGGAAATCAGCAAAATCCTTATAATATTTCATATCCGCAGCACAATACCGAGAGTCTCTTAGATTTTTGCTGCCCGGTTAAGCAATAAAGCATCCAGAATCACCATGGCTGCCATAGCCTCCACCACCGGGACAGCTCTCGGCACCACACACGGATCATGCCTCCCTTTCCCTTTTATCACTACAGGATTGCCACTGCTATCTATGGTAGGCACATCTCGGATAAGTGTCGCCACCGGCTTGAACGCCACACGGAAATATATGTCCTCGCCATTGGAAATGCCTCCCTGAATGCCTCCCGAACGATTGGTAACAGTATGCACATGACCGTCATCATCTGTGACAAAACAGTCAATGGCTTCACTGCCACGCAGCTCCACACCCTTGAACCCCATGCCGTACTCGAATCCCTTGCTGGCATTTATACTCATCATAGCCTCAGCCAAGCGGGCATTAAGCCTGCCGAACACCGGATCACCAAGCCCGACCGGAACCCCTTTGACAACACAGGTAACCACTCCGCCGATGGTATCACCGGAATGCTTCACATCAAGTATCAGGCGTTCCATCTCCTCAGCAGTCTTTGTGTCAGGACATCTCACAGGATTGCTCTCCACAAGAGAAAGGTCAAGAGACGTGTATGGCTCAGTGACCTCTATGCTTCCCACCTGGGAAGTATAGGCTCTGATGGTTATGCCCGACTGCTCCAGAGCCTGACGAGCAAAGGCCCCTGCCACGACCCGGGTCGCAGTCTCACGCGCACTCGACCTCCCGCCTCCGCGATGGTCACGCAGACCGTATTTGGCGGTATATGTATAATCGGCATGCGATGGGCGGAACGCATCACGCAGATGGTCATAATCGCCAGAATGCTGGTCGGAGTTACATATAATGAAACCGATTGGGCATCCTGTGGTCACACCGTCCATCAGGCCCGACAGCACCTCGACCGTATCGCTCTCCTTTCGTGCCGTAGTGACAGCCGACTGCCCCGGACGACGGCGGTCGAGCTCACGCTGCACCGCTCCAAGGTCAATCCTCACCCCGGCAGGCATACCGTCGATCACACCGCCTACAGCAGCCCCATGGGACTCGCCGAATCCAGTGAAGCAGAATATCTTACCTATAGTATTCATAATTCAATCATTCAAAAAAGGTTGCCACTTCAGCGACCGTCGCACCACAGAACTGCACGAGCTGGCGCGGATCGATCTTCAGTTGAAGTCCCCGCACCCCGGCGGACACGTATATGAAATCATAATCCAGTACCGAAGAGTGAAAAAATGTAGGAAAAGACCTCTTCATCCCTATGGGCGAACATCCACCACGGATATATCCTGTGAGCGGCAACAGCTCCTTCACATGTATCATCTCGGCTTTCTTGGCTCCCGCCACCTTAGCGGCTTTCTTAAGGTCCACCTCCATGTTGCCAGGTATCACACATACGAAATGTCCGGACTTCTCGCCATGGAGCACAAGAGTCTTGAACACACGGTTGATATCCTCGCCAAGCTCCTCCGCCACATGATCGGCAGCAAGATTGTCGGGATCAACTGTGTAAGGTATCAGCTCATACCCTATTCCGGCACGGTCAAGCAGACGCGCTGCATTGGTCTTGGATACTTTGTCTTTTGATGATGCCATAATAAGTGATTTGGTTACCTATATGCAAAGATACACAGTAACGAAGTCCGATAAAAGTTAATGATGGTTAAACTCCGGCAATGAACGTTTTATGTTTTACGGCAGGTTTTTGATTTATTTAAGTCTTACATAGTTAAATTATTGGGAAATAATTGTTAACTTTGCAAAATCTGTGACAACATAACGGTAATGATTGTCACATTAAGCTGCAAAAACGAAGAAAACACAAAAGCTGAATTAAAAATTTTATGAATCCAATCAAAAAAACCATCGCGCTTCCCGATGGCCGCACTATTACCCTTGAGACGGGTAAGCTCGCCAAGCAAGCCGATGGAGCGGTAGAACTCCGCATGGGCAACACCATGCTTCTCGCTACTGTCTGCTCAGCCAAAGAGGCTGGCGAAGGGGTCGACTTCATGCCCCTGACCGTCGAGTATAAAGAAAAATTCTCGTCCAACGGACGTTTCCCCGGCGGCTTCACCAAGCGTGAAGGCCGTGCCGGCGACTACGAAATCCTGACTTCCCGTCTTGTTGACCGTGCTCTCCGCCCCCTTTTCCCTGACAACTACCACGCCGACACCATCGTGCAGGTCACTATGTACTCTGCAGATGGTCAGGATATGCCCGATGCTCTTGCCGGACTTGCAGCATCTGCCGCCATGGCGGTAAGCGACATCCCCTTCAACGGACCTATCTCGGAAGTACGTGTAGCACGCGTTGACGGAGAATTCGTCATCAATCCCACATTCGAACAGTGTGACCGTGCCGATATCGAACTTATGGTAGGTGCCACTTACGAGAACATCATGATGGTGGAGGGTGAGATGAACGAAGTGAGCGAGGCAGAACTCCTTGACGCTCTCCGTGTGGCTCACGAAGCCATTAAGGTTCAGTGCAAGGCTCAGATGGAACTCGCCGAAAAGGCAGGTGCCACCGTGAAACGCGAATACTGCCACGAGGTCAATGACGAGGATCTCCGCAATGATGTCCGCGAAAAATGCTATGACAAGGCTTATGCTATCGCCAAGGCAGGATGCGCCGACAAGCACTGGCGTCAGGAAAGCTTCGACGCAATATGCGACGAATACATCGAATCACTCCCCGAAGAGGAGCGCGAAGAGAAAGCTCCCCTCGTGAAGCGTTACTACCATGATGTCGAGAAAGAGGCTATGCGCCGTTGCGTTCTCGATGAAGGAATCCGTCTCGACGGCCGTAAGACCAACGAGATTCGCCCCATCTGGTGCGAGACCGACTATATCCCCGGACCTCACGGATCTGCCGTATTCACACGCGGCGAGACGCAGTCGCTCGCTACTGTAACCCTCGGCACCAAGCTCGACGAAAAGATTCTCGATGATGTGCTCAACCAGGGTCGCGAGCGTTTCCTCCTCCACTATAACTTCCCCCCCTTCTCCACCGGCGAAGCTCGTGCTCCACGTGGCATAGGACGTCGTGAGGTAGGTCACGGCAATCTCGCTCACCGCGCGCTAAAGCGTATGTTCCCCGACAATTTCCCTTATGTGTGCCGTATCGTGAGCGACATCCTTGAGAGCAACGGTTCGTCATCAATGGCGACTGTATGCGCCGGTACCCTATCGCTCCTTGACGCAGGTGTGCAGATGAAGCGTCCTGTAAGCGGTATCGCAATGGGTCTCATATCCGACGGCGAGAAGTATGCAGTGCTCTCTGACATCCTTGGCGACGAGGACCACCTCGGCGACATGGACTTCAAGGTGACAGGTACACGCAAAGGTATCACAGCCACCCAGATGGATATCAAGGTGGACGGTCTGAGCTACGAAATTCTTGAGAAGGCTCTCAACCAGGCCAAGGAAGGACGCCTCCACATACTCGACAAGATCGAGGAGACAATCCCCGCTCCCCGCGAGGACTACAAGCCTCATGTGCCTCGCATTGTCACTATGCTCATACCCAAGGAGCTTATCGGTGCTGTGATAGGCCCGGGCGGAAAGGTGATCCAGGGCATTCAGGAAGCCAGCGGCGCAACCGTAAGCATCGACGAGATCCCCGAAGGCGGCTACATCGAAGTAGCTGCGGCCAACAAGCCTTCAATCGACAAGGCTCTTGAGATGATCAATGCTATAGTAGAGCTTCCCGAAGAGGGCAAGGTCTACTCAGGCAAGGTACGCTCAATCCTCGAATTCGGCGCGTTCGTAGAATTCATGCCTAACCGTGACGGACTCCTGCACATATCGGAAATATCCTGGGACCGTCTTGAGAACATGGAAGCATCCGGGCTCAAAGAGGGTGACGAGGTACAGGTCAAACTCATCGAGATCGACAAAAAGACCGGTAAATACCGCCTGTCGATGCGTGCCCTCCAGCCCAAACCGGAAGGTTACGTAGAGCGCGAGCGTGCACCACGAGGTGACCGCGGACCTCGCCGTGAAGGTGGCGACCGCCGTCCTCGTCGTGAAGGCGACCGCGGACCCCGCCGCGAAGGTGGCGACCGTCCCCGCCGTGAGAACCGCGAATAACAACCGTTCTCT
>ERZ777011.2519-NODE-2519-length-14332-cov-3.887511_pt1 | contig 14332 bp, 28 predicted proteins | sample MGYA00374964_ERZ777011 | MGnify/ENA primary metagenome ERZ777011 (study PRJEB29310, sample SAMD00008975) | mouse gut metagenome | study: EMG produced TPA metagenomics assembly of the Metagenome analysis of fecal microbiota from mouse which was promoted...
TGGTATTGTTAAAAGAAGACTGGATATGTGCCTGTCCATGTTCAACGTTTTTCTTGACACGTTTTTTTGTCACTTTTTTGGTAACTTTTTTTGCTGCCATTTAAACTAACCTACTTTCTTAACTAAACTATTTGTGAGTAACGAATAATTCCTCTACTTCTTCTTGTTAGCAACGGTACGCTTCGGTCCCTTTCTGGTCCTTGCGTTTGTCTTCGTATTCTGTCCGCGTACAGGAAGCCCTTTCCTATGGCGGATCCCTCTGTAGCATCCGATTTCCTGAAGTCTCTTAATGTTCATAGCAACTTCCCTGCGGAGATCGCCTTCCACCATGTAACCAGCTTCAATCACTTCGCTGATTCTCTTAACTTCTTCATCTGTCAGCTCTCTAACACGAGTGTCGGGATTAACCTTTGCCTGCGCCAGGATCTTGTTAGAACTTGATCTTCCGATTCCGTAAACATAAGTTAAGCCGATTTCCACACGTTTTTCTCTGGGTAAGTCAACACCTGCAATACGAGCCATTTACCTTTCCTCCATTTTCTTTTACTAATTGATTGGGGCTTTTAAGGCCCAATCGGATTTTCCGATCTTACGCGATATATTCACTGTGAATTTTTCACGTGCGAAATTTCACGAACCAAGAAGTAATCTTTAAGGCTCCTTCGTACAATTATATCAATCAGTGTCCCGCCTTTGCGGGCACTGCAGCCGCTTCATGATAATTGGACAAGAACCCTCCCGCTTAAAGGCGGCAGATTATCCTTGTCTCTGTTTGTGCTTCGGATTCTCACAGATAACTCTGATACGTCCTTTTCTCTTGATGATCTTGCACTTTTCGCAAATCGGTTTTACTGATGATCTAACCTTCATGTTAAACCCTCCTTTCAAAAAAGACCGTTTTACATTATAGCATGGTATAAATACAAATGCAAGGGAAATTCCTTATTTATCCCGCCAAATAATTCTCCCCTTGCTCAAATCATAGGGGGACAATTCCAATGTAACCTTATCGCCCGGAAGAATACGGATAAAATTCTGTCTGAGTTTACCACTAATATGCGCCAACACCCTGTGGCCATTTTCCAATTCCACCTGAAACATGGTGTTAGGCAGCTTTTCCACTACGGTTCCTTCAATTTCAATTACATCAGCTTTTGACATTCGTTACCTCCTTCATTCAATGCTTTATATCATTACTCATGATTTCTTCTTAAGCTTAATGGCACGTTTGATTTCTTCGTCATATACGGTTACCTGCTGCATAAGCTTTTCCGCCAAAGCTTCGTCCGCTCTTGCCTTCACCAACTGTATATGCTTCCTTTTCTTCTTTTTGGGATTATCTAACCTTTTGTTTTTTCCATCCGCCAGATAAACAAAATCCGCATCCTCTTTTATGATCACATACATCTGCCCTTTATCATGTCCTGCACAGGATATGGCGAACATTCCTATCATACGAATCCCCATGCCTTTCCGTAACCTGCATTTTTGATCACAGGCATAAATTTGTCATTTATTTTCATTGCCTGGCAGCATAGTCAGAATTTCAGGTTTTCCCTCCGTAATCAGCACCGTATTTTCATAATGGGCCGAGAGAGAGCCGTCCCTTGTTACCACTGTCCAGCCGTCCTCAAGCCATGCTACTTTATAGCTTCCTATATTGACCATTGGCTCGATTGCCAGCGTCATGCCCGGACGCAGCTTAACGCCTCTGCGCCATTGTCTGAAATTTGGTATTTCAGGCTCTTCATGCAAACTGGTTCCGATTCCATGCCCCACCAGATCCCTTACCACGCCATACCGGTACCTGCCGCAATAAGCGGCGATGGCATTTGATATATCATGAAGATAACAGCCTGCCCTGGCATATCTGATTCCTGCAAAGAAACTCTTTTGGGTAATCATAAGGAGTCTTTCCGCCTCCTGACTTATTTTTCCTACCGGATAAGTCCGGGCGGCATCGGAATGGTATCCTTTATAAATAAGTCCTGCATCTAAACTGACAATGTCTCCTTCCCTTAAGATTCGCTTCTTCGAGGGAATGCCGTGCACCACCTCATTATTTACGGAAACACAAATAGAAGCCGGATAGCCATTGTAATTTAAAAAATTGGGAACACAACCATAGCTGCGAATCAGCTCGTCACCTAACGCATTAATGTCCCAGGTGGAAATTCCCGGCTTAATCGCTTTTCCAAGCTGTGTGTGAACCAGTGCCAGAATCCTGCCGGATTCGCGCATCAGTTTGATTTCCCGTTCCGATTTAATCGTCACTGCCATTTAAAAACCTTCTTTCACTGTAAAATGGCAGCAATAGCGGCAGATACATCTCTCATACCCATGGTGCCGTCTACCGTGTTTAATATGCCCTTCGCTTCATAAAAATCAATCAGAGGCTGTGTCTGCTTGTGGTAAACATCCAGGCGGTTTTTAACCGTTTCCGATTTATCATCATCCCGAAGAACCAGCTCCTGGCCGCATATATCACAAATTCCCTCGGTTTTTGGCGGAATGTGCTCTACATGATACGTGGCGCCGCAGCCCGTACAGGCGCGTCTCCCGCTCATTCTTTTGATAATATTTTCATCCGGCACATCCACATTGATGGCGTAGTCAAGCTTTTCTTTTCTCTCTTCAAGAGCCTTATCAAGAACCTCCGCCTGAGGGATATTTCTTGGAAAGCCATCTAAAATATAACCGTTTTTACAGTCGTCCTGCTCCATCCTGTCAAGAAGGATCTTAACGGTCAGTTCATCAGGTACCAAAAGTCCCTGATCCATATATTTTTTCGCTTCCATTCCCAGCTGCGTTCCGTTTTTAATATTGGCCCTGAAAATATCTCCCGTAGAAATATTGGGAATTCCAAATTTTTCGGCGATAATTCTTGCCTGCGTGCCCTTCCCTGCGCCAGGTGCTCCTAACATAATTATTTTCATATACTTCTCCTTTGCATTGTATCGCAGGACGCAGCCTGCAATACTGCATTCATAGTTCCTGATACCATGCTGTCTTATTGTCCGTCATTTATCAAATTAGAGGTAAAAGAAAAATCGCAGCAGTTCCTTAAGACTTTCCTTTAACCTCTAATATATATTCATGAAATGATATATTCATGTAATGATATTTTCATGAAACGATAATTCATACACTGATATTTCATGCAATGACGTCTTAGTACCGTTTCGGGATAAACCATAACGATTCTCAGTCATTCAAAAATCCTTTATAATTACGCACCAGCATCTGTGATTCAATTTGCTTGATTGTCTCCAAAACTACGCTGACGATAATGATAAGGCTGGTTCCTCCAAAGGACACCTGAGCGCCGAATACACCGTTAAATGCAAAAGGGATTACGCATACAATGGTTAAACCCACGGCTCCAATGAAGATAATATAATTCAGAATTTTGGTCAGATACTCGCTGGTAGGCTTTCCAGGTCTTATACCGGGAATAAATCCGCCCTGCTTTTTCATGTTTTCAGCTATCTCAATGGGATTAAAGGTGATGGATGTATAAAAATAGGCAAAGAAAATAACCAGCACCACATACGCCAAAAGCCCGATGGAATAAACAGGCTCATTGGGATTACACCAGTTTGATGAGCTCAGTCCTTTTAAAATATGGCCCCATACCCCGCTTCCGTTATATCCGAAAAAGCTGCAGAGAATAACAGGCAGCTGCATCAATGAAGATGCAAAAATAATTGGGATAACGCCGGCCGTATTTATTTTTAAAGGAATGGAGGACATCTGTCCGCCTACCATCTTTCTTCCCTGAACTTTTTTCGCATACTGAACAGGAATTTTGCGCACGCCGTCATTTAAAATAATAACCAGAACCACCATTGCAAGGATAACGGCCAGAATTACAATTGCCGCCACCGCGCCCACAGCGATTGCCTTGCCGCGCACAAAGCGTTCAAACAATCCGGCAATATCCTGAGGAATCCTGGAAATAATGTTGATAACAAGCACAATGGAAATGCCATTGCCTACGCCCTTTTCCGTAATTCGCTCTCCAATCCACATAAGGAACGCACTGCCTGCGGTAAGCGCGGCAATAACGGTTAACTTGTTGAAAAGATTGTTTACCTCCAAAAGTCCGCCGCCGCCAAAATAAAACGCCATAGCCGTAGATTCAATCAGTGCAAGTCCCACCGTCACATAACGGGTAATTGCGGCAATCTTTTTTCTGCCGTCCTCCCCTTCCTTCTGCATCTCCTCCAGCTTTGGAATTGCAATTGTGAGAAGCTGCATAATAATGGAAGATGTGATATATGGGGTAATGTTCAGCGCCAAAATAGACATGTTTAAGAAAGAACCGCCTGTAAAAGCATCAAAGAAATTGAACGCATCCCCTGTCTGCTGTGCAAACCAATTGGAAAAGTAATGCCTGTCTACCCCGGGCACAGGAAGCTGTGACCCTAAACGGATCACAACAAGCATGCCAAAGGTAAATAGTAATTTATTTCTTATTTCTTTAATTTTAAATGCATTTTTTAAGGTTGTAAACATTACATCACCTCTGCAGTTCCACCAATAGCTTCAATTTTTTCTTTTGCGGATGCACTGAAAGCATTTGCCTTTACCGTAAGCTTTTTGGTTAATTCGCCCTTTCCAAGGATCTTAACGCCGTCTTTCGGATTCTTAACAATACCGGATTCCATTAATGCATTAACATCCACTACAGCGCCTTCTTCAAATTTTTTATCCAGCACTCCCAAATTAATCGCTACGATTTCCTTTGAGTTCGGGCAGGTAAAGCCTCTCTTGGGAATTCTTCTATACAAAGGCATCTGTCCACCTTCAAAGCCCGGTCTGGGTGCGCCTGAACGAGCCTTCTGGCCCTTATGCCCCTTGCCGGCCGTCTTGCCGTTTCCTGAACCGTGTCCACGACCTCTTCTAAAATTATCACTGTGCTTAGAACCTTTGGCAGGTCTTAAATTTGATAATTCTAAACTCATTGTGACACCTCCTTATCTAAAATTAAACCTCTTCAACTTTAATTAAATGCCTGATCTGCTGAATCTGTCCTCTCGTAGCCGCATTGTCCGGCAATACAATCGACTTATTCAGTTTTCTAAGTCCCATGGATGTAACAGTAGCTTTGTGCTTGGGAACCGCTCCGATAGGAGATTTCACTAAAGTAATCTTTAACATTTTCTGTTCTGCCATTTTCCGTTCCCTCCTATGCCATAATTTCTTCCACAGATTTTCCACGTTTTCTGGCTACTTCCTCAGGTGTCTTAAGCGCCTTTAAGCCTTCGATTGTTGCAAGCACAACGTTCTGTTTGTTGTTAGACCCAAGCGACTTGGTACGGATATTCTTGATACCTGCAAGCTCGCAGACCACACGGGCAGGACCGCCGGCGATAATACCCGTACCTTCCGGAGCCCTCTTTAAAAGAACGGAAGCAGATCCGAACTTTCCTGTGAAATCATGTGTAATACTCTTCTTTTCATCTATTGCAACGGGAACCAAATGTTTGATGGCATCCTCTTTACCCTTACGGATTGCTTCAGGGATTTCCGTTGCTTTACCAAGGCCGGCGCCTACATGGCCATTCATGTCCCCAACTACTACCAAAGCTGTAAAACGCATGTTACGGCCGCCCTTAACAACTTTGGTTACACGCTTGATGGAAACTACTTTTTCCGTTAATTCCATGCCGCTGACATCGATGATTGTACGTCTCATGTTAAGCTTCTCCCTTCCTAGAATTTCAAGCCAGCTTCTCTGGCTCCATCAGCTAATGCTGCTACCTTACCATGGTATAGATATCCGCCTCTGTCAAAAACTACGGTGTCAATACCTTTTTCAAGCGCTCTTCCGGCAATAACCTTTCCTAAATATGCTGCCGCATCAACGTTATTGGTCTTTTCCAGCTCACCTTTTACTTCTTTTTCTACGGTAGAAGCTGCAACTAAAGTATTTCCAACTGTGTCGTCAATAATTTGAGCATACATATGATTATTGCTTCTAAATACAGCAAGACGGGGCCGCTCGGCCGTACCGCTGATGTGGTTACGCACTTTCATGTGTTTTTTAACACGAACTTCTTGTCTTGACTTCTTACTAACCATCTTTACACTCTCCTTATCTATTTCTTACCAGTCTTACCAACTTTACGTCTGATCACTTCATTCGCATACTTGATACCCTTGCCCTTATACGGTTCAGGTCTTCTCTTATCCCTGATCTCAGCTGCAAACTGGCCAACTTTTTCTTTGTCAATACCCTTAACGATGATAACGTTCTGGCCTTCAAGCACTGTCTCAATGCCCTCAGGGTCAATCATCTCAACCGGGTGGGAATATCCCAAAGATAAGGTTAATTTATTACCGGATTTTGCTGCCCTGTAACCAACACCGTTCACTTCAAGCTTCTTTGTAAAGCCTTCCGTAACGCCCACAACCATGTTATGGATCAGTGTCCTTGTAAGGCCGTGAAGGGATTTCATCTTCTTCAAATCATTGGGCCTTGAAACAGTAATTTCCGCTCCCTCAACCTTGATTTCCATCTCCTCGGGAAGCACTCTTTCCAGTGTTCCTTTAGGACCCTTTACCGTCACTTTATTATTTTCTGCAATATCCACAGTTACTCCTGCAGGGATTGCGATTGGCATTCTTCCTATACGTGACATGCCCGTACCTCCTATTCTGCTGATTTCCATTCTAATCCTTCCTGCTTTAGGCAGCCCGCAAATAATCTGCATATAATATACGCCATACGCGCGGACCATCCTGTTGTATAAAGCACGAATTTACTCTGAAAAATTTATTTTTACACGGTTCTTTACCAAACGTAAGCCAATACCTCGCCGCCTACCTGCAGCTCTCTTGCCTTTTTATCGGTGATAACGCCCTGATTGGTAGAAATAATTGCAATTCCCAGACCGCCTAAAACTCTTGGAAGCTCATCCTTACCCGCATAAATACGAAGGCCCGGTTTGGAAATTCTCTTTAATCCGCTGATAATTTTGTCGTTCCTGTCCACACCATACTTTAACGCAATGCGGATTGTCTTAAAGTTTCCTTCATCAATCAAATCATATTTTTTAATGTAGCCTTCTTCCACAAGAATGTCGGCAATCGCCAGCTTCATTTTGGAAGAGGGAATATCTACCGTATCATGTTTTGCAGTATTTGCATTACGGATTCTTGTAAGCATATCTGCAATAGGATCACTCATTGTCATTTTACTTCCTCCTATATATTCAATGCAATATCCTTTATTACTATCCATTCAATCAGCTTTTTAAGCTTCGCAAAGCGAAGCGTTTTTACCAGCTGGCTTTCTTTACGCCTGGAATCTGGCCCTTATAAGCTAATTCGCGGAAGCAAATCCTGCAGATTCCGTATTTTCTAAGGACTGCATGGGGACGTCCACAAACCTGGCAGCGGGTATATGCCCTTGTAGAGAATTTAGGTTTACGCTGCTGTTTAATCTTCATTGATGTTTTAGCCATGAATTTTCCTCCTTTTACTTCGCAAATGGCATATTAAACAATCTTAATAATTCACGTGCTTCTTCATCGGTCTTTGCTGTTGTCACAAAGATAACGTCCATACCCCTTACCTTATCCACTTTATCGTACTCAATTTCAGGGAAGATAAGCTGCTCTCTGATACCCAGCGAGTAATTTCCTCTTCCATCAAAAGCGTTAGGATTTACGCCTCTGAAGTCGCGCACACGGGGTAATGCCAGATTAATCAGACGATCAAGGAAATCATACATCTTTTCTCCGCGCAGAGTAACCTTACAGCCAATCGGCATACCTTCTCTGATTTTGAAGTTAGCGATAGACTTCTTTGCCTTGGTAAGTATAGGCTTCTGGCCTGTGATGATCTCAAGATCTCTTGCTGCGGACTCCAAAATCTTTGCATTTTCTTTTGCTTCGCCAACGCCCATATTTACGACAATCTTGTCAAGCTTCGGCACTTCCATAATGTTTTTATATCCGAACTTTTTGATCATAGCATCTACGATCTCGTCACTATAAATAGTTTTAAGTCTGCTCACGCTTACAGTTCTCCTTTCCCAGAATTAATCAATCGTATCGCCTGTTGACTTTGCAAAACGTACTTTTTTGCCATTTTCAAACTTAAACCCAACTCTCGTGGGACGGCCTTTGTGAACATACATTACGTTTGATATATCAATGGGAGCTTCCTTTTGAATAATTCCGCCATTCTGGTTCGCTGCCGAAGGCTTTGTATGCTTGGTAACCATGCCTGCGCCTTCTACTATAACCTTATGCTTTTTGGCGTCAACGGAAATTACTTTTCCCTCTGTTCCTTTATCTTTACCGGCCATAACCTTAACGGTATCGCCCTTTTTAATTTTTAATGTTGCCATGCCGCATACCTCCTATAATACTTCCGGAGCTAAAGAAACAATTTTCATAAACTGTTTCTCACGAAGCTCTCTTGCTACGGGCCCAAAAATACGTGTTCCTCTGGGAGTCTTATCATCTTTAATGATAACAGCAGCATTTTCATCAAATCTGATATAAGAACCGTCTTTACGGCGTGCGCCTTTCACGGTGCGGACGATTACGGCCTTTACAACATCACCCTTTTTTACAACGCCTCCTGGTGTTGCATCTTTAACCGTAGCAACAATGATATCGCCGATATTTCCATATCTTCTTGTGGATCCACCCATAACTCTGATGCAAAGGATTTCTTTTGCACCCGTATTGTCAGCGACTTTCAGTCTGCTTTCCTGTTGAATCATGCTATTTCTCCTTCCAATTAATACTCGTCAAAACCTCTGACTTAACCGCCGGCCAATTTATTTGGCATAAGCCAATTTATTTGGTCAAGCCAATTTACTTGGCTTTTTCTACTATCTCAACAAGTCTCCATCTTTTGTCCTTAGACAAAGGTCTTGTTTCCATCACTTTCACGGTATCGCCAATTTTGCATTCGTTGTTTTCGTCATGCGCTTTCAGCTTATAGGTGTTTTTAACGACTTTTTTATAAAGCGGATGTTTCACGTGTTCTTCAATTGCAACGACAATTGTTTTATTCATTTTATCACTAACCACTTTACCGGTACGTGTCTTTCTTAAATTTCTTTCCACGACTTTTTGTCTCCTTTCTTTGACATTCCTGCAACACAGATTCTATTTCGGTTCACCGCCGGCCTTACGCCTCTTTCATCCTCTGGGTAATAACGGTCTGGATTCTCGCAATGTTTCTTCTGACTTCTTTGATTCTTGCCGTATTGTCCAGCTGGTTTGTTGCATTCTGGAATCTCAAATTGAAAAGCTCTTTTTTAGCTGCCACTAATTCTTCGTTCAGCGCCGCAGCTGATTTTGCCTGTAATTCTTCTACATACTTGTTAGTCTTCATTCAATGCACCACCTTCCAAGTCTGCCTTAGAAACAATTTTACATTTGCAGGGAAGCTTATAAGTTGCAAGACGCAACGCTTCTTTTGCAATTTCCTCGGTAACTCCTGCGATCTCAAACATTACACGACCGGGCTTAACGACAGCTACCCAATATTCCAGGGTACCTTTACCGGAACCCATACGTGTTTCTGCGGGTTTTGCCGTTACTGGTTTGTCAGGGAAAATCTTAATCCAAACTTTACCGCCACGCTTGATGTAACGGGTCATGGCGATACGGGCAGCTTCAATCTGATTTGACTTGATCCAACATGGCTCTAATGCAACAATACCGTATTCACCGTAAGTGATTGTGTTGCCGCGGGTCGCTTTGCCTCTCATACTGCCACGGAACTGTTTACGACGTTTTACTCTTTTTGGCATTAACATTATTTATCGCTCCCTTCCTGCTTTTCTTCATTCTTCTTGGTAGGAAGTACCTCACCCTTGTAAATCCATACCTTAACCCCTACCTTGCCGTAGGTGGTATCAGCTTCTGCAAAACCATAATCAATATCGGCACGCAATGTCTGAAGAGGGATCGTGCCTTCGCTGTAGAACTCCGTACGGGCCATATCCGCACCGCCAAGTCGTCCGGACACGGAAGTCTTAATACCCTGCGCTCCTGCCTTCATGGTTCTGCCCATGCAGGACTTCATAGCGCGTCTGAAGGAAATACGGTTCTCCAACTGCTGGGCAATGTTTTCCGCAACGAGCTGGGCGTCCTTATCAGGTCTTTTGATCTCCTTGATATCTACCAATACCCTTTTCCCGGTCATCTTGCAAAGTTCTTTTTTGGTTACTTCAATTTCAGCTCCGCCCTTGCCGATTACCACGCCGGGCTTTGCCGTATAAATAACTACCTTCACTCTGTCGGAAGCTCTCTCGATTTCAATTCTGGAAACTCCGGCGCTGTATAATTTCTTTTTAAGGAATTTTCTGATCTCATAATCTTCTACCAGGAAATCAGAAAAATCCGCTTCTGCATACCACTTAGAATCCCAATCCTTAATAATGCCGACTCTGAGGCCGTGAGGATTAACTTTCTGTCCCATAAAATTAGTTTACTCCTTTCTTACACCTGTGTTATCTTGCATCCAAGACAACCGTAATATGGCTCATTCTCTTTTCGATTCTGTAAGCCCTGCCCTGTGCACGCGGTTTCACTCTCTTCATCGTAGGTCCCTTATTCGCATAACATTCCGCTATATAAAGGTGCTCCGGATTCGGATACTTCGTAGGATCCTGGCTGTACAAATACTCTGCATTTGCACGAGCTGACTCTAATAATTTTTTGATAATGCCGGAAGCATACCTGGGATTGTAGGTTAAAATTCCCAAGGCAGTTTCCACATCTTTGCCTCTGATGGCGTCTAAAACGAAACAAGCTTTCTGGACAGACACTCTCGCGTAAGATAACTTAGCCGAAGGTCTTGTGTCTTTCTGCGCATTTCTTTCTCTTTTAATTTGGGATCTATGTCCTTTTGCCATGATAAAACCTCCTATCTTATCTTACTTTGGACTTCTTCTCGTCTTTGCCGTGTCCTCTGTAGGTTCTGGTTGCAACAAACTCGCCAAGCTTATGTCCAACCATATCCTCCGTTACATATACAGGCACATGCTTTCTTCCGTCGTGTACTGCAAATGTGTGTCCCACAAAAGAGGGGAAGATTGTAGAACGACGGGACCAGGTCTTAATAACCTGCTTTTGTCCTGCTGCATTCATTGCATCTACTTTTTTCAGCAGACTTGCATCTGCAAAAGGTCCTTTTTTCAGTGATCTAGCCATTTCTTCTCTCCTCCTTCATTATTTGATGGCCCTGCCGTCTCTTCTTCTTACGATTAACTTGTTAGAAGCTTTTTTCTTTCTACGTGTCTTAAGACCAAGAGCAGGCTTGCCCCAAGGTGTGCTGGGACCCGGACGTCCGATACCAGTCTTACCTTCACCACCACCATGAGGATGATCGTTAGGATTCATAACGGAACCGCGAACCGTAGGACGAATGCCCATGTGGCGTTTACGTCCTGCCTTGCCAACCTTAATCAGGCTGTGGTCGCCATTGCCAACAACGCCAACCGTTGCACGGCAGATAATGGGAACCATTCTCATCTCGCCTGAGGGAAGACGAAGGGTCGCATATTTTCCTTCTTTCGCCATAAGCTGCGCGCTGTTTCCTGCGGAACGCACCAGCTGGCCGCCCTTTCCGGGATATAATTCAATGTTGTGTACCTGTGTACCAACCGGGATAGCCGCTAAGGGAAGGCAGTTTCCAATCCTTACTTCCGCTTCCGGTCCGTTCATGACCTTCATGCCGTCTTTTAATCCTTCGGGTGCAAGGATGTAGCTCTTTTCTCCGTCGACATAGGAAATCAATGCAATATTTGCGGACCTGTTAGGATCGTATTCGATTCCGACTACCGTTGCGGGAACACCGTCTTTGTTTCGTTTGAAATCTATAATTCTATATTTTCTCTTTGCGCCGCCTCCGCGATGCCTTACCGTGATTTTACCCTGATTGTTACGACCGGAATTCTTCTTTAAAGAAACAACAAGTGATTTCTCAGGCGTTGTCTTGGTGATTTCAGCGAAATCGGAGCCGGTCATATTTCTTCTGGAAGGTGTATATGGGTTATATGTCTTAATTCCCATGACTCTTTCTCCTTTCAATTCTCATTTCATATCGCACTTTTCTTGTGCATAGGTTTTGATATTGGAAAATACGAAGTATTTTCTTTCGACCAAGCCTTAGTTGTTCTTAACTGCCGTTCTTTGGCAATTAAGCATACGGAAAATACGAAGTATTTTCTAACAACGAAATCCTAGAAATGCTTAGATGCGGTTCTTTCGCATCTTAGCGTTTCTTTTCGTTGTATTATAGGCCGGTGAAGATTTCGATTTCTTTGCTGTCTTCTGTCAGCCAAACGATTGCCTTTTTGGTCTTTGCGGTCCTTCCGTATGTCATGCCGCGTCTTTTCACCTTTCCATCCATATTGATGGTATTTACCTTAGCAACCTTTGTTCCCTCGAACATTTTTTCAACAGCTTCCTTGATCATGCTCTTGTTTGCCTCGGGATGAACAAAAAAAGTATATTTCTTTTCACTCATGCCAGCCATACTTTTTTCGGTGATAACCGGCTTTAAGATTACGTCATAATATTGAATCGCTGCCATTATGCATACACCTCCTCAATTTTGGCTACCGCATCCTTAGTCAGAACCAGAGTGTCGCCTTTCAGGATATCGTAAACATTGATTGCATTTACCTGTGTCGTCTTAACAGCAGGAATATTCCTTGCGGATAAAATAACCTTTTCGTCGTTCTCGGATAATACAACCAGCGCCTTAGCTATTTTCAGGTTATCCATAACCGCTTTAAACTTCTTTGTCTTAATCTCGTCAAGTTTCAGTTCGTCCAATACGATCAGCTTGCCGCCCTGTACCCTGCTTGTAAGCGCGGATTTGAGCGCCGCTCTCTTTTCCTTCTTGTTTAACTTAAAGGAATAATCTCTCGGAACGGGTGCAAACACAACGCCGCCGCCCTTCCACTGAGGTGATCTGGTTGAACCCTGCCTTGCATGGCCGGTTCCTTTCTGCCGCCAGGGCTTTCTGCCGCCTCCGGAAACCTCGGAGCGTGTTTTTGCTTTCTGTGTTCCCTGACGCTTATTGGCAAGATACTGCACCACCGACATGTGTACCAGATGTTCATTCACCCGAACGCCAAATACGGCATCGTTTAATTCGAGTGTGCCAACTTCCTTGCCTTCCATATTATAAACAGCTACGTTTGCCATTTGAATGGTCCTCCTTTCATCTACCGGCTTAAGCCATCTTTACGGCTTCTTTGATTGTTACCAGGGCTTTCTTTGGTCCGGGCACGGAACCCTTAATCAAAAGAAGATTCTTCTCAGCATCCACTCTGACTACTTCCAGATTCTGTACGGTAACCTTTACACAGCCCATATGGCCGGGCATCTTTTTGCCCTTAAACACACGGCTGGGTGAAGAACAAGCGCCGTTTGAGCCCTGATGACGATGGAATTTGGAACCATGGGTCATGGGACCTCTGTGCTGTCCATGTCTCTTGATTGCACCCTGGAAACCTTTTCCTTTGGAAATAGCGGATGCGTCAACCATATCGCCGGCTGCGAACACATCGGCCTTGATTTCGCTTCCAAGGGTATATTCCTCGGCATTATCAAATTTGAACTCTCTGACATATCTCTTGCAGGGCACGCCCGCCTTGTCAAAATGTCCTTTCATAGCCTTGCCGACGCCATGTCTGTGGATAACTTCTTTTCTGCCGCTCTTGTCCTTGTTGACGATTCTTTCCTTCTTGTCAACAAAACCTACCTGCACTGCGCTGTAACCGTCGTTTTCCACTGTCTTAACCTGGGTTACCACGCAGGGGCCTGCGCTAAGCACGGTTACGGGAATCAAAGTCCCGTCCTCGCCGAAGATTTGAGTCATTCCGACTTTTGTAGCTAAAATACCTTTTTTCATTTCTTTACCTCCATTTGTTTCTACAGCGGGCCTCGTTTGGGCCATACTAGTGTAAGGGGTTTCAGATGAGAACGCCTTATGGCTTATTTGTTCTTCATCTTAATATCAATGTACACACCTGCAGGCATTTCCAGTCTCTGCAACGCGTCCACCGTCTTAGGTGTAGGTGTGATGATATCGATCAGTCTCTTGTGGGTTCTTTGTTCGAACTGCTCTCTGGAATCTTTGTATTTGTGAACCGCTCTTAAAATGGTAACTACTTCCTTCTTGGTGGGAAGGGGTACCGGTCCGCTTACCTGTGATCCGTTCTTTTTAACTGTTTCGATGATTTTTTTGGCAGATGCATCAACCAACTGATGATCATAAGCCTTGAGTGTGATTCTCATTACTTGACTTGCCATAAAAAAAGCCGCCTCCTTTTCGCACTTTA
>ERZ777011.2520-NODE-2520-length-14316-cov-3.434472_pt1 | contig 14316 bp, 18 predicted proteins | sample MGYA00374964_ERZ777011 | MGnify/ENA primary metagenome ERZ777011 (study PRJEB29310, sample SAMD00008975) | mouse gut metagenome | study: EMG produced TPA metagenomics assembly of the Metagenome analysis of fecal microbiota from mouse which was promoted...
GGTATTTACCGATTTTCAAGTGTGCTGACTATATCATCTGTGGCGGGGTTGTCGATGAGCCTGCCGTCCTCGCCGAAGCGGGAGCCGTGGCAGGGGCAGTCCCAGGAGCGCTCCTGGGGGTTGTATTTCAGCGCGCAGCCCATATGGGGGCACCGGGGAGCGGTGGGGGTCAGCAGGCTCACGGCGGCCTCCAGGGCGTTGAGGGCCAGCTGGGGGCAGAGCGCGTTTCGGGAGGGGTCGAAGGCCCGGACCCAGGGGCTGTCCCGGCCCAGAATCAGGTCCGCCAGCAGCATGGCGGCGGCCATGGAGGAGGTCATGCCCCATTTGTTGAAGCCCGCGGCCACATAGAGGCCGGAGGCGCCTTTGGAATACCGTCCGATATAGGGGGCTCCGTCCAGGGTCATGCAGTCCTGGGCGGCCCAGCGGGCGGCTGTCTCGGCCTGGGGATAGTACCGCCGGGCCAGTTGCTCCAGCTCCCGCCAGCCTCCGCTGGGCTTTCCCGTGCGGCCTCCGCAGCCCCCCAGCAGGAGCAGGTCCCCGTAGTTGCGGAAGGACAGCCCCTTTTTGTCCGCGTCCAGATACATGCCCTCCACGTTTGGAGCGTTTTTCAGGGCCAGCACATAGGAGCGGTCCTGGTACAGCTTCATGAAATAGCCGCCGTGCTTGTTGAGGATGGGGAAGTGGGTGGCGGCGACGATGTGCTCCGCCGAGATTGTGCCGCCGGTGGTCAGCGCCCTGCCGGGGGCCAGCTCCAGAACCTTCGTGTGCTCAAAGACGCGCAGGCCCCCGGCGATGGCGGCGGAGAATTTCAGGGGGTGGAACTGGGCCTGGCGCGGGAACCGGACCGCCCCCGCGGTGGAAAAGGGCAGGGGGAGGTTTTCCTCAAATTCCGCAGGAAAGCCAAGCCGGTTCAGGGCCTCCAGCTCGGCATCCAGGGCCCGCCGGTCCCCAAGGGAGTAGACCAGGGCGTCCTTCTCCTCAAAATCGCAGTCGATATTCCGGCACAGGGCGCGATACCGCTCCAGGGCCGCCTGATTGGCCTGGAGGTACAGGCGGGCCCGCTCCGTGCCCAGCCGGCGGATCAGCTTGTGATAAATCAGGCCGTGCTGGCTGGTGAGCTTTGCCGTGGTGTTTTTTGTGGCGCCGCCGCACAGCCGGTCCGCCTCCACCAGGGCGCAGTCCGCCCCCGCCTGGGAGAGCTGATAGGCGCACAGCAGCCCGGCCATGCCGCCGCCCACCACCAGTACGTCTGTTTTCAGGTCCGCCCGCAGGGGCTCGAACCGGGGCAGCTTGGCCGTCCGCGACCAAATTGAGTCCATACCATCACCTTCCATGGAACAGTCTGCGCCTCTTCCGGCGCTGTTATGCCTGAAGCGCAAAAGAAATTCCGCCTCCGCCCCGCGGGGGCGTTTTTTTGCCTGGAATATTGGGGGACGTGCCCTCATAGGATGTGGGCAAGACGCGAGGTGATGGACATGGACGAAAGAAAGCCCTGGGAGCAGGCGGCGGCGGTGCTCCCCGCGCCCCTGCCGGGGTGTCTGAGGGCGCTGGGGGAGGACAGGCTGCGGGGGCTGGAGGAGCTGCGGCTGCGGCGGGGCCTGCCCATGACGGCGCTGCTGCCCGAGGGCGAGGTGGAGACAGGGGGGCCGCCCATCGGCGAGGAGGAGCTGCGCCGGGTGGTGGAGAACGCCACCCAGAGCTCCGCCCACACGGCGCTGGACCGGGTGCGGCAGGGCTTTGTCACCCTCCGGGGCGGGCACCGGGTGGGGCTGTGCGGCTCGGTGGTGAAAAAGGACGGGCAGATCGCCACCCTTCGGGAGCTGTCCTCCCTGTCCGTCCGGGTGGCCAGGGCGGTGCCGGGGCTGGCGGGGCCGCTGCTGCCGGGGCTGACGGAGAAGGGGCGGTTTTTGAGCACGCTGATTCTGGCCCCGCCGGGGGCGGGAAAGACCACCCTTCTGCGGGATCTGGTCCGGGCCCTCTCCGACGGGGAGGCGGGCCCGCCCCTGCGGGTGGCGGTGGCGGACGAGCGGGGGGAGATCGCGGCCCTCTGGCGGGGAGAGCCCCAGCTCTACGTGGGCCGCCATACCGACGTGCTGGACGGCTGTACCAAGGCGGAGGGCCTGTCCATTCTCATCCGGGGCATGAATCCCCAGGTGGCGGTGGTGGACGAGATCACCCAGCGGGCGGACGTTCAGGCGGTGGTGGAGGCGGCGGGCTGCGGCGCGGCCCTCATCGCCACCGCCCACGGCGGGGGCCGGGAGGACCTGAGCCGCCGCCCGGCTTACCGGGAGCTGCTGGCGGCGGGGGTGTTCCGGCGGCTGGTGGTGCTGGAGCGGACGGGCGGCCGCCGGGCGGCCCGGACTGAGGTTCTGTCATGATCCGGCTGATGGGGGCCGCGCTGCTCACGGCGGGGTGCGCCGCCCTGGGCCTGGCGGGGGTGGCCCGGCTGGAGGGCCGGGTGCGGGACCTGGGGGCGCTGGCGGCTGGACTGGACGCCATGGAGCGGGAGCTGGGCTGGCGGCTTGCTCCGCTGCCCGATGCGCTGGAGACGGCAGGACGGGCGGCGGGAGGGGGCGCGGCGCGCTTTTTCGCCCAGTGCGCCGGGGCCGCCCGGGAGGGCGGACGGGCCTTCCAGGAGCTCTGGCGGGACAGCCTGGAGGCGGCTCCCCTCCGGCTGGCGGAGGGGGACCGGGCGCTTTTGCGCCGGCTGGGCCAGGTGCTGGGCCGGTATGACGCGGACAGCCAGCGGCGGGCCCTGGCGGAGGCTGTGGCGGAGCTGCGGGCCCTCCGGGCGGAGGCGGCGGAGGACCGCCGCCGTCTGGGCCGGGTGTACGGCGTGCTGGGGGTGGCCGGGGGGCTGCTCCTGGTGATCCTGCTGATTTGACTACATAAGGAAGCGCTGATTAAATTCGTCTGCGGCATCCTGCTAAAATTTTGCGCCATCATTTTGCTGCGGTTTCTTGAAATAAACACAATGATTCCTGCGAAACCGCGCCGCATCCTGACGCAAAATTTCTTCGCAGCTTGCTCTTGCCGGTTTAATCAGTCCTTTCTATAGGAGGACGGACAATGAACGTGGACCTGATTTTTCGGATTGCCGCCGTGGGGATTCTGGTGTCGGTGCTCAACCAGGTGCTCACCCGGTCAGGCCGGGACGAGATGGCCACCATGACCACCCTGGTGGCCCTTGTAGTGGTGCTGATGATCGTGGTGCAGCAGATCAACGACCTGTTCCAGCTGGTCAAGGAGCTGTTCGGGCTGTGAGCGAGGCGGTGAAAATCGCGGCCGCGGCGGTGGCGGCGGCGCTGTGCGCCGTGGTGGTGCGCCGACAGTCGCCGGAGATCGCCCTGGTGCTGGGGGTGGGGGGCTGCGCCCTGGTGGTGCTGTACTGCTCCGGCGCGCTGAAGTCGGTGATGGAGCTGGCGGACAAGCTGGCCCAGGCGGGGGGCCTGTCCCCCCAGGTGATAGAGCCGGTGATGAAGACGGCGGGCATCGCCATCGTCAGCCGCCTGGCGGCGGACTTCTGCAAGGACGCCCAGGAGGGGGGGCTGGCCTCGGCGGTGGAGCTGGCCGGGACGGCGCTGGCTCTGGCGGCGGCGCTGCCCCTGGTGTCCATGGTGCTGGACCTGCTGGTCCAGCTGTTATAAGGAGGCGGGGCGCATGGAAAAGGCGTGGGCCGCCCTGCTGGGGCTGGCGCTGCTGGCGGGCGCGTGCCTCCCGGCCCGGGCCGTCACCGGCCGGGAGGCGCTGGAGCGCCAGGAGGAGTTGGTGAAGGTGGACGAGCTCCAGCGCTCGGCGCGGGAGAGCGGGGGCACGGCGGAGTACGGCGCCACGCTGGACGAGGGGCTGGAGAACCTGGTGGACACAGGGGTCCGGGAGCTGGGCGGCGCGCTGCGCACAGGGGCCCGGTCCGGGGCGCTGCTGCTGGTGATTCTGCTGTTCTGCGCCCTGGCGGAGCCGCTGAGCCTGGGGACGGGGAAGGAGGGCGTGCGGGCCGTGCCGCTGGCAGGGACGCTGGCGGTGGCGGCGGTGGCGGTGGCGGACGTGAACGCCCTTTTGGGCATGGGAAGGGGGACCATCCAACAGATGTCCTCCTTCGCCGACGCCCTTCTGCCCACGGTGGCGGCGGTGACGGCGGCCACGGGGGCGGTGACGGGGGCGGCGGCCCGGCAGTTTGCTGCGGCGCTGTTCTCCAACCTGCTCATTGACCTGATCAACGGCCTGCTGGTGCCGCTGCTGTACGGCTATATCGCCGCCTCCGTGGCCCAGGCGGCGCTGGGCAGGGAGGAGCTGAAGCGGGTGGCGGATCTGCTGAAGTGGGCGGCCACCACCATATTGACCGTGGTGATGATCGCCTTTGTCAGCTACCTCACCGCCAGCGGCGTGGTGGCGGGCACGGCGGACGCCGCCACGGTGAAGGCGGCGAAATTCGCCATCTCCGGGGCCATCCCGGTGGTGGGCGGCATTTTGTCCGACGCGTCGGAGACGGTGCTGGCCTCGGCGGGGGTGCTGAAGGGGACGGTGGGGGTGTTTGGCATGGTGACGATTTTGGGCATGTGCCTGGTGCCGCTGCTGCGGCTGGCGGCCCACTATCTGGTCTATAAGCTGGCGGCGGCGCTGTCCAGCGCCATGGGCGGCGGCGCGCCCTGCGCGCTGGTGGACCGGCTCAGCTCCGCTTTCGGGCTGGTGCTGGGGATGACGGGGGCCTGCTGCCTGCTGCTGCTCATCACCCTGGTGTCCTGCGTGTCGGTGACCGCGGTATGATGGGGCTTGTGCGGCAGTGGCTGCTGGGGGTGACGGCCACGGCCCTGGCGGTTGCTCTGGCGGAGGCCCTGGCCCCCGAGGGGGGCGCCAAGCGGGTGTGCCGCCTGGCGGGGGGGCTGGCCCTGCTGCTGGCGGCGGTGGGCCCGGCGGCGGGGGTGCTGAACGGCGGCACCCTGGTCCAGGCGGCGGAGGGTTGGCGGGAAGAGGCCCAGCGCTATGAACTGGAGCTGGAGGAACAGAACAGCGCCCTCTATCTGGCTATCATAGAGGAGGAGACCGCCGCATATGTTATGGACAAGGCGAGAGAGCTTGGCTTTGAGTGCGCGGTGGAGGTGACCTATGGCTATGACGGAGACGGCGTGCCCTGCCCCTGGGAGATCGCCGCCCGGGGCGCGTGGACACAGGAGCAGCGCTCCAAACTGGAGCGGCTGCTGGAGGAGGAGCTGGGCGTGCCCGCCCAGCGGCAGTTCTACGACGAGGAGAGACAGCCATGAAATTCCAGTGGAAGCCGCCGGGAGCGGAACAGGTGTGGAAGGCGCTGGACAAATACAAGTACGTGCTCATCCTGCTGGCGGCGGGGCTGCTCCTGCTGCTGTGGCCCGTGGGAGGGGAGGAGCAGGCCCGGCAGAGCGCCCCGGCCGCCGCTTCGGAGGAGTTCGACGTGGCCGCGCTGGAGGAGAAGCTGTCCCAGACCCTTTCCCAGGTGGAGGGGGCGGGGAGGGTGACTGTGACGCTGGCGGTGAAGAGCGGCCTGGAGCAGGTGCCTCTCACCGACCGCTCCGCCTCGGTGACGGAGCGGGGGAACAGCGTGGAGGAAAAGACGGTGGTGATCGACACGGGCTCGGGCAAGGAGGTCGTGGTGCGGGTGCGGCGCGCGCCGGTGTTCCAGGGCGCGGTGGTGGTGTGCCAGGGCGGGGACCGGGCGGAGGTGCAGCTGTTGCTGACCCGGGCGGTGTCGGCGCTCACCGGGCTGGGCGCGGACCGGATCACGGTGTGCAAAGGAAGCGCGTAGCCGTGCGTGGCGAACAGGCGGAGCGTGACGGCAAAGGAAGCGCGCAGCCGTCGTGAGCGTGCCGGCCGCTTTACGGCAGGACAAAAAGGGTGCGACACCCCAGACTTTGAATTTTGGGAGGACAGGATCATGAGTGTGTGGAAACGAAACGCGGTCGTAGTGGCCATTGTGCTGTTTGTAGGGGCGGCGGTGTACCTGAACTGGTCCTACGGCAGGGAGGCGTCGGCCAACGGCGGCGGTCAGGGCGGCAGGCTGCTGGGTCAGGCGGCCCTGGTCAACGGAGAGGACGGCGAGCCGGCGGGGGCCGCGGTCAGCGGCCAGCCCTCGGCCAGCCCCAGCGCCGACCCCAGCGCGCAGCCCAGCGGGGCGGGGGAGAGCACCGGCTATTTCGCCTCCGCCCGGCTCAACCGCCAGCAGGCCAGGGACAGCGCCCTCCAGCTGCTCCAGCAGGCGGCGGCGGACGCCAACGCCCAGCAGGACATCATTGACGAGGCCAACGCCTCCATCCAGGCCATGGCCGCCCTGACCATGTCGGAGGCCCAGGTGGAGAACCTGGTCACAGCCAAGGGCTATGGGGACTGCGTGTGTTTCATCAACGACAACAGCGCCAGCGTGGTGGTGTCGTCCACGGAGAACGGACTGAGCGCAAACGACGTGGCCAAGATTGTGGAGATCGTCAAGGAGGAGACCGGACTGGCCACGGACAAGATCAAGGTCATTGAAACAGAACCTTAAGCGCCAGCGTGACAGCGCCCCAAAATAAGGATTGTATTTTCCGGGCCGGGGTGGTATAATAGCCTCAGTTTTGGTAAAGGAGCGTGAGGCGACATGGCCGAAGGCAAAGAATATATCTCCCACGAGAGCGAGTTGGGCAGCGTCAGCATTTCTGAGGAGGTGCTCACCATCATCGCGGCGGCGGCTGCGGTGGACGTGGAAGGGGTCAGCTCCCTGGGCTCCGGCCTGAGCAGCGAGGGCGCCGCCACCGCCAACCGCAAGGCCCTGACCAAGGGTGTCCACCTGTGGGTGGAGGACGAGCGGGTCACGGTGAACCTGTCCATCTTGGTGCGGTACGGCTACGTGGTCACAGATGTGGCCAAGGCGGTGCAGGAGGCGGTGTTCGCCGCCGTGGAGAACACCAGCGGGCTGGAGGTCGCCCAGGTCAACGTCACGGTGGTGGGCGTGACCTTCCAGAAATGATCGGTACAAGGGCCGGGGCACAAGCCCCGGCTCTTTTTCCCTCCCCTTTTTTTGTGAGAAAAAGGGGTTTCTTTTTTTGGCCCGCTCGTGTATAATTGAGATGAATATACAAAATGGGTTCGTGCGCCCAAGCTGGCGCGCGCCGGCGGCCTCCGCCGGGGGAGGAGGAGTTCCCATGAACAGAAGCACAGCACGGGAGATCGCCGTTCATTTCGCCTTTGAACTGGCTTTTTCCGATCAGAGCGCCCAGCAGCTCCTGGACCGGGAGCTGAGGGAGGAGGTCTTTGCGCGGAGGGCCCAGGACGAGCCCCTGTACGCCGAATTCCCCGGCGGGGACCAGCGGGAATACATCGTCAGGCTGGTGCTGGGTGTGGGCAGCCGGGGCGCGGAGCTGGACGGCTATATCGCCAAGTACGCTAAGGGGTGGAAATTCTCCCGGATCGACCGGGTGGCCGCCGCCATCATGCGGGTGACGATGTTCGAGGTGCTGTACATGCCCGACATTCCCAACCGGGCGGCCGTCAACGAGGCGGTGGAGATCGCCAAGCGGTATGTGGACGGCGAGGTGGTCAAATTTATCAACGGCATTCTGGGCTCCTTTGTGCGCTCGGAAGTGCCGGAGCGGGAGTGAGATCCATGGACGGACTGTGCCTGGGCTTCGACACCAGCAACTACACCACCTCCGCCGCCCTGTTCGGAGGGGGGACGGCGGAGAACCGGGGCAGGCTTCTCACCGTTCCCGAGGGGGGCCTGGGCCTGCGGCAGAGCGACGCTCTGTTCCAGCACGTCAAGCGGCTGCACCTGATGGTGGAGCAGCTGCGGTCCAACGGGGTGATTGGGGAGCTCAAAGCGGTGGGGGCCTCCACCCGGCCCCGGGAGGTTGAGGGCTCCTATATGCCCTGCTTCCTGGCGGGAGAGGGGGCGGGCCGCACCTTGGCGGCGGCGCTGGGGACGCCCTTCTATCCCTGCTCCCACCAGCAGGGCCACATAGCCGCCGCGGCCTGGTCGGCGGGCCGGGAGGAGCTGCTGGACAAGCCCCATTTGGCCTGGCACCTGTCCGGGGGCACCACCGAGCTTTTGAGGGTGGAGCCGGCGGGCCACACCGTACGGGCCCAGGCGGTGGGCGGCACCAGCGACATCGCGGCGGGCCAGCTCATCGACCGGGCGGGGGTGTTGCTGGGCCTGCCCTTTCCGGCGGGCAAGGCGCTGGACGCGCTGTATCCCGGGGCGGAGGACGCCGGCTTTTTCCGGGTGAAGCTGAACGGCCTGACCTTTTCCCTGTCCGGCATGGAGAACCAGGTGAAGGGGCTGCTGGAACGGGGCGAAAAGCCCGCCAATATCGCCCGGTTCACCATTGATACCATTTTAAACGTGCTTCTGCGTGCCACGGAGGAGGCTCAGAGGCGCTGGCCCGGCCTGCCCGTGCTGTGTTCGGGAGGCGTGGCCTCCAACCGGCAGATCAGGGCGGCGCTGGAGCGGGCCTGCGGCGCGGTGTTCGCCCTGCCCCAGTACGCCGCCGACAATGCGTTGGGAGTGGCCATTCTGGCCCACCGGGCGCTGGAGCGGGGGGTGGCGGGGTGAATATCGCCAAGCTTCCGGTTTATACTGTATCTCAGGTCAACAGCTATGTGAAGGACCTGATGGACGGAGACCCGCTGCTCACCGGCCTGCTGGTGCGGGGGGAGATCTCCAACTATAAATGCTATCCCTCGGGGCACCACTATTTCTCCCTGAAGGACGAGAACGCCTCCCTGCGGTGCGTTATGTTCCGGGGGGACGCCGTCCGGCTGCGGTTCCGCCCCGCCAACGGGATGCGGGCGGCGGCCTTTGGCCGGATCTCCGTGTTTCCCCGGGACGGGCAGTATCAGCTGTACTGCTCCGAGTTGATGGAGGATGGCCGGGGGGCGCTGGACCAGGCGTTTGAACAGCTCCGCCGCCGCCTGGAGGCGGAGGGGCTGTTCGACGAGGCCAGCAAGCGGCCTCTGCCCAGGTATCCGAAGAAAATCGCCCTTGTCACCTCTCCGGCGGGGGCGGCGGTGCGGGACATGCTGCGCATTCTAGGCGCCCGCTGGCCGCTGGCGGAGGCTCTGGTGGCCCCTGTCCGGGTCCAGGGCGCCGGGGCGGCGGAGGAGATCGCCTCCGCCATCCACCGGCTGAACAACCGGGCGGACGTGGACCTCATCATCACCGGGCGGGGGGGCGGCTCCAAAGAGGACCTGTGGGCCTTCAACGAGGAGATTGTGGCCCGGGCCATCGCGGTGTCCAATATCCCGGTGATCTCCGCCGTGGGCCACGAGCCCGACGTGACCATCGCCGACTACGCGGCGGACCTGCGGGCGGCCACCCCCTCCAACGGGGCGGAGCTGGCCGTCCCGGACCAGAATGAGGAGCGGGCGCGGCTGGAGCAGCTGTCCGCCCGGCTGGCTCAGGCGCTGCCGGCCCGGCTGGGCGGGGCCAGGCGGGAGCTGGACCGGCTGAAAAACAGCCGCGCCCTGCGGGATATCAAGGCCCCCGTCCAGGATCGGCGGATGGCGGTGGACGCTCTGCGCCGCCGCATGGCGCTGGCGCTCCGGGGCCGGGCGGAGGGGGGCCGTCAGGGGCTGAACGCCCAAAAGGCCCGGCTTCCCCTGGCGCTGCGGACTCAGACCGCCAAAAAGCAGGCCCGGCTGGGCCGGCTGGCGGCGGGGCTGGACGCCCTGAGCCCCCTGAAGGTGCTGGGCCGGGGGTACGCCATCGCCCGGCGGGGGGAGGACGTGGTGTCCTCCGTCGCCCAGGCAGAATTTGGAGACCGGCTGGACGTGCTGGTGTCCGACGGCTTTTTAAGCTGTGAGGTCAAGGAGAAGGAGGAGCGGACATGGCGGTGAAAAAGCAGTCCTTTGAGGAGTCTATGGAGCGGTTGGAGGCCATCGTGGCCCAGCTGGAGAAGGGCGAGTGCGGCCTGGACCAGTCCCTGAAGCTGTTCGAGGAGGGGGCCAAGCTGGCGGGCCAGTGCGAGGAGCTGCTGGACAAGGCGGAGCAGAAGGTGGCCCTTCTGCTGGCCGGCGGCCAGGAGGTCCCATTCCAGGGGGAGGCCGGCGATGGACTTTGAGCGGGAATACCGGGAGGCCCAGGCCCTGGCGGAGGGCGAGCTGGAAAACGCCTTTACCGATACCATGGACGGCCCCCACCGGGAGCTGCTGGAGGCCATGCGGTACAGCCTGCTGGCCGGGGGCAAGCGGGTGCGGCCGGTGCTGGCGCTGAAATTCTGCCAGGCCCTTTGCGGGGAGATGGAGCCCGCCCTGGACTACGCCTGCGGGGTGGAGATGCTCCACACCTACTCCTTGATCCACGACGACCTGCCCTGCATGGACAACGACGATTTGCGCCGGGGCAAGCCCACCTGCCACGTGAAGTACGGGGAATGGCTGGCGCTGCTGGCGGGGGACGCGCTGCAAGCGGCGGCGTTTGAGCGGATCGCCGCGTCCCGGCGGGCCTCCTTTGCCGCCAACGGCAGGGCCTGCGCCATTCTGGCCCGGGCGGCGGGGCGCGGCGGCATGTGCGGCGGGCAGTACCTGGACCTCAAGTGGGAGGGCCGGGAGCCGCCGGAGGGCTATGGCCTGGAGCAGATCGACGCCTGGAAGACCGGGGCCCTGCTGGAGGCGGCCTGCCTGCTGGGGCTGACGGCCTCCCCGGCGGAGCCTTCCGAGGGACAGTGGGCGGCGGCGGAGCGCTACGCCCGGGAGCTGGGGCTGGCCTTCCAGATCCGGGACGACATGCTGGACGTGGAGTCCACCGAGGAGGAGCTGGGCAAGCCCATCGGCTCGGACGCGGCCAACGGAAAGCGCACCTACGCCGCCGTATACGGCCTGGACTGGTGCCGGGAGCTGGTGGACCAGCTGACGGAGAAGGCGAAGCAGAGCGTGCGGGGGGCCTTCGAGGGGCCGGAGTTTCTGTGCGCCCTGGCGGACTCGCTGGCGAAGCGGAAAAATTGAGGGGAGGGCGGCAAAGGGGCCGCCAAGCTCCCGAAAACAGAGGAGAGATATGAGATGGTGAATCCGGTATTGCTGACCGGCATAGCGGCCTGGGCGGTGGCTCAGATACTGAAGCTGATGATTGCCACGGCGGTGTATCGAAAGTTTGACATCGTCTATCTCACCACCGGGGGCGGTATGCCCAGCTCTCACTCGGCGCTGGTGTGCTCCACCGCCGTGGCCTGCGGCGTGAGCGCCGGATTTGACGCCCCGGTGTTTGCGGTGGCGGTGGTGGTGGCCTTCATCGTTATGTACGACGCCGCCCATGTCCGCCGGGAGACGGGGGAGCAGGCCAAGGTGCTCAACTATATCCTGCGTAACTGGGAGGAGCTCAAGCCGGAGGAATTTGACGCGGAGCTGAAGGAGCTCATCGGCCATACGCCCCTCCAGGTAGCGGTGGGGGCGGTGCTGGGCATCGGCGTGGGGCTGCTGGGAAGTTTCATCGCGTTTGGGCTTTGAAAGGGGTTATGTCCATGGTCCCGGAACAGCTGAATACCCTCACTGACCTCCAGGCGAAGCTGCTGTGCGACCAGCTGCGGGAGCAGATTACCGACAGCGTGTCCAAGACCGGGGGCCATCTGGCCTCCAGCCTGGGGGTGGTGGAGGCCACGGTGGCCGTCCACCGGGTGTTTGACCTGGAGACCGACCGGCTGGTGTTCGACGTGGGCCATCAGTGCTATGCCCATAAGATTCTGACCCAGCGGGGCGGGCAGATGAACACCCTGCGGAAGCTGGGGGGGCTGTCCGGCTTTCCCAAGCCCAGGGAGCACCGGGCGGACGCCTTTATCGCCGGCCACGCCTCCAACGCGGTGTCGGTGGCCCTGGGCATGGCCCGGGCCCGGACGCTGAACGGGGAGGACTACTGCGTGCTGGCCATGCTGGGGGACGGGGCCATGACCGGCGGACTGGCCTACGAGGGCCTGTCCGACGCGGGGCAGAGCGGGGAGCAGCTGGTGGTCATCCTCAACGACAACGGGATGTCCATCACCAAAAACGTGGGCGGTGTGGCCCGCCACCTGGCCCAGCAGCGGCTCAAGCCCCAGTATCTGCAATTCAAAAAGGTATACCGGAAGGTCACGGGGGCCACCGCGGTGGGCCGGGGCCTGTACCGCATCACCCACAAGGCCAAGCAGGCCGTCAAAAGCGCCGTCCTTCATTGCAGCATGTTCGAGGACATGGGGTTTACATATCTGGGCCCGGTGGACGGCCACGATGTGAACTACCTCACCCGGCTGCTGCGGTACGCCAGGGAGCTGAACAGCCCCGTGCTGCTCCACATCAAGACGGTGAAGGGGAGAGGATACGCCCCGGCGGAGCGGGAGCCGGACCGGTTCCACGGCGTGGGGCCCTTTGACCGGGAGACCGGCGAGCCCTTGAACCACAGCGGGGAGACCTTTTCCTCCGTGTTCGGCCAGACCATGTGCCGGCTGGCCGGGGAGCGGGAGGACGTGGCCGCCGTCACCGCCGCCATGCCGGACGGGACGGGGCTGGTGGAATTCGCGAAGCAGTTCCCCGGCCGCTTTTTCGACGTGGGCATCGCCGAGGGCCACGCCGTGGCCATGGCGGCGGGGATGGCCAAGCAGCGCCTGATCCCGGTGGCGGCCGTCTACTCCACCTTTTTGCAGCGGGCCTATGATATGCTCATTCACGACGTGGCCATTCAGGGGCTCCACGTGGTGTTCGGCGTGGACCGGGCGGGGCTGTCCGGCGAGGACGGCGAGACCCACCACGGCGTGTTCGACGTGAACTACCTCAGCTCGGTGCCCGGCATGAAGATCTACTGTCCCGCCAGCTTTGAGGAGCTGCGGGCCATGCTCCGCTACGCGGTGGAGAAGGTCCGGGGCCCCGTGGCGGTGCGCTATCCAAAGGGCGGCGAGGGGGAGTTCACCGCCCTGTGCGGCATCGAGGGGGCCGGCGTGATCCGCCCCGGCACGGACGTGACTATCGCCGCCTACGGCACCATGGTGAACGAGGCGCTGGCGGCGGCCAGAGCGCTGGAGGGCCGGGGAGTGTCCGCCCAGGTGGTGAAGCTCAACAGCATCGCCCCCCTGGACGTGGATACCGTGGCCGCCTGCGCGAGGAAAACCGGCTGCCTGGTGGTGGCGGAGGAGTGCGTGGACGCGGGGTGCGTGGGGCGGAGAATTGCCGCCGGGCTGGCCCTGCGGGGGGTGAACGGGGTCAGGCTGGCCCTGGTGAACCTGGGAGACCGCTTTGTCCAGCACGGCACGGTGGCGGAGCTTCGCCAGCTGTGCGGAATCGACGAGGCGTCCATCGCCCGAAAAGCGCTGGAGGTGTCGGGCCGTGGCTAAAAAACGTGTGGACCTGCTGCTGGTGGAGCGGGGGCTGGCGGACACCCGCCAAAAGGCCCAGGCGGTCATCATGGCGGGCCAGGTGTACTCCGGGGAGCGCCGCTGCGACAAGCCGGGGCTCGCCCTGGAGGAGGACGCCCCCCTGGAGGTCCGGGGCGGGCTGCGGTACGTCAGCCGGGGGGGCCTGAAGCTGGAAAAGGCCATGGGCTGTTTTCCCATCGACCTGAGAGACAAAACCGCCGCGGATATCGGGGCCTCCACCGGGGGCTTTACCGACTGTATGCTGCAAAACGGCGCGAAAAAGGTGTACGCCGTGGACGTGGGCTACGGCCAGCTGGCCTGGTCCATCCGGAACGACCCCCGGGTGGTGTGCCTGGAGCGCACCAACGCCCGGTATCTGACGGCGGAGCAGATCCCGGAGCCCCTGGACTTCGCCTCCATCGACGTGTCCTTTATCTCCCTGGGGCTGATCCTGCCCGCCCTGCGGCCCCTGATGGCTGAAAAGGGCCAGGTCGCCGCTTTAGTGAAACCCCAGTTCGAGGCGGGGAAGGACAAGGTGGGCAAGAAGGGGGTGGTCCGGGACCCGGCGGTCCATCTGGAGGTGCTGGAGCGGTTTTTGGACCACGCCGCCCAGGCGGACTTCACTGTGGCGGGGCTGGATTTCTCTCCCATCCGGGGCCCGGAGGGAAATATTGAGTATCTGGGCTTTTTGAAGGCCGGAGCGGGCGGGGAGTTTGACGGCGATATGAGGGAACTGGTGGACCGGTCCCACCGGGCGCTGGAGGGGTGAGGGAAGGATGAAAATCGTACTGTGTCCCAATCCCTACCGGGACAAGGGGCTGGCCGCCGCCAAGCGGGCGGACGAAATTCTGCGCGGCGTGGGGCTGAGCACCGTGTTCTGCCTGCCCTTCAAGCCGGAGAGCGAGGGGAACTATGGCGTGCCCTGCCGCCCCCTCCAGCAGGAGATGCGATCCAGCGATCTGGTCGTGGCCTTCGGCGGGGACGGGACCATCCTCCACCTGGC
>ERZ777011.2522-NODE-2522-length-14291-cov-2.740306_pt1 | contig 14291 bp, 9 predicted proteins | sample MGYA00374964_ERZ777011 | MGnify/ENA primary metagenome ERZ777011 (study PRJEB29310, sample SAMD00008975) | mouse gut metagenome | study: EMG produced TPA metagenomics assembly of the Metagenome analysis of fecal microbiota from mouse which was promoted...
AGAGGAAAATGGGGAGATCTGGAGTTTGCGCCGAAATTGTTGAAAGAGCAGTTTGACGCGCAGGGCAGGGCCTCTGTGGATCATGTTTTTGGCGGGAAAAAGCTGCATATTATTTATGAGAATCCGGCCGGCAAAGAATACGGCGCGTACCGGGTCGGTGAAATAACGTTGGATGGCAAAACAGTGTCCGGCACGGAACCGGTATTAACGAAAGAAACGATCGATGCCTGCGGAGCGGATACGCTGCATCAGATCGTTGTGAAACTGATATAACAGCAAACAAAGCGGGGGAAGAAAGCATGACACAGGAAAACATAACAAAGGAAATTGTAAAAATTCTTGTAGTGGATGACGTAGACGCCAACCGGTTCGTGCTCCGGGATATCATTCAGGAAATGGGACATCAGCCGGTTCTGGCAGAGAACGGAATGCAGGCTTTGAAGATTATGGAAAGGATACGGCCGCAGCTGATGATTCTGGATATCGCGATGCCGGGAATGGACGGATATGAGTTCTGCAAGTTGATGAAGGACGATCCGGTTACCAGAAATATACCGATCATTTTCATTTCGGCCTTTGACGATCCGGCGGATGTTGTCAGGGGATTCGACTGCGGCGGAGAGGATTATATCACCAAGCCGTTTATTCCCAAGGTCGTTCAGGCAAGACTGCGTCTCCATTTAAAACTCTACGATACCACGAACGAGATGATGGAAATGAACAGAAGACTGCAGACTTCTGTGAACGAACAGCTTCATCAATTGGAGATGGAGAAGAAAAACGTGCTCTATGCGCTGCTTCGCGTAGCAAGAGAAAACGCCTGTTATGATAAGAATCATATGGAAAGGCTGTGCTATAACTGCCGGATTCTGGCGGAAGCCATGCAGTTATCGGCACAGTACAGTCATTTGATTTCGGATACCTATGTCGATACGATCGAACTGGCATCGCCCCTCTGCGATCTGGGAAACGTGGCAATCCCAACGGAGCTGTTACAGAAAAGAGAGTCCCTTTCGGCGGAAGAACTGGAAGTGATCAGGAAACATGCGGCTGTCGGCGCAAGGATCCTGCAGGATATCAAAGATACGGGAGATTATAATGATTTCCTGCAGATGTCTATCGATATTGCGCATTATCATCATGAAAACTGGGACGGAAGCGGTTATCCCTGCGGGAAAGCGGGCGACGAGATACCCTTATCGGCGCAGATCGTATCGATAGTGGGTGCATATTGTGCCATGACCGAAAACCGTGCGTACAGAGATTCTTATCATATAGAAAAAACACTTTCCATGCTGGAAGAGGATGCCGGAACCAAATTTAACCCGGATATTTTTCAGATTTTACGTAAGATACACAGGCAGCTGCATTAAAAGGCAGCTGCCGTAAGGTTTGGAGGGGATATTTTGGAATACTTCAATCAGAGTAAAAGGAATCAGCGGGCGAAGGAACGCTTTGTCATTATCGTATTCAGTTTCTATACATGCAGTCTGTGTGTCAGCACCGTAAAGCGGAATCTGGAGGCATGGATCCCCATCGTCATGCTGCTTCTTTTAGCGTTTGGCTGGGCCATGTTCCTTGGTAAATACAGAAACTACAAAGTAAGGACTTTTCTTACCGGGATCATTATCCAACTGACTGTTATTTTATATGCGGCGCATACGGATGATCTTATGAGCGTCGTTCCGACATTTATGGCTTTTGCCGTCCTGACAGCATTTTACGGGCAGACCGAAATGCTGTGGAGTACGGCTGTCTCACTGCTTTTCATTATTTTCTATCATGCCGTGATAACGGACAACTTATGGCTTCTGCCTGCGGAAACCCGTATGGATCTTTTCTATCAGTCCGGCAATATACTCTTCGTGGAATTTATACTTTACATATGGGTGAAAAACCGTAATGAAAGAAACGAACAGGTGGATCAGATCATCGAGGCGCTCGTGGAGGCGGAACAAAGCAAGGACGATTTTCTTTCCAATGTCAGTCATGAGATCCGTACGCCGGTCAATACGATCTGCGGGATGAGCGAAATGGCGCTGCGGGAGCATGATCTGGAGAAGATGCGGGAAGAGGTGTTCGATATCCGGGACGCCGGGCATAATCTAATGGCGCTTGTTACCGACATCCTGGATTTCTCGCAGTTACAGCAGGGGAAAATGAACCTGGAAGAAGAGGCTTATAATATTACCTCAACGATCAATGACATCATCAATATGGCGATGGCGAAGAAAGGGGATAAGCAGATCGAACTGATCGTAGACTGTGACGCCTCGATTCCGTGCGGTCTCATGGGAGACGAGAAAAAGATACGGCGGGTCATTATGAATCTGGTGGACAATGCCATCAAGTTTACCAATGAGGGCGGCGTTATTATCAATGTGCATGCCAGAAAAGAGAATTACGGCATCAATCTCTGCGTTTCTGTGCGGGATACGGGAATCGGCATGGAGGATGTGAGTCTGGAGAAACTCTTTACCAGTTTCAGTCAGGTAGATACCAGAAGAAACAGACAGGAAGGCGGCGTCGGCCTCGGACTTGCCATTTCCAAAGAGCTTGTCCAGAAGATGGGGGGAACAATCACGGTACGGAGCTATCCGGGCAAGGGAAGCATCTTCCGTTTCGTAGTGCCGCAGAAAGTCCTGGATGAGAAGCCGATCGGACAGGTGGAAAACAGAGAACGCATCAATATTGCCGCTTATTTCGACATGGAGCAGTTTGATATGCTGACCATCCGGGATGAGTATACCGGCATTATCGCAGGCATGATAAAGCAGCTTCGTGTAAAATGCCATATCTGCCGTAATCTGGCGGAATTGAAACGAAGAGAGGATCATACCGTTTTTTCGCATATTTTTATCAGTCTGGAAGAGTATCAGGAAGACGAGGCTTATTTTGACAGACTGGCAAAGACGGCCAAAGTGATCATTGCGATCGATCGTCCGAGGGAAAAATATCTTTCCAATCCGGATCTGATCAGACTTTATAAGCCGTTTTACATTCTGCCTGTCGTTTCTATTCTCAACGGCAGCAGAGGATCGGAAGGCGGCAGACAGATCACCCGTCCGGGGAAATTTACCGCACCATCGGCCCATGTCCTGATTGTTGATGACAACCGGATGAATATACGGGTGGTCGAAGGACTGTTAAAGGAATACCAGATCCGCGTGACTTATGCCGTCAACGGGCATGAAGCGCTGGAACTGATCGAAAATATGTCCTATGATTTCGTTTTCATGGATCATATGATGCCGGAGATGGATGGGGTCGAGACGATGCACCGCATCCGGGATAAAGTGGGTCATTATTATCAGAAAGTGCCGATTATCGCGCTGACTGCCAATGCGGCGCCGGGCAACAGAGAGATGTTCCTGGAAGAGGGCTTCAATGATTTTATCTCCAAGCCGATAGAGCTGTCGGTATTAGAGCGCGTACTGCGCCGCAACCTGCCGGAAGAGAAGCTGATCTTCCAGACAAAACAGACAGAGGCAGTCCGGGAAAAGAAAGAACCGGAGGAACAGCTTTCGATCGGCAGTCTGGATGTGGAAAAAGGGATGCTTTACTGCGGCGGAAAAGAGGCGTATCTGTCCATTCTGGAGGCATATTATGAGGAACGGGAAGAAAACCGTGCAGTCCTGGACAACTTATTTGCCAAACATGACTGGAAGGATTATACCATCAAAGTACATGCGTTTAAGAGCATGATGCAGAATATCGGCGCGCTGCCGCTTGCCGCAAAGGCCAAAGCCTTGGAGCTTGCCGGCAAAAGAGGCGATATCGGCTATATTATGGACCATCACGAACAGCTGATCGGGGAATATCTGCATGTTATCAAAGAACTGGAAAACTCTCCTTTCGTTCCGACGCAGACGGCGGATGAGAAAAAAGAGATGGAGAACGGCGGAATACGGGACGCGGCGGAAGAAAGAAAAGATTATGAGAAAATAGATAACATATGTAATGAAATGCCGGAGCTGGATGAGGAGACTTTTGATGAAATGGCGGCGCAGCTGGAAGAGGCGATGTATGCTTTCGACGGTGATAAGATGCTGACGGTTTTATCAAAGATGCAGGAATACCAATATCATGGTAAACGGTTAAATAAGGAACTGGAGCCTGTTAAGAAAAAGATCGTGAGGTCCGATTATATGTCGGCAATAGAGACCTTGTCGGGAATCCGTAACCGTATCCAAAATGATAAAGAAGGAGGCGCCGCAGAATCATGAAAAAGCAATGGAAAAAAATCTGTGAAATGATCTATGGACGGGAATATGAGCTGCGGGAACGTATCTTTCGTATGATTATCCTGATAGGCTGTACGCTGCTTATTCTCGGTATTATAGAATGTATCGGACTTATGGATGTGAAACTCATCGTGATTCCGTTGGTGGTGCTGCTGATCGTGCTGGGAGTGGAGCTGCTTGTTACGTTCAAGTACCGTAAGATCGATGTCGGAGCCGTGATCGTGGGATTTTTAATCATTCTTTTTGTCTTTCCCACCATGTTTTTCTTAAGCGGCGCATTGGAAGGCGGCGCCGTCGTCTGGTTTGCGCTCGGTCTTTTTTATGTTTTTTTGATGTTTTCCGGCAAAAGGCTTGCTTTTTTCCTCACCTTATCGCTGGTCGTGGATATTTTTACCTATGTATACGGCTATTATTATCCGGAGAGTATAACGCCTATGGACTCCAGAGCGGCGGCTTATATGGATTCGATCTTCGCCGTTCTTGCGGTAGGGCTTGCCGGCGGCGTTATTTTGAAAGTACAGATGAAGATGTTTGAAACGGAACGTGCCATCGCCCGTAAACAGCAGGAAGAACTGGAACAGATCAGCGAGTCCAAGAACAGTTTCTTCGCCAGTATGAGTCATGAGATCCGTACGCCGATCAATACGATCATCGGACTCAACGAAATGATCCTGCGGGAAAGCAGGGAGGAAATGACGAAAGATTACGCGGAAAATATTCAGAGCGCAAGTAAGATGCTTTTGAATCTGGTAAACGATATTCTGGATCTGTCGCAGATGGAAATGAAAAAAATGGAGATCATTCCGTTGGAATATAAGACGGTCGATCTGTTCGGTGATCTGATCGATATGATCCAGGTACGCCTGAAAGAGAAAAAACTGGATTTTCTGGTAGACATTGACGAAAATCTCCCAACGGTGCTGTTCGGCGATATGAAAAGGGTCAATCAGGTTGTTTTGAATATTCTGACCAATGCCGCCAAATATACGCGGGAGGGTTCCGTTACGTTGTCAGCGCATATGGAGCCGCTTACGGAGGATGAAATATCGCTTAAAATTTCCGTATCGGATACGGGGATCGGCATCCGGAAAGAAGACTTGCAGCATATATACGATTCTTTTAAAAGAGCGGATGCGAGAACGAATCTGAGAGTGGAAGGAAGCGGACTGGGACTTTCCATTACGAAGCAGCTTGTCGATCTTATGGACGGTGAGATCACGGTAGACAGTATCTATACGAGAGGGTCTGATTTCACGGTCACACTGCCGCAGAAGGTAGTGGATAAGACACCGATCGGTTATGTAAGGTTCCTGTCAAGAAGCAGAGGAAAGACCGAACAGTACAGGCAGAGTTTTGAGGCGCCGGAGGCCCGTATCCTCATTGTGGACGACAATCCTATGAACTCCATGGTGGAAAGTAAGCTGTTAAAGGAGACCAAGATCAATGTCGATATTGCCGAAAGCGGTACACAGTGCCTGGAGATGACCAGAAGAAAATATTATCATGTGATTTTAATGGATTATATGATGCCGGAGATGGACGGCATGCAGACGCTGAAAGAGGTGCGCAGACAGAAGAACGGTCTGTGCCGGGACTCTGCTGTCATCGTATTGTCCGCCAATTCTGCGGCGGAAGCGGGCAGACAGTATCTGGAAGAAGGTTTTGACGGCTATCTGGAGAAACCGATCCAGGGAACCGCGCTGGAAACGGAGATCTTAAAATTCCTTCCGGAGGATATCGTTGAATACCGGCTGTTGAAATCGGCGGCGGAAGAGGAAGAAGAGATCCGCAGGATATCCCGGCATAAAAAGAGGAAAGTCTATATTACGACGGACTGCGTCAGCGATCTGCCGGACAGTATCATAGATAAGTATGATATCGGTGTGATCTATCTGTATATCAAGACCGAAAGCGGCCGCTTTGCCGATACGCTGGAAATCTCTTCGGATAATCTGATCCAGTATATGACGGATACGACAAGCAGCGCGGTGTCGGATGGCGTTTCCGTCGATGAGTATGAAGACTTCTATGCCGAGTCACTGACGCAGGCGGAACGGATTATTCATATTTCCATGGCCAGAAATGTGGGAAGAAGTTATGAGGTTGCGGTAGCGGCGGCACAGGGATTCGATCATGTGCATGTGATCGATTCATCCCAGATATCCTGCGGGCAGGCATTGATTGTCATGTATGCCGCCAAACTGGCAGCGGAAGGCAGCAATGCAGGAACAATATGTGAAAAAATAGAAAAGATGAAGAAACGTATAGAATCCTGCTATATGCTGCCGTCGGCAGAGCTTTTCTATCAAAGGGGATATACCAATATTGCGGTGAAAAAGTTATGTAAACTTTTCAACATGCATCCTGTCATGAAAATGAATCAAAGCAGAATGTGCATGATCGGTGTAAGATGCGGCAGACTGGAGGGGGCATGGAAACGGTTCATCCATCTTCATCTGCTGCGCAAAAGCAGGATCAGTACGGATATCGTGTTCATTACGCATGCCGGGTGCAGTGTGGAACAGCAGGAGCTGATCCGCCGGGAGATATTGCGGTGCATACCGTTTAAAAAGGTGATCATGCAGAGAACGTCCGTATCCATTGCCTGCAACGCCGGTATCGGTACGTTCGGAATAGCATATTATTTGAATCAGAAGGACTGATCCTGACGCGTCGGCTGGAAAAGCAATGGATCATAAAAGTACGTTCATAATCTCGTAAAGTATATTTTTTTATAAAAATTGTTTACAAACCCGCATTTTTGGTATATTATGGTTGTGGAAAACGATTTCCGGAAAACCTTTTCCGAGCTCTTCCGCAGAGAGGAAAGACAATGGTATCGATCAAAGATGTGGCAAAGCGGGCAGGCGTAGCGATTTCAACAGTTTCCAAAGTCTTGAATAACTATCCGAATGTCAGCGAGGAAACGAAGAAAAAAGTAAATCAGGCAGTAGAAGAATTAAATTTTGTGCCCAATTCCGTAGCGGCGGCGCTTTCTTCCAAACAATCCGGCAGGGTGGCGATCCTTTTAAATCTGGATAATACCGCCCAGACCGTGGATGAGATCAACATGCAGTATCTTGCGGGAGCGATCAATCAGGCAGTGGAAATGGACCTGGATGTGATCACGGTTTTTTATTCCATGATCAAAAGCATGACATTGGATGAGATCGTCCGGTACTTAAAGGCGCAGAGCATTACCGGCCTCATTATCTTCAATATGTCAAAAGACGATAAAGTGCTGCACCGGTTAATTGCAGCTGAAATTTTTAAAATAGTTGCCGTGGACGCGCCGCTGATAAACGAGAGTACTTCGTGTGTCTGGATCGACCAGCAAAAAGCGCAGTATGAGGTGGCCAAAAAGACCGTGACAGAGAACGGGAGTAAGAGCATCCTCTATTTCGCAGGAAAAAAGAACGGCTATGTGAGTGAAGAGCGTCTAAAGGGTGTCCGGATGCTGGCGGAGGAAATGGGACTGCCGCTGTTTGTAAGAAACGGTAATTTTTCCGAACTGGAAGCAAGGAAGCATACGTTCCGGTATGCCAGAAAAAAAGATGTGGTAGTCTGCGCATCCGATCTGATGGCGATCGGTGCGATGAAAGCGCTGATTGAAATGGACATTTTTCGTCCGGTCTGCGGTTTTGACGGCATTACTTTAATGGGATATGCCGGAAAGCAGATGAACACGGTCCGTCAGAACTTTGCAGGGATCGCGGCAAGAGCCGTCAGGGAATTGAAAAGGCTCTTAGAAGGCGGAACGGGCGAAGAAGTTGTTTTGGACTATGAACTTATACGGATGCAGTATTTGGATATTATCTGCTAAGATCAGCCAAAATAAAAAGTAAAAGAAAAAACTATGAAAAGCAAAAAAGGAAATGAAATAACAGGAGGTATTTTATTATGGCACAGGCGAGCAACCTGAAAAGAGATGTGTTGGTGATGAATCTGGAAAAAGAACTGGAAGATCAGGCAATGAGCACATACGGCAAAAATATTGCAGCATGCAGCAATGAAGAGCTGTACTACAGTCTTCTTCTTTTATCCAAGAAGCTTATGACGGTTTCCGAGCCAATCGAGGGCGAGAAGAAGATCTATTATATTTCTGCAGAATTCCTGATCGGTAAACTGTTATCCAATAACCTGATCAATCTGGGGATCTATGACAAATTAAAGGATATTCTGGAAAAGAACGGAAAAAGTTTAAGCGCGATCGAAGAAGCGGAGCCGGAGCCGTCATTGGGAAACGGCGGTCTGGGACGTCTGGCGGCATGTTTCCTGGATTCTATCGCTACATTGGATCTGCCGGGCGAAGGAATCGGACTGAACTATCATTTCGGTCTTTTCAAACAGGTATTTAAGGATAAACTGCAAAATGCCGAGAAAAACGACTGGATCGAAGATAAATCCTGGCTTACCAAAACAGATGTTACGTTTGACGTACATTTTGGAGACAGGAAAGTAACATCCAGATTATATGATATCGACGTGATCGGATATGACAGCGGCGTAAATAAGCTCAGACTGTTCGACATCGAGACGGTAGACGAGAGCCTTGTGAAAAAGGGAATCGATTTTGATAAAGAGGCTATTGAGAAGAACCTGACCTTGTTCCTGTATCCGGATGATTCCGATGAAGCAGGCAATCTGCTGCGTATTTATCAGCAGTATTTTATGGTAAGCAATGCGGCACAGCTCATTTTAAGAGAGATGAAGGAGAAAAAATACGACCTTCGCAGAATGTATGACCATGCCGTGATCCAGATCAACGACACGCATCCGACGATGGTTATTCCGGAACTGATCAGGATTCTGGTAGACGACAAAGCCTTTACGATGGATGAGGCGATCGACGTTGTCAGCAGGACCTGTGCGTATACAAACCATACCATCCTGGCCGAAGCGCTGGAAAAATGGCCTTTGAAATATTTAGAGAAGGTTGTTCCCCAGCTTGTGCCGATCATTAAGGAACTGGATAAGAGGGTTGCGGCCAAATATAAAGACCCTAAAGTACAGATTATCGATAAAGACGACAGAGTGCATATGGCGCACATCGATATCCACTACGGTTTCTCTGTAAACGGTGTGGCGGCGATTCATACGGAGATTTTGAAAAATACCGAATTAAATGCTTTCTATAAGCTTTATCCGGAGAAATTCAATAATAAGACAAACGGCATCACATTCAGAAGATGGCTCTTATCCTGCAATCATGAACTGGCATCCTTCCTTTCCGAAACGATCGGGGACGGCTATAAAAAGGATGCGGATAAGCTTGAGAAATTACTGGAATTTAAAGACGACGAAAAAGTATTGGCAAGAATTGCAGAAATTAAGATGAACCGTAAGAAAGACCTGGCCGCATATGTAAAAGAAGCAGAAGGCGTTACGTTAAATCCTGATTCAATTTTTGACATCCAATCCAAGAGACTGCATGAATACAAGCGTCAGCAGATGAATGCGCTCTATATCATCCATAAGTATCTGGAAATCAAAGCCGGTAAGAAACCCGCAAGGCCGATGACTTTCATATTCGGTGCAAAGGCAGCGCCTGCTTATGTGATCGCCCAGGATATCATTCATCTTCTGCTCGTACTGCAGGAGATCATCAACAATGATCCTGAAGTAAGTCCGTATATGACGGTTCTTATGGTAGAAAACTACAACGTATCCTATGCGGAGAAAATGATTCCGGCCTGCGATATTTCCGAGCAGATTTCTCTGGCTTCCAAAGAGGCTTCCGGAACCGGTAATATGAAATTCATGTTAAACGGCGCCGTAACGCTCGGTACATCCGACGGTGCAAACGTGGAAATCCATGAGCTTGTCGGAGACGAGAACATCTATATCTTCGGCGAGAAGTCCGAACAGGTCATCAGGCATTATGAGAAGGCAGACTACGTTTCCAGGGACTATTACAAAAAGAGTCCGGTCATCAAAGCGGCGGTTGATTTTATTGTCGGCAAGGAAGCATTGAAAGCCGGCCATAAGAAAAATCTGGAGAGACTGCATAAAGAACTGTTAAACAAAGACTGGTTCATGACGCTGCTTGACTTAGAAGACTATATTGCCGCCAAAGATAAGATGATGGCGGATTATGAAGATCAGGATAAGTGGAGAAAGATGATGCTTGTCAATATTGCCAAGGCAGGTTTCTTCTCATCCGACAGAACGATCGCAGAATATAACAGAGATATCTGGAAACTGAAATAAGAGTTGATAACGCAGGCGGGCGCTTGGCTTCGCCTGCGCTTTTTGAAGGAAGGAATGGTGATGGGAATGGCGAATATCAAAAAAAGCGCGATAGAACTGATCGGGCATACGCCGTTATTGGAAGTGACAAATTATGAAAAGGCAAACGGCATTGAGGATGCGGCGATCCTGGTAAAACTGGAATACTTGAATCCGGCGGGTTCGGTAAAAGACCGTACGGCGCTTAATATGATCGAAGACGCGGAAAAGAAGGGTATTTTAAAGCCGGGTGCAACGATCATCGAGCCGACTTCCGGGAATACGGGCATCGGTCTTGCGGCAGTGGCGGCGGTCAAAGGATATCGGACGGTATTGACGCTTCCCGAGACAATGAGCGTGGAGAGAAGGAAACTTTTACAGGCATATGGGGCGGAACTTGTCTTGACGGATGGAGCAGCGGGGATGCAGGGCGCGATCGATAAAGCGCAGGAACTGCAGGCATCCACACCGGATTCCGTTATTTTGGGACAGTTTGTGAATCCGGCCAATCCCGAGGTCCACAGACGGACGACCGGACCCGAGATCTGGGAAGATACGGACGGGAAAGTGGATATTTTCGTGGCCGGAGTCGGTACGGGCGGCACGATCACCGGAACCGGCAGTTATCTGAAAGAAAAAAACCCCCATATAAGAGTCGTTGCAGTAGAGCCAAAGAGCAGTCCCGTGCTCTCCGGCGGGGCGCCCGGGCCGCATATGCTGCAGGGGATCGGCGCCGGATTTGTGCCGGAGGTGCTGGATGCGGATATCTATGACGAGATCATACAGGTTGCCAATGAGGATGCTTTTGAGGCAGGGCGGGCGATCGCCGCGAAAGAAGGCGTGTTAGTCGGCATTTCCTCCGGTGCGGCGCTTCATGCGGCGGCTGAGCTTGCGAAAAGGCCGGAAAACAAGGGAAAAGTGATCGTGGCTTTATTACCGGATTCCGGGGACAGATATTTGTCAACACCGTTATTTTCCACAAAGGATTGACGGCTTATTGCACAGAATTAAAGACTTGACATTTTCGGGAATTTGTAATATAGTGGGACACAATAAAGAAACAGACGATTACGAAACTTACGAAACGCCGCGGCAGAGGAAAAAGACTTCTGCTTCGAGGCACGCTTTCGCTCCATTAAAAACGCAACGGTGCTAAGTTCGAGAGGCATTTCATGCCCCTCTCACCAAGAACCGGCGTTTTTAGAGGGCCCTTCAGCAGAAGTCTTTTTCCTCTTCCGCGGCGTTTCGTAATCGTCTAAAGAAAAGCGGAAGGGAGATAACACCATGAGAACACTCTTCATGCAGGCTATGGATATGATGATGTGCTGTAACGGAATGCAGATGTGCGGCGTTATGGATGTTTTTCGTGTGTGTTATATAGCCTGAAGCGAAAGTATTATTGTGATGAAAGTCCACAGGTGCATGACACTCATGCACCTGTTTTTTTGTCGAATAAAGCGCCTTGCAGACCATGCCGGCGTCTGAGTGAAACAGGCAGCTGCGCAATTTTGATTTCACAGCCGGATGCTTGGCAAAACGAATAAAATAAGGGGTGACTTGCCACTGCATCGGAACCCCGTTTTTATTCATTTTGACAAGTTCGTGGCATGAAAATCCAGCTGCGCAATCGCCTGTAAATGAAAAAGTGAAAGGATGAACCATATGTCGGGAATTATTGAAGTGCGGGATCTTACGAAAGTCTTTACGACCGAAGAATCCGAAGTGGAAGCCTTACATGATATTAATCTGTCCATACAGGCCGGAGATATTTACGGGATCATCGGCATGTCCGGCGCGGGGAAAAGTACATTGGTCCGGTGCCTGAATTTCCTGGAACGTCCGACGAAAGGAACCGTGGAAATCGGCGGCAGAGATTTAAGCGCTATGTCCGAGAGGGAACTCCGGGGACTGAGAAGCGAGATTGCCATGATCTTCCAGCATTTTAATCTGCTGATGCAGAAGAATGTGACAGACAATATCTGCTTTCCCCTGATAATCGCGGGAATGAAGAAGAAAGACGCGAGGGAAAGAGCGGCGCAGCTTCTTGAGATCGTCGGTATGACGGAAAAAGCCAAAGCCTATCCGGCGCAGTTATCCGGCGGACAGAAACAGCGTGTGGCGATCGCAAGAGCGCTTGCCGGGAATCCCAAGATCCTGCTGTGCGATGAAGCAACGAGCGCCCTGGATCCGCAGACGACCCGTTCGATCCTGACCTTGTTAAAAGAGATTAACAGACAATATGGAATAACAATTGTTATCATAACGCATGAGATGGCGGTGGTCAGAGAAATCTGTTCTCATGTCGCGATCATAAGCGGCGGCTGTCTGGCAGAACAGGGCAGGGTCTTCGATATTTTCTCCCATCCGAAGACGGATGCTGCCAAAGAGCTGATTGTAAAGAGGGGCAAAGAATCCGAGCTGAATCTGGAAAGCCGCCAGAGGAGCCTGATGGACGGAAAATGCTGTATCCGTATTGTCTTTTCCGTGAATTCGTCCTTTGAACCGGTCATTGCCAATATGGTACTGAAATTCGGGCAGCCGGTCAACATCCTGAAAGCGGATACGATGAATGTGGAGGGCATTGCAAGAGGCGAAATGATCCTTCAGCTGCCGGATGAAAAGGAGATGCAGGAAAATATGAAAGATTATCTGATAGAAAGAGGTCTTGCGGTAGAGGAGGTGAACGGTTATGTGGACTAAGGAGATCACTCTTATGATCGCGGCGGGCATCAGGGATACGCTGTATATGACGCTTGTTTCGACGCTGTGCGGATACATATTGGGGCTGCCGATGGGGATCACCCTTGCGGTAACGGATAAAGGCGGTATCAAACCCAATCCGGTCGTCTATAAGATACTGGACGTGACTGCCAATATCATCAGGAGCATACCGTTTCTGATTCTGCTGATCCTGTTGATTCCTTTCACCATATTTCTGGTAGGGAAAAGTTACGGCGCTACGGGAACGATCGTTCCGCTTACGGTTGCGGCGGCTCCTTTTATCGCCCGTATGATAGAATCTTCTTTGAACGAGGTGGATAAGGGCGTGATCGAAGCGGCGCAGAGTATGGGTGCGGATATATTTACGATCATTTGGAAAGTCATGTTGGTGGAGGCGCGGACTTCGATCCTCGCCGGCGCTACGATAGCGGTCGGAACCGTACTCGGTTATTCCGCTATGGCGGGTATCGTCGGCGGAGGCGGCCTTGGCGATATTGCGATCCGTTACGGATATTACAGGTACCGGACCGATATTATGTTTGCTACCGTCATTCTGCTCGTCGTACTCGTGCAGATCTTCCAGACCATCGGCATGCGGGTGAGCAATAAACTGGATAAGCGGAAACGATAAAACGAGTAAGAAGCTAAGGGATCAATTGAATATATAATATCGCATGTTATCCATAGGTAAAGCGCTATGAAAAAGAGCAGGACTCTTTTGAAATAGAAAATTCTGTATAGATTACAGGAGACAGGAGGAGAAAGTTATGAAGAAAAAATGGATTGCAGGTTTACTTGGCACGGTATTGGCGCTTGGCGTCCTGACAGGCTGCGGCAGCGATACGGCGGCCGGCGCAGGGGCGGATACGGCAGGTGAAAACGGGACACAGACAAAAGGCACGATCACGATAGCGGCTTCTTCAACGCCGCATGCGGAAATTCTGGAAGAAGCAAAGAAAATTTTGAGTGAGCAGGGTTTTGAACTGAGCATCACGGTTTTTGACGATTATGTGCAGCCGAATCTGGTAGTGGACAGCGGGGATTTTGATGCCAATTATTTCCAGCATATTCCGTATCTCGATTCCTTTAATGCGGAGC
>ERZ777011.2527-NODE-2527-length-14262-cov-3.251285_pt1 | contig 14262 bp, 27 predicted proteins | sample MGYA00374964_ERZ777011 | MGnify/ENA primary metagenome ERZ777011 (study PRJEB29310, sample SAMD00008975) | mouse gut metagenome | study: EMG produced TPA metagenomics assembly of the Metagenome analysis of fecal microbiota from mouse which was promoted...
CTTAGTAAACGTGTCTTCATAGTTTCTAAGCCCTTCATAAGCAATTAGAGTAGAGCCTACGTGAATCATGCGCTTTTTTCCATAATCTACATCGATCACACTCGACCTCTCGTTACCATCCTTATCGCGCTTGCTCATTTCGTTATCCGTATGAATATGAACAGACTTGGCTTTTACTTGATCGACCTTTTGACCGTTGTTGTCATAAGTTGAAATGACTAAGGGTAATTGCCCCAGTTGTGATTTAACCGAGAGCGACCAATCTTCTGCATCACTACACGCAGTGGCAGACAAAGCAATCACTCCTAAAACCATAGCGACGCCCAGCTTCTTTTTGATTTTCATTTTCTACCTCACAATTCCTCAATCATGGCAGTTCGATCTTCATAAATTTGTACATTTCCTTCTTTGCAAGCATTAAAGAGATCATATCTGTTCTTGAAAAACCGTGCTAAAGGATCAAAGTAAGCTAATGGTTCTGAATTTGGTACAAATACATTGGGCCCTCCATCTATCTTTTTAGGAGGCTTAGTTTCATAAAAAGTAGCACAGCCTATAAAATCTCCCTGTTCAAGAAAATAAGTTTCTCCTGGAACTAGTTGATCGGCTGATGTTATTTCTTTTAACTCCTTTGTTTCAGCTAGTTCTTGAAGTGTAAGGTGTCTTTGTTGTCTTAGTTTTTTTAGCCTATTCATTTCTCTAAGCCTTTCTCCATATCTAGCGTGGCTTTAATAACTTCTTCTTCAGTCACGTCACGCGAAAAGTAGTGTGCAGTATCAAACCCAAGGTAGTATCCCTCGTATGGCCATATCTTAAATTTACCCATGAAAGTGATCCCCCCTATACCATAGATATCACCAATATGATCAGATTCATAAAATCCATTTAGATCATCTTCATCATCTCTAAGCAATGCATATTCCTTATCGCTTGGTAAAATCTGCATGTATCCGCAGTACCAATCACGTGCTAAATTTTTATAAAACTTGCGCTCTTCAGGACTTACATCAAAGCCATTCCTTGTAACAACAAAACGCCGTCCATTGACGACTTTGTTGTAAACCACACCGCGTTTAATTTGATCATTCATCTTTTTTGATTACTCCTTTTAAGATTTATTACCAATTACATCTAAAATGCGAACCACTGCTTCACCAGCGCCAAATCCGTTATTGATATTTACAACGCTAATTCCAGAAGTACATGAACTAAGTGAAGTGTTTAAAGCTGTGTACCCTTTAGCAGAAACTCCATATCCAGTAGAAGTAGGTACCGAAACAATAGGCAGTGATGTAAGTCCTGCAAGTACTACTGGTAAAGCTCCTTCAAAGCCCTGAACAGATATGATTGCTTTGCATTTATTAATTTCATCTACACTATCAGTAGTTTTCTTCAAGTCATTGACGCCGATATCGTTTAAGAATTTGGGTGTATAACCATGTAGTAGAACCGTTAATCCTGCTTCATCAACAATTTTCCTGTCAGCAATCCCAGCAGAAGTAATTGCAACTTTTAAGTCACTTAGATAAGGATTTCGTACTATAACTCCGCATTCACATGATGCTATATATACCGCATTCTCTTTAAACGAAGTGGATTTGAATAAATTAAGCAGGTCTCCTGGACAATTCATCTGGTCGCGATAATCGTAAAATTGAAACCAGGTATCTGGGTCCAACTCCGTAATTAAAATGTTTGCATCCCTAGGTGCCTCTTTAATTTGCATCTGTAACTGTTGTGCCGTTTTGTTTTTACCGTAAATTGTTCTAAGTTTAGTCATCTTCGTCCTCCAAGATCTCTTCATTTATGCGGCTTAACTTTGCAATCTCTTCAAAAGCTTCATGGGCTTCCTTAGCGCTAAACGGCTTTTCAAGCATAGCTTGTGCTTTTAGATTAATTTGCTCAAAAATCCAATCACTCTCATCAGCGTAGCTTTGCCACGCAATCCATCTTTTCTTAAATTCCTCTTTTTCTTCCTCCAGCCGCTTAACTCTAGCGCCTTCTTCTTTCAGCAATCCCCTTAAACCAGCGTTTTCGTCTTTATTCAAAATCATATTTACAGACCCCTTTTCTTGATTTTATTCAAAACTTCTTGTGTAACTGTCAACATCTGGGAAGCTAAGACAGCTTTTTGCAAGCTTGGATTGTCAGACTCTGATTTTGCTTTATCCACAAATAATTCGGGGTTATATCCTAACAGAGTTACCGTATCCCACAAGAGATTGTGGGCAGCAATTCTACGATCTTTATCACTGAAATTAGGGAGTTTCTTTGGTACATAAGGCTTTCCTGGATCTAATAAAACAGCCATAGCTTTTAAGTTTTCTTCGATTTGGTTTGCGGTTTTCTTCTTTTCTTCGTAGTTCATGATTTATGCTCCTAATAGTTTTTGTAATTCTTTAAACTCAGGTGTACCTTCTGCTTGGGTCAGGTACTTATACTTACTGTTAATTTTACGTAGGACGGTGGAGAGTCTCCGATGCTTACGCTGTCGTCTTTCTAACACCTCTTTACTCCACTTAGACTTATAAGTAGCATCAAAGTTGTCACGATAGTAATCGTCAATTTGCTGATCTGTTATAATTCTGCGTTTACCAGCGTAAATTATTGCGTAGCAAGTACTATCAATAGATCTAGCAAATCTTTCATGCGTATAAGTGGAGTACGTATATCCATGCGGACGTCCTAGAAAGTCATCAAACAGTAACGCATTTCCAAACGTCATCTCTTTAGAGATACCCTCTTTAGTAATTTTCTTTGCAATTATCTCCATGGCCATCACCTCAATCTCTGGTTTTGTAGTTCATCGCGCATCATCTTTATCAAATAGGCATAAGGTTTAGTTATTGTTGAATCATGCATAGCGCCATGAAAATCCAAAACAACTATTCTTAAATTCGAAATGTTTAACCTTTGAGCTAGTTGCGTAATCTTCAGCCACTCGTTTGCAGTTGGCTGTATATAATTGTTATCTTCAGCAATTCTCCTTAATTCCTGGAGATAATCGCTTCTAATTTGGTCATTTTCTTTTTTTATTTCCTCCTCCTCAAAATCTAATGTAGTATTCTCTGTGTAGTCTATGGTATTGGTTGGTTGTTTGAGTCCCATTCCATTAGGACTATCAGTCCCTATCATTGGTACTTTGAGTCCCATTCGTTTGCCCAAATTGTCCAACGAGGTATAATCGATCGTATACCATTTAGTTCGATCAAATTTTGCTTTATTATAGTTAGCTGTTACAAGCAATCCCATATCTTCTAGGCTTCTTAGGTAGCGCTGAAGTGTCTTTTCAGTCAACCACGGGAATTGCTTATTCCAATCATGCACAGAGTTATATACCCATTTGTGGCCGTCTATAAAATTTGATGATCTTAATAGCCAATAATGTATTTGCTGTAAAATTATGGCTTTATCCGAGCTTTTAAGTGCGACTGCTAAACTTGGAATGACCACCAAAGGCGGTTCTGAAATTAGCAATGAACTTGAATATGCCATCTTCATTCCTCACTTACTTAATTTTGTTAAATGGATCGTTATCTTTTTGCGAAGTACCGTCTACTATTTTTTTAATGGCTTCGTTCTCCTTTTCTATTTGTTTCTTTTCTTTATCTTTTGATTTTAAAACCTCTTGATTAAACTCATAAATTTCACTTAGTGACTTAATCCCGATCTTTACTTTCGCTGAGTTAGTCTTGTCTCTGATTACTTGCTGGGCTAATTCATCTCCCGCCAAAGCTTTAGCATATACATAAGGTAGCGGAGTTCGTTTGCTGTTATAAACAACTTCAATTGCTCTAATCTCAGCGGGAGGATAAAACCAGGGGCGATTATTGTACTCTTGGGCGTCTGTATCTTCCTCGGAGGCAATTCCAAAAATAGCGCTGATCGAATATCTTCTTGCATAAGTGAGGGCACCTCCTGCATCTTGGGGCTTTGAGCCTCCTACATCGAGTAGATATGCGCCAAAATCCATGATGGCGCCCTTGGAGTTGATTAAATAGTTAATGACTCCTGATTTGCCACCTTGCATAAGTGGCTGTTGAATGAATGCTAGGTCAATTCCTTTACTAGCTTCTTTAATTGATGACAGAACATTATTTAAGGTGGCATATTTAGCTCCGTGCATCCCCTCTTTATCTTTTTGAGGTTGAGTAATATTCGCTTGCACCTGAATAAAATCTTGCATAATCGAACATTTAGCATCTGCTATTTGCTGAGCATCAAGCCCGCTGATTGTTCTAACTTGCATTCCGCTGAAGTTGTCACTGTTTGGAATTTTAGGCTCTTCTAATAGTTGATTCATTTTTCTCCTCCAATTTATATTCCGCGATAAGTAATACCGTTATCCTTCAAAAAGCTTTGCAATTGCTCCATCTGCCAACGAGTACCTTGTACTTCAAGCCGGATAACGCTAAGTTTTTCTTTCACTTCACCGGTAGTCGGATTAATGAGCTTGTCACCCTTTTGGACCAATTCTTTTTGTTCTTTAATTCGTGTCTCATGTTGTGTCTTAGCAATTTTATTAAGATCTGCCTTATAGTTATACATAGCTTGTAAAATGTCTGCTAAAGGCTTAATTTTTAATTCTTCAAGCCAGTGCTCCACAGGGAGAGCTAATTCTTCGGCTTCCTGACTTACTACCTTCACGTTTTGCGCATAAGTTTCTTTTTGTTGGACAAGTACCGCAATTTGACGGTCTACGGCATTTTCAAAAGCATTTTTGCTAAAAGTTTTGTTATCCCAACGACTGTCATAATCAATTTGCTTAGCATCAACTTCCGCAAGTTCACACATAGCCTTGATATGCTCTAAGTTCTTTTGATGACGTTCTTTTTTCGCCTTTTTTTCATAAACTTTGATTTCATCACCAATTTTGGTCGATGACTTATCAATTTCAGCCGTCAGAGTTTTTACTTTATTCTTAAAATCCTTGATAGGCCTTTCTGCTTGTCGAGTAATTTCAAGCTTACGGTCGTTAATTGCTTTTCTAAACGCATTTAACTTTGCACGGGTATATTTAGCTTGCTTTAAATCTTGTGGCGTTGCCTCGTAGCTTTTTAGGCTTTGAGTAAGTTCATCAATTTGAGCTTTCATATCATCGTAGCCTTTAAATTCAATTTCGGCTGGTTTGTAGCTTACTGGCAAATTATTTACTTCAAATTGCGCAATCTCATTCATGGTTAGTCCTCGATTCTGTATATAAGTAGTCTATTTTTGCTTCTAGCGTATTTCTTGTGAACTGAAGGCATTGATAGCCATCTAACTGTTTTAAGCGGTATATCGTATTTTTGGGCAAGATAAGGCATCTTTCCCAAGTCAATGAACGTATCACCTTTGTACATGGCATAGTAAGCATCGGTTATAGGTCTGCTCATAATCTATCTCCCCGCTAATTCGTCGGCTTGGTGGTCATACCACCCAACCTTTGGATCATAATCATCTTCACTAATGCCATCTAATGAACTCATGCAGAGTTCTTGCGCTTTTTCCTCGCTAAATGCACCCGTATCATCAGTAACGAGTTCAGAAATATCTTGGATATCATCACATCCAAAAATATCAAGAGCACGCTTATAATCGTTAGTTTCGAAAATGTGATCAATCACGTCTTTAAAGTTTGTAAAGTCTCCAAACATGCCAACTGTGGCATGAAGGTCTCTTAACAAATATGTGTCCATGTGTTATAATCTCCTTGTTGAAATTTTTAATATGATTTTATATTTTGGCTCGTAGGCTTTGCGCCTGCGGGCTTTTTTGTTACCTAATACAATCGTGTGTTTCCGCACACGTACCCCACGACTACTAGTAACAGTATTGCTAGTAAGCCACAGATTAATGTTAGTTCGAGTTTTGTCACCGACTTGTCTACTTGCCACACCTGGTTTATATGTTTGATTAGCCATCTCACTACATTCCTTCCTCTTTTCTAATTTCACTCCTAAGATCCGCCATCACTCTTTCAAAATCCGCGGAAGTTAGTCCCATCTTATTTGTGAGTTCTTCTTCGACTTTCAGCTCTAACGATGTCAGCAACGTGAGTTGTTCTAGCAACGTTCCCCCCATGGTGAAAGTTGCGCCGTCGCCAACAAGAACAGCAAGTAAATGCGCGTTAGCGTTATCTCTCAAACATTCGGCCATCATGTTTACAGTGTTTTGAATTTGTTGATTTTTGTTATCCATCTTTTTTCTCCTTTAAAAAATCCAACTTTGAATCAAGTTAGTTGCCCAGATACAGATTTGTTCGATGATGATTACAGGTAATCCCACAATCAAACCCCATTTGAGCATTGTTCCAAATGCATCACTGGCATAACTTAGCCAATGATCTAGTTTTGTTTTTCCCCACTTGTCCATCGTATTCTCCTTATAAATAGCCTTTAACTCCACGCCTTTTCCAAAAATTATCCAGATCAGACTTTTTCCATCTAGTGATGTTTTCAATCGTCATAGACGGGATGTCATACTTTTTACGCCATTTTTGGAAAGTACTTACACTGATTCCTAGATAAGAAGCGGAATCTTGGGCATTTAGCCACTCCCGTGAGCTAAGGCGCTCTAATCGCTTTAAGTCTTGTCCTGAAATATTTGACTTAAGTTCAGGCTTCATAGTTAAAACAATCTTTCTAACAAAGTTTTCAAGCTTTTCTTCATTAACTAGGCCCACTTTAATCACCTATGTCTCTTTCTTGCTTAATGAAGTTAAATACTTCTCTTGCTTTTCTAACTTGTGATTCAGTCATTTCATCAAAGCGACTAATGTCTAAGCAAACTCGAATAGCATCGTAAATCTTTGCTTGCAGTGTAGAAAATGCGAATTTTCCTTTTTCATTTTCATACCGACAATATTCTTCAATTTCTTTTCGGAGCACGATCCAATCACGAGGAAACTTCGGCTTCTTTTTTTCTTCCTTCATCATTGCTTTTACCATTAGAGCAATTTGAATCTTATCTTCTATGCTTAATCCTGTATTTTTAGATTCCATCTTCCATACCTCCTTAAAGCTCAAGTCTTTGTTGCGCATTGGCTTTATCAATCTCGTCTTTGAGCACAACATCTGGATACCAGTTCTGGATAAACTTGGAAGCTCGCTCAAAATCTTTCTTAGGTAAAGCGTTGTATCTTGGGAACTTTAAACACTTTCTTTAAGTCGGCGAACATCTTTGCATATACCTTGTTAGCTTTATGTTCAAGGTAATAATTACTGTTCTTCCCTCCCACAATGCTCATCACACGGTGATTACGTTCTTGTAAAAGCTGATATCTTTGAGTTGAATCGATTTCAGCATTTTCTTTCATATCAGTAATTTCATCCTCAACAGTACTCAGCCGTTGATCTAAGTGAGTAGCAGCTTCCATCGTCAGCTTTAACTTTTCTTCCGGGGTCTGGGGAAGAGCCTCCTCTTTAATTAGTTGTTCCATTCTGTTGAATGCTTCAATGTATTGAAGTTTGAACTGAAGAGCCTTATTTCCTGTGAAGCCCATAACTAACAAACTAAATCCATCACGGTTCATATAAAACATTGGTTGTTCTTGTCCACGTCTATTAATATAAGTACTTTCAACAAACATGTTTTTCACTGCTGAATTTTCAGCAGTGAAATTTTTGATTGATGCTAAAACGTTTCTATGAGCTTTTCGGAAGCTTTCGGCTACTTTTAAACTTGTAGTAACCGCTTGACTGTCATGCATAATAACTAAGTTTTCCATATTTTCTCCTTTTGCCGATTTAAATCGGAATTACTATCTAAAAATAAAATCCATCGGAATCCGGTAGATCTTTGCCATTTTTTTAGCAGTTCCTAAAGTTATCTTATCTTCATCATTTTCTAGCAAAGAAAGATTTTGATAAGACATCCCCAGCTGTTTAGCTGCCTCTTTAAGAGTTAAATCTGCATTAACTCTTGCAGCCTTAGCAGATATCTTTGGCATTTTTTGCCTCCTTTGTGTTTTTCTTAAAGGTCTTAATCAACCTTACACAAGTATAATACTCCGGTTTAAGTCGGAATGCAAGTATTTTTTCGTATTTTTTTGAAAAATGGTAAAATATAGATGAAATTAATTCGGAGGATACTACAAAATGGGACGAAGTAACTTAACACCTAGTGAAATAAAAGCAAAAAAGACTATCTCAGCCAATTTAAACACTTTACTACTTAAAAGTGGTAAAAAGAAAATCGACATTCAAAGAGAAACCAAAATTCCAAGAAGTACTATCAGCGATTATTTTAGTGGCAAAACATTGCCATCTGAGGAGAATGTAGAAAAGTTATCTAAGGTATTTGACGTAAGCGTTAGCGATATTGATCCTAGATACAAAGACAAAGTAGTAGATGTTGAAGATACGCGTGCTAAAAACATTGCAGAAGAAAAGATGTTGGTTGCCTTCCGAAAGCAAACTGCTGGTATGTCCGAAGACGATCAAATAAAATTCCAACGTTCTCTTAACAAGCTTATGGACGCTGCTAAGGACTTAAATAGCCTAGGTGAGTAATGATGGAATATTCTAAGATCTCACGCACAGAATATACAAATTGCCAAGCAGTAGCAGATAAAATATTACGGTTTACATCTAATAGTACAAACAAAAGCATTTATGATGTTAAAGCTCCTCACATCATTAATACTTTTTATAGTAGATTTAGGCCTAACATCATTGTATTTTATCCTTCATCGATTCCTAAGCACTATACTGATGATCAAATTTTAAGGATTCTGAATCAGCAATTTGATATCCACGGTTTTTACATGCAAGCAAAAAAGATAATTAGTGTTGATGATATTTTTACCAATACTGTGGCTGGACTGACCTGGTTTAATTCCCCTCGTCCTACCCTATTTTTAAATATCACCAGCAATAATTTTAAGCGTCTTACATTTACCTGTTTACACGAGTTTGCTCATATGTACCAAGCGGAACGCTCTCAAAGTTACATGGAAGCACTCGCATTAATTAATGCGGATAAGATTCAAGGTAATCCTTATCCGGAAGAATTACAACCAATCGAAAATGAAGCTAATGTGATTGCGTCTTTGCTACTTGTGCCAGACAAATGTTTAAAGTTTGACATCCTACACAGTACTTTTAATGAGATTCAAGATAAATATGGTATCAGTAAGAGTGCTCTCTTTAATCGTTTACAAAATTACTTTTACTACTCCTCTGATTTTGATGAGTATGAATCTAATCAGGCAGCGCATAGTTTTTTGGTTAACGATCCCAAAGTAATTTATCAAGTACGGAAAAAATTACGTTAGATAAGAGTCCAAATACTGATGACTATAAAAGCTGATTTACTTTGGAGGAAAGAAGAAATGCAATATTGGATAATGGCCCTTATAGGGATAATCTTCGTAATTTGGATGTTTAGATATGATAAAAACCATCCAAATCAAATTAAAAAAAGTAATGGTAAGGTGCAAAAACCATTGCATAAGCGTTGGTGGACTTGGGTAATTGCAGTCATTTTGATAGTAGGTGGCTTGGGAAATGCCATGGGATTAGCTGCAGATGATGAGGATAACTCAGCTAGTGTTGCTCAAACAGAATCAAAAACTAAAAATGAAAAGTCCAAGAATAAAAAAGCTGTTTCATATACAAAAGAACAAAGAATTAGCAAAGAAGTTAAACGAGAACAGAAAATATATAAAGGAGAAGCAAAGGTTGCATATAAAAAAGAATGGAATGCAATTACAATTACTCCTACTTCTCAAAGTTTTACAGAATCAGTTGTTGCCGTAATCCATAATGGAGACGGAGAAAGTCAAGATTGGAAGGACTTAACAGATGCTTTAAAAAATTTATCGATCACCGCATATGAAAAGACTAAAATTCCTAATATCAGTGTAGCCTTAGTTAATCCAAATAATACCGAAAAAGTTCTTTATACAGCACGTAATGGTAAAACTACCTACGATTTAGCTAAAGACGGTGATTAATAAATTAAATTATGTTTTTAAGAAATAAGGGGGGCTCAATAATGGGACCTATGCGAACTTTGACGGTAACTATTGATTGGGTGTTATTAAGTTTGTTAGCTATCGCTGTTGTTTTCTTGATTTATGCTCTTATCAAGAAAAACAAGAAGATGATTAAATATGCTGGAATTGCAACTGCACTTATCTTTGTACTACTTTTTATAGCTATTAGATTTGCATTAACTGTTAAACCTGAACAATAAAAATAAGCCCGACACCATAGCGGTGCGGGCTTAAATTATAAGGTTATAAGAACACTAGTTTTTGAAGCGGACTCTTCTTAGCAAGTGGACATCTTTCCTATAAAGAGTCTACTTTCCAGGGAAACGTCCACTTCAATCGATATTTAGATTAGAAAGGAAGAATGAATATGCCTCGCAAAAAAGATCCAGAAATTTACGAGTACAAGCTAAAAAGCGGTAAAACTCGGTATGGTTTTAAAACTTATGTTGGAACTAGCAGAGAAACTGGCAGACCTGTCAAAATTACTAGACAAGGGTTTGCTACACGTAAAGAAGCTGTTGCTGCCAAGACTAAATTAAAAGTACAGGGGGGGACAAAAATAGAAAGGAAGCGTAGAGAAAACCTGCATACTAAGACTGTAGATGAAGCTTGGAATGCCTTGTATAAAAATCAAGAGTTGTCTTTACGCCCTACTAGTCTTTATCGTAAACAATCAACCTATAACAACGCAATTAAACCCCATTTTGGCAAAGTTTACATTAATGCGATTAATGGAGACCACTTGCAAAATTGGGTTAATGAAATGGCACAACACTACGTCAAGTATCGCAAAGTTATAGGGACGTTCAAAGAAATTATAAAATTTGGTTTAGTCAAAGGATGGTTGGTAAATGATCCTTTTAGTAGAGTGGTCATCCCTCGGACTGGAAAGAAATCAAAGAAGGATAACAAAAACAATTATTTAGAAGCAAATGAATTAAAAGATTTTTTAAATACTGCTTATGAAGTATCTCCAAAGGCTTACACGTTTTTTATTACAACCGCCCTACTAGGCTTACGGCGCGGTGAAACTTTAGCTTTAAAGTGGAGCGACTTGGACTTAAAAAACCGAGTAGCATATATTTCTAGAACTGTAACAAAAGACATTGATGGTCATAAGACCCTAGGCCCAACAAAAACAAACGACAAATATCGCAAAAACAATGGTTTACCTATATCAGATCAACTTTATACCGTACTAAAAAATTATAAAGAATCAACCCATTCAAAAGATGATGATTTTGTGTTTAGAAATGCTAGAGGGGCATATCATGATCCATCATCTAGTGATAAATGGCTAAATAAAATTTATGCTAAAAATCCTAATTTGAAGCGTATAACTGCGCATGGTTTGCGTCACACTTTAGCTTCTCTGCTATTTGAAGAAAATAAAAATATTAGTGTGTCAGAAGTGCAATATATGCTAGGTCATAAAAGTGCTAGAACAACTTTAGATATTTATACATCAGTTACAAACAAACAAAAACAGAATCTCAAGGATTCTGTTAATAATCTTAAAATATGATTTTTATTGCCCAATTTTTACGTACTTTTTACGTACTTTTTATAAAAGCATATTTGTAATTCCATTGTGTCCCAGCTGTATTATGAATTATTCCTTTAATACATCTGTTCTGTAAGTAAGCTGTTGTTTGCTGATAAATTGGGGTAATAGCTTGGTCCTTGTTGACTATCTTTGCAGCATTTACAAGGTCTTGCCAACGTTTACTTGTATTATTTGCATCTCTATTTTGAGCAGAACGTACGAGCGAATCATAACTTGAATTTGACCACTTACCGTAGTTATATGAAGTACCAGTCATAGGAATTTGCATAAAAGTCATTGGATCGTTAAAGTCTTTATAATATGTGGTATTATCCTACATAGCTTGATAACATTAGATTTACAAAGAGTTATTGCACATACGGTAACATAAAATAATACTATTTTTACGTACTTTTTACGTAGAAACACCACCTGAGAATTTAATCTTAGGTGGTGTTTCTGATTTCATGGATTATGCTTTTATTATAATTTTATTCCTCACAGTAAGCAACTTTTTAAATCAGATTTTTATTCCCCTATAACTATCGGGAGGAAATATCATTTAAGTTTTCTCTTCTTTGAGCAATGTATTTTTCTATGAGTTCAAGATCATCTTCGCTTGCTAAATTTAAAATAAAACTTTTAGCTGTTGATCTTTTAATAATATATTTCTTTCTTTCTTTATTCTTTTCATCCCATTTCTTGTTAGCTCTTGCTTTGGCTTCAGTATATTTTGCCATTTAAATCCATCCTTAAAATATCTTAAATAAAGTAACAATTACTAATACTAGTAATGTCATTTCACCAATAAATAATGCAATTACATGCGGTCTTAAATCTAAATCAAACTTAAATTTAATACCATTAATATTTTTATTAAATTTGTACTGTTTCATTATTTGCCTTTTGTAGTATTAATTGCTAAAATGCATATGACAAGGAGAGGGGTTAGGCCCCTCTGATTGTCACCATTTTATACGAATGGTTAAAGTCGGAATTAGTAGAACTAGTTTGAAAGTTACCTCTACTTCTTTCCTCCTTTCACTATATATAATACACGTATTAACGTGTATTGTCAATAAATTATTTTAAAAAAATAAAAAAGCCACCCTCGGGAAATCCCGAGAGTGGCTTAACTGCTACATTTAATTCAAATTACAATTTTACAATAGGTATTATAAAACGATATAGGCACGATTACCAGTCACATAGACAGTTTTATCTTTGTAGCTGTCCTTTAATTTTAAAAATCTGCCTGATCGTCCTACAATCTCGACTTTATCATTGAGCTTAAAGGCATAGGCTTTTGCACTGTCAGCCTTAGGCTCATATAAAGCATGAGTGTTTGGCATTACAATCTTAGCGACTGCGTGCTTGCTGGTGTTATAGGCAATTGGATTAAGCTTGATGTAAACGGCACGTCCATCAAAGTATTGATCTTTGCCTACTTTAACAGCTCCGTTTTCAAGGGCTAAAATTTCCCATTCTGATCCTTGTGGTTTGAGCTTATCTGATTGGCGCTTATCTAGCTTAGAGCTAGTATAAACGTAAGCCCCATCGCTATTTACTACAACAGCAACTCCGCCAACATTCCATTTCACAACAGGGTGCAAAGATGGATCCTTGGAAGTCTCTGCTGGCTTATCTGAGCTAACTTTAAGATCAATTAATGAAATATTACCATCAACGTTATATCCTTTCCAATTGTCCGTAAACTGCCAAATGGCAACCCCATCCATTGATGGAAAGTAGCGGAAGTCAGGTGTTGATACTGCACCTGGAAGAGGATAAGCTGCTACCCAAATACAATCACCAAACAGCTTAACAATACGGTTAGTATCTAAGTGATTGCGCAAGTTAGACGCGCCTGAGTAAATCAACGGTTTGTAGCCTGCTGCCTTAATTACGCTCATAGCTGTCATCACGGCATCAGTATTGCCAGATTTGGGGCCATCAACGCGGTTCCCGTCCCCAGTTTCCCAGTCGTCAGCAATGTAAGAACCAGCTGGTAAGCCAAATTCTTTTGCTTTTTTAATCGCAAATTCAGCTTCGGCCTTGGCTTGTGTAGCGTTAGCAGAGTGCAGAGCAAAGAAGTAGCCCATTGGCATAATGCCATTTGCCTTAGCGGATTTAATTTGTGCTTCCGCTTTAGGGTTGATGTAGCCTGTACCCTCAGTAAGCTTTACAAGAGCAAACTTAGCACCAGAATAGTTAACGGTGCTTGACTGGTAGATTGCGAGATCTACCCCCCAGCTTCTTTTTGGCACGATTGAGCTTGACATCACTATCTTCTCCTTTCTTTTTGTGCTTAAAAGACTCAAAAATGTACTCGTTATAAGTCATACGTCTATTCATCAGTATTACCTTGTACAAATCCGATTTGCTTAGCATCTTCATCGTCAGATTTTGATTCGATTTGTGTAGGTTTTTCTTCCGTGGCCGGTCGTTCGTCATATGCGTTTTGGACTGCACCTTGGGCAACTGGCTTAGTAATCGGCTTACCCTCTGCCTTAGCTTGCTCCATGAGATCTTCAACCGCTTTAGCCTTTTTACCAGCTCCTGAGAGATCAAGAGTAGCAGCTTCTGCTACTACAAATTTAGCAATCTCGTCAATAGCCATTACTTGCTTTGGTAGTGGCTTTGTTGACTTGCCGGCAATATAATCGATTGTCGCAGAAATCCCCTTAGATACCGCCACAACTACAAGTAAAGCAATCAAAAGATAATTAGTGAGCTG
>ERZ777011.2528-NODE-2528-length-14257-cov-3.804253_pt1 | contig 14257 bp, 10 predicted proteins | sample MGYA00374964_ERZ777011 | MGnify/ENA primary metagenome ERZ777011 (study PRJEB29310, sample SAMD00008975) | mouse gut metagenome | study: EMG produced TPA metagenomics assembly of the Metagenome analysis of fecal microbiota from mouse which was promoted...
ATATGAATGATGAATTATTCTCGTCGGGATCGAGGAGAAGATGAGACGGATGGGCGCCAGCCGCTTTGGGCGAAAGGTAAGGACCTTCGAGATGCGAACCGTACCTTCTTGCGACGTTTGGATCGTTATAGTGAAGAAGGAAGTCGAGAGTCTTTCTCGTGTCCGGGATCGACGCGGTAAGCGTAGTCGGAACGTACGTAGTGACGCCGTTATCGAGGTGGAATCTGCTGATGCTATAGAGAGCCTCTTCCGTCGCTTCCATAACGTCGTGACCGTAACCGCCGTGGGTGTGGATGTCGATGTAACCGCTTGCGGCGACGTTGCCTTTGCCGTCAAAAATCTCGGTGTTCTCGACGCTTTCTCCGGCGTTTAGTATCGCCGTTATTTCGCCGTTTTCTATTAATATGCTACTCAAGTTTTCGATGCGTCCGTCAATAAAAGGACGAACGTTTTTGATCAATAATTTATTCATGACTTAATGATATTATTTTGCTCGGGTTTTGTCAAGAGCGGATTGGTAAATATTGACAGCGCGTATTAAAAATTTTATCGAAATCAAAGATATACGCCTTGCTATTCGGAGCGTTTATAAATATATAGTCCGCTTTGTATAATAGTTAAATTTTGACGGACAATATCGTTTAGAGGTAAGAGAAGTAATGTATTATATTGAATTTGATGAAATAATGATCGATAAAAAGAGGGCAGTTAAAGAAGGAAAAGTCGGAGGAGCGCAGGATGAAAGCAAATGAATATTCTTATTCAAAACGCGGCGGGATATTCGGAACGATAACTGCGCTCGTTACGGCTATCGCTATCGTGTCGGCGGTCTTATTATGCGTTTATATTGATGATACCGCCGCCGAAACGTATGACGAGAACGGTATAGACGTTATGATACTCATGTATCATAATATCATAGCGGACGGCGCTAAACCGTCGAAATACGAAATCAACTTCTCTACGCTAAGAGAGGATATGAAATATCTTCAGGAGAAAGGATATCGCTCAATAGACAGCAGAGACCTCATAGCTTATACGCAGGGGAAAAAGACTCTTCCCGCTAAGTGCGTTATGCTCACCTTTGACGACGGATATTATTCGTATATGCGATATATTCCTAAGCTGCTCGACGAGTTCGGGATGAAAGCCGTTGTCAGCGTGGTGGGCGATTATACTCGTCTTAATAAGAACAATCCAAACATATCTAAAAAGTATACGTATCTCGACTTTGACGATATCTGCGAACTTTCAAGAGTAAAAGGCGTGGAAATAGCGCTCCACTCGTATGATTTTCACAACATTGACAAAACGCGTAAAGGAGCGGCAAGAGCCAAAGGAGAGAGCGAGGAAGAATACGCCAAGACGCTTACCGCCGACAGCGAGAGACTGATAGATGCTCTCGAAAAGGTCGGCGTAAAGTGCGTAACGTACGCCTATCCTTACGGGTCGTATTCAAAGTCAAGCGACAAAATACTCGCTAAGCTCGGCGTGAAGTGTACGCTCACGTGTAACGAGGGCGTCAATGTAATAAAAAAGGGCGATGATCTCGGTCTTTTGATGCGTTATAACAGAGACGGGCGTTGGAAGAGCGTTGAAGAGATAGCGTATTTCAGGCAGCGATAAAAGATTTTCTTTTGCTTTGGCGAAGATTTTGCGGTAAATCAAATAAACGTTATTATACTGAATAAATTATTATATATAATATTATCTATGAAGAATATCGCGGCGTTTTTTATAACGCCGTTTTACTTTACGCTTTTTTATAGATATGCTAAAATTATTGCGAAAGACGCCGAAGGCAGGCGGTAAAATTCAATGAATAGAGGAGACTTTTATGAGCTTTTACGATAGGATATACGACGTGGTGAGGAAGGTGCCGAAAGGGAAAGTCATAACTTACGGAATGGTTGCGTGTCTTGCGGGCAACCCTCGAGCCGCGCGCGTCGTAGGATACGCGCTTCACGCTAATCCCGAGCCGTACGTCATACCGTGTCACAGAGTGGTCAATAGAAACGGCGGATTGACTCACGCTTTTGCTTTCGGCGGGATAGACGAACATAAGGCGCTGCTTGAAAGCGAGGGAGTTGAGGTAATTGATTACACCGTGGATCTTTCGAAATATCTTTGGGACGGAAAATATGAATAAGAGAGAGCTACTGTATTTTGCCGTATTCGACGGAACTGTCGAGGATAATCTTAGATATTACGGGTATTCTTCCGAGCTCATCAAGAGACTGAAGTCGAGACTCGGGCTCGTAAAGGTCAACGGGCATGATGCGATCCTTGTCGCCCATATCAAAAAATGCGATAGCATATACGTATGTTTAGAGGATGAACCTAAGCCGAGAGATATATTTGACAAGGAGGTCAATATAGTCTACGAGGACGAAGATATCGCCGTTATTGATAAGAGCGCGGATATTGCGGTCATAGAGACGAGACTTCATTACGGAAAGAGCCTTGCGAACGCGCTTCAAAAGGTATGGGGAGATTTCGTATATCGACCGATAAACCGTCTTGACAGGCAGACGTCGGGTCTTATGGCTGTCGCGAAGAACGCCTACGCGCACAGCGTTTTCTCTTCGAAAAAGAGCATTATCACGAGAAAGTATCTCGCCGTGGTCCACGGCATTTTGACGCCGGATAGCGGCGTTATAGACGAGCCGATAGGCAGAGTCAGCGAAAACAGCGTGCTAAGGAAAGTTAGCGCGGACGGTCAGTATGCGAGAACGAATTTTCAAGTCGTCGAGCGTTTTGACGATAGGACTTTAGTATCTTTCGAGCTCGACACGGGCAGAACTCATCAGATAAGAGTTCACTCGGCATATCTCGGCTGTCCTCTTATGGGCGACGATATGTACGGAGGCAGGATAGACGAGATAACGCGTCACGCTCTCCACTCCTGTTATATCTCTTTTACGCATCCGGTGACAAATGCGAGGATAGAGCTTTTTAGCGATATGCCCGAAGATATGAAAAAACTTATCGAGAGATAGTTGGCATTATTTATACGTTATTTGGAATTATATTTCATTAATTAAAGCATTATTGTAAAAAATATTAAAAATTTTTTATAATGATACATATATTTTGATGATTTTGAATTTTTGCAAATGATGATATTGACTAATTATTGGTTTTTTACTATCAATTTTGTAATTTCAAGTAAAATATTACTTAAGAAAAAGACTATTTATGCGAAATTAATAATATTAAGATTTTATAAAATTATGTTTTCACTGTTGCATTGGAATAATATAAGTGGTAAAATGTAGTCATAAAGAGGGTCAATACGCTTGGTGTCTAAAACTTTAACAATATTCGGGAGGAAATGATTATGCGTTTAACGAAAAAGAAGAATTTGACTTCTATTGTTGTCATTCTTTGCTTTTTAGCGACTGCTATCGTCGCAATCGGCAGTATAGGAATGAGTTCCGTCGAAGCGGAGTCGCTAGAGGCGGATATTCCTGCTATTTCAGAATATGCGACTTATGAAATAGTTGATTATTTCAGTAAGAAAGATGTGGAGAATTGTAAAACAGACGGTATAATAATTGATTTGCGAAATCAGAAGAGCAGTTTAGCAATGGTAATGACTTTTACAATTCCGGCAAACGTAAACCACGTTATTATTTACGGATATGATACTTCAAAAGAAGTTTACGCTCATCTTAGCAGTATAATGTTTACAAATGAGGAACGAAATCAGCGACCGCTGTATTTTACTGTTGACGGTCTCAAATGTAGCGGTAATCCTAACGTTTTTAAGGCGGTAGATTGCGAGTATGACATTACGTTTAAGGGAAAGAACGAGATTAAAAATTACGCTCTAGCTGGTTTCGACGAATTCAAACCTGCCGATTACTGTGTAATATATGTTCGTAATACGCTTAGAATAAGAACTGCGAAGGGGTCGTATACAAAGATTGTTGGAATAGATGGTATGAACGGCGTTGACGGGGCGGAAGGTGCAGTAGGAGAGGTAGGACGCGACGGTGTTAATACTGATGATTATGCAAAGCACGGAGGTATAGGCGGCGCTGGAGGAAAAGGAAAAAACGGTGGAAATGCGATGACAAACGGAGGAATAGGAATTTTTGCGGTTAAGATAAATTGGTATTTACAAGGAACAATTTCTGTTACCGGTGGTAACGGAGGAAAAGGCGGAAACGGAGGAAACGGCGGCAATGGCGGTAACGGTGGCAATGGCGCTGATGACAATATTAAAACAAAAAATGCTGGAAATGGCGGTAATGGTGGAAATGGCGGAGACGGCGGTGACGGAGGTAAAGCGTCACGAGGCGGTGTAGCCACTATAACTAACTACGACCATAGTCAATTCGGAGATAAAAGTTTGCTGACAATTTTAGATGGAAAAAATGGAGGATGGGGAACAGGTGGCGACGGTGGCAATGGCGGTGCCGGTGGCTCTGGAGGTGCTAAAGGATTGTTTGATAAAGCAGGAGAAAAGGGAAAAGATGGGGCTGATGGAGCAAAAGGAAAAACAACTATGGAATACATAACTAATGCCATAAGATTTGAAGATTTATTTAACGGCAACTATGAGTTTGAGTAAAGATAAGATAGAATAGACATATTTGACAGAAAAGGAGTTAAATGTCATGATAAAGATATCAGGACTAAAGAAGAGTTACGTTTCGAAAAAGAGCGTCAGAGTAGACGCTCTTAGAGACGTTGATCTCGATATAGGCGATAGGGGACTTGTCGCGATAGTGGGGAAGTCTGGTTCTGGTAAGTCTACGCTTCTCAATATAATAGCGGGTCTAGATACGCCGAGCGAAGGTCGGGTCGTAATAGACGGTTTTGATATGTTTTCTAAAAAGAGCGAAGAAAGAGACGTATTCAGATTACATAATATCGGGATAGTATTTCAAAGCTATAATCTCCTTGACGGCTTTACCGTCGGCGAGAACGTCGCGATGGGGCTCAGTATGAGCGAGAAGGCGGAGAGCAGTTCGCTGGTAAAAGAAGCTCTTAACAAAGTCGGACTTTACGATATGGAGAAACGGAAGGTAGAAGAACTTTCCGGCGGACAGAAGCAGAGGGTAGCGATAGCGAGAGCTATAGTTAAGGGACCCAATATCATTCTACTTGACGAGCCGACCGGAAACCTTGACAGCGAAAATTCGAAGAATATTTTCGAACTCATAAGAGAGCTTTCGAAAGAAAGTCTTGTCCTTACGGTAACGCATAGCGAAGAGCTGGCGCGCGAGTACGCCGATAGCATAATAAGAATACAGGATGGGAAAGTCGTAAACGACGAAAAAGTTTACGGAAATAGTGACGAAAATAAGAAAACGCAAAGAGACCATAACGTAAAGAGCCGAGTAATATCGCCGAAAGTAAGCTTTATGATAGCTATGAAGAACGTTAAGAAGCGATTTGGACGGCTTGTAGTTACTATGCTCCTCTTCGTATTGGTATTCGCGGCGATAGGCGTAACGCTTGAAGGTATAGGATATGACAAAGCGTCTCTTATTGTAGATAGATTGTATGAGATACAGGAAAGCGAGGTTATGATAGAATATGAGACAAATAGGGACGAAATAAGGCCTATTGGGAGTGTACGTGAATTAAACAGTGATTTGATAAAAAAACTTAAAAATCAAATAGGAAACGATAAAGTTATTCCTATATATTGCGGGCCTAATAGTCGAGTAAGCATTTCCACGGTTAACGGTAAAGAAATGGAGTCTTGGACGGATGATGATAGCAGATATTATCATAGCAATTTTAACTGTCTTCTTAAAGGCGACGTGGAAAATAAATTCGATTGTATAGAAGGAAGATTGCCGAATACAGACAGAGAAATAGCTGTTACCAAATATGTGGCAGAATGTCTTGAATATTTTACAAAAATAAATATAAAAAACATAATTGGCTCTTTTGTAAAAATTTCTAAATATGGTGAAAATGAAAATTTTACAATAGTTGGCATAGTAGACACGCACTTAAATGAAAGATATAAGGCTATTTTGGGAAATGAAAATTGGGATTTGATTCATGGTCGTCTAAATTCGATGATGATAGATAATGAGTATTCGGTACATAACTCTATCATTGTTGCTAATAAAGAAATTCTTGATAATATATCTGTCAGCATAACCTATACCGATATCAACTACAAAAGCGCTGAGTTGAATTTTTTTATCGAAAGTCTTTTAATGGACAAAGGATATACGCTAGAAGACATAGTTGCTATGGGGTTCAATTATAGCATTGTTGAAAAGGAAGAAAGGATAAAAAGCAGTAACGATGTTCTATATAATGAAGAATTAGTTGAATTTTTTGACGGTAATAAGCGTCCTTTAGAAGCCGGTGAAGCGATCCTCGATTGGCGGGAATGTATGGATTATATTGAAGACAATTTTCTTACAAGCGTCTATTATGAAGATTGGGATAATCACGTTCTAAAGATCCCCGATAAAATAAAGAATGACGGTTATTTTAATATGAAATTCTACGGCGACTATAATGCCGAGGTAAAAGTAGTGGGATATTATCGCGCGGGGTATGATTCTTCATCATATAGCTACATAAACGACGACGCTATGCCGCTTAAAACTGCAGGCATTGAAAACCCGAGCTGCGCAACACTACTTCTTGACGGCAATAACAGAGCGGAAGATATAAAGACGGTGCGAAAGTTGCTTGAATATGAAGTCGCGAAGAATTCGGGATTCAACCTCTTATTTTTAGGATCTCACGACGTATACGTCGGCGGTAATATTATAGCTCTTACGAATATGTTGTGTTATGCCGTTATGCTGATATTCGGAGTAATAGGACTGATCCTTATGATAGGCTTTGTCGATATGACGATACGCGATAGCGAACGCGAAGCGGGAATACTCAGAAGCATGGGAGCGAAGGGTAACGAGGTCGGGCTCATATACGCTATCGAGGCGGTATTTGTTATAATATTATCGCTGATCTTAGGTTACGTTCTTTCGGTCGTGTTAGCGTCATTCTCCAAGTATTTTTACAGCGGCGCGGTATATTTGGTTTCGCCGTTTAGGGTCGCGGCATGGCATTTCCCGATAATGCTTTTGGTAGCCGTAGCTGTGTCGATAGTTGTTTCTATCTATCCGCTGTACAGAATGAAGAAGGCAAATCCTGCCGATATGACGCGATATAAGGGGTGAGCGTATGAGCAGTATTATCAAGATAAGGGGACTCACTAAAATCTATAAGATAAAGGGCGGCGATGACGTTCTCGCGCTCGATAACGTCAACCTCGAGATAGGGAACGTCGGCATGACTGCGATAGTTGGGGAAAGCGGTTCCGGAAAATCGACGTTGCTTAACGCCATAGGACTCATCATACCTTTCGATAGCGGAGACGTATCGCTCGGCAATTACGATTACGCTACGCTTAAGGAAAGGGATAAGGATGATATAAGGCGTAACGAGATCAATTACGTTTTTCAGGAATTCAATCTAATAGGCGGTATTACGGTAGAGGAGAATCTGAGACTCGAGATGTCGCTTGCGGGCAAAAAGGATGTTGCTTTGATAGACGAAGCTCTTGAAAGGGTGAGTCTCATAGACGTTAAAAAGAAGTATCCTTACGAGCTTTCGGGCGGAGAACAGCAACGCGTTGCGATAGCTAGGGCGATTGTGAAAGGGTCGGGAGTACTTCTTGCCGACGAACCTACGGGAAATCTCGATAGTGAAAATTCAAGAGAAGTCTTCGAACTATTGAAAGAGACCTCTTGGGATAGAGCCGTTATAGTAGTTACTCACGATATCGAGAGCGCTAGAGCGTATGCGGACAGGATCGTCGAGATGAAAGACGGCAGAATAATAAACGATACTTTAATGGGAAAATCGGAAAATGAAGATACATATAACGATGTTTCTGAAAATAAAGAAGAAAAGAAGAAGAGAGTCGGCGCGCTTGATATAAGAGAACATCTCTTGCTCGGCGCAGCGAGTTTTAAGTCGAGCATAAGAAAGAGCATATCTGCGTTTTCGGTAATAACGCTGTGCTTTTTGGCGGCGATACTGTTTCTGTCGTTATACTTTACGGGCGCCGTCAGCATTTACCGTAATACGGCTGTCGAAGCCGGAGATAAGTATATGTTCGTAGTATACGAGCCTAAGATAGATATCTCCCTTATAGAAGGAGACGGAACGATAAGCAGTGAAGAGCGTTTAGCTATAGAGAACGAGATAAAAGGCAAAAAGGCTTTTATGCGAATCATAGAAGAGAGATTCTATATTACTCGCGAAAAACCCGTTAACACGGAATATTACGATTTTGCCGTCGATACGGTATACGTTGCGGAGAACGACGCTTTTCTTAAAGATTCCGGATATACTCTTCTTGCGGGGAAAATGCCTGCGGGACGAAAAGAGATAGCCATAACGAGATATCAGTTCGACGGTCTTGTCGATACGGGGAAATTCAGACTGACGGAATATGAAGACATCATCGGCGTAACGCTCGAAGAGAGCGGTTATACCGTAGTAGGCGTTGTCGATACTTATGAAGAAGAGCTATATAGGAGCGTAAAAAACGGAAGCGCTTTGCTGGAGAGAGACGACAGATCCTTTAGCGCGGTATACTTGAGACACCGCTCGCCTATAGTATCGGAGCAGTTTCTCGATAATTATTCGGACAGCTTTAAGCTGACTATATATTTGGGGATGAAGATCGGTCTCGATATGTCGTCGTTCAGATTCATAAGCGAAGAGGAAAAGAGCAGGATAGTATCGCTAACGGGCGAAGAAATAGAAGAGCTAGGCGACGGAGAGATGGTGATCGGCAAGGCGGTACTCGATACGAAACTCGGCGCCGACAAGGGAACGGGAGTAGACGGTCTTACCGATAGCGAAAAGGATAGTATTTATTTTAACGTAGGTTACGGGGAAGAGTTCAACCAGTTCAAAGTAGTAGGATATATAGACGATGAAGACGGGGAAAGTTTGGACAATACCGCCTATATCGGCAACGTCGGGCAGTTGGTCCACGGCGAAAAATATATGGGATTCGCGGTGGCTATAGGACAAAACAAAGGCGATGACATCAGCGCTATATCGTTCCTTATGGATAACGACTTGAATAACGAATTTTCTACCGAGATAATCGGCAGGGCGATGGAAGATACGGTGAATTATATGACGAATTATGAAATCGTCGGTCCTATGTTCGGTATTGCGGCGATCCTCTTTATGACGACTGCCGTTATTATGAATTTGCTATACGTTATTCAGTTATCAAAGACGGACAGGCGGCGAAACGGCGTCTTGAGATCGCTCGGCGTAGGAAGAAGCGGCGTCGGACTCGTATATACTACGCTCGTACTTATAATGAACTTAATAGCGTTCCTTATAGGTTTTGCATTGTCTTACGCGGCGGTTCCGATATTTGCTAATACCTTGACGGTACTTATCGGAAGAGTTGCGATAAAGGGCATCGAAACGCTTGCGCCTACGATTGCAATTATTCCGATAATTGTCGGCGTTATCGTTTCGTTCGTTATTTCGCTCTCGCAGACAAAACGTTATCCGCGCGAAATGCTTCAAGACGCCAAAGGCGAATAAATACTAGTTTCAAACAATTATAAGCAGAGCTTAGAGGTGGTGAAAAGAATACTTTTCGCCGCCGTATTTTATACTTAATTTTTTAATAGAAAGTGAGCGAATTCTATTGAAATAAATTTCTATTAATGATAATATATACAAGGGATTGATCGTGAGATTTTTTTAAGAGCGAGAGGCTCTTATCGCTAAAGAGGTACGTTTTATGAAATTTGGTTTTGATAACGAATTATACACTAAAAGACAGACCGAAGAGATACTTCGACGTATAGAAGAGACGGGCTCGAGACTCTATCTTGAATTCGGCGGCAAACTTTTCGACGACTGTCATGCTTCGAGAGTTCTTCCCGGCTTTGACGTAAACGCAAAAGTCAAGATACTTCAAAAACTCAAGGATAAGGCGGAGATAATCATCGCTATAAACGCGAGAGATCTTGAAAAGAACAAGATAAGAGCGGACTACGGCATCAACTACGGTTCCGACGTATTGAGACTTATCGACAATTTGAGAGCTCTCGATATATATATCAACAGCGTGGTCATTACTCAGTACGAAGGACAGGCGCAGGCGGATATATACAAAAAGAAACTCGAAAGAAGAGGCGAAAAGGTATATATACATACCAAGACCAAGGGCTATCCTACCGATATAGACACTATAATCAGCGACGAAGGATACGGCAAGAATCCGTATATTCCCACGACGAGACCGCTCGTCGTAGTGACAGCGCCGGGTCCCGGCAGCGGAAAACTTGCGACGTGTCTTTGTCAGCTCTATCACGAGTACAAGCTCGGCAATAAGGTCGGATATGCAAAGTTCGAGACGTTCCCGATATGGAATATACCGCTGAAGCATCCTGTCAACGTCGCGTACGAAGCGGCAACGGCAGATCTTAAGGACGTCAATATGATAGATCACTTTCATCTCGAGGCTTACGGTTCGATGTCCGTCAATTATAACAGAGATATCGAAGTATTCCCCGTGGTCAAAGCTATACTGAGTAAGATAATGAATAAAGAGCCGTATAAATCGCCGACCGATATGGGCGTCAATATGGCAGGCTACGCGATAGTCGATGACAACGCTGTTCAAGACGCCGCGAAACAGGAAGTTTTGAGACGTTATTACAAGGCTTGCTGCGATTACAAGCAGGGTCTTAGCGATATAGGAGCAAAGGAAAAGATCGAGCTTTTGATGAGCGATCTCGGCATAACTATCGCCGACAGAAAGGTAGTGCAAGCGTCGCTTGACAAATCTTGCGCTTTAGGAGGCGTTCCCGCTATCGCCGTGGAGCTTCATAACGGAAAGATAGTGACTGGCAAACAGACGGAGATACTTTCGGCGGCGGCGAGCGTAGTTCTCAACGCGGTAAAGACTCTCGCAAAGATAGACGACGAGATAGATCTCATTTCGCCGATAGTATTAGAGCCTATCCTTCAGCTCAAAAAGGACAGTCTGCACGAGCATAAGAGAGTGCTTTCGTTAAGAGAGGTCCTTATCGCTCTCAGTATATGCGCCGCGACGAGTCCCGTTGCGAAACTTGCGATTTCCAAGCTGAAACTTTTGGATAGATGCGAGGCTCACTCGACCGTCATGCTCTCTAAAGACGACGAAAGCGTGCTCAAAAAGCTCAACGTTTACATCAGCACGGAGGCGGAGTTCGAGTCGAACAATCTCTTCAGCGAATAGAATACGATTGCTTCATCGAGTAAGTAGATTTCCCGTCGGAAAAAGCGATACGTTAAGGATATGCAATATCGTATAAGTATCGTCGGCAAACTTTTGAAAAATAAAATTCAGATATACATATAAGAAGTATCGGAGGTTAAAATGGCACCGTTTTTCGAGTCAATATTTAATTTTGACGAAGACAAGTCCGAGCTCGCTATCATTGCGATGCAGAGCGCGGAGAATATGGGGAAACAGGTAGATTACTACCTTGTCAACTGGTTCAATCAGGAGGCTAAAAAATGTAACAAGTCTTTTGAGAGAAAGACTTTCCTTATCAATAATAAATGCCCGAGATTCACGACGGGCGACGGTAAGGCTCTTATCAACGAAACAGTGAGAGGAAAGGACGTATATATCCTTTGCGACGTAGGCAACTATTCGTTGACTTACAATATGTTCGGCGCCGAGAACCGTATGTCTCCCGACGATCATTATACCGATCTCAAGAGGATCATTGCGGCTATCGGCGGCAAAGCGAAGAAGATAACCGTCGTTATGCCTATACTTTACGGCGGCAGACAGCATAGACGTAACGCGCGCGAGTCGCTCGACTGCGCTCAGATGCTCAGAGAACTCGAGATCATGGGCGTATCCGACATCATCACGTTCGACGCGCACGACCCGAGAGTTCAGAACGCTATCCCGCTCGTCGGCTTCGATAACTTTATGCCGACCTATCAGATACTAAAGGCTCTTCTCAGAAGATTCCCCGATATGTGTCTCGATAAGGATACGTTCATGATAGTGAGTCCCGACGAAGGCGCGATGTCGCGTAATATCTATTACGCTTCGGTGCTCGGCGTCAATCTCGGAATGTTCTATAAGAGAAGAGATTATTCGACGATAGTCAACGGACGCAATCCGATAGTGGCGCACGACTACATCGGTAACGACGTTAAGGGAAAGGATATATTCGTAGCCGACGATATCATCGCGACCGGCGATTCCGTACTCAAACTCTGTACGGAACTCAAGGAGAAAGGATGTAATAAGATATTCCTTACCGCTACGTACGGTCTCTTCACGGAGGGCGTTGAGAAGTTCGACGAAGCGTATAAAAAGGGTCTTTTTACCGCTGTTCTCAGCACCAATCTTACATACGTTTCGCCGGCGCTACGCGAAAAAGAATGGTTCGTCGAGGCAGATATGTCTAAGTTCATAGCCTACATCATCGCGGCAAGCAATCAGAACAAGTCTCTTTCGGGACTGCTCGATCCGCACGATAAAATCAACGAACTTATTGACAAATTCCACGATAAGAAGTAAAATAGAGGATGAAGAAGGACGCGGAGTCGGTTATTAGGCTCCCGTCGGTATCTTCTCTATAGTTGTTACATAATATATGTTAACGGGAGGTAATGATGAAGATTACATGGCTGGGACACTCCTCGTTCAGGCTCGAAGAGTCAACCGGCGCGGTCGTTGTGACCGATCCTTACGATGCGAAAGTAGTCGGTTACGAAATGCCGAAAGTAAAGGCGGATATAGTCACCGTCAGTCATTCGCACAATGATCACGACGCTTTGGATAGGATCGAGGGCGAGCCTATCGTGCTTGACAGTATAGGCGCGTTTGAGATAGACGGCGTACATATAGCTTCGTTAAGGAGCTACCATGACCGCAAGCAAGGAGCAAAACGCGGAGAAAACCGCGTGTTTACGATAGGTATGGACGGCGTCGATATATGCCATCTCGGTGATATAGGAGAGGAATGTCAGATATCTTTCGTAGAGGCGCTCGGTTCTGTCAACGTATTGCTTATCCCCGTCGGAGGCAACTATACGATAGATGCTGAGGAGGCGAAGAATTACGTCGACCTCATCATGCCGGATATAGTTATTCCGATGCACTACAAGACGCGCGATAGCGATATGGATATAGACAGGCTTGATGATTTTCTGCGGCTTTTCGACGACGAGGCGATAGTATATGCCGGTAGCAACACGATAGAGTTCGACAGAAGATTCGACAGCGATTCGACCAAAGTTATAGTTCTTGAAAAATAATGCGAATAAGGTAAGGAAAATAATTTCCTTACCGCCGCATTAAATCAAATATTTTGTATATATTTTTATTGTTCGGTTTAGGGAAGATTTACGGATATAACATTATTTAATAGTAATTACGATGAATTTCGACACAATGAGACATTTTGTTAAAATTCGATCTAATGTTTTGTTTGTTTATTTCATTGATTTTTAATATGCTATTCTTATGAGTAGGAAGCGTCGTTTGACGCAAAGGAGTTACAGTATGGCAACCAACATTACTTATACTAAGGAAGAACTTGAGAATCTCGGTATTTTCGAACTTCGTACCTTGGGCAGAGAAATGGGAGCGAAGTCGCCGACTACGGCGAATAAAGCCGATCTTATTCAGACTATTTTGGACATCCAGTCGGGAAAGATAAAACCCGAGGAGAATAAGACAAAGCGAGGACGTCCTCCCAAGACTATCAAGATAGTAACGTCGGCGGACGGCGGCACGCGTCTTATAGATATAGACAAGGCCGACGAGCCGATAACCGCGGAACCCGTATCGACGCTCGTTTCCGTAGCGGACAACGTCTCAGAGCCGCCGCGCGGCAGAAACAACGCCTATTACGGACAGGGGAAAGAGGAGTTAAAATCGGATAGCGCAGAAGAGGCAGAAGAGATCTCTATGGAGAGAGAAGGTTGGCTCGAGATACTTCAGGACGGCTATGGATTTTTGAGGGCGGAGAATTGCGAAAACAGTAAAAACGACGCATATGTACCGCAAAAACTCATCAAAATGTTGGGACTTAGAAAGGGCGATCACGTAAAAGGACAGACGAGAATGCTTCAGGACAACCGCCAGCCGGCAGTGTTCAAGGTAACGGAAGTCAACGGTTTGCCTCCGTTCAATCTCAAGAGTCGCCCCAATTTCGATAATCTTATACCGATATATCCGAACGAGAGATTCAAACTCGAGAAC
>ERZ777011.2530-NODE-2530-length-14254-cov-2.681597_pt1 | contig 14254 bp, 9 predicted proteins | sample MGYA00374964_ERZ777011 | MGnify/ENA primary metagenome ERZ777011 (study PRJEB29310, sample SAMD00008975) | mouse gut metagenome | study: EMG produced TPA metagenomics assembly of the Metagenome analysis of fecal microbiota from mouse which was promoted...
ATGACGCTTATGATTATTCTGCGGCGGGGATGATATTTTTTGCCCTTGTGTGCGCCGCGGGATTTTCCGCGCTTTTTAATCTGTTACGGAGAAAATGGGCGGTCTGGGCAGGTTTTGTCCTGCTTTTCGGGCTGTTTTTCCTTATAAACAGAGAGGCACTGATAGGGGGAAGCGGAATCGCGATAAATGAGGTCATTAACGAGACCTCCGGATATTTTGACTGCGAGATGTATTACATAGACATACCGCGTCTGTATCTGCGTATGGGAAACGAGGTAATGGCGATCTACTGCCTTATATTTATTCTGTCGGCGGTATATGCGTTCTGTATCAGCACGCCCGGACTTGCGTTCATACCGTGGGTGATTTCGCTTGCGGCTTTTGTGTACCCGCTGGTTCTTGAAAAATATCCCAAAGGTTTCTGGGTGCTTTTCGGCATAGCGTACCTTGTTGTCATGGCGGTCACGGCAATGTCGTGCACACGCAGAAAAAGGCTTGCGGGGAACGCTGTGTATATGCAGCTTTCAGCGATAGCGCTCGGGGCTGTTATCTGTCTTGCCGGAATGGTTGCTATAAATATCAAGCCGGAGACCGGATTTCAGAGGTCGGAATATTTTTCCGAAGTATATGACAGGGGAAAAGATATTTATGACAGGTATCAGAACGGTGAGCTGGCGATCAATAAGATCGAGGATTTTTTCCTGGCGCTCAATCCTTTTTATAAGGATAAGGAGGTACAGGGCGGAAATGTCGATCTGGTTCCCGGTCCTTCCGGAAGCGCGGGCAAAATCGGAGCCGGTGAGCTTGGACAGGTGGACGAGCTTATTTTTTCCGGACAGGATGTGCTTGAGGTCACAGTACCCGACGTCGGCAGCAAAATTTATCTTAAAGGTTATGTAGGGGCGCATTACGATAATAACAGGTGGATCGAGCCGGAGAAAGATGAGAAGTTTGAAATTTGGGGTGAAAACGGGTTCCGTTCGCAGACGCAGGTTTCGGATTATCTGAGTTATCTGTATTCGGAAATGCCGATCGACGCGTACCGTACGACAATGTGGGTAAGATATGTCGCGCAGAATCAGGACTATAAATTCATGCCGCTTTATCCTTTAAAAGAATCGGCGGACCAGCTTGGCGCATATATCGGCGACGCGGGTTTCGCGGATTTTGACCAGGAAACGGGTATTATTTTTATAGATTTCAATCAGAATCAGCTTGGGGATATAGACTACGAGTATCTTCATAATGTGGGCAATGAGGAAATGGCGGAGTTTTTTGAGCAGGAGATGTATTACCGGAATTATGCGTATGAAACATATCTTGACGTTAATACCACGGCAGCGTCACAGCTTTATGAAATGTGGGGAGAAAGTCCGGTATACAGCGCTTCCGACAGATACGAGCTTGCGTGCCGTATAAGGGAATATCTTTCCGATAACTGCAGATATACTACCAAGCCCGGAAGAGTTCCGGAGGGAAAGGACTTTGTCGATTATTTCCTCAATGAGACTCATCAGGGCTACTGCACATATTTTGCCACTTCCGCAGTCATGATGATGAGGAGCGCGGGGGTTCCGGCAAGGTATGTTGAAGGATATACCTTCTGGGGCGGTTCGACGCCGCTCGCGGACGATGTTTTGTATACAAAATACGAAGCAGGAAAAGTAGGAGGACATAGCGAAACAAAGACCTGCGTTGTGAAAAACGTGCCGGACAGCGCCGCCCACGCCTGGATAGAGTATTATGTGGACGGAGTAGGCTGGGTTGATTTTGAGGTTACGCCGGGTAATTACACTTCCGGACAGGTAACGCCCACACAGCCGCCTACGACTACAACTCAGCCGCCGACTACGACTTCCGATGAGGAGAAAAAAACTACGGCTGCCGGTGAGAAGCCCACGCAGACGGAGAGAGAGACGACAAAGAGTAAAGACGAGCAGGGCGGCTTCCGCTTCAGAATAAAGCTTTCAAAGACGGCGGAGCGCATACTTATCTGCGCGGCAGTTTTGGCGGCAGCGGCGTTTGCGTTTGTTCTTGTCATAAAGTCGAGACACAGAAAGGCTGAAGCGCTTTATAGCAGGATGCAGGATATGGGCGACGAGGAGTCCTCAGGCTGGTGCATTGAAATGATGTACAACGATTACCTGAGAATGCTGAAGCATTTCGGGTGCGTGAGAAAGGAATATGAGACAGAAGCGGCCTTTGCAGCGCGGGCGGCAAAGGAATGTCCTTTTGTTGGGCGCTCTGAAGCGCTTAAAATGGCGGGGCTTTTTGAAAAAGCGGTATTCGGAGATTCTGAGTTAAGAGGGGCTCAGAGAGCCGAGCATTGGAAGATCCATATGACGGTGAGGGAAAGAATGTACGGTTGTATGGGAATAATAAAGAAACTGGTATTTAAGTATATTTATAATCTTTAATAAGGGGTGAGGAGATCTTGTTCCCGCGGCGGCGCGCCTGAACGTAGATTTCCCGTCTGCCTCGGCGTATTTTTGTAGGAGGAAAAACATATGAGAAAATTCAGGACATTGGTCATATTTCTGGCGGCGCTTATGTTATGCGCCGGTTCGCTGGGAGAAACGGCGTCTGCCAAGGACGCGGACGGGGATATAGTCATAGTGATAGACGCGGGACACGGAGGACATGACCCCGGTTCTCAGGCGGTCACGGGGGTGTACGAAAAGGAATGTAATCTTGAGATAGCTCTTGCCATGAAAGCGGAGTTGGGCAGGTACAAGGGCGTTAAAGTATATCTTACAAGGATCGACGACCAGTGGCTCACGAATACGGGACGCGCGATGTTGGCGGCGTCTTTGAAAGCGGATTTTCTTATAAGCGTTCATAACAACAGCGGTTCGGCTTCAAACTCCGGCTGCATCGCGTACAGGTCGTTAAACAGTTATTACAGCGAGGCAACGAACGAGATGTGCAGCCTTATCACCGACAATCTTGCCGCTTTGGGTCTTAATAACGGCGGCGTGCAGACAAGGATGTCTACGCAGTATGACGGAGAGGATTATTACACGCTTATAGGCGAGGGCGTGAGAGCGGGCGTTCCTTCAATAATCGTAGAGCATTGTTTTCTGAGTAATGAGGGAGACGCGGCGCTTCTCACCAACGCGGATAAAACAGTCAATAAAGAAATGGCCAAAAAAATGGGTGTTGCCGACGCAAACGCAGTGGTAACATATTTCGGACTCAGCAAAAGAACGGCGGCTGCCGACAGCCAGTCGTCTGTTACTCTCGAAAAAGGCAGCAGCGTCGCTCTTTCCATACCCGGTTACGCGGGAACGGACGCGACATGGTATTCCCTGGACCAGAATACGGCGACTGTGGACGGAAATGGAATTGCGACCGCCGTCGGAACGGGTACGACCAATATCGTTTACAAACTCGGAGACGGAACGACGGGGTACTGTACAGTAAAGGTCGGGCAGCCTGAAGCGGTTTCTCTTACAGGCTGCATTGACCCGACGTTTTATGAAAATATGACCGATTTCGGGGCGATAGATCTTAACAGCGCGTTCGGCTTCGTATCGTACAGCGACGGAAGCTCCGTTAAGGTTACGCCCGAAATAACGGGAAGCCTTGATAAGAGCAAGATCGGGATCCAGGATATTGCGATAAAATACGGAGAGCTGACGGGATTTCTTCGCGTGTGCAACGCGTCGTCGCCGTATGTTCCGGAGGTAACGCTTCCTCAGCAAACCGATGCTCCTGCGGAGACAACCGCCGACGCGGGTACGGAGCCGGAGACTGCCGGTGAAAATTCCACCGATAAAGAGCAGACATCGGGGGCTGCCGCCGAGCTTCCGGGGGAAAATAAAGATATTACGGGAAAGCTTATAAAATATATAGTGGTTCTGTTGGTTGTTCTCGTTTTTGGAATAATACTTTTTGTGTTTGAGAACAGCAGACGCAGGGGTAGAAACGGCAGGAATTCAAGGAGGAGATACAGATGAAGGCGCTGAGCAGGATATTAATAGGTATAATAGCGGGAATAGGCGCGTTTGCCGCGCTTACGCTTCAGACATATGGAAGGGATGCAAACGGAGATATCGTTGTCATTGTGGATCCGGGTCACGGCGGCAACGACGGCGGTTCGGCTTCGGCATATGACAAGGAAGCGGACCTCAACTGGCACATAGCGATGGCGCTCAAGGCCGAATTGCAGACTTATGAGGGCGTTAAGGTGTATCTTACAAGAGGCTCAGCCGAATGGAACTCGAATACCGCTAGAGGAAGGATGGGAGCCGAGTTGGGAGCCGATCTTTTCGTATCCGTTCACAATAACAGCAGTACGAGCGGGGCGGCAAGCGGGGTTCAGGTGTACGGAACCGTGAACGCCGGATACAAGGATCAGGTCAGGACCTTGTGTGATATGATCGCGCAAAGAGTAAGCGCTCTCGGTCTCGCAAACGGAGGTTATCACGCTAGACCGTCAACGGACGATCCTGCGGTGGATTTCTACACAATGCTTGACGAGGCTGTTAAATGCGGCATACCGGGGCTTATTATCGAGCATTGTTATCTCAGTAACGCGGGGGACGCCGCCTTTATCAACAATCAGGAAAACCGTATCAAATGCGGTATTGCCGACGCGACGGCGATAGCGGAGTATTACGGCTTAAGTAAAAGAGGAGTTGCCGCCGGGAGTGAAATAACTCTCGTAAGAACATACAGCGCGTGTATGACCGGGGCGACAGGGACATATTCGTCCTCGGACGAGTCGGTCGCTTATGTCAGTCAGGAGGGCGTGATAACTGCCGCAGGAGAGGGTACGGCGGTAATCACCTGCACCGGAGCCGACGGAGTTAAACAGAGCGTGACGGTCAAGGTTCTGCCCGTGACGACTACCGGAATTTCCGCCGGAATAAATCCTACGTTTTACAGCGATCCTGCCGCCGCTTCGGCGTATGACAAATCCACGGTCATGGTCAAAGCGATATACAGCGACGGACATGTAGAACAGCTGGGGGGCGGCTTTGAGCTTGGAGAGTTTCCGGCATCGGGAAACGGGATATTCGATGTTTTGGTAAGCTATAACGGTCTGTCATGTCCTCTCAGGATATACGGTGTCGGGGGTTATCTCGGAAACTATAATAAAAACAACTATAAGGTCATAGGTACGAACGCGGATATTCTTTTGTTCCCGCCCGTATATAACGGAATAAATACGGGAATAAAGATAACCACCGGAGGAAGTATGCAGGTCGTGGCGCCTGTCGTCAAGCCGACGGAACCGCCCGCGCCTACGGAGGCTTCCACGGAGCCGATAGCCACAGAAGCGCCCGTACAGACGACGGAGGAGATCCCGCCGCAGACGTCCGCCGCTGATATTCCCCAAACTCCCGGCGCAACTACCGTGGAAGACGAGGAGTATACGACGTTTGATGAAGGTACAAAACAGACGGAGCAGACGCGAGGTGAAATGCCTGACGGGACCGACGATGATTTGGATTACGCCGGAGCGGACGATCCGGCAGACGGCAGCGCAAAGAAGCACACTGTATGGTTCTATGTAATGGTCGTTTTCGGCATAATAGGCGCGGCGGCGGCAATCGCCTGCGCTGTGCTGATTATTACCGGGCGCATGAAGAAGAAAAGGAAATGATCGAATGCCAAGAATATTGCTTGTTGAGGATGATAAGGACATTACCGACAATCTGACAGTGTTTTTGCGGAGAGAGGGTATGGAGGTTGACTGCGCTGACGGACAGAAAAGCGCGTTCGCAAGGCTTGAGGAAAATATATACGATCTCGTACTGCTTGACGTATCTCTAAAGGACGGAAACGGTTTCTCAATATGTAACTGGATCAAGTCCGAAGGGGATATTCCAGTTATCTTTCTGACGGCTTCGGGCGACGAATTCAGCGTTGTGGCAGGCTTCGACGCGGGCGCGGACGATTATATACCTAAGCCGTTCAGACCGCGCGAGCTGGTTTCAAGGATGAAAAACGCCATGCGCAGACGTATGAAAAGCGCGCCAATCGAGTATAAGGGCGTAGCTGTCGATACGGATAAAGGCATTGCGACTAAGGGCGGAAGAGACTTATTTCTCTCGGCGCTTGAGTATAAGCTTCTGCTTATTTTTTTCAACAATATGGGTTCGGTGCTTTCGAGAAACAAGCTTCTTGACGAGATATGGGACGTTTCGGGGGAGTTTGTCAACGACAACACTCTTACCGTGTATATAAAGAGGCTTCGCGACAAAATTGAGGACGACCCGCAGAATCCGCAGATAATCAAGACGGTGCGCGGGCTTGGATATAAGGCGGGGGATTGAAATGGGATTCTTTCGTAATCCGGAGATAAGCAAAACAGCGTTGATATGGGGACTGTTAAGCGCGGCGGCTGTTACCGCCGCTTTTGCCGCGGGGCCGCGGACGGGAGTTGCGGCTTTGGCGCTGTGTATTGCGTACTCTGCGGCACATTTTATGATAACATACAGAAGATACAAAAACATTGCCGACCTCAGTTCGGAGGTCGACAGGGTGCTTCACGGTTTTACGAAGATAGAAATGTCGGAGTACGGCGAAGGCGAGCTTAATATCCTAGCGAGCGAAATACATAAGATGACGCTGCGCCTAAAAGAGCAGGCGGACAGACTTGCAGCCGACAAGGAATATCTTGCCGATTCGATAGCGGACATATCGCACCAAATAAGGACGCCGCTTACCTCGGTAAGCCTGCTGACGGAATTTCTGTCCGAGCCGGAGCTTGATACAAAGCGGCGGATCAAATATGTAAAAGAGCTTTTTGAGCTTCTCGACCGTATCGACTGGCTTATCAACACATTGTTAAAGATGTCCAAATTCGACGCGGGAACCGTTTATTTTGACAGGCGTGAGGAAAATATTGTGAAGCTTGTGAAAAGAGCTTACGAGCCTATCTCCATTCCCATGGAGCTTCGCGGTCAGAGCTTTGAAGCGCGGATACCGGAGGATATGACGCTTTGCTGCGATGCGCGTTGGACGATAGAAGCGGTGGAAAATATTCTGAAAAACTGTATGGAGCATACGCCGGAGGGCGGAACCGTCACCGTTACGGGAGAGGACAATGCGGTTTATTCCATGATAACGGTAAGCGATACGGGCTACGGGATCGCCAAAGAGGACCTGCCCAATATTTTCAAGCGTTTTTATAAAGGAAAGGATTCGTCCGCGGGCAGCGTCGGGATCGGACTTGCGCTTGCGCGAATGATAATAAACGGACAGGGCGGCAGGATAAAGGCATATAACGGAAGGGACGGCGGAGCCGTTTTTGAGATAAAATTCTATAAGTCGGTTGTATAATGATTGCGCGGAAGATGACGGATTTGTAATATTCAAGTCACTGTGCAGTCATTTTGATTTGATAAAGTAATATTGTCGGAAGGCGAAGGGCCTTTGTTTTTAATAGCAATCCAAGGGAGAGTGAAAAGATGGAGATATTGAGAGTGGAAAATTTATCCAAGACTTACGGTAAGGGGGACAATACCGTAAAGGCGCTGGATAATGTGTCATTCAGTGTTAACAAGGGAGAATTCGTGGCGGTCATAGGTCCGTCAGGCTCCGGAAAATCAACGCTCCTGCATATTTTGGGCGGAGTGGATATACCGACGGGAGGAAAGGTTTATGTTGACGGACAGGACGTATACGCGCAGAACGAAGAAAAGCTTGCTGTTTTCAGGCGCAGGCAGGTTGGTCTTATTTATCAGTTTTATAATCTTATTCCTGTATTGGACGTTAAGGAGAATATTACGCTCCCCGTCCTTCTCGACGGCAGGAAGGCCAACAAAGAAAGGCTTGAGGAGCTGCTTGTTACCTTAAAGTTAAAGGGCAGGGAAAAGCATCTGCCCAATCAGCTTTCGGGCGGACAGCAGCAGCGCGTGTCCATAGGCAGGGCGCTTATGAACGCTCCGGCGATAGTGCTTGCCGACGAGCCGACGGGAAACCTTGATTCCAAGAACAGTCAGGAGATAGTGGAGCTTCTTAAAATGTCAAATCAGAAGTACAACCAGACGCTTATCGTCATCACGCACGATGAGGACATCGCTTTGCAGGCGGACAGGATAATTGAGATCGAGGACGGAAAAATCACCAGAGACGAGGTGGTAAAGGGATGAACGTATTAAATAAGGTTACGCGCAAAACGCTGACTAAGAATAAAGTACGCACTGCGGTCACAATAGTGGGAATCATGCTGTCGGCGGCCATGTTTATGGCGGTCATGACAAGCGTCACGAGCGTGCAGGGCTATATAATCGACGCGGCGAAGGCGACGGAGGGCTCTTATTACGCGTGGACTATTGTCGACTCGGCGGAGGAAAGGGACAAAATAGTCGGAGACTCCGAGGTAAAGGACAGCGTTGTTTTACAGAACCAGGGCTACGCCGAGATAGGCAGCCATAATGAATACAAGCCGTATCTTTTTATAGGCGGCATAAAAGAAAACTATTCCGATCTGGCGAGCATTAACATAACAGAAGGGCGTATGGCGCAGAACGGCGGCGAGATCATGCTGCCGAAGCATCTTCGCGATAACGGGGGCGTGAAATATTCGATCGGCGATAAAATAACGATCAACGTCGGATTGCGAGTACGGGACGGTCAGGCACTCACGCAGGCGGACGGATATTATATGGAGGATACCGATGAGGACGGAGTTGCTTCACCTGCGGAAACGCTGACAGATTTGCAGGAGCGCACCTATACGGTAGTGGGCTTTTATTCAAGACCGGGATGGGAGCCTTATGTCGCTCCGGGTTATACGGCGCTTACCGTGTATGACGGGGAGCGTGAGGACTGCGGCTATCAGGTCTTTTATCAGACGGAGAAAATGAGGAGTATCACATCGTTTGTGAATAAGCTCGATCCGCATACGGAGCGTTCAAGTCTGAACAAGGAATATCTCAGGGCAAACGGAGTCGGCTTTGGCAGCGGCATAAATTCGATGCTGTATACGATGGCGGCGATCCTTTCGGCGATAATCATGTTCGGCTCTATCTCGCTTATTTACAACGCGTTCGCTATATCGGTGAGTGAGAGAACAAGGCAGTTCGGAATACTCAAATCCATCGGAGCCACGAAAAAACAGATGAAGCGCAGCGTTATGTATGAGAGCATGGTGCTTGCGGTAATAGGAATACCTCTCGGAATACTGGCGGGAATACTCGGAATGTTCATAACCTTTAAGGCGATAGGCGGCCTTTTTGATATGATGCTTTTTGCTGACTCGAACGTTAAATTCTCCATTCATGTAAAATGGTGGGCTGTCGCGGTTTCGTCTGTCATCTGTCTTATAACCGTGCTTATTTCGGCGCGTACAACGTATTAAATCATCGGAGTGAGTGTAAGTTATTTTTGTGAATCGTCTTTTTTGCAGTGCGGACAGCTTTCCCCGCAAAAAGAGCCGCAATAAGACCGGCTATCGAGGCGATCAAGCAGAGCCAGGATATAAGCGTAAAGGGCAGAAGCGTCAGGACTTGGGGAACCACCTATAAGCTTTTTAAATTCGAGGGAATGCTTGCAAGCAAGAATTTCAAGCGCAACAAAAAAAGATACCGTGCGACGGTAATATCGCTGTTCCTCAGCATTGTGCTTTTTATCTCCGCTTCGGGCTTCTGCGGCTATATGAGCAGGGGAGTGAGCGCGGCTGCAAGCCAGTATAATTATGATATATACAGCAGATACAGATTCAATGTCGATGCCAATGGACTTTCCTTTGAACAGGCAAGGAATATTTTTATGAACGCTAAAAATGTTACCGAAACTCTTTACATCTATAACAATCAGCATGATACGGTAATGCTTGACGAAAATATTGTTCCGGAGGACAGCTGGAAAATACTTAAAGACCAGTCGGAGGACGATGAGTACGAGATGACGGTGCAGTATATATTCGTGGAGGACGCAAAGTATTTGGAATACCTTGAGGAAAACGGTCTTGACGCCGCAAGATTAACGGACACGGAGAATCCGCTTGCCGTCGTTTACTGCAAGGCATCATTGTATAACGGAAGTAAATTTTACCCGGTAGACTTGCTTAAGGAGTCGGTCAGGACCATTGACGTTTTAAATTATGTATACAACGAGGAGAAGGGGAAAAGCGAAGCCGTAAAGGTTCCGACAGAGATTGGAGCGTATGTTGACAAGGTGCCGATGGGTGTGGACGAGAACAACTACGGCATATATGTCATGCTTATGTATCCTTACAGCGCTATAAAAGCGGTTTTGGGAGAGGACTATACGATACCTGATACGACCTTTTATATGAGATCAGACAATCCGACAGAGAGCTATGACAGTATCATCGAAAGCTTTGAGGAGGCTGAAGTAACCGGAATGAGCGTGTACAACAGGGCTGACGAGGAGAAGGTCACACGCGCGATGATAACGATAATTAAAGTATTTTCGTACGGATTTATCGTGCTGATCTCGCTCATATCACTCGCGAACGTGTTCAACACCATTTCCACCAACGTGGGATTAAGGCGCAGGGAGTTCGCGATGCTCAAGTCCGTCGGAATGACCAAGAAGGGCTTTAACCGGATGATGAACTATGAGTGCCTGCTGTACGGCATAAAGGGTACGGTATTCGGTCTGCCCGTGGCGATATTCCTTAACTGGCTTATGAGCCGCTCGATGAATATGGGAATCGAAATGGGATTTATGATGCCGTGGAGCAGCATTGCGATAGCTGTCGGAAGCGTATTTCTGGTGGTATTCGCGACAATGATCTATTCGATGAGCAAAATAAGACACGACAATACGGTCGAAACGCTCAGGAGAGAAACAGCCTGACGCGGTTTGACGGGGAGTATGATCGGTATAAAAAAGGAGCCGCTGGGGGAAGCGGCTCCTTTTATTGTATGACCGTTATAATCAACCGTTTTTCTTGGCGCGGTATCTTGCCGTCGAATCCAGTATTTTTTTACGGATACGGAGATTTTTTGGGGTTACCTCCAAAAGCTCGTCCGTGTCTATGAACTCAAGCGACTGCTCGAGGCTTAAGATTCGCGGCGGAACAAGTCTGAGCGCGTCGTCGGCGCTTGAGGAACGGGTGTTGGTGAGATGCTTTGTTTTGCACACGTTGACCTCTATATCCTCGGCGCGTCCGGTCTGTCCGACGATCATGCCGCCGTAGACCTTTTCGCCCGGTCCGATAAAGAGAGTCCCGCGTTCCTGCGCGTTGAAAAGACCGTAGGTTATCGCCTCGCCGTTTTCAAAGGCGATGAGGGAGCCTTGCTTGCGGTACTGAATGTCGCCCTTGTAGGGAGCGTAGCCGTCAAAAATCGTGTTGATAACGCCGCTTCCTCTTGTGTCGGTAAGAAATTCGTTTGTGTATCCGATAAGCCCTCTTGAGGGGATAGAAAATTCAAGTCTTGTCGCGCCTCCGTTTATAGGAGCCATTCCCGCAAGCTCGCCCTTGCGCATGCTGAGCTTCTGGATAACGGTTCCGGCGCATTCTTCGGGAACGTCTATATAAGCCGCCTCCATGGGTTCAAGCCTGTGACCGCGCTCGTCGTAATGATAGATGACCTCAGCCTTGCTTACCGCGAATTCATAGCCCTCGCGGCGCATATTTTCTATAAGGACGGAAAGATGAAGCTCGCCGCGTCCCGATACCTTGAAGCAGTCGGTGTTATCGGTTTCCTCAACGCGAAGGCTGACATCGGTGTTAAGCTCGCGCATAAGACGCTCGCGCAGATGACGCGAGGTGACGAATTTTCCCTCCTGTCCGGCTAACGGGGAGTCGTTCACCATGAAATTCATGGAGATAGTCGGCTCGGAGATCTTCTGGAAGGGAATGGCGTCGGGAGCATCGACGGAGCATATGGTGTCGCCTATCTTTATGTCGTTTATGCCCGATATGGCTACGATCGAGCCGATGCCCGCCTCGTTCACTTCGACCTTGTTCAGTCCTTCAAACTCGTAAAGCTTGGTGACCTTGACGCGTTCGCGCCTGTCCGAGTCGTGATGGTTTACGATCATAACCTCCTGATTGATTTTAATAACGCCGTTGTCGACCTTGCCCACGCCGATGCGTCCGACATAATCGTTGTAGTCGATCGTGCTTATAAGCACCTGAAGAGGCGCTTCCGGATCGCCATTCGGAGCGGGAATGCTTTTGATGACAGTCTCAAAAAGAGGCTCCATGCTGTCGGACGGCGTGTCCATGTCATATTTTGCGTATCCATCCCTTGCCGAAGCGAAGACGAAGGGGCAGTCAAGCTGTTTGTCGTTAGCGTCCAGGTCGAGTAAAAGCTCAAGCACCTCGTCAACGACCTCGTCCGGTCTTGCCTCTGGGCGGTCTATTTTGTTTACGCATACTATTAAATCGAGATTTAATTCAAGAGCCTTCTGGAGTACGAATTTGGTCTGAGGCATAACGCCCTCGTAAGCGTCTACCACGAGTATAACTCCGTTTACCATTTTGAGCACGCGCTCGACCTCTCCGCCGAAATCGGCGTGACCGGGCGTGTCGATAATGTTTATTTTGGTATCCTTGTAGTGTACCGCCGTGTTTTTGGAAAGAATCGTAATTCCTCTTTCGCGCTCTATGTCGTTTGAATCCATGACACGCTCCGCAACCTCCTGATTGGCACGGAAGGTGCCGCTTTGCTTTAGAAGCTCGTCCACTAACGTCGTCTTTCCGTGATCGACATGGGCTATAATGGCGATATTTCTTATATCATCACGATTGGTAATCATATATACCTCCCCAAAATGTGACTTTTCGTTGTTTTTTACTACATAAATAAAGTAGGGCGAAAGCCAAAAGACTGCCTTTGCGCAGTCAATTAATAAACATTTTATCACATATTTTGTAATTTACAATAATTTTTTGTTCTAAAAGTGCGGGTATGTGCATATTATGTAATGATAAAGTTATCAAGCAACGATTGGCGCGGCATTCGCGTGCGCCGGCAGGTAAAGAAAAAGGGAGGAACATAAGAATGGTTGATAAGGTTATTGAAAACAACAAGGTTACTATTATCGGGGAGGTCGTGTCTGAATTTGAATTCAGCCACGAGGTGTACGGCGAGGGCTTTTACACGGTAAATATCTCGGTGAGCAGGCTCAGCAACAGCGTGGACGTGATTCCGCTTATGGTGTCGGAAAGACTGGTGGACGTTACGGAGGATCTAAGGGGAACGATCATCGAAGCCTCAGGGCAGTTCCGGTCCTACAACAGACATGAGGAGACCAAAAACAGGCTTGTGCTGTCTATTTTTGTGCGGGAGCTGGAATTCCCGGATTCGTATGACGAAGAAGTCAGCACGAACCAGATTTTCCTTGACGGCTATATATGCAAGCCGCCCATATACCGCAAGACCCCGCTAGGCAGGGAGATCGCGGACATTCTTATCGCGGTGAACCGTCCGTACGGGAAATCGGATTACATACCCTGCATAGCGTGGGGGCGCAACGCCCGCTATGCCGCAGGCTTTGAGATCGGCGGACACATTCAGGTGTACGGCAGGATCCAGAGCAGGGAGTACACCAAAAGAATAAACGAGGAGGAATGTGAGAAACGCGTTGCTTACGAGGTATCAGTGAGCAAAATAGAATTTTTGGAAGAATAAGGTCTGAATTGCCGCCCCGGTTTGCCGCGTAAGCAAATCGGGGCTTTTAGCGGTTGACATTTGTACTGCGCGGTGTTAAACTGATTCCATACAATTAAAGTAGAGGTTGCGCCGTTAATAAGTAGACCGCGGGATGCGTCAGGGGCAGAGGAACGCGGAGGAAAGGGAAGGGCGCCGAAGCCGCATTATCCCTGAGATTCTGCGCGCTGGGAGTATGATCAATAATCATGCTACTGTCATCGCGGGATGGGGAGCTACTGAAGTATTATTCGATAGAAGAGTATGTTTGGGGCTGACGTCTTGTCGGTTCTTTTTGTATGAAAAAATAACATATACATATAAACGGGAGGATGGCTATGGCATTATTTACGGGCGCGGGCGTGGCGCTTATCACACCGATGAAGGAAGACGGAAGCGTCAATTATGAAAAGCTTGCCGAAATTATCGATTTTCAGATCGACAACGGGACGGACAGCATCATTATATGCGGTACGACCGGGGAGGCGGCGACGCTTACCGTCGAGGAGCATATAGAAGTTATAAGATTCTGCTGCGAGCAGGTGAAGGGAAGGATACCTGTGGTTGCGGGAACCGGCTCAAACTGTACGCAGAGCGCGATAACTCTTTCAAGGGAAGCCGAGAATGCCGGAGCGGACGGTCTTCTTTGTGTGACCCCGTACTATAAC
>ERZ777011.2531-NODE-2531-length-14244-cov-4.294383_pt1 | contig 14244 bp, 9 predicted proteins | sample MGYA00374964_ERZ777011 | MGnify/ENA primary metagenome ERZ777011 (study PRJEB29310, sample SAMD00008975) | mouse gut metagenome | study: EMG produced TPA metagenomics assembly of the Metagenome analysis of fecal microbiota from mouse which was promoted...
TCTCTATTATCTGCCTCCCGCCTCCTTTTGTCAAAAGATTTTAAACAGGCTCTTAGACTGCTGCGGATGGTTCCTGTCCAGGACGAACCGGCACGGCTGAGGTTTTTGGTGAAGGAGAGGTGCTTCCAGCAGATATCATGCCGAATGGGGATGGACTGTTCGGGGGCAAGCCAGACTTGAGGGCTGACACGAAAACGCACCTGAAAGGGGTCTGCCATGGGCAGGAATATGGGGGTGTCATCCAAAAAGTAATGGGAATTAACCTCCAATATGCCGGTCCATCTGGACAGCTTTGTCATGTAGCAGATCAATTTATCCCCAGGTACGATGCCAGCTGCGATACGCTTCTGACGCATTCGGAAACCGGAAATGCTGCGGTCCGAGGCTGTGAACGCGCCATAGGTCTCCGGTGAAAATAAATCAAGGTAGTATGCCATATCGTCGCCATCCTATCACTATAATACCCATATCATGACCAAATCCAACATATTATCTAGCTTTAGTGTAACATGGGACGGTAGGATTTGTCAACTTTTACAATGAGAAACCATCACCTCTCCGAGGCGTACTCAAAGCTGGCATTCTGATCCACATGCTGAAACAGGAGCTCTTTCCCGTGCCAGAAGCGGTACTGCACCTCAGCGGAGAGGCTCTCATGGATGGTGCGCTCCATGCGGCCCTCCACCGGAGCGCGGAGAGGCTGCCGCCGCTCTCCCAGCAGCTGCGCCTCCAGGCGATACCGCCCCTGGCGGATCACCGCGCCGGCGGGGGAGCACGCCTCAATTCTGGCGCCCCGGTAGGTGGCCAGCCGGTACTCCCGTCCGCGGTATAAAACCGAGCAGATACAGCCGGTAAATCCCCCCACAGGCAGGGGGATTGTGGCAATTGCAAGCATCAGACTGCCGCGCTCCGCCCCCTCCCAGAGGCACTGCGTCCAAAGGTACCTGCTGGGAAAGGAGCAGCCCCGGTCCGTCTCGATATACCCGATCCCGCTGGAGAAATCCAGGCATTCCCCGTTCAGTTCCAGCGCGCCGCTTAAGGGGTGCCCCATGCTGACGACGCCGTGGGCGCACTGCATTCCTCCGAAGAACCGGAACGGACCCATGATGTCAGACCTCAGAGGGGTGAGCGGGCCGTAGCGCAGGGAGCCGCAGAGAGAAAGGCCGTCCCGCCGGATATGGAGGTCAATTCCCTGTCCGCCAAAGCTGGACTGCCCAATCTGCACCTGAAGGGGCCGCCGGAAAACTTGCGGCTGCGCCTCCGGATACTCCAGCCACCACGCCTGATCCTTTGAAATCACCTGGAGGGAGGCGGTGCGGCGTCCCTTGCTGTCCATATGGAAGGCGGGGATCAGCGCCAGCGTCTGCCCCCGGGGGTTCTGGTGCTTGAAATACCACCCCTCAAAGTAGGGGCCTGTCCCATTTGCGCCTCGTAAAAATCCCATGATACTCATCACCCCGGATTCAGTCTTCCCTGAATCTGGGAATTTTATCAGGAAGATCAGGCCAGCCGCAGCAGGCCGTGGGCGGCGGATAAGGCAATCACGCGCTTCATATGCGGGCCTCCGGGTTCAAATCAGAATCCCCTCGCAGTGGTCGATCTCGTGCTGGATGATCTGGGCGGTCCAGCCGGTGAAGGTCTTGAAGCGGGTCTGGAACTGCTCATTCTGATACTGCACCTTGATGGACTTCCAGCGTTTGGCCTTCCGGGTACCGGAGAGGGAGAGACAGCCCTCCTCCGCCTCGTAGGGGCCGGATTTTTTGATAATCTCCGGGTTGAACATGGCCGTGTATTTACCGTCGCTGTCAAAGGCGATGATCCGCTTGTTGACGCCGATCATATTGGCCGCCATGCCCACACAGCCGTCCTTGTGGGCGGACAGGGTGTCCAGCAGGTCCTGGGCAACAGATATATCCTCCGAGGTGGCCGGCTCGGCCTTTTGGGAGAGGAACGCCTCGTCCCGCATGATCTCTCGTACCATGATAGTGTACCTCCGGTATAGACTTCCCTGGACGGGAAAGGATGCAGGGCCATCCGGCATGCCCATATTCCGTTTAACAGCAGATTTGCCGCTATCCCGGCAGCAATGTCATTTAATTAAGCTCCAACCCCCGCCGCTAAGGGTCAAATTTCCCCGGTCTGGCCCTTAACAGTGGGGGCCTATTTATGCTGATTTATTAAGCCAATCACCGACTTTGAATTTATTGTAAATTTCCCGGTGCCTTTTTTGACATTTCAAAAATCCTGCGTAACGGCCTGAAAAAATGGGGGGGTGGGTTTTACTTACCCGCCTCCTCTGTCGCCATGTTTTTTAAAAAAGCCGTTTTGGTGGCTCAAAACGACCTTTTCCCCAAAAAGAAATGCCCGCTTAACTTAACGGGACAGAAAAACAGGCCGAGTAGCAAATGATGTCTTGAAAATTCAACAAGCCTTGCTTATGTGTGAAAAAACAAGTTAATTCTTCATTTTAAGTGATAACACAGACTGCCCTAGAATCTCAACTTGTCCGGCTCATGTATTAAAAACCAATCCCACGAATTTTTCAGGATGGGTATTTCTTGCGAATTTCGGCAGAAAGTCAGCCGTTAAGTTAGGAAAAATTAAAACTTTCAACTTGTCTTTGCAATGCACCAAAAATTATCCAAAATATATGTAGAAATTGATATTCAAAAAAATGTAACAAACCTAAGAGACATAAAATAATTAGAGAGTTTTCCATACTTTATATTGGTTGTATGTTTTACTGTTTCGCTCAGTTTGCGTATCATCTTATGCCAAATTAGAACTTAAAATATTTAATATCTATATTGACAAATAGTTTGTTCTATGATACTATTTGCTCAAGAGGGTGATTATATGGCAAAAGTAATTTCTGAATGCCCATCCTGCGGGGGAGCATTAAAAATTGCGGTTTTACGCTGTTCGAACTGTGGGATGGAACTGCACAATGATTTTCAGCGAAGTCCTTTTGATTTGTTAACTGCTGAACAGGTAGAATTTCTTTTTTCCTTTTTAAGACAGCGAGGTAATATGAGTTCCTTGCAGGCAGAACTTGGGATTTCCTACCCAACAGCGAAAAAGAGATTAGAGAATCTTTTGACAGCATTAGAGCTATCGGATAACACTTCACAAATAGAAGAAGGAGAGGAAGTTATCGATATGTCAAATTGGTCTGTTCCAAAGCATAGCAATAAAGCGTCAGATATCATCAAGCAAATGCTTATAGAGAATAGAGGACGAGCAATCGTCCATACTGCGCGGGGACTGCCATGTGAAATAAGCGTTGCTCCAGATGGAATTTCATTTCTTTGCAATAAACTTCCTGGTACTCCCCCATATCGGTATGAAGTCTTTGATGTGATTGTTAATCTTTTAGTTTCCCTGGGAGGACGTGCAAGAAAAGGCAACGGGCGTAATTTCAAATTGGGGGAGCCGGATTGCGATGAAACGACAGTTGTCGGGGCTATTGGCTACAACTATGCCCACAAAAAAACCGGAGCATCTGTTTTTGACCCTGTGTTTGTGTTAGCAGCGGTTTTGGAATGGGCCGGAATTGCAAGTAATGAACGCGGAGAATTGATTTTGACTGCCGGTTATCAAGAGAAACTTCATACCATAGCTGATAAGGAGATGGCCAATTCATGATTAGGTTTTTACTTGGGGTTATTTTCGGTTTTGTACGAGGGCTGTTAAAAAATGACTTTTAAATGACACTAGTTGTCAAAAGAAGAACGATCTTTGAGGACAGAAAAAGCACCCACCTTACTTTAAATGAAGTGGGTGCTTTTTTTGCACATCAAGAGGCCTAATTTAATGACATTGATCCCGGCAGACAGCGCTTTTTCTCCGCTTATTTCCGCTTGCGCTGTTCTTTGGCAAACCGCCTGGCGTTCTTCATACCGCCCACCTCTTTGAACATACGCTGGCATTTCTTGACCTCAATTTCCTTGCTGCTCAAGCCGTCATAACTGGTCTCCTGCTCCAGCTTACGATAGCTTTCCAGGCGGCGGCTGTCCAGTTCTCCGGCCTCAACCGCCGCCAGGACCGCACATCCGGGCTCTCCGATGTGCGTGCAGTCACGGAACCGGCATTGCCGCGCTAGGGCCTCGATTTCCGCAAATGCGTGGGAGAGATCGGCGCTTTCCGCCCCCATCTCTCTCATACCGGGCGTGTCGATCACCACGCCCCCCAGCGGACAGGGAAACATCTCACGGCCTGTGGTGGTATGCCGTCCCTTATCCCCTCTGCCGGTCTCCTGCGTTGTGATAACAGAAGCGCCCAGCAGTTGGTTAATCAGGGTGGATTTTCCCACACCCGATGAGCCAATAAAGGCGCAGGTCTGGTTTTTTTGAAAATAAGGCAGGAATTTTTCGTGAATATCCGTATCAAACATGGAAAGCGCGACCACATCGGAAAAGCAGGAAATCTTCTCAACCTGCGAAACCGCCTGCGCAAGATTTTCGCAGAGATCCGACTTTGTCAAAACAATGACCGGCGTCGCGCCGCTGTCCCAGGCAATGGACAGATACCGTTCCATGCGGTTCAGATTGAAATTCTGGTTGAGGGACATGCACAGAAATACAATGTCCACGTTGGCAACCACCGGCTGCGCCTGCCCTGATACGCCCACCGCCCTTCGGACAAACAGGCTTTTTCGTGTCAGTACTCGATGGACCACTGCCAGCTCGGCCTGCGCGGTAACCATAACATAGTCGCCGACCGTCGGATATTGGGCAAGTTCTTCCGTGTCATAGCGGAGCCTGCCCGAAACCTCCGCCAGCCGTTCTTCTCGACTGGTCACGACCTTGTACTTTCCGCGATACTGCGCGACAACTCTTGCCAGCTGTTCATTCGGATATAATGCTGACTCTGTCAAAAAGCGTTCAGAAACGCCATAGTGATTTAATTGATTCAATGTGATTAACCTCCATTTTTATCGTCCCGAAGGAAGGAGGTCTGCGATGATTATTTCGTCATACCTCCTCCCGGCATGACAATCTCCTTTTTATTTGTGTTCATCATAAAAAACACGCTCCTTTCGCTGAATTTTATTTATTATAGCATTTGTCCGGTTTGATTGAAATAGGCAAAGTGTAAAATTCACCGGGGCTTTCAACTGGCGGCTCTCATAGGTTTGACCCGCTGGAGCTCTGCTTTGGGAAGATAGAGACTAACGGAAGGGCTTGCGCTGTGCGGCCTTACAGTATACTTCTGAGAAGCAGTTCAAACGCCTCATGCAATTCAAATTGTGCCACTTTCAAGCGATATTTCTCGTCACAGTTCTTGTTTATGAAAGGTTCAAAATCTTTGACCACCTCTTGAAATTCCGGCTGGCTTCTTTCGGAGGCAGACACACAGCCACTAAAAGAGCAGTAAGTCATACCTGACTTTGAGATAGAAGCAATGGCCCGTGTCCTGCTTCCGGCGCTCCGCGCTTTCTACGCTAGCCCGGAAGGGCAGGCAGCGTTTGAGGAATGGAAGCGTCAGCAAGAGAATACATAATAAGGAACGGCTCCCGTCATACCGACAGGGGCCGCTTTTTTATACGCTGATGTTGTCCAGGTAAACAACAAACCCGAACCCGTCCCCGATGGGGAACAAGTTCGGATTATGTTGCTTTGTCTTGTGTTGACGAAAAAGATGCATCAGGAAATTTCTTAGAATTACAGGCTATTGAACAATTTCGGATATCTCCTTTAGCCAACCCAACATCTTGCCTGGATGATCACGACTTTGCGAAAGTTCCAGTGTTATTTTGGCGGCCCCAATTTTATTCAGCTTCTTCCAAGTTTAAATATAAAAGTTTTTGATCTGTTGTCCTGATTATTATTGGTATTTCTGCCGAAACATCCAAATAAATGGCGCGGTACAAAACGGAGGAAACCGTCAAGGGGATGATTTCGGTGAAGCGCTGAAAAAGCTGCTTGGAAAGCCTGATATGAAGGAATGCAGCCTTGCGGAATATCGAAATTAGGTAATCATCCTGTTCCAAATGGCAGATATCCCAGTTCCCGAATTTCAAAGGTTTGGTTTAAAATTCCGCAGAAATATGAACTTCTTCCCGCAGCATAATAGCCGCGCAGTTCCTCTATGGAGATGTCTGCCTGTTTGGAAAAGCGCGGGTTGGACAGGCTCCCTGTAAACCTCTGGATTGAAATTTGGTACTGTCCTCTTAAATGCGCCGGAAGTTCATCCAGCACCTGTTCCAAAGCGGAAAAGGCACACTCCATCAGGGGGATTTGGGTGCTTTCAGAGATTACTTCTCCCCCCGCCGATGGGATACGGGAAAAGTGAAGGCACAGCTGTGCCGAAGACTCTGTCCGGCCCAGCAGCAACAGCGTTCCAGCTTCGGCCGTTTCCAAGAGCAGCCCGCTCTGTCCGGTGACAACCCTCAGGGCCCCCTCCAGCCCACGGACCAGCTTCGCGACCAGCTGCGACAGCATCATTCGGGACAGCATAGGACAGCGGACCGTGTAATGCGCCGCACGCTCTTCTGTCTGAATACGGCGGATTTCCTCAGCGTATCGACCGGGCTCCTCCAGCTCCGAGGTAAAGCAGGGAAATATAAATCCCTTCTCTGTCTGGAAACAAAGCCCCTGCCGTTCGCAAAACTCCAGTAGCATCTTGACATGGGCTAAAGAATAGTTCCTTTGGGCAGAATCCGCCAAAGCTCCCCACAGTACCTGGGGGCTTTCAATCACCCCGCTGTACTCCTGCGCGTAGTGGGCCAGACGGTATAACCCCTCTCCCAACCAGCCGGTGTGAAAGAACATACTCTCAGTGTCCTGACCGGAGATGTGAGCCATACAGCCCACAGTTTCGCTCTCAAAAGCCAGCAGATATTTTCGCAGATACTTGTCCTCACTGCTGTGACTGCCCGGATGGATATACCGTTCCATCAACTGGCTGAAAATATCTTGAGGAAGCATCATTCTGGTTTCCAGAAGCTGTTCAAAATGGGACAGCAGACGGATCCAGGAATCCGGCAGGCAAAAACGCTCCAGCATTAGCTCCTGAATCCCAGTCACAATCTTCTCGCAAAGGCAATTCTCCTCTGTCGGACCTTTGCCGGTCAGATACACTACTTCCGGCTCTTGATCCATCCAGATTTCCTGCCGCAGAAGCGGAATATTCAGTCCCATTGCCCCACCGGAATCCTGCCGGACCACGAAGATGATGTGGGCGTCGGGTGCATAGGCCTCCACCAGTCTGCCCCACCAGACAGCCCGCTCCTGAATTCGAAACTCCTGCCGTCCATCCAATACAATTACATATAAGGAGTGGTTGGTCAAAAACAGCGGATGAATCAGCTGCGTTGGAGGCTCCTCGCTCATCTCCACCATACGAACCCGGATCCGGTTTTGGGGACGGCGGTCCGCCAATTGAGCCAGGCGTTCAAAGGCAAAGGCATCCTCCAAAGTGCGCATTCCAACGCAATCCTCCCACTCCGAAAGCTCCGTTCCTGTAATCTGCTCAATCAGGGCGCGTTTCCCATCGCCGGAGTCCCCGAGAAAAATCAGATTACCTCGACGAATCGGGCTCTTGTCTGCCTCCACATATGAGCAGAGAAGGGATGTGTCGTTGGTCAAGAGTAATTTGGGGTCCAGAGTATTCAAACGAATTCCCCGAATCATAACGTGACAGCCCGGCTGTGCTGGCACCGAATTCAAAGTAGAGGCGCCGCTGTTTGTGAGACTGTCAGGATCGTTGAAACGGAAGGCGGAGGGAGACTTCCAGCTGTCGCTTTCGCAGAACTCCAACTTGCGTCGCAGGAGGTTTTCCGGAATTTGCTCCAGCTGAAGCTGGCGGAGGTCCAGTATATCCATAGAGGTACACTCCGCTACCCAGCCAGGAAGCCGGTGGAGGCCAGAAATTCCCCAAAGCCGCAGGATTTTCAGCGACTTTTGACAGCCTGCGCGATCAGGAAGCTTCTTCATCTGCGTGTAAGAGACATCCAACACTTTCAGAGCAGACAATTTTTCAAACGCTGTCTCCGGCAATGCTTCCAGGCTTGCGTTCGGGATTTCCAGAACCTCTATGCTCTCCGGCAAAAAGCAACCTGGTAAATTCTGCAGCTCGGTAAAGCCCGCGTGAAGCTCCCGCAGGCGCATTCCCTTCAGGTTTCCAGGCAATTTTCGCAGGCCGGTTCTCGAGATGTCCAGCACCTCCAGATTCCCCAAAACCCGCTCCACCTTCTCTGTGAGGTTGGTTATGGAGCCGTGGGGAAACCGCTCACTGGGTCCGCAGTCGTCCAGCATCACCAGAGGAGAGTTGGAGACATTCAACCGTTTCAACCCCAGCAGCCGCGAAAATCCCCTGGGCAGGGCCTGGATACCAACGTTGCTGATTTCCAGCTCCTCCAGCTCTGTCAAGTCCGAGACATTCAGCTGGCGAAGCAAGGTTTGGTTGCTGCAAAAGGCGGACAGAGCCAGTCGTCTCAGCCGCTTCATTGCGGGGAGGTATTTTTCAAAAACCCCCCCCCGACATCTCAATCCGCCGGATAGACAGGGCCGTCATATTCCCCAGCAGAGACTGGATTTTTTCCCAAAACCCCTCTGTCACAATATCAACGCCGGTCAGCTCCAATTCCTCCACTGCCAGGAATTGAACCAGCTCTGCAAATCCCTCATCCAACAGCGACGTCTCTGTCAGGCATAGCCTTTGGACAGGGACAGGAGAGGGATTGGATTGAGTTTTACTCTCCTCTATACCGGGAAAATAGGACTGGTAATTCAGACGCAGTGTATTCAATTTTCCAAAGCTGCCGAGTTTCCGATAGTAATTGAGAGTTTCAGGAGCCTCTAAAATGAGCTCCTCAGTCTCCGGATATCTTTTGGCCAGCTGCTCCAGCAGCTTAATATTCCGCAGAGCCTGAATCCGAAGGCTCTTGCTCACTTCATCGTATGACCCTCCGGCCGCCTGATTTTGCAGGAATTGTTCTTCTATCTGTGCCATCGCACGTGCTCCTTCTCTCAATTCTGCCGAAAGGCTTGTTCCAGTCCCATTTGCCGGACTTGGTCAATCCACCGATAAACCTGCTCCGGCGTATATAAGCGGACGCCGTTTGAATCCCGCGCGTTCTCCAATGCGCTGGCCATCAGAGAGAACTCATTCTCCAGATCCGTGTCAAACACCCCCTGGTCATCGGTATCGATGGACACAAAGAGAACCGACTTCTGGGATGGCTCACAGAGATAGAGGTCGTTGAAGGTCACAATCGGATGCTGTTCGTACTCCCCAAACCGCCCGATCAAATAGTTAGAGGATGGGTTTGTCTCAATCCCAATTTTTCTACGGGCAATCCGCTCTCGCAGATTCATCTGTGCCGCTTGGACCGCTTGAGAATATCCGGGCGGCAGAGTGAATGCTGTCAGCTCCGCCCCCAGGCGGCGAACCTCGGGGTCATAATGGTAACGGCGGTACAGCTCACAAACTGTTTTGTCCCGCTCCCGCAGCTCCCGGCAGCGAGGATCTGGGGAAAGCCTGTCCCGGTCATCCCCCCAAGGAAAGGCCGGCGCCTCTCGGTAATAGGAGGGCTCATCTCCCCGCAGAAGCCACGCCTGCCGGTATTGGGTGAGGGGAATCTGCTGGCCGTAGATCCTGCCGCAGAGTGTATCATACCAGCTCCACAAACGCTGCCTCAAGGGCTCGTCCTGCCAGTTCAGCCGCTGAAGCACATAAAGGAGCCACGCGGTATTGTCCAACGTGTCCTGGGCGGGAAGGACCAGGCTTCCAAAACGTTTGGCATACCATTCGCCGGGGTCAATCCCCATAGCCAAGGCGTGGCCCAACCGGTCACCAGCACCCAGTCTCAAATAGCGTACCGCCTCGTCAATTGCGCGAAGGCCGTCCGTTACGTCCAAAAAGTCCTCTCCCACATGGTAGGTAAACCGCAGCGGCGGAACCTCCGGCATCAGGCAGCTCCGCTCCGCTACCGCCATGTACCGGAGGTAGCGAAAAGCGGGGGCAAACACTTCCGGACGGCACGCAATCTCCTGACTGCACGCATCCACACCCCGAATCCACTGAACGATACGGTCTCCCCGGCGAAAGAGAGCCGCCAGGGCATAAATTTCCGGCCACACGACACCGTTCCGATACTTCTGGTGCCGGCATGGCATGGCTGGCATCAGGCCATGCTTCAGCGGCAAATCCTGGTCCTTCGGAAGATGAATGACCAGGAAAACCCGCTCGTCCTTTTTCTCCGACGTCCTATCTAACACCTCGCCAGGGGCAGCGGGGATGCTGTCCATATAGAATCGCAGCTTCTTTCGGAGCTTTCCCGGCTCGGAGGGCAGAACCACCCGCGCCTCCAAGCTCTTAATGGCGCTGTTGCTCAAAACGCTGGTATAGGCCATACGGATCAGTTCCTTTTGGTAGGGAGGCGTCAGGAACAGTTCCTTCCGGTTTTGGTACGCTTCAAAATTGTCGAAGCCATAGGCCTGGTTGCACTGGGTCAGCTCCCGCCGGAAGCAAATAAAAATCAACAGATAGGCATAAAAAAGAGAGCCGTACCGCTCTGCCCAGGCGGCGTCCTGAAACAGCCGGCGGAACAACACATACAGCAGCCGGTTCTCCCCGGCCAGGGCGGCGTAGGCGTGATTTGTGTTGTCGGGCGAAGCCGTTGCATTCCGCAGGTAGTCCAGCCCTTGACCGTGGAAAAGCCGCTCGCCGCGCAGTTCCTCCTGGAGCTGGTGGGTCCACAGCGCATGGAGCGGACAGGCGGCCGGGTCCCAAGGGCGGTTCTTTTCCAGCATCTGAAGGAGAGGGGCCGGGTTTCCGCCGGTACAGGATCGCCAGAGAATCAGCCGCAGGCAGGCCGATGTGCTGGTGAGGCGATACAAATAGTCGGACCAATCCGAATCTTCGCTGTTTTTGCCGGCAAGTGCCCGGCGGAACATGTGGTTTCCAAAGCCTTGGGGCCCGTTTCTTCTGTCGATGTGGTTCATCAGGCACACCCAACTCAGGAATGCCGCGGGCGCAGAACCCTTCAGATGAAAATGGTTTTCCGACATACCCAAAGACAGCATATGCCGCAGACGCAGGTGATCGGACTTGGCATAGGGGCTGAAAGCAAATTCCGTTCTTACCTGCCCACGGCGCAGGTCGTTCCAGGCAAGGAAAGCGCAGAGAAACAGGGCCTGTCCGGTTTGCTGGGTCAGTAGCCTCCACTCCACCATCTTCTCATGGCGGCATTGTACCTCCCCTCCGTCCACGCGCAAAAACCCCTGGGCGGCGGATAGAATCAGTGTAAAGATTCCCCGATCCGGATACTCCGGGTGCTCCGTGGAAGACCGAAGCGCCTCCAGCACATGACGGCCCTCTATGCCGGACCGCTCTGGATGTTCTGCGCGGAAGGAGGTGAGGAACTCCTCCTCCTTACAGTATTGCTTCCAGGCAGGACTGGAAAAAGGCTGCTTTCGCGCTTCCTCCAAAACCCATTGCGGCTGGGTATAGCACAGCAGCACGGACAGCCCGTCCAGCAATGCCCGCTCCATCGTCCTCCCCCCTTAATGTTGACAGAGCCAACCATATTTCGCGTATCGGTTTTCGTCCGTCTCGTTGGGAAGTTTCCCAAGAAATTCCTGCAGAGGCTTGAGATCAACAGCGATTCCGGCTCGTTTGCCCACTGCCGTTACCGCCTTTTCCAATCCGGTCTTCACATAAAAGAAGCCGTTCATGGCGGCGAGCGGGTCCTCCGCCTCCTGATAAATGCTGACCGTATGTTCCACCAGATGGCGAACTACCGCGTTTACAAAGTCCACGCTGTCCATGTGGAGACAGTCAAAAAGCACCGCCCAGCGCTGCTTTTTTAGCTCCCCCAGTGCCGTGTCCCATTCCTCTCCCTGCGGTTTCACCTGCCACAAAAGCCGCCGCGCCGCGTCTTCGGGAAGGAGAAGCTGATGAAAAAAGGCCAACCAGTTCGAATTGACATAAGCCGGCTCAATAATCTCCAGATCAGCCCGCGTGGTGACATGCCGCTCGGCGGGCCGCAGAATACCTCGGAGCATGGAACCCTGGAGGGTGTGGATATCCTGCCGCCGGACCCGGCCGAAGCCCACCGTAAAGAGACTGATCCACACAGCCTCCGCAATCGTCATGCACTCTCCCGGAATCGTCTCCTTCTGGGCGGCACTCAGGAGCACCCCGCCATACAGACTGCGAATCTCGTACGCTCCCGCTTCGCCCGTCGGGACGGCTACCTGTCCGCCGGCTGCGTCGCCGTTGCACATCCGTTCCAAGCCGTCGTAGGTCACTGGTTCCGTCGGGTCATAGACTAGACCGTTCCAAATTTTGAAAACCTGCTGGTAGCCCACCTCCGGCATCTCCTGCAAGGCCTTGGTGATACTGGTTTCTTCGTTCAGCTCCTCGGAAAGCGCAAATACCATTTCTCTGCGGAGGCGAATGGAATACAGCAGCCGAACCGCCGCGCCGAAAGAAGCAAAGCAGTTTTCCGCATCCGTTTGCTGCAGCAAAGTAAGCAGGTATAACACGTCACCCATGCTGATATTTTCGCTCTGAATTTCTCGCATTAAAAGATTCTTCACCTCCGGCGCGCAGTTCCGCCCAGTCAGGAACTCCACCAGGGATCGCCAAAGGAAAGCGGCAAGCCTTTCATCCGTATGGATGCTGAAGCCGCGCAGGATCTCGCAAAGCGGCACGGCTAGACCGCTCAAGCTGTTCAGCAGCCAGGCATTCAATTGCTCCAGCTGGCGGAGCAAGGTGCTCCTCCCCTCGGCTCCTTTCAGCGCGGAGACAGATTTCATTGACTGGAGGAACAGGAAAGTCTGATGAAGCGTCCGGAGATTCCGGGGAATGAGCGGGTGTCCGTCTTCCGAATCTCCCACCAGAAGGATGCCGGTCTTCTCCCACACCAGAGAGGAAAAGAGCTCTTTCAGCGGGCAGCAGGGCCTGTCTTCCCATTTTACGACGCAGCTACCGGCAGAGGGCAGCTCCAGGTTCGGCAGTTCTATCCGCCGCTGGGAGGGGATGAATTTTTCCAGATACTTCGCCGCCATCTCAGCCGGCTGGACATCCAGCATCCGCTGGTTTTGATACAAATCCCGGAACTCACTGATAAACTGCTGCCCCAGGGCGTCAGAGAGCTGCTCCGGCTTTAAGGCCAGCATGATGACCACGTTGGGTAAGGTGAGATGGTTTTGCAGCTCCTCGGTGATCCGATGAGCATTGGGGATGCTGGTGTCAATGTCATCTACCGGCAAAATCAGAACCGGATGCCCCCCCACTCCCTGTCCGCAAAACTGTAAGTAACTGTCTATTAGCTGCCGCAGGCTTTCCCACAGCCGTTTTGTCTGTGCCAAAACCGCAGATGGGAAAGCTCGTCGCAGCTCTCCTGGAGCAAATCCTGGGGGGACATCCCCTGTACCCGGATAGCCTCCCGCACATTGGTACACTGGTTGGCAATTCGTGTAATCAGCGCTTGGTCTACGGCTCGTCCGGCAGAATTCTGGAGGCGATCCTCCAGCTCACTGTATATCTGGGACACTACAGAGGCCACAATCGTTTCCTTCTCTGACAGCCGGGAGGGTTCTATGGCGGGCAGCATATAGAAGATGCACTTCTGCCCATCAGCATCCAGAATGGTTAGCTTCCCCTCCACACAGGCTTTCACAAAGGACATCATTGCCGAAGTTTTGCCGGACCCCCGATTTCCTACAAAAGCCAGCAGATTGCTGTGATTGCTGAAAACCTTGAAGGGTTGATCCGCGGCCCCTGGCTGCTCGCCTCCCCGGAGGATAATCTGCTTCAGACACTGTTCCGCTTGTTTGTAGCATATATGAAATGTAGAATTCTTCCAGCGTGCGTAATCCTCAATGCTGACCTCGTCCGGCTGGATATTTGTAAAATCGATCAACACGGCGCTGTACCTCTGTTTCTTTTGATATTTGCAGGATCTTTGGACAGGCGCAGAATTTGGAGGGCGTCAGCGGCCGCCTCCACCGCCGCCGCCACCACCACCTCCTCCTCCGCCTCCTCCGCCGCCACCGCCGCCTCCACAGGCCATCATAGCGGCTTCTTTCACGGCATTGGAAAAGGGCGCGGGAGCGGCCGAGGCGGGATTGCGTCTGAAAAGCTCATCGCTAGGGCAGAGAAAGGGTATCTCCAACGGATCAGAGAACGAAATCTTACGGTTGACAATTGTAGCATTCATGCAAAGTCCCTCTCCTTAGCGGTCGCTACGGGTTCCAATATTCCGGACTCCAGCAAGACGGTCAGAAATTT